>WNFY01002152.1_pt1 | contig 33672 bp, 28 predicted proteins | sample 5400091 | NCBI WGS metagenome assembly WNFY01 (sample SAMN13153364, study PRJNA577476) | soil metagenome | isolation source: 60 cm soil or saprolite under grassland replicate 1 | place: USA:California | collected 2016-06-15 | reverse complement strand
CCACCATTTGAACTCGGCACCCTTTCTATCATCTGTTGGTTGTTTGAGAATAAGTTCGGGCGAAGGCAAAGGACCTTTGCTCGTCGAGGGTAAACGCAATGTTAAAGCATCAGTACTGGAGCTTTCCACGAGCAGGCTACCCAGGAGTTCGCCTATGGCTTCTACCAGATCATCACGCAGGAGCGCAAAAGGATGCTGTAGAGGTCTTTGTGTCCCTGCCTGCTTTGAAGTATGCCTGGAAGCTGTCTTTGCCAGATTCGATGCTTCTGCCCAGAGATGGAGTTTACCAGGTGTGTCAATATCCCAGATAGCATGTAGAACGATCAAGATCTTTTTTCCTCATTAAGAACATATATTGAGTGATATGGGCGCTCAAAGATCTTTTTTATTCCGGTCGTTGCGCCAGAGACGATTTGACCTCTATGTAACGGGCGAGGATAAAGATCAGGTCGGAAAGACGATTGAGGTAGCGCACAACTTCGCTATTCTGGATAACACCATCGTGCAGCAATTTTACGGCCATGCGCTCGGCACGGCGAATAATTGTGCGTGCCAGGTCGAGAGCAGCTCCATCCAGGGTATCGCCCGGAATAATAAATTTGTTAGGGATCTCAACTTCGCGCTTCAGCTCTTCTTCTACCTGCTCCAGGTACTGTACATGTTCAATAGTCATGCGCAGGCCCATCTTTTCGTAGTTTTCCGCCGGAGTCGCCAGTTCGCCCATCAGCAGGTAGAGTTCCTGCTGCACCTGATAAATGATAGATTTGACTTTTTGATCCTGGGCAGCCGCACGCGCCAGTCCCAGCGCCGATGTTGCTTCATCTACAGTGCCAAATGTATCGGGACGAGGATCATATTTCGGGACGCGCTGATCTCCAAGTAATCCTGTATAGCCCGTATCGCCAGTACCAGTTGTAACCTTAGCCATTAGCCCCTCCAATGCTTTGAGGACACTCTGGGTGCCCTTTCTTTCATTATACAGGTGTATTCCGACAGAGCGGAGATTTTCTAGCCAGTATACCTATAAGCGCGACTGACACGCCGCCAATCCAGCTCGCGACCGCGTACGGGACGCTCTTCATCCACAGGCTCTAATTTGTTCGTTGCTAGAAAGCGACGACGCAAGTTCGAGAGATCTATCTGTTCGTCAGGAGGAAAGAATGCACGATAGAGCAGGGCAGCTTCGGCAAGTGTCAGGACCTGGTCGCCAGCAGGAGGCTCTTTAATCACGCTCAGCGGGAGTGTCTGTTTGCTTTCATATGGAGAGCCCACATCTTCTCGCCACCAGTCGGAATCGGTCTCAGCGACGGGCATAGTGCTCATATCTGCAAGATAGCGTAGCACAATCTCTGGCTCTCGCTGCACTTGCGAACGTAACGTGTGTAATGCAGTCAGCAGGCCGGATTGTATATTTTCGTCAAGGGTATATTGACCTGATTCAACATCAACTATAGGAACCCACTTGACATGCAGACTAGGTACCGGCTGCATACGCAAATTTGGGCGTAGTTCATCGCGATTGGCGCGCAGTAGAATGCTATGGATCAGTGAGACAGCCGCACCCTGTTCCGTACTGCCCCATACATAGACCTGTTGCTCTTGCCAGCCTGCCTTCAAATGCAGAAGAGAAGCGCCATTCGGCCACATGAGTAATGCATCGAGAATACGTTCCACCGCATCTGTCACAGACTCAGTACCCAGCACGAGACGCATCGGTGCTCCCCAGGGTCCTTCACGCAACAAGACCCATAAAGACCAGTTCCGTATAGCGAACGCGGCAACGCTCGCGGTCACAATCAGACGTCGCGGAACAGCATCACGCGCTGGCTGCGAGGAAATTGGCGGATTTGGCCTGGGTAGAATACTCATAAATAGCACCGCTCCAACGATTTTTGTTCTTTCATATTATCGATAGTTTTCACACTGTAGATTTATTGTACTCATTCTGTACGTGACATGCAAGCCTATTGCATCTCGGGCTCAAAGTTATGTAGAATAGTATATCTTTCAGTAGGCATGAGCCACGACTCGAACATCGTCTAAACGCGATGCAGAAAGGCCAGAAACGCTTTGAGCATGGATACACAGCCAGCCATTAACCTCGAAGTGATTGTTCCTCGTATTATGTTACCATCGATATTTGAGAGATCCGCAGCGACCGAAGAGGAACAATCAGCCCTGGTAGAAGAGAAGAGCGAACACCCGGACATAGAACAGGTGAGGCTCTTTCCTATCAACATGGAAAACAGGCCTCCATCTTCTTCAAAGCAGAATCAACAAGGGCAGTCAGGGGATTTAATTACCTACACGACACGGCAAGGACCATTTCATTTGTTTCGCATTGAACACGTATTGGCGCATGGCCCGGCATACCTGTTACAGGTGCTACGCCGCGGCAAGGCAGGAAGCAGAGCAAATCACAACCAGGAAAAAGACTCAGAACCTTATAGAGTAACCGATGAACTGGCATTTACACTGAAGTTTCGTCATAGTACAGGTGAGGAAGCGACTGAAGCAGCGCAAGAAACACTCACTCCAGGATGGAAGCAGGTAGTGATTGTTCTTGATGAAGAGAATGTACCCACTAACTACAACATCGATGGCTCGGAACGCTAAGGAGATATTTTTATGCCTTCCTTTTTGACGCACTGGCGTATACTCATTGAAACCGCACGGCGTAGCCAGGATGCAGGAAGCGACCTGGGATCACTTATCGTAGACGCCGCCGCACTACAACGCCGCCTGCAAGGATCGTCATCCACAGGCTCCCGGCCATCTACTCCTCCACAAACTACGCCAGCAGGAGCTGTCTGGGATACAGGTCCGCTACCAGAAATCGATTATCGTTTCCCTGGTAGCGATATATCAGCAATGGCCTATCTCGGTGCACTTGCCCCTGATATCACCAGCTATCACAAACTGCATTTTCGCAACAAGATCAGCGACATCTACCAGAAAAGATGGACGAGCAAATATCAGTCAGCAGACCGGCATCTTCCCTGGGCAAAGTTGCTGCACAGCAATCGTTCCGGCGATCTTCTGCTCGCATTCCTCGAACAGAGCGCCGATATCCCCTCACCAGCACTCCGTAGCCAGGCGCTTGCCTTCTGCCTGGGTTACCTCTCACACATCGCCACCGATATTGCGCTCAACCCCATGGATGAGTATATAGCTGCAACGTACTTTGAGCACGACCTGTACAGTTGGACAAACCAGCCATGGGTAAACTACATAGAGCCTGCAGCCCGCAATCTCGGCATCCCCAGGACGCTTGCTGCACAGGTGCTTGAATTGCTCACATCTGCCGCCGAAGCGACCTATGATTTGAAAGAAGAACAGAAGAGCACATTCCATGCGGATTATCTGGCGGGACTACAAAGATTACGGCTCTACCTGGCGGGACGTGGTATCTTTCGCTGGTATATCTTCAACGCTCGCATACGCAGACGGTACAATGATCCAGTAATTGCAACGATTGCGGCTCACAGGCAAGATGCAGGGATTGTTACCTTTGAAGATGCTATAGAGTACGCGATTCGCCTGAGCGAACGTCTCTGCCGACGCGCCATCGGCTACTATGCCTCGCTACGTAATACCCGGGCCACAGCAGAAGAACGCAATATGCGCCGCACTCTTCTAAGCGAAGATCTGCGTAACTGGGATCTCAGCACCGGCTATAGTCTGGATATTTCATTTGATCAGGAGATCACATTGCGCTTCCTGCACAACTGGATTCATTTTGATGATCTCTGGCAAAGAGAAGCCATGAGCGTATAGAGGAAAAAGTCTCCAAAAAAGCAAGCGGGCACTCATCTGAGTACCCATTATATGTGTAAAGCCGCGCCTTGCTCTAGCGCCCAAAGATAAGATGGAGCCCTACAGCAAAACCAGCTGAGAGGATCGCAGCCAGCAACTGGAACTTCAAAAGGCGATAGCGTGCAATAGCTTCACGGCCATCCAGAGCAATAGCCCTGGCACCACTAGATCGTCTAACTTGCGCTTGTTTGTCCATATTTAATGTCCCTTTACTCATAACAGAAGCAGGTAGGGTAAGCCTACATCTAACTACTATACTGTATACGCTCCAGACTGGCTTCTGGTTGTAGTTACTAGTAACTATACCCGATACTCTGTTTAAAAGCAATGGTAAAGTTCACAGTTTGATAACTTAGACGGGTGGCTCCGCAGAGGCACCCACTCGGCACACGCAAGGTATGCCTCTATGGGGACGTTTGCATGACTCTGAATTATGAGCGTAAGACAAAAATAGAGCATGGGGAGAATAAACACTGTACCCATGCTCTATTACAAAGTAGCTTAGCGTTGATTACGCCAGGATTGTATCTGCCCGGTATGCTCTTCGAAATGATGCCAGGTAGAACCGGTCACCCAGGCACGGATGTAGCCATTCCATTGCTCGAGCCGTAAGCCAGACAAAAATCCAAAGAGCCGGTGATGAGCAGTTTCAAACAGGTCGATAGCCTCGGGTAACGAGAGCGCTTGCAGTTCGGCTTCCCATCTATCGTTGAAGACGGTGGCCTGGCTGTAATCTTCCTCAGGCTGTTTTCCGCGCAGGTGATCTTGCAAGATATCGAAACAAACCGTTTCCCAGCGCCCGACATGAGCCATGACATCCTTCACAGACCATTTACCTACAGCGCCAACCCTGGTCAATTCATCTTCGCTCAAACCATAAATAGTTGTGGTGAGCGCAACGCGAGCGCGTATGATATGAGCCAGGATCTCCTGCGGCTCTCGGGTGTCCCGCGGCATATCGCACCTCTTTACAGACTACGAAGCAACGTTCTCAATCACTGCAGCGATACCCTGTCCGCCACCGATACAAAGAGAAGCGACGCCATACTTAAAGTTGTTGCGCTTGAGTTCATACATCAGGGTCAGAACCACGCGTGCGCCGCTGGCACCCAGTGGGTGACCAATGGAGATAGCGCCACCGTTGACGTTGGTCTTGTTGCGATCGAGGCCAAGCTCTTTCTCAACAGCCAGGTATTGCGACGCAAACGCCTCGTTGACCTCAACGCGATCCATATCTTCGAGCTTGAGATCGGCCTTCTTCAGCGCCTGGCGAATGGCGGGTGCTGGACCGATACCCATGATTTCGGGCGGCACACCTGCGACACTCCAGCTGACAAGGCGGGCTATTGGCTTGAGGTTGTACTGTTTCACCGCATCGCCCGTAGCGACGATAACGCTGGCACCTGCATCGTTGATACCGCTGGCATTACCTGGCGTGACGACGCCGCCCTTTTTGAAACGCGCAGGGAGCTTTGCCAGAGACTCTATAGTGATATCGCGAATACCCTCGTCCAGTGAGACCTCGACAGGATTTCCCTTGCGATCCTTAATCGTGACAGGCACAATCTCTTCAGCCAGGCGACCGGCCTTCTGTGCTGCACGAGCAGTCTGTTGGCTACGCAGGGCATACTGGTCCATCTGCTCACGTGTAAGTTCGTACTTCTCGGCCAGATTTTCTGCGGTGATCGCCATACCACAATCGACATACGTATCATAGAGAGAATCCCACAAGGTATCCTCCAATTGTGGGAACGTCCCATACTTGAAACCAGCGCGTGCTCCACGCAGGACATAAGGAGCCTGCGTCATATTTTCGGCACCACCGGCCAGACCAATACTTCCATCACCCAACAACAACGATTGAGCAACGCTTACAATGGCCTGCATGCCAGATCCACACAGGCGGTTCACAGTCAGGGCCGGTGCATCTATCGATATACCAGCCTTTAAAGCTGCGTGACGGGCAAAATAACCAGCATCCTTACTGGACTGAATTACGTTTCCAAGCACTACCTGGTCAATTAACTTGGGGTCAACATTACTTCGCTGCAACGCGCCTTTGGTTGCAACAACACTGAGATCAACGGCACTCACATCAGAAAATGAGCCCATAAAGGTAGCCGATGGCGTTCTGGCTCCATCGATAATGTAAATGTCTTGCATCGAAATTCACCTCTCCGTGTATGCAGTATGAGGAACACTGTTGATATCGTTTAGTGTACCATATCACTGACAGAGAGCAAATTGTCACGTTTATGTAGCCTCACAGTGATATCACATGGCTTGTAGAGCGGCTTTCCTGCCTGAAAAAGTCTTATTTCAGTCATCACAAAATCGTCACATACATATCACAATTTCGTATCTGGTCTTAAAATTAGTACAACTCTTCAGGTCTCTTCTTCTTGCCTCCTCAGCGTCTTCTCGTGCGAGATGATACTCTTCTAACTCCTCCTTTTTCTGCACCGCTAAGCATATTTGTCGTTTGCGGAATAGGCCATTCTTTTTCTCTGTTCTCTTCTTTCAGAAAATCCTTTACTACTGGCATCGCCGTTTCAATATCCTCTAGTACGTATCCTTCTCTGGTTCCTTCAATGGGTCGGAAGCCTAGTTTTCTGAGAAGAGTTACCCCTTCTGGAGTAGCGCCTATAGCATACCAGTTTTTCAGATCGTACTGGCGATTGAGAGCAAGTGCCCATCTCAGAGTGAAACAGATGAGGGATCGTCCCCTTCCCTTATCTGTTATCTTCTTTCCTGACGGGAATATTGATATGGTTGGAATGTATACGGATAGTTCAGGTTCGTTCCATTTTCTGATAGCCCATAAAGGTATGTTTCTTTCTCGTATTTTGTCACTTATCAAGGCTTCTATGGTACTTTCCTCTAAGGGTATAAATGTAACTGTTCCAGCTAATTCATTCCCTTCTTTCATCATCATGAATATTTCATTGTTCTTCTCTTTCCACTCTAATGCTTTTTTATAGTTAATAGTATCATCATCCCCATAGAGTTCTCTATCATACTCGATGGCTGTCCATAAGTCGGCATTGGTGGCTCTCTCAAATGCGCGGTGAATATCCTCCCCTTTCTTTAGCAATTGTGCGTGTATATGTATCGCCTCTTTAGGAAATTTTTTTCCTCTTTTTCTTCCCTTATCAATGACATATGGTATATTACCCGCATTAACTTCATCATAGAAAGTAGTTTTTGCCATCCCTAGTATTTCCATTGCTTCCTCTGCATTGTAAAAATTCTCGTTATTCATGTGACTTTCTTCTTACCCTCCCCTCTGGTTTAGCGAACTAGCTCTACTTCTTGATTTACTTAAGATTATTGTAGCATATAATTCCACGTTTGAACGTAGCATTTTCGGAATAAAATTTTACGGAATAAAATCTTGACAACAGTATAACAAAATTGTACACTATTATCAGGAATTGCGGAATTAAGTCTTAGGGAATAGAAGATGCTGGCCAAGCGTTCCTAGCACCTGGCCAGCGGTGAGAGTCCAACCGTAGTTAAACACTAGCCTAGACTCGTCACTCGGGATGATACCTGCATGGGAGTCAGATGTCAAGCACGCGCAAAGGAGGCGCACACCCATGTTAGAAGAGTTCACTCTCGCTGAACCCCTGCACCTTGGAGACGTCAGGATCACCATTGACCACGAAGAATTTGTCGATGCGATTGGCTACGGCCTCCTGTCGTACTTTGAGTCCGGTGAGTATGAGAACGAGCAGATGAGCGCACGCGACCTGCTCAATGACTTCAAGCAAACACTCAGGGAGGAGGACATCCCTCTTTCCTGGCGGATTGGCTTTATCATTGGAGAGTTCGCGGGCCTGCTCAATCCTGACCTGGATAAGGATGACCCTGCCCTGACCTACCTGGAGTCGCTTTCTCGCAAATGTCAGAGAAGCTATCAGTAGGTAAACGTACACCCAGGAAAGGAAGGTAGTAGCATGCAACTCACGGAACAGCACGTCATTGATCGAAAAGACCCACGTTACGACGTGATTGATGCTGCTGCCTTCAAGTCCAAGAATCTGTATAACGCTGCACTCTATGAGATCCGGCAAGCCTTCTTTCATGATGGAACCAGCCTCACCTACAACGAGATGGACAGGCGTATGCAGTCGCATGAGGCGTACAAGGCGCTTCCAGCCAAGGTGAGCCAACAAGTGTTGATGCTGCTTGATAAGAACTGGGAGTCCTTCAAAGAGGCAAAGAAAGCCTATGAAGAGAACCAATCCAAGTTCACCGGACGCCCACGCTTGCCCAAATATAAGCACAAAGTTGAGGGGAGGAACATTCTTGTCTACACGATGCAGGCGATCAGCCGAGGGAAGAAGGGCTTAAAACGGGGCATCATCAAACCCTCTATGTTGCCCATCAGCATCAAGACTAAACAAGACCCCAAGAGTATTGATCAAGTTCGCATTGTCCCGCGAAAAGGGTTCTACGTGGTAGAAGTTGTCTACGAAAAAGCCGTGAAACAAGCCCCGGTCAATCCTGCGTACTACGCTGGCATAGACATTGGCATGAACAATCTGGTAGCGCTAACTTCAAACAAACCGCATTTCCAGGCGGTCATTGTTAATGGGCGTCCAGTGAAAAGCGTGAACCAATTCTACAACAAGCGCAAAGCAGAACTACAAAAGAAGCTCGGTCACACTGGTACAACCAGGCGTATGGAACGCCTGACGAACAAGCGGAACCGACGCATCGATCACTACATGCATACAGCCAGTAAGCGGGTTATTGACGTGCTGCTAAAAGAGGGGATAGGCGTGTTGTGCATCGGGAAAAATGACGGGTGGAAGAACGAGATTGAGATGGGCAAGCGCAACAATCAGAACTTTGTGCAGATACCACATGCCCGTTTCATTGCGATGCTCACCTACAAGGCGGAACTGGTAGGCATCACGGTGAAGATTACCGAAGAGTCCTACACCAGTAAAGCGAGTTTCCTTGATCGTGACCCTCTTCCAGTGCGTAAGCCAGGCGATGACACCAAGCACACGTTTAGCGGCAAGCGCGTCAAGCGTGGATTGTACCAAGCAGCAAACGGACGGTACATTAATGCCGATATCAACGGTGCGGGAAACATCATTCGCAAAGTAGCACCTGATGCCTTCGGGTCGGAGGGTGTAGAGGATGGTAAGGGGGTGCTCGCATCCCTGGTAGTCCACCCTGTGAGGATTGTCGTTCCCCTCACGAAGCCGAAAGCAAAGCGATCAATAGATGGCTAGAAATCGCTATGCTTTTTGGAACTATGGCTCCCAACGTAGTACAATAGCTGAAAAGTTCCTATCTCTCGCAGGTTCTCCCGCGATATTTAGAAAGCGAGAAGTTCTATGTATCATTATATACGTCATGTATATATTCGACATCCAGGGTCTATTTTTATTGTGCTTTCCCTTCTAAGTACAATGTTGCTGCTCCTCACCGCGTGCAGCGGCGCGAGCACGCCAACTTCCTCAACACGTAACAACGGGGCAACGACGACAGCAACAAAGCAGATTCTAAAGTTCCCTAATGTTGGCACCAGCGATGTGGCTACGCTCGATCCAGCAACAGGACCAGATGCCAATTCGGCTATCGCTGTAGGGATGATCTACACGGGACTCGTCAAAACTGATAAAGATCTGAATGTGGTCCCAGACCAGGCCACGTGGCAGATATCCAGCGATAATAAAGTCTATACATTTACTCTTAATCCAGCAGTAACTTTTTCAGATGGTACTCCCGTCACAGCGCACTCTTACATCTACACCTGGACGCGTGCATTGCTTCCGCAGGTTGATTCCGAAATTGCCCCTACGCTGGAAGCGCCTATCGTTGGCGCGAGTGATGTCACTAGCGGCAAGGCCACAATCTTGAGAGGGTTAAAGGCTATTGATGACCATACCCTCCAGATCACGCTCACACAACCGTCCGATTATTTTTTAAAAGCACTCACCAACCCACTCTTTTTCCCGCTCAATCAGAAAGTAATTGAGCAATATGGACAGAAAAAATGGATACAGTATGTCGCAAACAATGGAGCGGGGACAGGTCCATTTCAACTGAAAGAATGGGACCATAATATCAAGATGGTCTTTACGCCTAACCCTCACTATTATGGCAACAAGACAAAACTGAAAGAAGTGGACATGATTTTCGTCAACGATCCGGCTACTGCCTACACAACCTATCGCGCCGGACAATACGATTTCGTATGGGGCCTCACACCAGACGACCAGGTGGCCGCAAAAGGATCCGCTGGATTTACACGGATGCCGCTCTTGCAAACGGATCTGCTCTTCTTCGACAATACGCAACCACCTTTCAATAACGTAAAAGTACGACAGGCATTTGCAGAATCTATCGACAAAACGTCGCTGGTACACGTCGTATTCGAGGATTCAGTGACACCGGCACCTACTATTCTTCCACCCGCAATACCAGGCTACCAGGCTGGCTATGCAGGCTTACCATTTGACAGGCAGCAAGCAAAAGCCCTTCTTCAATCGGTTTATCCTGACATAACCAGGCTGCCACACATCACCTTCTCCTATCCAAGTTCTCAGGTAAGCGCCGGTGAAGCAGGTTTTTTACAGCAAATGTGGCAAAATGTATTAAACGTCTATGTTGACATGAGGCCAGTAGAATTGAACGCATATCTTGATGAAGAACAGAAAGACGAGATTCCGTTTGGTTTTACTCAGTGGACTTCGGATTTTCCGGATCCTTATGACTGGCTGGCTGTAAATCTCCTTTCGACGGCAAGCAACAATAACGGTCAGTGGCAAAATGCTACATTTGATCAGACGGTGATGCAAGCCGAAAAACTGACAGGCGCTGCTCGTCTCACTATGTATGACAAGGCTGAGCAGATTGCTATCACTGACGTTGGCTGGCTCCCTTTAGATCACCAGACGCTTGCAGCGGTTATTCCTCCTACCGTACATGGCATAACGCTGAACAGTAATGGACTTTACTTCGGCGACTGGTCAAATGTCTACATTTCGCAACATTAGCTCTGTGAGTGGCGGACAATTGTCCGCCATCCAGACTATTCTGTTGGATTCTCTGGCCCCAGATCTTCCTCATCCTCAAAGTACACATCCGGCTCGTGCAAACGCTCGGCGTCAGCAATCCACTGCGCAGGATCAAATAGCAACTCAATATCCTCATCGGCATCCAGACAACTATTGATCGAGAGCTGCATACGTTCTTTAGTAACACAAAGCGTTAAGATTTCATCTCCATACAGGACCGGACCTCTAAAGATACGCAGTTCGTTGTCCCAGGTAAAGCCAGGCGTGACGGTCATCTTAAGACCGTCTTGCTGAACGGAAGCTAACATAGCTCACTCCTCCTCTCAACCAGGAAAGATATACTAACTGATCTTGCCTACTTCCTGATTTCTTTTCTCTATTCTCATCTTATCTTACAATTATGGCAAGGACAAAGGTCAGGGCCGCATTGACTCGTAGAGGCAGGCCTTGCGTCTGCCTTGTGAGCGGGCGCGGCTCGCCAGGTGTCCGAGCACGACACCGGCAGACGCAAGGCCTGCCTCTACGGGGACGTTTGAAGCGCCCCGGACAAAGATTCTCCACTATTGCCTGATAGCTGTGGATGCTGGTATCCTGATTTGCAGAAAATCGAATGTCCTCAGAGGCTGCCCTATTCTTCTAAGAATATTCGAAAAAAGATCAGACGCTTGACCACACACGCATGCTACGCTATAGTAGAACACAATATATTGGATCGAGGAGAGGAAAATAATTGTAATGACAGTCACAAGCGAGGCACAAAATATGTCCGAATCAGCACCCAGAGACTTTTATGACTATCTCACCGCACTTATAAAGCAGGCTGTGACCATTTATCTTGCGCGAGAAGAGATACAATTTGATATAGAAAAATTGCCTATCGACCTGCGTTTCTCAGCTCAGAGCAGCTTTGGTGATTACTCAGTGCCCATCATGAGCTGGTCTAAGAACAAGTTAGGGCGTCCTCCCCTGCAAATCGCTGAGGCGCTTACTACTATCCTGCAAGATATGCATCCCACCTCCATCCAGGAGATCACGGCTACGAAACCAGGTTTTGTGAATTTTCGCCTGAACCGTGCGCAGGTAGGTAAAACGATCCTTGAGCGCGTGTTGGAAGCTGGTCCTGACTTTGGGCAAAGTGATAGCGGTGTGGGCACCAAGGTGATAGTTGAGCATACCAATATCAATAGCAATAAAGCGGCACACGTCGGCCATCTACGCAACTCTTGCATCGGTGACACCGTTGTACGTATGCTGCGCTCTCAAGGATATCAGGTGGAGGCTGATAACTATATCGACGATTCAGGCGTCCAGGTCGCCGATGTTGTGGTCGGTTTTACGCTACTCCAACAGGGCAAACTAAAGCTTCCTGAGGGTAATGAGCGGTTACCAGAAGAATCTTTCGACTACTTCTGCTCACGCGTATATGTTGCCATCTCAAAAGTCTATGAGGATAAAGAATCTGAGTTGGGGCAAGAAGCGTTGGAGCTACGCAGAACAGTACTGCACGAGATTGAACATGGTGATGAACCTGTATCTGGCCCCGATTATCCGGTTATAGCCGCGGACATCTCGCACCGGATCGTCCAGGCACATCTCAACACGATGGCACGCCTTAACATCTCCTACGATCTGCTCACCTGGGAATCTGCGCTCTTGCAAGCGGGATTGTGGAGAAAGACGTTTGAGATGCTCCGCGATCGTAATCTGTTGGAAAAACCTGAGACAGGACCAGCAGCGGGCTGCTGGATTCTCCCCTTTGGTGATGGCGATGTACAGACCAGCGAAGGCGACCGCAGCAGCGATAAAATCCTGGTGAGAAGCGATGGGACAGCTACTTATACCGCCAAGGATATCTCCTATCAGCTCTGGAAATTTGGCCTCGCCGACGAGATAGGCGTAGATTTTAGTTTTGCTCTCTGGGGTATCCAACACGATGGACGCAAATTGTGGACGATGCGCACGCCCAATGATACGACTCCTGTAAACGGAGAGACTGATCCCAGGCGCTTCGGGCACGCGAAACGTGTCATCAATGTGATTGATGTGCGCCAATCATACCTCCAGCAGGTCGTTTACGAGAGCCTGCGCCGCCTGGGCTTCACAGAACAGGCCAATAACTCAAAGCACCTGGGATATGAAGTGGTCACACTCACCGCCAGGACAGCCGCCAGCCTGGGTGTCGACATCTCCGACAAACGCGAATCCTATCCTATGTCAGGTCGTAAGGGAATCGAGATTAAGGCCGATGATTTGATCAAAGCGGCCATCGCACGCATGCTGGAAGTACGACGTCAGGATGGCAAGCCTGAAATCACGCAGGAAACGGCTGAAGTTCTGGCCGCCTCAGCGATCCGCTACTTTATGATCCGTTTTGGCCTGCAACAGATCATCACTCTGGACATAGACGAAGCTTTACGTCCTAATGGCGATACTGGTGTCTACCTGCAATATGCCTATGCGCGTGCCAACAGCATTCAGCGCCGCCTGCAAGAAGAGGGCTATGAGATCTCCGAGCAATTGGAGCAACTTCCCACACAGCTTGAGCAGAGCGAGTGGGAACTGCTGCGCCATATCGACGCCTACCCACGACGGCTGGCCGAGGCGAGCGAACAAACAGCTCCCAGTATGCTCGCATCGTACGCCTACGACCTGGCCGCGCACTTCAGCGACTTTTATGAGCACACGCCACCAATCGTCAAAGAGATAGACGAGGCGGTAAAAGCGTTCCGCGCACTGCTCGTACAGGCGACTGCACAGACCATGAATAACGTATTACGTGTCCTGGGCTTCGAGCCACTGGAGCGCATTTAAATTAAGTAAAGGATACATCTATGCGTCTTGCGATCATTTCGGATATTCACGGCAACAAGACAGCGCTTGAAGCTGTTCTGAACGCGATTGCAACACAAAAGATCGAGCGCATCGTGTGCCTGGGGGATGTTGCAGCAAGTGGTCCAGAACCACGCCAGGTTGTTGAGCGACTCAAAGAACTGGGATGCCCGGTCGTGATGGGTAACACAGATGATTGGCTCTTGAACCCTCAACTCAAAGAAAAACCACATTCTTCTCAACGGTACATTCAGGATATTGATCTCTGGTGCTCTCAGCAGTTCTCTTCTAGCGACCAGGAATATCTACGCACATTCCAGTCAATCATAGAATATCCACTCGGGGATGAAAAGATCCTGCTTGCTTATCATGGCTCACCACGCTCATATAATGAGCAAATTCAGCCAACTACTCCAGAGAAAGTTCTGGATCAGGCATTTGCCAACTCGCATGCCTTTATTATGGCGGGTGGTCACACCCATATGCAGATGTTACGCCGCTATAAAGACAGCTTGATCCTGAATCCTGGTAGTGTAGGCTTAGCGTTGGATCGAGTCTCTCCCCTTGAAGAGGTACGTAATCCTGCCTGGGCTGAATATGCTATCATAGACATCGAAGGGAATGCGCTGCACGTCGAACTGCTTCGCACTCCATTCGACATTCAAGCCTTCATCCAGACAATACGCGTGAGTGGCATGCCACACGCTGAATGGTTGGCGGGTGAATGGAGTCCCGTCTAAAATCTTCCACTTGTACAAGTACTATATGAAGAGGATCATATGGAAAAGAGACGCCTGAGTTTCGGCATCAAAACGGCTCCTCAGAATACTACGTACGAAGACATGCTCCGTGTCTGGTTGGAAGCCGACCAGATACCAGTTATAGAACATGCATGGCTCTTCGATCATTTTACGCCGCTGGGCAACGATCCAACCGGCCCGTGCCTGGAAGGTTGGACCTTGCTGTCAGCATATGCCGCCCTGACAAAGCGCCTGCGTGTAGGCCTTATGGTCACAGGAAATACGTACAGACATCCAGCCGTACTTGCAAATATGGCAGCAACTGTGGATATTATTTCGCAGGGCCGATTGGATTTCGGTATTGGTGCGGGTTGGAACGAACTGGAGCATACATCTTACGGAATCCCTCTCTATACACCCGGAGAGCGCATTCGGCGCCTGGGCGAAGCATGCGAGGTCATCCGGCTCCTATGGACTGAGACGGTCGCCGATTTATTGGTGGCAGCGGCGAACAACTCACCCTACGCATAGTAGCCCGCTATGCGAGTATCTGGAACTTCGCAGGCGGCTCGACCGAAGAATTCCAGCACAAAAATGCTGTACTGGATGATCATTGCGCCGCTATTGGTCGTAATCCCGCCGACATTGCACGCTCCGTCCAACTGATGATCAATCCTGCTGACCTGGATGCCACACGCACTATCACGCAAAGCTTTATTGAAGCTGGTGCAAATCATCTCGTCCTGAACTTGAGGCATCCATATCCAACAGGTATTGTACATCGTCTGGCAGAGGAGGTAGTGGAGCCTTTACAGGCCACCCACGGAAGCCAGAAGTGAGGTAACTTTTCATTTGCTTATTATTGGCACTTCAGGATACGATGAACGCAATTCCTGCGCAACTTCGTAGACTAGGCGCAATGCAAGAGGTTTGATAGCAGGGCCTGATAAAGCACCAGATCCTTAACCATACGCTCAGCGTTACTATATATACGATAAGGAGACCATGCCTATGCACTCACCCTGACACCTCTGCATTTTACTCCGAAACTCTCGCCTGGTTGATACGATCACGCAGCAATCGTGCCTCTTTCTCAGCTGCAGCGGCATACTCATCGCCATCACCCGCATACAAAATTGCGCGCGAAACTGCAATAATCGCACGTTCACCTTCCGCATCCATACCCGCGGCTACCGAAGCGCGCAGGTCGCCACCCTGCGCACCCACACCCGGAATCAGAATCGGCAACGTCGGACAGAGTGCCCGAATCCTACTCAACTCTCTTGGATACGTGGCACCTACCACCAGGCCACAGTTCTCGTGCGCATTCCACCCCTGAATCTGCTGCGCAACCACCTCATACAGCGGTCTCACCATCCCGTCACTATCCTGCACAGGCAGATCCTGGAAATCGCGCGCTCCCGGATTCGATGTACGGCACAATAAAAACACTCCCTTATCGTGATGATCTAGAAACGGCTGCACACTATCTCGACCCAGATACGGATTCACCGTTATCGCATCACAACCATACGTATCGAAGAAGGCAGAAGCATAGTTGCGCGCACTATTGCCAATATCGCCACGCTTGGCATCCACAATAACAGGAATATGCCTGGGAATAACCTTGATCACCTCCTGAAAGACGTGCATTCCCTCTAGTCCCAGCACTTCAAAGAATGCGATATTGGGCTTGAAGGCACATACGTAGGAAGCCGTTGCCTCGATGATATCACAACAGAAACGTAATACAGAACGTTCTGCAGGTTCGCCGAGATACATAGCAGGAAAGCGCACCGGCTCGGGGTCCAATCCCACACATAGGAGGCTTTTGTTCTGCCGCGAAGCCTCTACCAGTTTCTCTACAAATTTCATAGGTTGCTCCCTTTCTCTCTTTTCACCTCAGTCTCGCTCTTCGTCACGCCCGTTGTTTTGCCAGGAATGCTTTGCCTTTGCCCAGTTCAGTCTCAATGGGTACCAGTTCCCGACAGAACGGACACTCTTCTTCGGAGAACGTCTCAAGCGCCAGAGTAATCAATGAATGAATGGGAACCCCACCCACATCTTCAGGCTGCACACCGCCACGATTGCACAGCACACTCAAGCCCATCACATTACCACCATGCCTGCGCACCAGGTCGATCACCTGTCGGGCAGACCCACCCGTTGTCAAAACATCCTCAACGACCAGAACGTTTCTTCCCGCAATGTACCTATCATAGCCACGACGGAAGAGAAAGGTTTTATTGGGGCCATCTCCCTCTTTTTCTGCATACACGGCCAGAGTCTCACCTGTTGAGCGCTTCGCGTTCAGGTGATAAGCTACCCATTGAGAAAGGACAATTCCTCCCAGGATGGGACCAACAACAACATCAATCGTATCCGCACTATACGGTTCTGCCAGATAAGAGCAGAGCGTTGAGATCATCTTTGTATGCACATACAACGCATCTTTATTGACATAGACAGAACTGTGACGGCCAGAACTGTAGACAAAATGACGATCGGTAATAATAGCACCAGCATCGACAAACATCTGCATAATGTTTGCGTCGTTCATCATTTGTTACCTTTCTACTCGTTTCCCTTGCGGTCCACCCAGTATTTTTCCGTCTTGATAGACCAGATTTCCACGCAGGAACGTCGCTACGGGTCGGCCTATCAGTTCCATTCCTTCATATACAGACCATCGATTTTTCGTAAATAGATCCTCTTTTCTTACTTTCCACACCTGCGCGGTATCAACAATGACCATATCAGCGTCTTTGCCAACCGCCAGACGCCCCTTTCGCGAGAACCCGAAGATGCTGGCAATATTTTGCGAGGTCACTTGAGCAACACGCCGCAATCCTTCTTCCAGGGTCGTCGGACCAAATTGCTCAACCCATTTACTGATGAACACCGGTAACGTTTCCTGCAATCCTGGCATACCTGAAGCTACCTCCCACACGCTCTCTTTCTGCTTCTCCTCCAGCGAATGAGGAGTATGTTCAGAAATCACCGCATCGATTTTTCCCTCTCGCAGTAATTGCCATAACTTCTCCTGTTCTTCCTTCCTACGCAGTGCAGGTGCCACGTTGATCATATTGCCGTACTTTTCGTAATCGTCGCTCCTAAAGGCCAGATGGTATATGGCTATCTCGCCATACACATCAACTCCTATGCTCCTGCCAAATTCTACAGCAGCAAACTCTTCAGGAGTGGAGAGATGAAGCAGATAGAGCTTGACCCCAAATTGTTTCGCCAGGGCTATCATCTCTAGAGCAGAGGTCAGCACCACCGATAGGTTTCTAGCTTCGCCCCATACAGCAGGATCATTTCTGGCAAGCTCGTTCCGGTACTTGTGAGTAAAATAGTTGACAAGCTCCTGATTCTCCGCGTGGAGCAGAGCCATGATTCTTCTCTCACCCAGAATTTCAAAGATACACGCAATATCTCCCAGATGTGGAATGGTCGTCGGTGTGGTAGCATGACCGGCGGTAAAAATTTTTACTGCAGTAATCAGCCCCCGGTCAATCTTCTTTAGCTCATCGATATCTTCAACGGCAGCCCCCATATTGATAGCAAAATCAGTGTATGACCTGCCGACATATCTCTTGATCTGATCCTCGACCCGAGAGACGGTTGTAGTTGGCGGTCTCGTATTGGGCATATCAAAGACGGTGGTGTAGCCTCCAGCAAGAGCGGCTCGTGTACCGTGCGGGATATCTTCTTTGTGCTCAAGTCCAGGTTCGCGTAAGTGGCCGTGAACTTCAATAAGCCCCGGAAGAATATATTTACCTCGAAAATCAAATGCCTGGCCTGCATTCCCGGAAAAACCCTCTTCGATATGCACAATCTTTCCATCTACAACGTGCAAGGTGCCTTCCATGATACCCTCTGGTAACACAATCGACCCCATAAGTGTTGAAAACATATCTGCAGCTCCCACTAATCCTTCACCAATGGAACGACTTTCGCCATCAGTTGCCCATCTCCGTCTCTACGAATGAGAATGTTCTTCTCCCAGGCCGGATCCATCTGCGGGTAATCGGAGCGATAATGCGCTCCCCGGCTCTCCTTACGCTCTAGAGCAGCTACAACTATGACCTCCGCGGTCCTCAACATATCCTGTACTTCCAGGCACGATTGCAACTGGTCTTTGTCTGCGGCTGCCAGGATCTCCGCCTCATCTCGTAATTTCCTCAGTTCTTTACGTGCTGCCAGTAGTTGCTCAGCATCTCTAATGATACCTACATTCTTCCACATCACTTCCCTGATCCTGTTCAACATATCAGCAGGTTGTACTCCCCCTCTGCGCTCCAGAAAGACCTCTACACGCTCCACTTCCGCACTGATACTTCGCTGTGCAATCTGAGGACGGCGGATACTCTGTGCGAATTCCGCAGAATGTATACCTGCTCGCCTCCCAAAAACCTGGCCTTCCGACAAGGAATTTCCACCCAGGCGATTTGCCCCATGTACGCTCCTGGTCACTTCACCAACCGCATAGAGTCCATCCACGTTCGTCTGGCCCCACTCGTTGATGAAGTAGCCACCCATCATATGGTGCATGGATGGGGTTATTTCCATCATCTGTTTGCGTATATCAATGCCAACTTCCATGTGTTCGGCAAATACATCAGGGACCAGCCTCTCAGCTTTCCCTTCTTCCCAGTGAGTTACATCCAGATAGACAGCACCATTTTCAGTGCCACGACCCTCTTGAATCTCCTGGTAAATCGCTCTTGTGACTTCGTCGCGCCCGGCCAGTTCCAGACGTTGGGGTTGATAGCGTACCATGAAGCGCTCACCATATTTATTTTTGAGGATGCCGCCGTTCCCTCTGACCTTTTCAGTAACGAGCGTTCCTCGCTTCTCTGCTGGAACAGCCATTCCTGTAGGATGAAACTGAACCAGTTCCATATCGACAAGCTCTGCTCCAACATCCAATGCCCAGGCATAACCCTCACCTGTATTACTTGGAGCGTTGGTGTTTATTTTATACATGCTGCCACCGCCGCCAGTCGCTACAATGGTCGCCTTCGCTTGCACAACTTTATACGTCCACGTCCTGCTGTCCACGAGGAAGGCACCAACAACTTTATTGCCTTCCTTGAGCAAGCGGGTCACATAATGATATTCCAGAAAGGGAATGGCAAGTCGATCAACTTCTGCCAGTAGTCCCTGCATCATTTCACGACCGGTATAGTCACCGGCGCAGAGATTCAACGGCACCGACTGCTTACCGCTGGCCCAGGTAAAATAGGAGCCGTCAGGTAAGCGATCGAACCTGACGCCGTAGCGCTCTAGATCATGGATGCGATCAGGCATCTCTTGCGCAAAAATGCGTGCAAGTCTGTAATTGTTGATACCCCAGCCACCATTAATAGTATCTTCGAAATGCCCCTGCGGAGTTGCTGGCGCTTTCATCGCAACATTCACCCCACCCATCGCCCAGGCAGTATGCGCATCTTTCAAAGGTTCCTTAGCAATCACCAGCACACTGGCTCCCTTTTCAGTAGCAGCAATGGCTGCCCGCAATCCTGAACCACCAGAACCAATAATAAGGACATCTGTCTCTATTTTTTGTACAGTAGCTTGATATTCAGCCAGAGAAGACATAACAAAGCTCCTTGTTAAAATTAATTAAACCTGTACTCGTTCCATGATTTGATTGGCAACGTCTCCAAATCCTTCTTCACAAGCGCCTTGATAAACAGGCGCGCCTGCTTGATCTTAGTAAACAATGGAATATTGTAATCAACGGCATAGCGACGCATCGCATAATCATCGTCCACTTCTTTTTTCACATGTGTATCCACCACATTGATAGCCAGGTCGATCTTGTTATCACGGAAGTAGTTCAACACGTTCGGCAACCGCTGCTCATGGATTTTATACAGCATTGTCGCCTTGATCCCTTCTGCATGCAAAAATGCGCATGTCTTCTCTGTCGCATACAGCGGTATCCCCAGAGTACTCAGCAGGCGAGCGCTCTCCAGGAAATCTTGCTTCTTATCGTCACCACCCAGGCTAATAAAAATGCCCTTACCTGGCACGCAGCCGCCCGTAGCGATGATAGCTTTCAGATAAGCATCCTCTAGATCCTCACCAAAGCATGCCACCTCTCCGGTGGAAGCCATCTCCACCCGCAAAACTGGATCGGCCCCAGTCAGGCGCGAGAATGAGAATTGCGGCGCTTTGACTGCCGTAAAACTCAGTTCCGGCATAGCCACTGCAGGCACGTTCTTTGTAAACAACGCATCCACAAACAGCTCAATAAAGTTCACGCCCATCACCTTCGAGATGAATGGGAACGTACGTGACGCCCGCAGGTTCACCTCGATCACATAGACTTCGTTATTTTTCGCCAGAAACTGAATATTGAATGGCCCCGTAATATCCAGCGCCTCAGCAATCGCACGCCCCACTGCCTCTATCTTGCCCATCGTTTCCATATTGAGCGTCTGCGCTGGCAACACAATAGTCGCATCACCGGAGTGTACACCCGCGTTCTCTATATGTTCAGCAATCACAAACGCCTTGATCTTGCCTCGTTGCGCTACCACGTCCAGTTCGATCTCCTTCACCTTCTGAAAGAACTTCGAGACCGTCACAGGATGGTCCGGCGATACAGCCGCCGCCTCACGCGTATACTGCTCCAGCTCCTGCTGCGTATGACAGATATTCATCGCATTGCCCGACAGTACATACGACGGTCGCACCAGCACAGGGTAGCCCACCCGCTCCGCAAAACTGATCATATCTGCAAGGTCGGCAAAGCTACTCCATTCGGGCTGATGAATGCCCAGCGTATCCAGCAACTGCGAAAACTTATTGCGGTCCTCAGCCCGGTCGATATTCGTTGCATCGGTCCCTAGCAGGCGGAAACCATACTGCTGCAATGCCCGCGCACGATTATTCGGCGTCTGCCCACCCACCGACACAATCACGCCATGCGACTGCTCAAACTCGCAGATATCCGCAATGCGCTCAAAGGTCAGTTCCTCAAAGTACAGCCGATCCGATGTATCATAGTCCGTTGAGACCGTCTCTGGATTACAGTTGATCACAATCGAGCGTTTACCATGCTTCTTGAGCGCCTCCACCGTACTCACGCTCGTCCAGTCAAACTCCACCGATGAGCCAATGCGATACGGCCCCGATCCCAGAATCACTACGCCCTCGTCATGGGTAGGTTCTACGTCGTGATGCCGCCCATTGTAAGTCATGTACAGATAATTGGTATCCGAAGGAAATTCAGCAGCCAGCGTGTCGATCTGAAACACGCACGGCACCACACCCAGGCGCTTGCGTAGCGCGCGGACCTCCAATCCTGTCTTGCCTGTCAGTTCGCCGATCCGCTTATCAGAGACCCCTATCTGCTTCAACGCCAGCAGTCGTCTTGCCGAAAGATCCTGCCCGGCTTCCAGTGCCTGCTCCATCTCCACAATGTGCCTGATACGGAACAGGAACCACGGATCAATCCCCGTAATCTCCGCGATCTCCTCTACTGTCATGTTATTGCGCAACGCCAGCGCCAGGGCAAACATCCGTTTCGGCGTCGGCATCAACATCTCGTAGGGGCGCGATTGCTGGTAGGGGCGCGATTGCTGGTAGGGGCGCGATTGCTGGTAGGGGCGCGATTTATAAGCCCGCCTGCCCCCACCCGGCAATGCATTATCGGCAAACACCTTCTCAGAGGTCGCACCCTCAAAATCCAGGTCTAGCATACGAATAGCTTTCTGGAACGCCTCCTCAAACGTACGCCCAATCCCCATCACCTCGCCTACCGATTTCATGCCTGTACCAATCGTCTCGTCTACACCTTTGAACTTCTCCAGATCCCAGCGCGGTATCTTCACCACCAGGTAATCCAGGCTTGGTTCAAAACATGCCTGTGTTACACCAGTCACACGATTCGTCAGTTCGGTCAGCCCATACCCCACTGCAAGTTTTGCGGCTACGTATGCCAGCGGATAGCCTGTAGCCTTGCTTGCCAGTGCCGAACTACGCGATAGGCGCGCATTGACCTCAATCACATAATACGCTGAGGTTTTCGGATCCAACGCAAACTGCACATTGCACTCACCCACAATACCCAGGCTCTTCACAATCTGAATCGAGGCTGCACGCAACAGATGGTATTCGGCATTTGTCAGCGTCTGGCTCGGCGCAATCACAATCGACTCGCCTGTATGGATGCCCAGCGGGTCCATATTCTCCATGTTGCAGACCGTGATACAGTTATCGTACGCATCCCGTACCACCTCGTACTCCACCTCTTTATAGTGGTGCAGGTATTGCTCGATGAGCACCTGCGGCGCAAATGCCAGTGCCGACCGTACAATCTGCTCCAGTTCATCGCGATCTTTTGCAATGCCTGATCCCTGGCCACCCAGCGCAAAACCTGCCCGCACCATGACCGGAAAGCCAATCTCTTCGCCGATCTGCCGGGCCTCCTCAGACGTATCCGCGCTGCGACTCTGCGGTGTAGGTATATCGATACTGTGCAGGTGCTGTGCAAACTCCTGTCGATCTTCGGTCAGAATAAGCGCCGAAATTGGTGTGCCCAGCACCTGCACATCGTACTTCTCCAGCACGCCCCGTCGATACAATTCAATACCACAATTCAGCGCCGTCTGCCCACCAAAGGACAACAGGATACCATCCGGTCGCTCCTTCTCGATCACCTTCTCCACAAAAAAAGCCGTCACAGGCAAAAAGTACACCTCGTCCGCCAACGACTTCGATGTCTGGATCGTTGCGATATTGGGGTTCACTAGAATTGTGCTAATCCCCTCTTCTCGTAACGCTTTCAGCGCCTGCGAACCTGAATAGTCAAACTCTCCCGCCTGCCCGATCTTCAGCGCGCCAGCTCCCAGCACCAGCACTTTACGAAAATCTGTCACCGTATTACCCTCTTACCTTTTGCAAAAATTCATCAAAAATCCACTCCGTATCCACCGGACCAGGTGTCGCTTCAGGATGGAACTGCACCGAAAGAAATGGCAACGCTCGATGGCGCATCCCCTCATTGCTCCCATCATTCGCATTCACAAACCACGGCTCAAAATCCGGCGGCAACTTCCCCACCGCGAAACCATGATTTTGCGTCGTGATGTAACATCGTTTCGTTCCTTGCAACAGACATGGCTGGTTCTGACTGCGATGCCCAAATCTGAGCTTATACGTATCGCCGCCTGCCGCCAATGCCAGCAATTGATGCCCCAGGCAGATCCCTAATGTGGGCACCTTACGCTCAAGCGCAGTACGGATCGTCTCAATGGTCTTGTGCGCCATCTTCGGATCGCCCGGTCCATTCGAGATCAAGAGGCCATCGAACGCAATTCCTGCCGCAAACACGTCGTAATCCCAGGGCACCGTGATCACACGCACATTTCTTGTCACCAGTGAACGTGCAATATTGTATTTCGCTCCACAATCGAGCAGCACAACCGTCACATCGCCCTCGCCCTCCTGCACAACATTCCTCGTAGAGACACGCGCAACCAGGTTCTCAACATCAAGATGATGGAAAGGAATATCACTGCCAAACACGATTTTGCCTGCCATCGTGCCATGCATCCGTATATGACGTGTGAGCAGACGTGTATCCTTGATTTCGAGCGCCGGAATCTTTTGCTGCTGCAACCAGTCCCCTAACGTCATAGTACTCTGCACATGCGAAGGTGTATCAATATACTGCGAAATCAGCAGTCCCGCTACCTGGATACGCTCGCTCTCCCACAACGCGGGTTCCGGCACACCATAGTTGCCGATAATAGGATAGGTCATCGTCAGAATCTGGCCTGCGAAAGATGCATCCGTCAGCGCCTCAGGATACCCGACCATTCCTGTGCTAAAGACAACCTCACCTGAGGTCGCACCTACATAACCAAACGAGGTACCGGCAAATGTCGTTCCATCTTCCAATACCAATGATCCTTGAACAGGGGCAGATCTGTGAATAACATCCGTGTCTATGTCAACGAGTTTATGAATTGTGGCCGTATTATCGATCAAAATGCTCATTTTATGTAATCCTTCCCCCCTATGCAATTTGTTCCCTGAACCCGTAGCGGCATGCCTTGCGTGTGTCGCGTCGCCGCCCATGAACACGGCTGAGCACACGGGAAATCCTACCTGCCCATGCGGCGCACGCAAGGCATGCTCCTACTGGGCTATCTGGCACCCATGGGGCTACCCGGCACACGCAAGGCATGCCTCTACGAGTGAACTTTTCCTAGCATCAGAGCCAGCAAGGCCATACGCGTGTAGAGACCATTGCGGATCTGAGAACGTAGGAAGACACAACGCTCATCAGCATCTATTGCCGGATCTACCGATCCTACGCGTGGCAATGGGTCCATCAGGATCATATCCTTACGCGCATACCTGGCCAATAGTTGTGGCGTGGCAACAAAGGTCTCTTGCGCCACATCCTCATACTCTGCCAGCGAGGCCAGGCGCTCACGCTGGATGCGCGTCCAGTACCAGAAATCACAGTCTATGGGAATATCCCTCTCACTACTGATTTCAATGATCGTCACATCCTTCGAACTTAAGTGGACAAAATCATCTCTGGTCAGTCGCAGGCGCTGTGGAGAGAGTAGATAGACCGTATTATGCTTGAAGAGCGAGAGCCCACGTATCAGTGAGTGCAGGGCACGGCTGTTCAAAGGATCACCAACCAGCAGCCCCGTCAGATTATCCAGGCGTCCAAAACGCTCATAGAGTGTATACAGATCGAGCAAAGTCTGGGTAGGATGCTCATTGTTTCCATCGCCTGCATTGATAACAGGTACCGTCTCAGAAACCTCCGCCGCCAGTTTCGCCGCGCCAACCTGGTAGTGACGCAATATAATCGCATTGGAGTAGGCTTCGAATACACGTATCGTATCTTCAAACGACTCCCCTTTATAGATCGAGGAGACCGTCTCGGGATTTTGCATCTCCAGCGTCTGTCCGCCCAATCGTTTCACTGCCGCCGCAAACGATCCGAAAGTTCTGCTGGATGGCTCAAAAAAGAGCAGCGAGATGAGCTGACCAGCCAACAGTTGCGAGGGCTCGTTATTCAACGCAACCCGTTTCATATATTGAGTCAGCGTAAAAAGGAGAGAGAGGTCATCCGCAGAGAATTGTTCAAGAGAGACGATATCCTTCCCCTCATAATCTCCATTGATCAGCTTTACGTCGTGTCGAGGATATGATGTCACCTGAGTCATGAATAAAGCCCTCCCGCATACTTCCTTTCCGACCGTCTGAGTCTTGCTAGAACATTGTTCGTTAGCGGTCGGAATAACAAGTTTTACTTTACCAACAACAGCTTGATAGGTCATCCCCTTCTTATTCCTTGATCAACTAGATGATAACACTCCATTGATCATCAGTGAGAAGGCTGCTAATAGTCTCCATTGCCAACTAAAGAGATTTGGAGATCCCTTCTGTTAAAAAAAATTCCTCACCCCTGAATCAGTGGGATGAGGAAGAAAGATGATTCCTTTAATATGGCACCTGGCCCATCGTGGGAATAAAGAAAACATACTAGCGGTGATCTTGACTGTAGTATCTGTATTTTCCTTTTCGCGCCCATGACGATACCGTGCCTTTTCTACACTAAAAGTTGTTTGGGAACTTGTCTCAAATTGTTAAGAGTATACCCTATAGGTTTGGTAAGTGTCAAGGGCAAAAAGCTTCCAAAAATCGAGGATCATTTCCTCGTTTATTATCAAGCAGTTAATACAGTAACGTCAAAAATGAGGTCTGCATTGGCGGGAATAGCAGGAGGACTCCCTGCCGTACCATACCCTAGAGCAGCCGGGATGTAGAGGCGACGTGTGCCACCAGCGTGCATACCTATTAATCCTTCGTTAAAGCCGGGAATGACCTGCGGCTGCTGACTGGTATTTGTCGGATCCACAACTGATAACGATAAAGGCTGACCACCATGATCATAGGAACTGTCAAACTTTTTGTTCGTACTGGCTAGCCAACCGGTATATTCCAACTGAATGTTACTGCCTCCCTGAACAGTTGCACCTGTTCCTACTTTGATGTCCAGGTATTTGAGGCCATCAGCAGTAGTGACAGGTGTTCCACTTTCCGCGGGTGGCTTTGCTGGACCCGCGGAAGGAATAGGAGAACCAGAGGTAGCTGTGAGCACCGCCTGGGCCAGAGCGGTGGCTGTTACCTGGGGTGCGACTGTTGCCGTAGCTTTCGCTGCTGCCGTTTGCGTAGGCGCGGCAACCTTAGCAGTGGCACGCGCTGCTGCTGTCTGCGTGGGTACGACAATCTTTGCGGTAGCTGTTGCATGTTGATTACTCAGTTTCTGCGCCGCCGCCTGTCGCTGGGTAGTTATTTGCTGGTACTCCAATACTCCAAATATAGATAGTGCAATAAGCGCAATCGCTACCGATGAACCTATAATAATTTGTCTTCTGCGTCGTCGGCGGGCCAGGCGCTCCAGCCGCTCCTGCTGACGCTGACCGGGGCGTCCTTTTCTTTGTGCTGTATTATCTTTGTCTTTCATAGTCTGCGTCATAAATAGACTTTCTCTCCTCTTGTTTTTAGTGGCATAATAGCATGTTGAGATTAACATTTATTCGCTATTCTGGCAAGAGGGGAAGAGTGCAAGAAATAAGGACCATAATTTTATGTAGAGTCCTCGCCTATGGTACGCTACACCTTGAGCTATGTTTTCCCCACTCTTGCTTCTACTGCCCTCGACACCACTTTACAGTTGTGTTACAATAGCATTCAATATGAAAGGGTGCAGCGGCGTATAGACATATTATTCCTATATACCTCCCCCTAAAAATACATCAGCAAGCAGATATTACAACAAAAATACAAGAGATTAGCAATCAAAAAGAGTCCCCAGATATAGAAGGAGGCAACATGCCATCTCAAGGGTATGTGCGGTTCCCAACCATCCACCAGGACCATATCGTTTTTGTTTCGGAAGATGATCTCTGGCTTGTAGCAAGTGAGGGAGGACGCGCCGAACGTCTCACAGCTGGCGTGAGCAGAACAAGTCATCCTCATTTCTCACACGATGGTCGTTTCCTGGCATTTATTGGACATGATGAGGGTACCAGCGAGGTCTATTTCATGCCAGCTCTCGGTGACCCCGCTCAACGGCTGACATTTCAAGGAGATTCTACCTGCCACGTGCTGGGATGGTCGCCCAACGATGATGCCATTCTTTTTACCAGCAGTGCAGGTCAATTTAGCTATCGCTATAAGGTGATCTATACTATCGGTCTTCAAGGTGGTCAGCCCCAACAACTTCCTATAGGGATGGCCAGTGCAATCTCTTATGGTCCGGCAGGCGGGGTTGTCATCGGACGCAATATCGAAGAACCCGCATACTGGAAACGCTATCGTGGCGGCAGAGTCGGACATTTATGGTGCGATGCCAATGGCAATGGCATCTTTGAACGGCTGCTACGCCTGGAGGGCAATCTCGCCGATCCTTGCTGGGTGGGGGAGCGTATCTATTTCCTTTCTGATCATGAAGGCATTGGTAATATTTATTCCTGTACAGCGCACGGCGGGGATCTACGTCGTCATAGCAACATGGATACCTTTTATGCACGCCATCTCTCAACCGATGGGCAACGGCTCGTCTTCCAGGCAGGCGCTGACCTGTATCTCTTTGATCCTGGTAATGAACAGATACGCCATGTAGAGATCACCTTGCCTACGCAGCGTACCCAACTGAATCGCAAGTTCGTATCTGCTGAAGCTTACCTTGACACGCTTGCGCTCCATCCACAAGGTCATGCCGTCGCACTTACAACACGTGGCAAGGCGTTCTCTATGAGCAACTGGGAAGGCGCCGTTCTTCAACATGGTGAACGCGATGGTGTGCGCTATCGCTTCCTCGAATGGCTTAACGATGGGAGACGACTCGTTGCGATCAGTGATGCACCAGGACGAGAAACTCTTGTGATCTTTGATCCCAACGGCAAGCAAGAACCTGAAATGCTGACCGACATAGAAGTTGGACGCGTAGTGGAGATGGTTGTCTCACCTGTTGCCGATGCCCTCGCCATAGCAAATCATCGCAATGAATTAATTATTGTCGATCTTGAGGATGGCAGCCATGCCGTGCTTGATCACAACGATTACGACCGCATCCATGATATTGCCTGGTCCCCCGATGGAAGCTGGCTGGCCTATAGTTTCGCCATCAGCTCACAAAAGAGCGCGATCAAGCTTGGCGATCTGGAGACGGGAGAGACGCACGTTATAACCGATCCCGTGCTGGAAGATGTTTCCCCATCGTTCGATCCTGAAGGAAAATATCTTTATTTCCTGGGCTATCGCACTTTTAATCCTGTACGTGATAATATGCAGTTTGAGTACAGCTTTCCTCGTGGCGTTATACCCTACGCCATCACGCTGCGCCATGATTTACGTTCCCCGTTTATCACTGAGCCGAAACTGCTGGCCGATAGAAACGAAGATACGAGCAAAAAAAATGGGTCTTCCCCTACAGGAGAAGCTGAGCAGGTAGCTGGACTGGAGGAATCGCAGAACCATGAGAACCCCGAGGAGGAACTCCAAAGTGCGCGTTCACTCACCATTGACCTGGAAGGTATTACCAGTCGCGCCGTGCCTTTCCCTGTGGGAGAAGCTCGTTACAGCGATATACGTGGTATCCGTGGCAAAGCCATTTTTCAGGTATTACCAGCCGCCACAGGTACCCTCAGTGATCCTTACGCTCCAAGAAGCTGGATTGAGTGCTACGACTTCGAGACAAAGAAAAACGAGCACTTGATTGAGAATGTCAACGGCTTCACCCTCTCGCGAGACTATAAAACGCTCCTCTATCGCTCGCGCACGCGCTTCCGGGTAGTAAAGGCCGGCGAGAAACCTCCACGTATAGAGAGTAACGATCATCCTGGTCGCGATACAGGCTGGCTTGATCTCTCGCGTGTGAAAGTCTCAGTACAACCTGCCGCCGAATGGAAGCAAATGTTTGCGGAGGTCTGGCGCCTACAACGCGAGCAATTCTGGAACGAAGATATGTCCGGTGTCGATTGGGACGCTGTCTATGCACAATATGCGCCACTCGTAGAACGCATCAGTTCACGCACAGAACTCTCTGACCTGATCAACGAATTACAAGGCGAGTTGGGCACCTCGCATACCTATGAGCAGAACGCGGAAACGCAATACCGACAGGGACGCTCTTATCGCCAGGGCTTTCTTGGCGTCGACTGGACCTACGATACCGAGACACAACGCTATCGCATTGCCCATATTGTCCAGGGTGACCCCTCCGATAAAGATGCCACATCGCCTTTCACCTCACCTGGCCTGAATGTACAGGAAGGCGATGCAGTGCTAGCAATCAATGGACAATTTTTGGGAGCCCGCTATAATCCACAAGAGCTGCTTGTCAACCAGGCGCGATGCGAAGTTCAACTGACCATCGAAGCGGCTGAAACAAAAGAAACAGATGTCATCACGGTCACAACGCTCTCGACTGAAAAACCCGCTCGCTATCGTGAATGGGTTGAATGCAACCGTCGTACAGTCCATAGCCAGTCACAGAACAAGGTGGGCTATATCCATGTTCCCAATATGCAGCCCGAGGGCTACGCGGAATTCCACCGCAGTTACCTGGCCGAGTACGACTACCCCGCCTTGATCATCGATGTGCGTTGGAACAGCGGCGGCAACGTCTCCGGGCTCCTGCTAGAAAAACTGGCTCGCAAGCGTATCGGCTATAAATTCCCACGCTGGGGACAGCCCATCCCTTATCCCAGAGAATCCCCGCGCGGCCCGATGGTTGCCCTGGCGAACGAGTATACAGCATCGGACGGTGATATCTTCAGCCATAGTTTCAAACTAATGAACCTGGGACCACTCGTTGGTAAACGCACATGGGGCGGCGTCATTGGTATCTTTCCACGCCATGACCTGGTCGATCACTCCAGCACCACACAGCCCGAATACGCTAACTGGTTCAAGGACGTAGGTTGGGATATCGAGAACTACGGCACCGATCCCGATATCGAGGTCGATATAGCGCCGCAGGATTACGTTCATAACAGCGATCCACAGTTACAACGAGCAATAGCAGAAGCCCTACGCCTGATAGAGGAATACCCAACGTTAGAGCCAGAGCCAGGAGAACGCCCCAGGCGTGGAAAATAGGAATAGTAGAGCTCCTCAAAGCCCCTGTACGATTGACGAAGGGTGATAAACTGTAAATACAATTCATTTTATCTAAAGCACAGGAGCGGGAGGGATATAGGATGAAGCGAGCTATTTTTGGAGCTATTCCAGCACTTATTCTGATCTCAACATGCCTGTTCAGAGGCACAAGAAATGAAGCATGGTTCAGACGCAAAGGCGATCCAGTGAAGGCCAGGGTTATACAAATAAAAGATAGTGCACCAGAGACAGAAGAACCTATCTGGCGTCTCAAAGCCACCTGGACCGATCCAAACAGCCAGAAAACCTATACCTTCGAGAAAATATTCCCAGGGCGTCCCAAATATCGAGCTGGAGACTTCATTGATGTCCTCATCGATCCTAAGGATCCCAAAAAATATTTTATAGATTGAAAGCCATCCAGCCACTTCTCGTTCGTACTCTCAGAAAGGCGGTTTTACTTGCAAATTGCAAGTAAAGATGCTATACTATTCTCATACCATGAAACAAAATCGGAAACGCTCAAACGTGTGTCTTGCGGAAGGCGTCAAGCCTCCCGTGACAGGCGATCAGCGGGAAGAGAAGAGGTCGAGCACATGAAGCACACATACCACAGACGCTCAGACTGCCCTATCAACTTTGCCCTGGAGACCTTCGGCGATCCGTGGTCACTTTTAATCATCCGTGATATCGTCTACTTCGGGAAGAACACCTACCAGGAGTTTTTAGAGTCAGAAGAAGGGATGGCGACCAATATTCTGGCCAGCCGTCTGGCTCGTCTGGAGCAACAAGGCCTTCTCACAAAAAAGCTCTCTGAGAAAGATAAGCGAAAAGAGGAGTATGCCTTAACTGAAAAAGGTCTGGATCTCATCCCAATCTTGGTGGAACTGGCCAATTGGAGCGCTGAACACGATCCGCACACTGCTGCCCCTGCCGACTGGATTGCCCTGATGAAGGCCCAGAGAGAGAGGATGATCCGACTTATTCGTGAAACGGTGCAAAGCGGCGGCTCCGTTTTTGCAGGCGAGAAGAGTCTTCTGAGTCAGTTGGTGTAGTATCAACATGTTCCTCTTCAGCACCCCATGGGCACCTGGTCTGGCCGCATTGGTCGCAAACCCATCCTCTTCGTTTTAGTGACTTGCAACAGCTCACGCAGTTCCTCAGGGAGAACTACGTTGGATTTTGCTTTGCAACGCAGACGGCAATAACGCTGATGTTATCTGCGCCACCACCGGTAAGAGCGGCCTGGATAAGCATGTTGCTGATCTGCGACGAGTGCGAATTTGAGGATGCAATGATCTGCTCTATCTCGCCGTCGCGCACCATCTCCCACATACCGTCGGAGCAGAGCACAAGGACATCCTCAGCCTGCAGAGAGACCACGAAGGTATCAACCTCCACCGTTGCATGTTCTCCAAGGCAACGATAGATCTGATTGCGCCTGGGGTGCGTATAAACATCGTTACTGCTGATGATGCCATCTTCCACCAGGCGAGCAACAACAGAATGATCGCGCGTAATCTGCCTGAGACCTTCGGATGGACGATAGAGATAGGTGCGGCTATCCCCGACGTTGACGACATAGGCAGTCGTAGCAATTACCAGAGCAGCAGTCAACGTGGTACCCATCATGTGCTCCTGCTCGCGATTGCGTCGATAGAGGGCGAGGTTGGCACGATGGACGCCGTCCTTGAGCAAGTCAGAAAAGGTCTCATCATTATCTACAGGCTGGAGCAATGTGGGAACGACGGTATCACTAAGCGCATGGACAGCTAATTTGCTGGCTTCCTGCCCCCTGGCGTGTCCACCCATGCCGTCTGCGACGATAAAGAGGCCAGTGGGTTGAGGACCAGCTGAGGTGGGACGCATGCCTTGAATAGCGAAGAGAGTATCCTCATTGGGGGCATCTTTGCGTGCGATACCAGGATCGAGGCCGATACCAACAAGGAGGCGCAAGGGATCAACTGGCGTATCCTTACCGGAGAACGCATCCTCCGTCTCACGTTCCGGCTCATCATTTGTGCCAGGAAGCGTATCCTGGGTAGTGATATCTTGCACACTTTCATCATCATGAGGCATATCATGTTTGATAAATGGCTCAACGGGGAACAAGGGTAAGACATCGTACCCAACGGGGGCAGGTTCTTCGTCCTGGCGTGGGACGATGCGCAACTGTTCGCGCATGGAGACAGAAGAACGCAGTGCAGCGGATGATGCTGCGAGTTGCACAGACGGGCATGGGATCGGCTGTGTAGGCTGGGCAGGTGCAGATATACGCTGTTGTGGAGATGGATACGAAACGGCTGGCTCCAGTCCAGATATAGAGGACGTCTGCCGTTCTACACCCTGCTGTGCAGTTGGAGGAGGCATGGTAGGGCTGTCAGATGAAAGAGCGGCACCGGGTCCACTGATCAATCCCGATGAACCAACGACACGCGAGGCGCGGGCAACGGCATATGGTTGTTGACTGGATTGTTCCGTGGGTTGCCCAACGCGGGCAGGTTGCGTCCCTACAGTGTCACGAGATGACGATGCCCGGACGCTGTCATAAGCCGAGCGAGTTCTCACAGTGCCACGAGCGCGGACAGGCTGAGTTCCGGGATCATGAGATGGAACAGACTGTGTGGGTTGCAGCAGTGGATCAGGCTGCCAGTTATGAACAAATTCAGGCTGGCGCTGCGTCGTGTTGAATGTCTGTGAACCTACAGCCAGGTCTGCGATACGCTCGGCATCTTGCAGATCCTGCTCGAAAGTCTGACGATGATGAAAATTGTACCACCAGTAAAGGGCAACTTTGAGCGCGGTGACGAGCAGAATAGCCCATAAAATGAGTAATGAGAGCGAAAGCAAGATGAGGCCCAACAGTGGGATAACGATGGCAGAACCCTGGATGGCCCATAATCGAGATAGTTGTGGGAGTGTGTGAAGCAGGAAACGCCAGGCCCAGGGTGGGAAACCACCGGACAGACTATAGAGGAGAACAGCATAAGCAAACAGGCCAAAACAGACGAAGACTCTGACCCGGCGCTGTTGAATATAGGCAATTTTGAATTGTTCTATCATAATTTTCATCCTATTCTTTTTGTATGTAT
>WNFY01001328.1_pt1 | contig 33759 bp, 34 predicted proteins | sample 5400091 | NCBI WGS metagenome assembly WNFY01 (sample SAMN13153364, study PRJNA577476) | soil metagenome | isolation source: 60 cm soil or saprolite under grassland replicate 1 | place: USA:California | collected 2016-06-15 | reverse complement strand
CCGTTCCTTCTCGTCGCTGAAACCCCGTAGATAAGAGGTCAGCAACGATGGCAGAACGTGATCACCTCGATCGTCGTAGACATCGATGAGGGCGGGTCAGGTCCCGTGGATAACCGTCGGGGTCGGCAAGACCCACCTGGCCACCGCCCTGGGCCACATCGCCGTCCGCCGCCGCCGCACCGTTCACATGGCCCGCGCCGACAAGCTGTTCAAACGCCTCACCGCCGCCCGCCTCGACAACACCCTGGACTACGAATACCGCCGCCTGATCACCGTCGAGCTGCTCATCATCGACGATTTTGCCCTCCAGCCCCTCACCCCCGCCCAGACCACCGACTTCTACGAGATCATCACCGAACGCCACCGCAAAGCCTCCACCGTCGTCACCTCCAACCGCGACGCCAGCGAATGGCTCCCGCTCATGACCGACCCGCTGCTGGCCCAATCGGCCATCGACAGGCTCACCTCCACCTGCCACGAGCTCATCGTCGAAGGCGACTCCTACCGCCGCCGCCAGCGTCCCCCCGCGCCCCCGGTTGACGGCCCGGACCCAGCGGCACAATGATGCTCACGTAACCCGGCCAGGTGGTCCCTAGGTCGTGGCGAGCCGCTGGTCCCATCTCGCTGGCGGGTGACAGCGTCGGCCGTCGATCTGGTCCGCTCAGATGAATATCCCTTACCGCCGTTATGCTCGCCGAGGATGCGTCCCGTCCCTTGGCCGACCGCCGCGCAGAACGGGGCGATCTGCGCGCAGCGCTGAGGTGGCCGAACGATTCACGCCAGTTCCAGCCGGCCCGCGCGACGCCCCGAGCAGGCTGTTCCGCCGCCCACCAAGGTCACCACGTCGGCCCACCGTCTCCTGCATCCCTGCTGGACTGCTACCCAACCGGGGTGTACTGGCGGGTAACCGGCACGCCGGTCAGCACATCGCCGACCCCGACCGGCGGGCTGCCTCCCTCGGCGGCGGCGAATGCCTCCAGGCTGTGCCGGTTGCGCCACCGGGAAATTGCCACCACGGCGCCCGGATCGTCGTCCACCGTGCACGTCTGTGCGCCAAAACAGCCGTCGGCCGCGGCGGCGCGCTCTTGGGTGTCGGCACAGAGGGCCAGCACCTGGTCGCGTCGCCCAGGGGCCGGCTGGAACGTGATCACCTGGATCAGGCCGGCGTGCTCGGTCATAGAAGCTCCCTTCCTCCGCCCCCCGGGGCAGCCACCTGCACCACTCAGATTGTCGCGCGGCGGCGGTTTCCGAGCGAGCCGACCCCTGGCCAGCGGCGGGGCGTGTGACACCTTGAGCGGAGTTCGCGCCTGGGACGTTACCCCGGTGCCTTGGCGCGACAGCAGCTACAGCGACATCGTCCGCCAGCTTGAAGACCGTCAGTGACCGGAACCCGCGGCTACGTGGACGTCCTCAGAGGCGGGGGACACCTGTCGTGGCGGCGCTGGCTGCCGGTGACCTCGGGCAGGGCGGCCAGGCTGGGACGGTGGATGCCGGGCAGCCACTGCCGGTGCCGCAGGCAGAGGTAGTCGCGGGCGCGGGCCCGGGTGATCACCATGCCGGTGACATTTTTCGCGGCGGTGCAGTGCCCGCACGCGCGCAGCGGGGCGGTGTCCGCGGGCGTCATGGTGGCCAGCAGCGGGATGGCGGCGGCCAGCTCGGGCAGCGGCCGGCCGGCCAGGGCGGCGATCCGGTCCGGGGTCGTTTCCGACCAGCCGCGGGTGTCGTCGGTGGCCGGGGAAAAGGACCGCGTGCCGGTGGTGATCGCCGCGAGAGTGAGCAGGTGCGGGACGCGCAGGCTGTTGGCGAACGCCAGGCGGGTCAGGAACGAGCCGATCGTCTCGCGGGCGATCAGCCGGGCGGGGACCGGCAGGCACCGCGGCGGCTCAGCCGGTGCTGGCATGGCGTCGCCGGGCGGCGGTCTTGCGGCGGGTGCGGGTGGTCTCGGCGGCGTGGTCGAGGCCGATGCGGTCCAGGGTGTCCCGGGTGATCTTCTCGGTGCTGTCCAGGATGGCTTCCACGGCCGCGCCGCGGATGAGATGGGACAGGCTGCCGATCATCCCGTCGGTGCGCTCGTGCAGGTAGGCGTCCAGGCGCAGAAGCTGGCCGGGCTGGTGGCGGTGCAGCCGCAGGGACTGTTCCAGCGTGGCGATCAGCGCCTGCCATTGCTGGCGCTGGGCGGCGGTGCCGTAGGGGAATGCCTGGCAAGTGATCACGCCGAACCGGCCGGCGATCTGCTGGCCGCGGGTTCCGGCGAACAACCCGCTGCCCTCGACGTTGACGCCCGCATAGATGAACGTCGCCGGGATCCGCTCGGCGAGGTATTTCAGCTGGTCGGATGCGTCGGCCCCGGCGCGGGTGGCCAGGTTCAGATTGTGGATCTCATCGACCAGCACCAGGTCCACGCCCAGCCGGGCCAGCACGTCGCAGACCGCGTTGGTGATATCCGCCTGGTTCTGGCTGCGGCGCACGGGCACCCCGGCGAACCGGGCGAACTCTGAGGCGAGCATTTTCGGGGTGGCGGCGGGCGGGACGGTGACGTAGACCACCGGCATCCGCCCGGTCACGGCCTGGCGCCCGAGCCGGTGCCGCAGCAGCAGCTCGTGGTTGCGGCCGAGCTGGGTGACCGCGGTTGTCTTGCCGGTCCCCGCCGCGCCGGTCACGATCAGGCCGCGGCGGGCGCTGATCTGGTGCCGGTTCAGCAGGACGAGCCGCCGCCCGGCGGCATACACCTGCTTAATGGTTGGCGTGGCGACCACGATCAGCCGCGAGTGGTAGTCCGCCCGGCCGTGATCGTAGGCCATGCGATCGGCGTCGCTAAGCAGTTCCAGATCGCTGCCGGACAGCAGCTTGGGCTCGGCGGGCCCGGTGTCTGTGAACCGCTGCCAGCCTTCCCGGGTGGTCAGCGGGAAGTGATCGGCGTCGCCGGTCACCACAGGCCCGTTTCCTGGGCCAGCGGGTCGAACACGCCGAACGGCTCGACATCGTCGCCGGTCACGTCCTGGTCCGCAGCGGCATCTGACATGCCGTCCTCGCCTGTGCCTGGTAGCTCCGGGAGCCGGCTGGAGGCGGCTGCCGCGCTGGTGCGGGCGATCACCCGATCAGGCGGCCCGCCCTTGGCGCGGTGCAGCAGGTCGGCCAGGACACGTGCGACGGCGGTCTGGTCGGCGTCATCGCCGCCGCGGCCGGCCAGGACCTGCCGGGCATACCGCCAGGTGAAGTCGGCGAACGGGGCGGCCACCATCGGCAGCTGGGTCCACGGCACCGTGATCCACCCGCCGCTGGCCTGGTCGCGGACCCAGACCCGGGACAGGTCATAGGGGTCGTAGTGCACTTCCCACCGGCCGCGCATGGCTGCCACCGGTGACGTCGTGCGCCGGTAGGGGCCCAGGTCCGGGCAGTCGTAGGTGCGGTGGCCGATCACGATGCCGTAGTCGTTGATGGCCCGCCAGCACGCCGGCAGCAACTCGATGTAGTCCTCGCCCGCCCAGCGGCACCGGCAGGTATCCGGCCCGGGCCACCTGCACCGCGTATGCCTCATTCGGGGTCAGCTCACGGCCGGGCAGATACGGGCTGCGCAGTCCCTCGTGCGGCCGGTTCTGCCAGCCGGCCACGATCCACTCATCCAGCAGGTCCTGCAGCTGCGGCAGCGTCCACACCGCCTCGGCCGCCACATCGCGGCCGCGGCGGGTAACGTCCGAGCCGGTGTAGCCGGCCACATACTGGCAGAACAGCGTGTTGACCGAGGAGAAGGTGCGCTCGCAGATGGCCTTGTCGGTAGGCGTGTAGGGCCTGGCCGGCTGCACCGACACGCCCAGCGTCCGGCACGCGGACAGGAACGTCTCCGAGACGAAGACCTTGCCGTGATCGATCACGATGGTGTCCGGGACGATGACCGGCTTGGCCGCCGCCAGGGCCAGCCGCTGGTCGATGGCGGTCAGCCGGTCATGCGGCAGCACCGACCGGGCCATCGACAGTGCCGGGTCCCAGCCGGGCCGCATCGGCTCGGGCACCAGCATGCGGGCCAGCAGCACCGCGGCGTCCACCGCCTTGGTGCCCTCGGGCGCAGCACGGCCGCGCCGATCGTGCGGGTCGCGACATCCAGCGTGATCGTCAGCTCCGGGCGGCCCGTCACTCGGTCATCCAGCACCGCCATCACGTCCAGCGGCGTGGTGTCGATCTGGACGATCTCCCCGGGCCGGTGCGCGGCGGTCACGGTGAACGGCGCGGCGGGCCGGTTCGCGTTACTGCGCCGCCGCGCCGCCGACCCGAAGGTGTGCCGCCCGCCCTCCATCTGGCTGATCACCCGGTAGACGGTCGCGCGGGACGGAAGCGGCACCTCCTGCCCGGGATGCCGGGCGGCCAGGATCTCCCTCGCCCGCCGCCAGGCCCGGTCCCGGGTTCCGGTAGAAGCATCGGTCTGCTCGTCCATCGCTGCCGCGATCGCCTCGACGACCCGCTCATCCACACGCCCGAACGGTGTGGCCAGGCGGGTATTACGGTGATCAACCAGGCCCCACAGCCCCTGGGACTCATAGCGCTGCCGCATCCGCGCCAGCGTGCGCACGCTGGTCGGCTCGCCCGCCGCCGTCAGCTCCGCTGCCTTCGCGGCCTCCCGCTCGGTCAGCGTGCGCAGCCGCGGGTCGAACTCCGGCCGCGGTTCCTGCCCCTCAGCCGTGCCCGCGGGCAGTCCCGTCAGTACCTCCAGGACGTGGGACTCCCAGAACCGGGCACGCTCGGCCGCCTGCTCGGCAACGGTGTCCAGCAAGGCGAACGGCGGCAGCACCGGCCGCTGGCCAGGCCCCGGCTCGCCGACCACCTCGAATCCCGGCGATCCCGCCAGGAAGACCGCTGCCGCCAGCCAGGGCCGGCCATCGGCGGCTACCAGCCGCACCGTCGTCCCCTCGATGGCCACCACCCGGTGCACGCCCTCCTCGAAGCGGACCTGGTCACCGACCCGGAGCACGCCCGGCGGCGCAAAGCCGCTCACGCCGGCTCCCGGCCGCTGACCCATGTCCCGTCGCCAAGCGGAACGCTCATCTCGGTGACCAGGTCGCCGCGCCACAGCAGATGGAACAGGACCGGCAGTCCCCGCAGCGGGTCAGCGACCTCCGACACCCCAGCCAGCAGCCCAGCCCCGCCGGCGAACGCCCGCCGCAGCGCCGCGCCCAGATCCGGATCCCCGTGCCGCGGATGACGGTAGCCCGACAGCCACCGGACGTTAGCCGCCAGCACGGGCTCCAGCTCATGAACCAGCCGGAACGACCAGTTCCCCACGATGGCGCAGGCCCCTGCGGTGGCCTCGAACTTCACCGCGTCCTCCGGCCCGACCCGGTCAGCGGGACGGACATCGACCACCACGCCGCTCCCGTCGTCCAGCCGCGCGAAATAGTCCGGCGTGTGGGACACTCTCCGGCCGCGCCCGCCCCATGACAGCGTGAAGGGCTGCGACGACACGGCCATCACCGGACGGTCAAAGTCAAGCGCCATGACATGATCGCGTTCCAGCCACGACTCATACCCGACATGCCGCCCAGTCGTCGCCAGCCACCACAAGCCCGGGAAATGCCGCTGCCCGCGATAAGAGAAGAACACCCGCGCAGGCAGGGCATCCTCGAACGCGACCCCGGCCACCGAGCCAAGATCGGCACTGCAACGCTGCCCGGCCTGGTCGTACCAGCTGACCTTCACATCCCCGGCAGCCGACTCGTGCCCGCCGGCATCTCCTAAACTCACGGCGGCAGCATGCCAGAAACAGTGAGACAACCACGTTCCGATGAGAACACGATCAAGTCACACGATGCCCCGCCACGGTCGGTTGTCCCGTCTCAGCGCAGGTGATCCGAGGCTAGCGCCGTGAGAAGGGTGGGGCAGATTCACTGAGACAGTCGAAGCCGGGCCCTGTCTCAATCGATGTGCCCCGCAACGGTGTTTGCGGTTGGACCGTCTCATCCAATCTGCCCCGCATTGATGTTCTGCAGCGGCAGCGAGTTGTCGACGTCGCCGGCGGTGGCGTAGTCAGCGTGGCCTCGGAACCGCCGACGCGTAACCGGGCCTACGTGTACAGCGTGCCCTCCTTGACGAAACACAGCTCGTTGCCCCACGGATCGGTGACGTAGAACGACCGCTCTCCCCAGGGCCGCTCGATCACGTCGCTCGCCGGCTGCCCGTGCACCTGGAACGGTGCCAGCGCCTCCAGCGCCTCGGCGCGAGCGTGCAAGCCGTCGATGTCGTCAACCGCGAAGTAGATCGACTTCCCGCCCGGCACGGGTTTCATGCCGCCCTCGGTAACGTCGAGTACCGCGAGGATGACGCCGCCGCAGTCGAAATAGTGGCGAGCGCCGGGGTGCCGCCGCCCGGGTACGCCGAGCAGCTCGGCATAGAACTTAGTGGCATCTTCGAGGTTCGCGACCTCGACGGTGATGCGGAAGATCTTCGGGGTTGTCGCGTTCATCTTCATTCCCGTCATTGGCTGTCGGTTGCACGGCTACTTTTCGCACGAGCCGGTGGCGTCCGTTCGGCCAGCGCTGCCGTCGATTTCGGGCCCGACGAGCTCCAACGCTGTTCAGGACCGACCGGTTCGAGGTGCCCCATCCAGCCGCCGACCACATGCTCAAGGCGTGCCCGGTTGAGGCGGTAGTTGCTGCTGCGGCCCTGCCGGCGCACTTCCACGAGACCAGCCTCCTCTAGCACCTTCAGGTGGCGGCTCGTTGTCGGCCAGCTGTGCCGGAAGCGTGCGGCGAGGTAGCCGGAAGGCAGCTCGTCGCCGCGCTGGCCAAGCAGGAGCAGCACCTGGCGTCGCGCCTCATGCGCCAGCGCCAGGAACACGCGGTCCACGTCCTCAAGCGAAGGCGACGTTGGTTGTTCGGGGTGCCTCGTGGTCACAATGATTCTTAGCACAGCAGCTAATAATTAGCAAGCTGACTAATCGTGTCCGCCTGGCCTGGTGGGACATCGGCGCTGTGCGTCCTTGGTTCGGCATCGGGCCGGTCGTACCCCCACGTCAGGCGCAGACTGCCCGAGGCCGGCCGATCCGTTGACGCCGACGAGGAGCCCGGGATCGGTGCGACCCAGGGCGAGATCCGGCCGCAGACTCGGGTGCAGGCGCAGTAGGGCCGGGTGTGACACGCGTCGTTGGCCTGCAACGTATCGAGCAGGACGGTGGCCGCCAGTCTGGGGCAACTTCATTGAGACAAACAGCCGGGTCGGGGCAACTGCATTGCGACAGGTGCAACTTCACTGCGACGGGACAACGGGCGTCCCGCCAGAATCACTGAGACACGCCAGGTTACCTGCACATCAAGTGAGAATCTGACACATTCACTGAGACCGGACAACCACGTGCCGAGCCGACGCGATCATGGAAAGCTAGTGCGCCAAGTTCAGTGAGACGACGAGGCGGATACGGCGGCTTGGATGACACTGCGCCACCTCCGATGAGACGGGCAATCTGCCCGCCGGCGGTCATGAGCGGCTGCCCGGAGACGGCCAGCTTCGTCACGGAACCTGACCGGGCACCTGGGCGCGAGCGCACCTGATCCGCCGTTATGATCGGCCGCTTCATCGTCGTATGACCATTTCAAGCTGGTCCCGAAGTGGTTGTTATGGCGCAAGGTGGCCCGGGCGCGGGGCCAGATCCTGGCATGCCTGGCGCACGGGGACGCCCGCACGGCTGGCCGCGGCGCGGATGTAGGCAACCACCGCGAACAAGGCGTACTGCCAGAAGTCGTCGGTCTGCCACCAGACAATCTCATCGAGCAGGTCCGGCTGGGTCCCACCGTGCAGCGCCGCCGCGGCGAGAACAGCGAACTGGAACTTCTTGTGCTGCCGGCCGCGGAACCTGCTTTCGGGCAGGCACCGCTCGCGTAGTCCCTCCAAGGCCAGCGGGTCGGCCCGGCTGGCGCCGCACCAGTCCAGCGCGTCCGCGGCCAGGCCAAGGAAGACCTCGCCGGGGAAGGTGTCGTTGCGGGGATGCAGCGGTGCCAGCTCGGTCACGAGGTCCAAGATGTCAGTGTCGCGGGCGAGCCCGTCGAGCAGGATCCGGCGGGCGGTGGCCGCGTCCTCGGGCGTGGGCCGCTTCCTGGCAGGCATACCCCGACGGTAGGGCAGAACCAGCGGTCGCTGGCCGGCGTTGCGGGCAGCCGGGCGATCCGGGTCGCCGTGGCCTCACCGCTGATACAGCTCTTCTTCAGGGATGCCCGGCGGCGGTTCACTTCCTTCCCGCAGGCCCAGGCGGCGGCGGGCTGAAAACAGCGAGCCATGGGCGGGCCTGGCCGGGGCGAACTTGGCCAGGCCGGTTCCCGGCATGTCGATGTAAACCGACTCCATCTGGCCGCCGCGGAAGTAGGTCTCGTGCCAAAAGCCGGTGCCGCCCCTGTCCCGCAGGAACTGCTGCCACCACCGCTGGTGCGGCACGGACCGGGCCCAGCGCTCGAGCGAGTCGAAGTCACGCCAGTACTGACGCATTCCCGCGTGCGGCGGGAAGAGCGAGAACAGCAGGTTCTCGTGCAGCAGCAGACCGTCGGGCTGCGCTTGGACCAATTTGCGGATCTTCGAGCCGGACGAGATGAGGGTCGCCAGGCCCCGCGGCGCGTTGACCCTCATCCGCAGGTAGATCACCACGAGGTCGGGGTAGGACGACAGGCCGGCCGTGGTCCGGTTCGGTGCACGCGTCACAGGTCAGCCATCCACGCTCATCGCGGAGCAACGCAACCCCGGCCCTGACGCCAAGCATGGACCGCATCGGCGGCCGGGCAACCGCCTTGCTCAGGAACCATGCTCGGCGGTCGCGTAGTGACTCATCCGTGTGGCGCCGCGCGCCGAGGACAGCGAGCAGAACGGGTTTCTGGATGCTCGGTGCTTGATCGTGAAGTCAGCGGCGGACTTGGCCAAGACTGCGCATCGGCCGCGAGATCGTGTGTGCAATGCGCGGGCCGACCGGAGTCGGCAGCGGCGTGCGAGCTGGCAGACGCGTGGGCGCCTGATGCTGGAGCTGGCCCGTGGGGTCACCCTGGGAACGCGCAGAACTCGTTGCCCTCCGGGTCAGCCAGCACGTGCCAGTTGATCTCCTGGTCAGGCTCGCGCAGCACCGTGGCCCCGGCGTCCACAAGCGGCGCCACACCGGGAACCGTGACATCCCAATGAATGCGGTTCTTCACCCTCTTTGGCTCGGGCACAGGGACGAAGTCCATGGTCAGGATTGGCATGCCTGGCACGCCTTCCAGCGTGGACCATCCTTCGTTCTCGGTGACGCGGACCCCGTAGACCTCGCCCCACCATCGGGCCTGCGCCGCATGGTCGGCGCTGTCGACCACCAGGCCATGCAGCCGCTCGGCCGGGACTTCGGGGCGCAGGAACGCGTCGAACTCGCCGTCCTCCGGGTCGGCCATGACAATCCACCGCCGGTCTTCCACCGCCGGGCGCAAGACGCGTGCGCCGAGGGCCTTAAGCTCAGCCAGGCTTTGCGCGTAGATGTCCAGGTGCACCCGGTGCTTGACGATCTTCGGTTCGGGCACCCGGTTTACCCAGATCGTGTGCTGCGGCGTCGGGCCTGCCAGCAGCCCCTCGCCGTTGTCCTTGGCCTCCCACGTGCGTCCGAGCACCGCGGCCCAGAACGCGCCGAGCAGGGCCGGGTCACCCGCGTCCATGCACAGATCCTTGAATCGCGCCATTGCCACCGGACAAACCTAGCCCGCCGCGCTCACCTGGCTGACAGCGGCGGGCACCGGGTAGAGCGCGTACCCGCACCGTCACCGAAGCCACGGCCAACCGGCGTACGCGCCAATACCCCCCGAGGGGCCCGAAAGGCTGGGCGTGTGGGGGGATCGGCTTGACGCTCCGTCACGAAGACTCGGTTAGCTCTCATGTCCGGATCCGCCGTTCGGGGCGGCCAGGACGGCCCCGATGCGAATCAGTCGCGCCGGGCAGAATGGGGCGTTCTGATCGTGCTCGTCCAGGGTGCTGCGGAGCCGCCTAGGAGGCGGCTCAGCGTGGTGGGCGAGCGTCGGGCCGGAGCCCGGTCTGGGTGCAATCGATCGCTCACTCGGGGACTGTCGTGCCTTGGTGTCATGAGGGCACGCCGGTGGCCCGGCGGATGAAGGCATCGAACGCGCGGTCGGGCAAGACGTCGTGCAGGAAGATGATGGGCCTGGCGCCGTAGCCGACGGCGTAGCGGGTCTTGGGGCGCCGCGCGGTGACGGCCTTGGCGATGGTGTCGGCGATGAGCGTGGGCGGGGAGGATCGCCGGGCGGTGGCGTCGGAGGTCAGCGAGGCGGCGACGGCGCCGGCCTGCTTGGTGTAGGGGCCGCCGCTGGAGGCTTGCTGGAGCTTGCCGGCCGCGATGGCGGGCCATTCGGTCTGGATGCCGCCGGGCTCGATCACCACCACGTTGATCCCGAACGGTTTGACCTCCAAGCGCAGGCAGTCGCTGAGGGCTTCGAGGGCGAACTTGGTGGCGTGGTACCAGCCGCCGAGCGGGGTGTAGATCTTGCCGCCCATGGAGGTGATGTTGATGATTGTCCCGCTGCGCTGGTCGCGCATGTGGGGCAGGACGAGCTGGGTGAGCCTGGCCGCGCCGAAGACGTTGACCTCGAACTGGTCGCGGGCCTCGGACAGGGGCACGTCCTCGATGGCGCCGTAGGATCCGTACCCGGCGGCGTTGACCAGGACGTCGATGCGGCCTTGTTCGGCGAGGATGTGCTTGACGCCGGACTGCACGGATTCCTCGTCGGTGACATCCATCGCCAGCGGGCGGATGCCCGCCTTGGTCAGGTGCTCCATCCGTTGCACCCGCCGGGCCGCGGCGTAGGTCGTGTAGCCGAGTTCGTGCAGCTTCACTGCGGTGGCTTCGCCGATACCAGACGAACCGCCGGTGACGAGAGCGACTTTGGCAGACATTGCAGTGATCTCCTCTGAACGCTGTTGATGGTGCGCTGGTTTTCGCGCCAGGCCCGCATCTCTGCGGCACTACTGACGCTAAGGACGGCACCGTGCACAGTCACTAGCGCAGCACGCCGTTGTACTTGCATCAGGCGCCAATTGCGGGACGTGCGGGGAACGGCAACGCTGGCGTCATCGGCTGGCGGGATGGCGCGTACTACTAGTCGCGACAGGCCCGCCGCACCATGGTGTGTTTTGCTCAGCTCGACGCTTAATACTGCAACGGCACCTATGCCATGCAGTCGGCTTGACCTGCGAGAACGCGGCTACTCCCGAGACAGCCGTAGCGAGGGCTCAGCACCCTCACGTGCAGGTTCAGAGAGCGGGCCAGAACAAGTGCCGTTGCAGGGTTAAGGGTTGTCGGCGAGGCACTCCGCCACCGCGCATGAACTACGTCAGAGAAGCTGGTCGATGGTGATCGGCAACGAGCGGATCCGCCGGCCGGTGGCGTGGTAGACGCCGTTGGCTATCGCGGCCGCGACTCCGACAAGGCCGGCCTCCCCGATGCCCTTGGTGCCGATGGGGTTGTTTGGATCGGGCTCGCCCACGAAGACGACGTCGATGTCGGGCACGTCGGCGTTGACGGCGACGAGGTAGTCGCCGAGTGTCGCGTTCGCGACGCGCCCGCTGCCAGGGTCGTTGACGGTTTCCTCGAACATGGCCATGCCGATGCCGCCAACGGTCCCGCCGATGAGCTGGCTGCGGGCGAGCTTCTCGTTGACGACCCTGCCGCCATCGGTGACCGAGACGATGCGCGTGATCCGCAGCACGCCGAGCTCGGGGTCGACCTTGACCTCGGCGAAGCGCGCACCGAAGGCGCCGGCGGGGACCGTGGCGTGCGAGGCGCCGACGAGCTTGCGACCGAACCGGCCCAGCCGCGCCACGACGAGCGACCCCACAAGCACGCCGGTCTCCGCGCGCGACGGCGCGCTGTCACCGTCGGCGGTGAGCTCGTCCAGTCCGTGACGCTCGAGGATTTCGGCATAAGACTCGCTGCGCGATTCATCGTCGCCGCGCGCCAGGCGGCCGTCGGAGGCGACGACGTCCTCGATCGCGCAGCCTCGCAGTGGCGAGTTCGGATCGTCGGAGACGAGCGCGAGGAACCGCTGCACCAGCGCGACGCAGGTGTTGTGGACCGCGCTTCCCAGCGCCGCGGTCAGACCCGATCCACCGGCCGGCGGAGCCTGGGGAAGCCGGGTATCGCCGAGCTCGAACTCGACGCGGCCTACTGCCAGCCCGAGCACCTCGGCCGCGAGCTGGGTCATGACGGTGTAGGTGCCCGTGCCGATGTCGGTCGCGCCGCTGCAGACGTGTGCGGTGCCACCACGGCGGATCGTCGCGCGCGCCTGGCATTTGGCCTGGTAGTGGCTGTAGGTCACCCCGGCCATGCCGTAGCCGACCAGCCAGCGCCCATCGTGCATCGCGCCCACGGCCGGTTCGCGCCGCGCCCAGCCGAACCTTTCTGCACCCACCTCGTAGCACTCGCGCAGGGCCTTGCTCGACCATGGGAGCCTGGTCTGGGGATGGACCTCGGCGTAGTTGCGCAACCGCAGCTCGATCGGGTCCATCCCCAGTTCGTAGGACAGCTCGTCGAGCAGCGACTCGAGCGCGAAGTTGCCCTCCGCCTCGCCGGGCGCTCGCATGTGCGCGATCGGCGGGATGTTGAGCCGGACCCGCTTGTCGCGGGCGGCGACGTTCGGGCAGGCATACGCCTCGGTCGTGCCATGGGTGACCGGGTACGGCGAATCGCTACCCATCGAGGCGGTCGAGGTGCCCTCGTGATCGATCGCGACCAGCTTGCCGTCGCGCGTAGCGGCGATCTTGAGGTGCTGCACGGTGCTCGGCCGTCGCCCGATTCCGGTGAACATCTCCGGCCGGGTGAGGCTGAGCTGGACCGGCCGTTTGACGGTGCGGGCGGCAAGCGCGGCGAGGATCGAGTGCGGCCAGCTCCGCAACCCGGCACCGAATCCCCCGCCAACGAAGGGCGACAGGATCCGCACCTTCTCTTCGGCGAGCCCGAACGATGCCGCCAGCACCGCGCGCACGTGGAATGGGTTCTGGGTCGAGTCATAGACGGTGAGCGTGTCGCCGTCCCAGTGGGCCATCGTGGTGAATGGGCCGAGCGGGTTGTGCGTCTGCGCCGACGTCGTGAACGTGCCTGCAACCGTCACCTCTGCTGCCGCCATGGCCGCCTTAATGTTGCCGCGCTTCATGTCGATGAAGTACGGGTTTGACCTCGGCTTGGCGGCTGGGTCGTCCGGACTGAGCACCGGCTCGTCACGGTCGTAGGTGACCTCGACCAGCCGTGCCGCCGCCGCGGCCTGCTGTCGTGTCTGGGCGACGACCATCGCGACGTACTGGCCGTGATAACTGATCTTGGCGTCCTGGAACGGCGGTGGAGGCGGCGGGAACACCAGGTTGCGCCTGGCCTTCTGCAACCGGCCGGCGTTCTCGTGGGTGATCACCGCGAGCACGCCGGGCATGGCCGCGGCACAGGCAGTATCGAGGCGCGCGATCGTGCCCGCGGCGACCGTGCTGCGCACCAGCGCCGCGTGCGCCATGTCGGGCAAGCTGAAGTCAGAGGGGTAGTGCGCGGCGCCCATGACCTTCAGGCGCCCGTCGACGCGGTCAACACCCGGGCCCACCAGGGCCGGAGGCGCGGCTTCGGTGGTTGTCATGCGCCGCCTCCCGCGACGGTCTCAAGAATCCGCACCAGCGTGCCCTTCGCGAGCTCGACCTTGAACGCCGTGCCTGCGACCGTGAACGGGTCGTGGATCGCCGCGTCGGCCGCAGCCCGAAACGCCTGGGCACCGACCGGTGCGCCGCGCAGCACCGCTTCGGCCTCCGGAGCGCGCCAGGGGATCGTCCCGACCCCGCCGAGCGCCACCCGTGCGTGGGCGATCACGCCGTCTTCGATCGCCAGCGCGACGGCCGCGGAGGTCAGCGCGAACTCGTAGGAGGCGCGATCACGGACCTTCAGGTAGCCCGACCGTGTGCCCGGTGGCAGCAGCGGGATCTCAATCGCGGTGACCAGCTCGCCGTGCCGGAGCACGTTCTCGACGTCCGGGCGATCGCCAGGCACGACGTAGAACTCGGTCAATGGAACGCTGCGCTGCGCGCCGGGACCCTGGATGTGCGCGACGGCGTCGAGCGCCACCAGCGGCACGCACAGGTCGGAGGCATGCAGCGCGATGCAGTGCTCGCTCGCGCCGAGGATCGCGTGCATGCGAGCCGCCCCACTGACGGCAGCGCACCCTGACCCGGGCGCGCGCTTGTTGCACGCCGTCACGCCCGGGTCACGGAAGTACCGGCAGCGAGTGCGCTGGAGAATGTTCCCGCCGACTGTGGCCATGTTGCGCAGCTGCGTCGAGGCCCCCGCGAGCAGCGCCTCACGGACAAACGGCAGGCGCTCGGCGACCGTGGCGTCGGCGGCCAGTTCCTCCATCGTGACCAGCGCCCCGACACGCAGCACCTCACCGTCGCGGGTGATCCCGCGCAGCGGCAGGCGGGTGATGTCCACCAATCGCTCCGGCTCAAGCACGCCGTCCTTAAGCATCAGGTCGATCTGGGTCGTCCCGCCCGCCAGGTACTGCGCCTTGGGATCGCCGCTCACCACTGCCACGGCCGACGCCACGTCGTCGGCGCGGATGTACTCAAACGCCTGCATCACAGCCCCGCAGCATCTCGGATAGCGACGACGATGTTCGGATAGGCACCGCAGCGGCAGATGTTGCCACTCATGAACTCGCGGATCTCCTCATCGGAGCCCGCCCGGCCCTCCGCCAGCAGCGCGACAGCTGACATGATCTGGCCCGGCGTGCAATAGCCGCACTGAAACCCATCGTGGCGGATGAACGCCTCCTGCACAGGGTGCAGGCCGCCGTCACCCGACAAGCCCTCGATCGTCGTCACCTCGCGGCCGTCGCACTGCGCCGCCAGCGTCAGGCACGACAGAACGCGCTTGCCGTCGACCAGCACCGTGCACGCCCCGCACGCCCCCTGGTCACAGCCCTTCTTGGTGCCGGTCAGCTCGAGCCGATCCCGCAGCGCGTCGAGCAACGTTACGCGGCTGTCAAGCCGCAACCGCTGCGCACTGCCGTTAACGCGCACCGTGAGACCGACCTCAGTGGAAGCGCCGCGCGCAGTCTCCGACATGGAACTCACCTGCCTGGGTCGGTCCCAAGGGACCGCAGCATCAGCGGTGGCATCCCCGATCCCACAGCGGGGCGCCGATGACGAGAGCGATCTTTCGTAGTGGCCATGGCGGGCCCTTCCCCTGTTTCCGTTTTGAGTCCGCACCCGTGCGGCGCTACCAAGCCTAAGGACGGCCCCATGCACAGTCACTAGCGGACCACGCCAATGCTTGCATCACACGCCAACCCGTGGACGTGCGCAGGAGCCGGAAGGCTGGCGTCATCGGCGAGCGGGATGACGCCATCTACCAGTGACCTGACCAGGGCCCGCCGCTACCGTGGTGACCATGGCCGCCGACCAGTTCACCCTGGACCCGGGCATCCGGGCACTGCTGGACGACCTTCGCATCCCGGCCGGACGGATCCTGCGCCTAGCGCAGCTGCCCGCAGGCCTGCTCCAGGGCAGACCGGTGGCCCTGGCGCCGGAGGAGTACTTCCGCTTCTGGGACGCCCTCGACGCCGAGGCCGACAACCCCAACCTGGCGGTGACCATCGGCCAGGCGATCTCGGTGGAAATGTTCAGCCCGCCCCTGTTCGCCGCCCTGTGCAGCCCCAACCTGCAGGTCGCCGCCTGGCGGATCGCCACCTACAAGCCGCTGATCGGCCCGATGAGGGTGGACATCACCCACGACAAGGCCGGGCTGACCGTGACCTACCGCTGGCCAGCCGGGATGACCCCGCCCCAGCTGCTCGCCACCACCGAGCTGGTGTTCTGGGTGGCCCTGGCCCGGATCGCCACCCGCCACCACGTGCGCCCAGCCCGGGTGACCGCGCCCCAGCTACCGCCGGACCCGGACACGGCCGCCGCCTACTTCGGCGTGCGCCTCCGCAAAGGGCCCACCTGGTCCATCAGCTTCGCCGCCGAGGACGCCGCCCGCCCGTTCCTCACCGAAAACGAACCGATGTGGCGGTTCTTCGCCCCCGAACTCCGCAGGCGCCTCGCCGACCTGCACGCGGCAGCCAGCGCCGCCGAACGCGTCCGCGCCGCGCTGCTCGAAACACTCCCCGCGGGCGACCACACGATGACCACCGTCGCCCACCACCTCGCCACCAGCCCCCGCACCCTCCAGCGGCAACTACAGGCCGAAGGCACCACCTTCCAGGCCGTCCTCACCGGCACCCGCGAGCACCTGGCCCGCCACTACCTCACCCACAGCGCCATGACCACCGCAGACATCGCCTACCTGCTCGCCTACGACGACACCAACTCCTTCTACCGCGCCTTCCGCACCTGGACCGGCACCACCCCAGGCACCCTCCGGACCGCCAACACAGCCGCTGCCGCGGGCAGCCGGTAGACGGCGCTGCAGGCGGTACCGCCCGGGCGGCCATGGTCAACGACCTGATGATCAGAACTGGGCGATCTGTGCGGGGCAGCTCACGGAGATGGCTCATGCTGCAAATCGCACGGAATCGGCGATCTGGCGTCATTGAGGACTCAGTGCATGATCGCTTTGCTCACTTTACGTAGCCAGCGAGATTATGCGCACGATGCGTGCCGCCGGGCGGATCACGATGGCCGTTTCGCGAGCGAACAGGCGCGGGGGGCCCGCATCAACTGACTCGCGTCCCTGCAGCCGGACCCATGAACAGGCGCGCCGGCCAGCCGCCAGCGTCCCGCGCCGCCGCACCCATCTGCTCCAGCCCGACCAGCGCGGTTCCATGCGCCTGGCGCCGCGCCGCGCATCCGCTGCTGCGCGGTCCTGCGCCGCGGCGCGGAACAGGCGCGACTCTGGCGCGGTATCCGCGCCGGCCAGCTCAGCCCTTCCGCGGGTAGCCCGGCCGCCAGCCCGGGCTGCCTCCTGCACAGGCGGCAAGAGTCACGCCAGCCGCGCTCTGCGCCGGGACGACCCGGGCCGGACGTGGACAGCACCGCAAGTGTCACAAAGGACAGATGAAAGGCGTTCTTCCTGGTCAGCTCGCTCCAAGCCATCCAGGTTCCGGCCTGAGCCGGGCACCCCCGACGGGGCTTCCCTGGCGCGGATGCCGTTCCCGAACTGGTGTCCGGTTCACCTGCTGCTGTACCCGCCTGGAACCCTGGGCTAATATTTTCGAATTATTCTCTTGACCTTGGGTGGAGCTATGGGGATTCGAACCCCAGACCTCTTGCATGCCATGAAGCCCACGCCTAGCCGCTGACCAGCACTAACACAGCGTGACCAGCAAAACAGCGACGCAGAGCAACGCGGAGCGACTCCGAACAACGCCCGCAAACGCTCATCTGCTACCCAGACCGCTACCCAGGACACGCCCGCTCAGCCCTTCCCCAGCACCGGCCAAGCCGCGCCCTGGCAGCCTTGCGAGAGGAGCCTAACCGGCCTCGAAGCACCACGGTTCGCGAGCACCGATTCAGGGGCGAGGGTGGCGTGGCTGTCTAGCGATGGGAGGCGAGCAGGTCGTGGTGGTTGGCGCCGTCTTGGGGTTCGGGGTCGGCGTGAACGAGGGCGGCGGCCAGCCGGGGGATGGCGTGCAGGAGGGCGTGCTCTGCTGTGACGGCGACCTGGTGGGCCTGGACGGCGGTGATGCCGGGGTCGACGATGATTTCGCATTCGGCGCGGAGCTGGTGGCCGATCCACCGCATCCGGACCTGCCCGGTATCCAGCACCCCAGGGGTAACTCGCAGAGTTTGCTCGGCCTGCTCGACGAGGGCGGGGTCGACGGCGTCCATGAGGCGCCGGTAGATCTCGCGGGCGGCCTGCCGCAGGACGGCCAGGATCGCCACGGTAATCAGCAGCCCGATCACTGGGTCGGCCCAGTCCCAGCCGAGCGCGACTCCGCCGGCGCCGATGAGCACGGCCAGCGAGGTGAGCCCGTCGGTGCGGGCGTGCAGCCCGTCGGCGACCAGAGCCGCGGAGCCGATCCTGCGCCCGGTCCGGATGCGGTATCCGGCGACCACCTCATTCCCGGCGAACCCGATCAAGGCGGCGGCGGCGACCGCGATCAGGTTGGTCACGTGGTGCGGGTGCAGCAGCCGGGTGATGGCCGCGTAGGCGGCCAGCGCCGAGGACGCGGCGATGGTGAGCACGATCGCGATCCCGGCCAGGTCTTCCGCCCGCCCGTATCCGTAGGTGTAACGGCGGGTCGGCGGGCGGCCGCCGGCGATGAACGCGACGCCGAGCGGCACGGCGGTCAGCGCGTCGGCGGCGTTGTGCAGGGTGTCGCCCAGTAGCGCGACCGACCCGGATGCCGCGGTGACGGCGGCCTGTATCAGCGCGGTGACGCCCAGCACGGCCAGCGAGATCCACAGCGTGCGCATGCCCTGGGCGCTGGCTTCCATGGCCGCGTCGACCTGGTCGCCGGCGTCGTGCGAATGCGGGCGCAGCAAGTGCCGCAGGCGCGCCAGCAGCCCTGACTCGGACTGATGGCCGTGCTCATGCTCATGGTGGTGTCCGGGCCCGGGATCGTGTCCGCCAGCATGGGAGTGCGGGTCGCTCATGGTCTCCAGGATGGCGCGGGAACCTTGTTGCAGCATCTCCACGACAGCGGCCTGCAGGCACCTGCAACCAGGTCGCGGCGGCCGCGGCCCTGCGTCTCGCCTCCCGGCAGCCAGGACAATTCTCCTGTAACCACGGTTGCATTGCTAGCGGGTGGCGCTTACGGTGGCGGGATGGCTGGCTCGGTGGAGTGGCTGCTGCTGGCTTACCGGATGCCACGGGAGCCGTCGACGCCGCGGATCACGGTGTGGCGCAAGCTGGCCCGGCTGGGGGTGGCCAAGCTGGGCGATGGCCTGGTGGCCCTGCCGGCCGATGCCCGGTCACAGGAACGGCTGGAGTGGATCGCCGATGAGGTGACCGAGGCAGCCGGGGAGGCAACCTTGTGGAAGAGCAGGCTCACCTCGGCCAGTGCGGAACGGGCCCTGGCGGAGCGGATGGCCGCGGCGATCGCCGGGGAGTACCGGGCGCTGATCGCCGCGGCCGCGTCTGCCCGGCAGGGTAGCCCGGTGAAGAGGCAGACGGTAGCCCGGCTGCGGCGGGAATTGCGGCGGATCTCCCAGCGTGATTATTTCCCGCCGCCGGAGCGCGAGGAAGCGCGCAAGGCCGTGGAGTCCCTGATGTCCGAGACGGTCCTGCGGTGAGGTGGGCGACCCGGGCCGGGTGCCATGTGGACCGGGCCGCGTGCGCGTGGCTGATCCGCCGGTTCGCCGACGCCGAAGCGGTGTTCGTGTTCGTGGACGATCCGGACGAGGTACCGGCGGACGCGACGCCGTTCGACATGCGCGGGGCGGAGCTGTCGCACCATGGGGGTGATTGCAGCTTCGAGACGGCGCTGCGCCGGTTCGGGCTCGATGATCCGGTGCTGTGGGACATCGCCAGGATCGTGCACGAGGCCGATCTCGATGATGAGCGGTTCGACGCGCCGGAGGCCCCGGGCCTGGATGTGCTGTGCCGGGGCCTGTCGATGATCCTGGACGACCCGGCCATGCTCGCGGTCACCGGGCCGCTGTTCGACGGCCTGTATGAGTACCGCCGCCGCGCTTTGCTGCTGGGCCGGGAGCCGTCGTGAGGACCCGGCTGCCCGCCGACGTCCGGCGGATCCTGGCCGCGCAGGCGCTGCGCGCGTTCGGTTACGGGTTCGGCGCGGTGCTGCTGGGTGTCACCTTGAGCCAGCGGGGCTATTCGGCTGGCCTGGTGGGGCTGGTGCTGACTGCGGTGGTGGCCGGCACGGTGGTGGCGTCGATGCTGCTGGCCCGCTACGCCGACCAGGCCGGGCGGCGGAGATGCTATGTGATCATGTACCTGCTGCTGGCGATGGTGGGCGTGGTTTTCGCCGCCTCGGCGCCCCTCTGGATTCTGCTGCTGGTCAGCCTCACCGGGGCCCTGTCGACGGAGGTGGTCGAATCGGGTCCGTTCACCTCGCTGGAGCAGCCGATGCTGGCCACCGGCCTGGCCGGCGGCCGGCAGATCGCCGGGTTCGGTGTGTACAACGCGGTGGCGACGGCAGCGGGATCCGCGGGTGCGCTGGCGGCCGGGCTGCCCGCGCTGGTGCGCCACTGGTGGACATCACCCCCCGGCGATGAGCGCTATTTCCTGCTGTTCGTCCCGGTGGCCCTGGCCGGTGCCCTGGTCGCGGCGCGCCTGTCACCAGCTGTCGAGGCACCGCCAGCGCCGCATCCAGCAGGGCAGCGGCGGCGCCGTTCTATCGAGCGGTCACGTCCGGTCGTTTACCGGCTGTGCGGCCTGTTCGCCCTGGATTCCTTCGGCGGCGGGTTCGTCATCCAGGCGTTCGTCGCCTACTGGTTCTCCGCCCGGTTCGGCGCGCCGATCGCCGTGATCGGGGCGGTGTTCTTCGCCTCCGGCCTGCTGCAGGCGGTCTCGTTCCTGGTCGCTGTGCGGCTGGGCGAGCGGTTCGGGCTGCTGCGCACGATGGTGTTCACGCACCTGCCCTCGAACCTGCTGCTCATCCTGGTAGCGTTCGCGCCCTCGTTCGGCTGGGCCGCCGGGTTGTGGCTGGCCCGGGTCAGCCTGTCGCAGATGGACGTCCCGGCCCGGCAGGCCTACGTGATGGCCCTCGTCGACCCCGGCGAGCAGACCGGCGCCGCCGCTTACACCAACACCGCCCGCTACCTCACCCGCCCGCTCGGCCCGGTGCTGGCCGGCGCCAGCCAGGCCATCGCGCTGGGCCTGCCGTTCCTGCTCGCCGGGATCATCAAGTCCGGTTACGACCTTGCCCTGTGGCGGTGGTTCCGGCACGTACCCGTACCCGCCGACGGCCCGGGCCCCGCCCCGCTGGTACCCGCCAGCAGCCGACCTGAGGAGAATCCATGATCGCCTGCCTGCGCACCGTCGGCATCCCGCCCGAGGTGCGGAAACGCTACCTGGCCTGGATCGCCGAGGGCCGCGCCGTCCGCGAGGCGCACGGCATCCTCGCCGAGCTCGTCCTCGAACCATCTAACGGCGAGGGCGAGACGGTGGTCCTGACGATCTGGCCGAGCCACGAGGTGTTCGACGCCTGGATCGCCACGCCCGAACGAGCCCGCCTGACCGCCTCCGGCGTGCACCGGGCCGTCAGCTACCAGCCGATCACCCGCTACGACATCACCGGCGGCTACCTCAACCACCCCGGCCTGGCAGTCACCGCCGCCAGCCCTGTCACTCCGGAGGAGACGCCATGAAATGGGTTACCCGCGCCCGGCCGAAGACCGACCGGATCGCCTGCCCCTGGCTGATCGCCAAGTTCATCGACCCCGACGCCCAGATCCTCTACGTCCCCGCCGACCAGGTACTCGACGTGGCCAGCCGGGAAGACGCCGTCAGCTTCGACGCGCCCGGCGCCCGGTACGACCACCGCGACGGCAAGTGCACCTTCGAGGTCCTCATCGACGACCACAACCTGGCCGCCGACCCGGCGCTGGTCCGGCTGGCCCGGATCGTGCACGCCGCCGACATCGCCGCCGACCTCGGCACCGACCCGGCCGGGCCCGGGCTGCTGGCCATCGGGCTGGGCGGCCTGGACGTCGAAGCCGACGACCACCGGCTGCTGGACCGCGCGACCTTCGTCTACGACGCTCTCTACGCCTGGTGCCGCCGCCAGGTAACCGCCGCCCCATGACCGGCACCCTCGGCTACGACGACATCCGCGCGGCCACGGTCCGGCAGGTCGCCCAGCTGATGGCTGCCGCCGCGATCACCGCCCCAAATCCGGCGGCCAGCTGTTCCTGGCCGGCAAACCTGGCTTCATGGAAACCGTCATCGCCGACGACACCGAAACCCGCCACCAGCTCGCCGCGTGGATGCGGGCCCGCGGCAAGGAACGCCGGGAGCGGATCTGGTTCCGCGACGCCGAAGCCGCCGAGGCCGCCGACGCGATCTTGTTCATCGGGCTGCTGCCGGGCTGGTACCCGCCGAACTACGACTGCGGCGCCTGCGGATACGCCACCTGCGCCGAATTCCTGCACCACACCAAAACCCTGCGCGGCCAGTCAGCAGAACTCGAATTCGCCGACCCGCTCTGCAACCTGCGCGACATCGACCTCGGCATCGCCGTCGGATCGGCGGCCAAGACCGCCGCGATCCACTCCATCGACTGCCGCTGCCAGACCCGGGTCGCCGTCGCCGCCCGCAAACTCGGCCTCATCCAAGCCGGCCACGCCGTCGCTCTGTCACTGTCGATGACCCACAAAGCCATCGGATTCGACCGCCCATGCCCGACCCGGACTTCGACACCCTTGACCTCCCGGCCACCCGGACACTCCCGGTCGGCGTGCCCGGAGCAGCCCGCCACGGCGGCGCGAGGAACAAGCAGGCACCCCGGCAGCCGATCCGCCGCACCGACCCCTGACCCGACGTCACCGTCATAGCAGCCCGCCGGACAGGTCAATGCGGCGGTTGGCATCGGCGCTAGGTTGCTGCCGGTGCCAGGCGTTCAGCGAGGAGGCAGCGGATGAGTCACCGTGGTGCAGCGATCCTGCTCCTGGTCATGACGTGCCGATGGCCCGGCACCTGGAGATCTCCGGGCAGACGTTCCACTCTTGTCTTCACCGGCCCGCAAGGCAGGATCCTCCGGAGGGGTAACTTCCGCCGCGACTCCGGGCCGGATGGTGCCTTCGGTCCAGCGCGGTCCGGACCGTGCGCTCAGACAGGCCCATGTAGAGGATCAGCGTCGAGACGCCCAGGAAACGCTCCGATCCCGTCCGGTCCCGCCGGGCATGGCCAGCCCGACGGGCACGAATTTGCAGGCGTTGTCTCGCCTCGATCGCGCGGTACCGGGACAAGGTTTAGAGCCCATGAAATCGCTTCGACGCTCATGCCGATTGCCCGCATTCTTTTCGAAGGCCGGCACTATCCGTGGAGGCACGCTTCGGCTGGATTCACGCTCGGCACGCGATCGCTCAGCCGGCCCGGCGCAATCCGCCATCGCCGCCCGCCAGTACGAGCTGGCAGGCGCGGGATCACCTGCAGTATGACTGGACGGCGCCTCCGTGCCGAGGTGCCGCGTCCGAGGGGCGACCGCTAGACCCACTCTGGGATACGTCTTTGCAGGTCAGGCACCTACAGGGCAACGCTCTCCGGAGCCGTGTGCGCAGGTTCGAATCCTGCTGGGGGCGCCCCGCGATCATCAGCGGAAATTGGTCCTGACCAGGCGTGACGCGGTTCGGGCCGCCTTCCTGGTTCCGCCACATTCCGCCACGGCGTCCGGCTCTTCGAGCGGGGCAAGGCTCTCAGCCTGGACTGAGACGACCTTGTGCTGGTGGCGGGGCGGATCACCAGTCGTGAGCACCCAGGACACCCAGGCGTGCCATGATCCGTCGCGCTCGTGCTGCCGCCACTCCAGCAGGTGGCCGACCTGGCCGCCGGACATCTCGACTAGCGGCGGAGCCCACGGCGCGTGCTGCATGCAGCCCAGTATCCGAACCCGCGTTCGAGCTGTCGAGCGTAACGGGCACCTGTGCTCCAAGTCATCCCGCTCCGGTCTGCGTTTGATGGCGCAGAACTTTCAGCGCTATGTGGCGTCGCTTATGACGAGGGTGCTGCTGCTGAGCCGGGACGCGTGAGTTGGAACCTGGCCACGATGTTGCTACTGGCTGTTGCCTGTTGATCCAACCGGACTCTTCTCACCGACAGCGATAGCTCCGTGACCATGGTGGCAATCGGGACGGTCGGATGACAGCCGTCAAGTCGGGCAGCGACTGTCACGGAGCGTAAGCGTTCGCCGTGGGCGTTCGTGCAGATCGCCGACTCGGGGCGGCTGAAAGATGTACCGATTGCGATGGTGACTGCGCGCCGATCGTCCAGTTCTGGCCGTGTCTTGGGCTGCTCCACGGATCGACCGAGCCGCCCAGCTTGATGGAGAAGCTCGATTCGACTGGCTCGCGGCGCGGGCGGCGGGCCAGGCGCGCCGCCCGCACCCGGTCGCAATGGCCGACGTGGCGGTGCGGCGTGCGCCAGCGGCATAGTGAGGGCGTGCCGGGCATTGATAGGTGGGCAGGGTTATCCGGGACGGCCATGGCTGAGATGTTCGCTGGGACAGCTGGCACCTGCCGGAGTGGCCGGTCTGTTATTTGATGGCGGCCAGGAGTTCCCGGCAGGCCTGCTCGCAGCGCCGACAGGCCTGCTCGCAGATCCGGCAGTGCTCGTGCATCTGGGCGTGCTGCTCGCACTCGTCGCCGCAGCTCTTGCAGATAGCGGCGCAGGCCTCCAGGAGCGGCTTAGCGACGTTGGCGTCGTACTCTGCCTGGCGGCTGGTGACCGCGATGGTGGCGGTGCAGACATCGGCGCAGTTCAGGCACAGCCGGATGCACTTGACCATGTCGGTTACGTTCTGCTCGCTCAAGTCGGCGTCGGTGTCGGCGGTACAGGCTTGGGCGCAGTCGGTGAGCGCGTCGATGGTGGCCGCCAGCACGCCGGCGTCGACATTGAAGGTGTGGGGGTAGGTGTCCAGCATCTGCCTGGCGTAGCCCATGGCTCTCCTTAGGCGCGTTATGTGGGTTGATCCCGGCGTGTCGAGTTGATCATGGGATGGCCTCTGCGAGAGACAAGCGATTGTCGAAGTCCCTTGTCCCGCAGAGGCCACTCCCATGCTGCCAACCGAGGACCTGTTCGTCTACGTCTATGTCCTGATCGATGACGCGATTTCCTCCGGTGCCATCGCCATCCCGCCGCGGCCGGGCCCCGCACCTGCCTGCAGCGCGCCGAGCTGCTCACCATCGCGCAGGTGCGCCATGTGCTGGGCCGCCGCAGCGAGGCGGGGTTCCTGGCCGAGGTGGCCCGCGACTGGGCGGGCCTATTCCCGGTCTTGCCGCACCAAAGCGAGGCCAACCGGCGCATCCGCTGGCTGTGGGGCGCGTCCGGGCAGTTCCGCGCCCACCTGGCCGCAGGCGTTCCGGTCGATGACTGCCAGCAGATCGACACCAGCGCGTTGCCGGTCAAGCACACCTCCCGGGTCCGCGGCCCCGATTCCTGGACCGGGCCGGATGGCCGGCACGCGCGATTCGGCCGCGATGCCGCGCACGCCGAATGGTTCTACGGCTTCCGGCTGGCGATCAAGACGGACCTGGACAGCCGGATCGTGCGGGCCCGGAGCATCGTGCCCGCCGCGGTGAACGAGCGCGAGGTGCTCGCAGCGGCCGGCGACGGCCTGCTGCTGCGCGCGCTACTCGATCCCGGGCTCGATGTCGGCGCCGGGATCGAGGCGCTGCGGCGATCCTGCGGGCGCACGAGGCATAGGCCGGGCCTTGGCCCCAAGCCGACTTGAGCCTATACAAACCCGACGGAAGAGAAGTTCCGGAACACGAACCGGATCATGTCCGGGTAGAGGTTGAGCAGCCGGTGCACATCCCGTGCTGCTGCCCTACAGTACGGGCACTCGTAATCGCCGTACTCAAGGACCGTTACTGGCGCATCGGCCGGACCAAGCACATGGTCATCGGCTCTCACTCGGGTACCGCGAATTTCCACCTGACCCCTCCGTCGGCAGCCGGTCAGCCGGACTGGCCAAGACGTTGGAGGATCAGTTCGCGGGCGCGCACGGCATCGGCCTGGCCGCGAGTCGTCTTCATCACGGCGCCGACCAGCGCACTGGCCGCGGCGACCTTGCCCGACCGTACCCTGCCCGCTACCTCCGGGTTGGCCTCGATCGCCTCATCAACAACCGCAGCGAGCTTGCCTTCGTCGCTTACTACCGCGAGACCACGGGACGCGATCACCTCGTCAGGGCCGCCCTCCCCCGCGAGCACAGCCGCGAGCACCTGCCTGGCCAGCCTGTCGTTCAGCGCACCCGAAGCGACGAGCTCGGTCACCCGTGCCACCTGGGCCGGCGTTACTGGCAAGGCCGAAAGCTCGGTGCCGGTTTGGTTGGCATGGCGGGACAGTTCGGTGAGCCACCATTTGCGGGCATCCGCGGGCGCCGCGCCGGCCTCAACGGTCGCCACAACCAGGTCGAGCGCACCAGCGTTACGCAGCGCGGACATGTCCTGGCCAGAAAGACCCCACTCCGCCTGCAGGCGGGCACGCCGCGCGGCAGGAAGTTCCGGCAACGCAGCTCTGAGTTTCTCGACCCAGGCGGCGGCTGGCGCGAGCGGCACCAGGTCGGGCTCGGGGAAGTAGCGGTAGTCCTGCGCCTCTTCCTTGCTACGGCCCGGGGACGTGACGGCGGTGCCCTCGTGAAAGTGCCGTGTCTCCTGGACCACCCGCTCACCAGCGTCGAGCACCGCCGCCTGACGCCGGATCTCGTAGCTGACGGCCCGCTCGACCGAGCGGAGCGAGTTCACGTTCTTGGTCTCGGTCCTGGTGCCAAAGTGCACCGAGCCGCGCGGGGCCAGCGACGTGTTCACATCGCAGCGCAGCGACCCTTCCTCCATCCGCGCATTAGAGACCCCGAGCGCCCGCATTAGGTCACGCAATTCGGTGACGTAGGCTCGTGCGACCTGCGGAGCGGACTCCCCTGTTCCAGGGATTGGCTTGGTCACGATCTCGGCAAGCGGAATGCCGGCCCTGTTGTAATCGACGAGCGAGTGATCGGCGCCATGGATGCGCCCGGTCGCCCCGCCCACGTGGACGGATTTACCGGTGTCCTCCTCAAGGTGCACGCGCTCGATCTCCACTCGGATCTCCAGCGGCCCGGTGCCCACGTCATCCACCGTGACGTCATGCCAGCCATCTGTGCACAGCGGCTCGTCGTACTGGGAGATCTGGAAGTTCTTCGGCATGTCCGGATAGAAGTAGTTCTTCCTCGCGAAGCGGCACCACGCGGCGATCGAGCAATGCAGCGCCAGCCCGATCTGGATCGCGTACTCCACCGCCACCCGGTTGATGACCGGCAACGATCCGGGCAGGCCCAGGCAGACCGGGCAAACCCGGGTGTTCGGCTCGCCACCGAAACCCACGGGTGAGCCACAGAACATCTTGGTCTTGGTGCTCAGCTCGACATGTGTCTCCAAGCCGATCACCGGGTCATACCTGGCGACCGCGTCGTCATAAGGCCTGAGCGCCGTCATCGCGTCTCCTCTTTATCAAGTACAACGTCGGCGTTGACATGGCCCCAGCGTTTGGTACATGCCGCCTCTGCCGCCGCGCCGACGCGGTACGTCCGGTCGTCTCCGGGCACGGGCGCCATGATCTGCAGGCCAAACCGGCAGGCCCTCGCCGTCGGCCATCGACCTGGCCCGCGTCCGGCGACGGCTCCGCGGGCTCGGTGTGCGACGGCGAAACTGTGCATCACCGGCCGAGAGGGCCGCGGCAGGGTGGCAGAGCCTTACCGAAACCGAACGCCTTACAGCCGAGCTCGTCGCGCACGGACTGAACAACCAGCAGGCTGCCGACCGAATGTACAACGCCAGCCTCCGTCTCGGTGAGGGTGTGCGGGTCCGTCCCGTAGCCAAACCGGGGCGCGATCCGAGCCCGGAACGGCATAGCCCCCCGCACGCACACCACCCGCCGGATCAGCCGGCGCCGCCGCGCCTCAGCCGCGCCGCCGACCGGCATGAAATCCTGGATCTCACCCACGCCATCCTGTGCGGAGAAACGGGTGATCAGCACGTTGGTATCAGGGAGATAGAACTGCCGGGTCTTCGCGGGCACGGCGGCGGCCAGCTCAAAGCATCCGCCGCCGTCCGCGTCCAGGATCGATCCGAAAACGCTCGGGGCGTCGAAAGACGGGCTGCAATGCCAGTCGATGGTCCCGTTGGTTCCCACTAGCGCCACGGTGTGCAGGTCACCGATGAGACCATGCTCAGATACCGGCAGATAACCGGACCGGCTAGCCATGCCGGAGCGGGGCTGCGGCGACCTGCTGGAGTCAGCCGCGCCTGGCGCCGGCGACCGTTCTGGAACCACCTGACTTGTCCTTCCGTGAGCGGACCGCGGCTTAGGCCGGAGGTTGCAGCTGACCGTGCCTAGTTAGCCCCATCCTCCGGCCAGCGCTGGTCGGTCAGCTTCCATTCATTCGGTAGCTCCCGTGGCGGAACTCGTCGGCAAGCACGGGATGGGACGGATGCCAACCGAGCTCGGCTCGAGCTTTGGCCGCGTCGGTGCCCTGGTCGAGCAGAAGGACTTCGGCGAAATAGTCGCCCAGCCGTGCCCGTGCCTCATCGTCGGAGCCGGCGACCGCTCCCGGCGCGCGGGCTGCGACAGCGGCCGCCTCCGTTAGTTCGGCAACGGTCGGGTTCGATCCGTCGCCGATGACGTAGCGGCCACGGGCCGACTCGTCTTCCAGGGCGCGCCGGAAGAAGTCGGCCAGGTCCGCGACGTGCACTGTGGACCAGCGCTGCTGTCCGGTGCCGAGCATGATCAGGTTGCCGGCCTCGTCACGCGGGGAACCGAGAAGGAGCCCTGGAATCCCTCCTCCGCCGTCCCCGTAGGCGACGCTGGAGACGATCACGACTCCGCGCATGCCTGCCGCGTCGAGTACCCGGCGTTCGATCGGCTCCCTCCATGCAACCATCGCAGGTGCGTTGATGGGAGACTCCTCGGTGATGGCGGTATTGTCCCCGTAGATCCAGTCGCCGCTGATGTGGAGATAGGGCTTGCCGGTGCCCGCGAACGCGTCGGTCGCCGCGGCGACCACTGCGGAGTCGAGGTTCGCGCTGGTAGCGTCCCCGGGACTGGCGGTGTGAATGGCGCCGTCTGCGCTGCTGAACTTGCTCGTGACCGCCGGCCGGTCGTAGAGGTCGACCACCACCGGTGTGGCGCCGATGGCGGCGACGCGGTCCGCCTGGGCGTCGTCGCGGACGAGCGCGGTCACTTCGTGGCCGTGCTCTTGCAGTTCGGTCAGTATGTGCGATCCGATGAAACCGGTAGAACCAGTGAGTGTCACGTTCATAATCCGACATCCTCCTGTCCTGATCGTCAGAGCAGCGCGTCGGCTGCGGCAAGCTCGTCTAGTTAGGGTCGCAGCGACCCCCAGCGCTGCTTGGTCTTGAGTTGCTATGCCATCGGGGCCAGCAGCTCGCGTGCTTCTGCGTCGAGTTCGATGTTCGCGACGGCCATGTTCTCCTGGAGGTGGCGTATCGAGGACGTGCCGGGAATCAGCAGCACGTTTGGCCGCAGGCTGAGCAGCCACGCCAGGGCTACCTGGGCTGGTGTGTGACCTAGGCGCGCTGCGGTGCGGATGACCTGCGGGCTGCCAAGGACGGGATTGCCCTGGGTGAAGGCCGAGCCGAGCGGGAAGAAGGGCACGAAGGCAATGCCGCGCGCATAGCACTCCTCGAGCACGGGCATGGAGGCCCGGTCCGCGAGGTTCATCGGATTCTGCACGCAGGCGATGTCTGTGACCGAGAGCGCGTGCAGCAGGTGGTCGCGGGTGACATTGCTGAGGCCGACGCCGCCGATCAGCCCGTTGTCGCGCGCTTTCACCATGGCGGCGAGTTGGTCGTCGAACCGCTGGTCGGGCTCGGCGTCGTCCATCAGTCGCAAGTTGACCGCAGCGAGATGGCCGACTGCCAGGCTGCGCAGGTTGTCCTCGATTCCCTGCCTGAGCTGGGCCGGCTGGTCGTACCGCAGCACTCCGCCCGACTTGTCCCGGCGCGCGCCAACCTTGCTGACCAGGGCGAGACCCTCGGGGTAGGGATACAGCGCTGACCGGATGAGCTCATTTGCGACATCGGGACCGTAGTACTGGGCAGTGTCGATGTGATCGACGCCGAGTTCGACGGCGCGGCGGAGAACGCCAATGGCTTCATCGCGGTCGCGCGGCGGTCCGAACACCCCCGGACCCGGAAGCTGCATCGCGCCGAATCCGACGCGAGACACGGTTGCCGTCCCCAGGACATAACGCGGCGTACTGCGGCTAGTCATGGACATCACGCCCTTCCTGCAGCAGTTCACCAGCGTGATTCTTCTGCCCGTGATCTCGGACCTCCATGCTCGCGGCTCGTCGCGCGCTTTCACCATGGCGGCGAGTTGGTCGTCGAACCGCTGGTCGGGCTCGGCGTCGTCCATCAGTCGCAAGTTGACCGCAGCGAGATGGCCGACGGCCAGGCTGCGCAGGTTGTCCTCGATTCCCTGCCTGAGCTGGGCCGGCTGGTGATTCCCTGCCTGAGCTGGGCCGGCTGGTCGTACCGCAGCACTCCGCCCGGCCAGCGTGCCGCGGGCGGCGGCCAGCAGGGCCGCTGCACCGTCGCGCCGCTGGCCGGCGGTGCGTACCAGGGCGGGCAGAACGGGCAGCCGCTCCCGGGTGCGGGCGTCCATGCGGGCCTTGCGGCGCCGCTGGGATTTGCGCCGGCTGACTTCCTCGTCGCCGACGGGGCAGGGCGCGACCCACTGGGCCCAGCGGGCCGGGTCCTCGATTGCCCAGTGAGCCAGGTCCAGGTAGACGGCCCGCACTGGGGTGAGGCACTCGCGGTAGCTGAGCCGCTCGGCGGTCGTCGTGGTCTTCTCCCCGGTCGCGGTGGTGACGGTGGCTGTCTTGGTCTGCAGCCGCTGTTTCCAGGCGCGGGCCACGTCGGCGGGCAGGTGCAGGCTGTCGATGCCGGGATGGTGATGTTCGATGTCGGCCCAGAACACCCCGGCCAGGTGGTAGGCCAGGGATTTCAGGCTGGTGTAGTCGAGGGCTGGCTGGCGTTCCCGCAGGTAGTCCACGAGCAGGCCGCGGACGGGGCGGCAGGTGATCTGGTAGCGGTCGACTATCTCCCCGACGCCGCGCTGGCCGCGGACCCGCAGCTCGCGCAGGGTGGCCGGCGCCTGCGCCTCGAGGATCCCGAGTTGGTGCAGCTTCTGGTAGAACACGGCGGCTCCGATGCCGCGCCCGGCATGGTGCTGGTCTCGGCCTCCAGCAGTTCCAGGGCGTCCCCGGCGGTGATGTCCGGCAGGCTGCCGCCTTTGGCGGCGCAGATCACGGCGGCCCGGTAGGCCGCCAGCCGCGCGACGGCCGGCGAGACGGTGGGGTCGTCGTCGCAGGCCGCCGTCAGCGCCGCGAACCCGGCCGGGTCGCGTGCGGCGGCCATGAGCGGGGCGAGCGGGCCGTGTGCGGTGGCGCCGCTGGTGAACCATGTCAGCGCGGGACGGATGAGGTCAGCGCAGATCGCGGGCACGATCGCGGCGGACATCGCGTCGTGCTGCCACCGCGAGCCCCGGCCGCGGCTGTGCAGCCACCGGGCCGTCTCCTGCCGCCAGGCCAGGCCGGCCCGGTCAGCGCCGCGGGGCAAGCCACCGCTGCTGCCATGTGGTTCCAGGCTGGTCTTCCAGCCAGTCCAGCAGCAGGCGCAGCCCGCGCCGGCGAGCGGACCGGCTGTCTGGGTTTTCGCGCGCGAACGGCGGAGCGGTCAGGCATGCCAGGACGGCCTGCCGGTCCTGGCCTGTGGCCGGCCAGTCCGGCCTGGCCGGGCGGGCGGGGAACCTGGCACGAGCGGGCGCTGGCGGGCGCGGCGCCTGCCGGGCGGGGCGAGTTGCGGTGGTGACGGTCATGGTGCGCCCATGCTGAACAAGATGTCCAGGCTGGCGGGCTGGTAGCCGGGCGCCGGGGGCGGTGCTGCCCGCTCGCCAGCCCGCCGGGCCTGCCCGGCGTGATGCGCCAGCATCCGGGCGATCACATCCTCAGGACGCGGCGTGAGGTAGATCTGAGTGGTGGCGAGCTGGGCGTGCCCGAGGACCAGCTGCACGTCGGTGAGCGGAAGCGCCGGGTCCTCGGCCATGCGGTAGGCGGCCGTGTGCCGCAGCGAGTGCGGCGTGGCCGCGGTGCCCGCCTTCTGGTTTACCCGCTCGAACATGCGGTGCGCCGCGTGATAGGTCAGCGGCCGCACCGGGCGCTGCAGCGTCCACCACAGCGGCTGCCGCCGCCCCGCGGGAATCAGCCCGGCCATCTCTTGCTGGTAGAGCCGCAGCCACACGAACGCATCCGCCGACGCGGGCAGCTTCTGCACCTGGCGGGTTCCCTTGCGAACCACGGCGATCAGCTGCCGCCCCGGGTCCACGCCGCCCTGGATGGCCGACAGCAGCTCCGAGGCCCGCGCGCCGGTCGAGTCGTAAAACGCCACCAGCGCCCGGTCTCGGTGCGACGGCAGCCGGGCGAAGATCTCGTGGAACTCGGCGTCGGGAACGCTGCGCGGGATCCGCGACGGCAGCCGGGGCCGGTAAAGGCCGGCACGCTGGTTGCGCCAGGGCTCCATCGGGGTGTCGCGTGCTTGCTGACAGGCACTGGACCGCGCGGAACGCTTCTCGCGCCCAGGAGTCGTAGAGGCCTTTCCTGTCCTTCTTCGCCGTGAAGAAGCGGGCAAAGTCCTGCGGGGTCGCGCAGATCGGGAACGCTGACGCTTTTTCCTGGCCGGGGCTCAAGGGTGTGCTCTGGCTCCGCCGGGCAACCTCGAACGCCAGGCTTTCCAGGGCTGCGCGCAGGTTGTGCAGCACGTCGCCGACGGTCGTGCTGATCACGACCGGAATCGGGTTGGTGAATCTGAGGCGATAGGCCAGGCGGCCGGGCATGCCGGTCGGCTCAGGGGTCAGCGAGTACGGCGACGACGCCCGGAACTCGCCGATGAGGCGACGAAGCGAATGGATGTGCTCTTTCGCGCGGTTGGCCTTGGCCCACCACGATGTTCGCTGGTCAATCCAGGTCTGGTCGTACGACACGATCACGCGCATCTGACTCTGGACCAGCTCCTCACGGCCTTGACCGCCAACGACGGAGGCAACCCAGTCGCGGAGCCGTCCGGCCAGAACCTCGATTGCGTAGGCGCGTACTCGGCGCTGTGCGCGACTGCGTACGGGCCTTCGACGGCAACGGCGCCGACCGCCCGCGCGACGGCGGCTCGCTGCTCGTCGAGGTTCTGCGACTGGACCTGCGCGGCGGCCTGGTCGAAGACGTCTTCTGGGAAGGTCTCCAGGAGCGCGACGGCGGCGTCCCGCCGGGCGAGGAGAGCGGTCGCGCACACGCTGTACGCCTGTCGGCGGGCCTTCTGCTCCTCCAAATCGGCTTGCCCTCGGCTGGTGACCCTGGCCGCGCCGAGCGCGCCGCCCGCACCAACAGCCGTGCCGAGAAGCGTGCCGCCGATGCCTGCCAGGCCGTGCAACGTCGTTGAGTCCATCCGGGCCCTTCCTAGGTTGATGGCAGACATGCAAGATGCCGGTAAACGGTGGGGCGGCTGACGCCGAACTCGGCGGCGATCTGTGCCACGGTGTAGCGGCGCTTCCCGTCCGGGCCGGTCTCGCCATACATCTGCTGGGCGATGCGGGCCTGGCGCGGGGTGAGCTTGGGCTTCTGCCCGCGGTGCGGCCGCGCGCCCGGGCAGCCGCCAGCCCGTCCATGGTGCGCTCGGACATCAGCGCCTGCTCGAACTCGGCGATCGCGCCGAGGATCTGGAAGAACATCCGCCCGATCGCGGTGGAGGTGTCGATGCCCTGGTCGAGCACCACCAGGTCGACGGCGCGGGCCTGGAGGCCCTTGGCCAGGTCGATGAGGTGTTCCAGCGACCGGCCAAGCCGGTCGAGCTTGGTCACCACAAGCTGGTCACCGGCGCGGGCGACGAGCAGCGCCCGGTCCAGCCCGGGGCGGCGGGCCAGCTTGCCGGATGCCTTGTCGATGAACACTTCCTCGCACCCGGCGGCGGTCAGAGCGTCGCGCTGGGCTGGGTTCTGGTCGCGGGTGGACACCCGCCCGTAGCCGATCTTCATGGCCGGGGACTGTATCGGTAACCCCCGACAGCGTGACGAAGCCCCGAACACGGCATGCGTTACATCCGGCTCCTGCGGAAACACCGCATCGG
>WNFY01001019.1_pt1 | contig 33887 bp, 33 predicted proteins | sample 5400091 | NCBI WGS metagenome assembly WNFY01 (sample SAMN13153364, study PRJNA577476) | soil metagenome | isolation source: 60 cm soil or saprolite under grassland replicate 1 | place: USA:California | collected 2016-06-15 | reverse complement strand
GTACAGACCCATGCTTTGTACTCGATGGAAGCTCCCTGGCTGCCAAAATCCGAAAGCGGAACCAGATCACCTTCACTACATTTGCGACACCGGGGAAATGCATTCTCCACGAAATCGCCTCCTTCCTTCTCTCGAGAGGATAGTATTCGCCTACCTGATTACTTAATCTAAGCGAGGTTTGGCGATAAAGTTAGCCGAGGGGGAGCCTCCGCCACTGCATCCGCATCCCCACAGCAGTAATATATTGGCCTACGCCACCGCTATCATACCACAAAATTCTGCTTGTGTCAGCATACTTTTGAAGAAATTTTCATCTTCCTTATGTATTTCTCACTGGTGGAACTGAACTCTTAACAGGTATGTGTGTTTGCGTATATAACAATGTATGCCTGCTTCTAAGCTTAAGCATAACAGGTGTTATAGCTTACGTCAAGTTTTATGAGAGCATCAAACACCTCATCCATTACACCCCAGTTGCTACTCCTCCAGCCTTTGCCTGGAGGTATGCGTAGGCGGTGATCCTTCACAATATTGTAGGGATGCACCGTCACCGTGCGAATTTGCGTTCCGAAGTCTGCCTGTACATGCTCACCTTTGAGTCTGGCCGTCTCTTCTTCTCGCTTCTTCAACTCGCGTTCATACAAACGAGCCTTGAGGATTTTCAGCGCCACCTCGCGGTTTTGAATTTGGGAGCGTTCATTCTGGCAGGTTACTACGATACCCGTAGGAATATGGCGTATCCGTACAGCCGAATCGGTTTTATTGACATGCTGTCCACCTGCTCCTGTCGAACGAAATGTATCCACCTCGATATCTTCAGGCCGAATCGTAATCTCAATCGTATCTTCGATATCAGGCAACACTTCGACCTTGGCGAATGAGGTATGCCGGCGATGTGCTGCGTCAAAAGGTGACAGTCTGATTAGCCGGTGAGTGCCAATCTCTGAACGAAGGTAACCATAAGCATAACGGCCTCTGATTTCTATAGTCGCACTCTTGATGCCCGCCTCTTCACCCTCGTTATACTCGTATACCTCGGTGCGGAAATTGTGGCGCTCGGCCCAGCGCAGGTACATTCGAAAAAGCATCTCTGCCCAGTCCTGAGCGTCAACGCCACCACTACCTGCATGCACACTCACAATGGCATCACGTTCGTCATGTTCGCCATTCAGCATCAGCGCGAATTGCTGTTTCTCGACTTCTTGCTCAATAGCTGCCAGATCATACATGACTTCTTCCTGCATTCCCTCATCCGGTTCCTCATCTAACAATTCGGCTAACCCATGCAGGTCATTCAATCTCTCTGCTAAACTTTCCCAGGTAGTTACTTCTTCGCGCAGTGCATTCAATTGTTGCATCTGCGCCTGCGCCTTGCGGTTATCGGCCCAAAAATCTTCGGCCATGCTTTCCGCTTCAAGATCGCTTATCTGTGTTTTCTTTTGTGCCAGGTCAAAGACGCACCATAATTTCATGGATGCGCCCTTGCAGGCGTTCAATTTGATATTTTAGTTCACTCATAACGTGCATTGTAGCATGTTCTATGGTAGCTTCGCTAGTTTTAATGAGTGCCAGGGCACAATAAAGCAACAGTAACTTGAACTTGCTGTATAGAAAAGGATGTCGAAGTTGAAGCATTGTGTGTCAATATAAACAACACCATCGCGCCCAATATAAAAAGCAGACCGATCAAGATGAGTAATAGTGCGACGACACGGCCTCTTGCTCTAACACTCTCTGCATCTGCAGATGAAATTCCATTTGGTTGATAGCCTGTGCCCCCCTGCATAGCATAGCCAGCAGACGGTGCACTCTGCTGTGGGTAACTGGCTGCGCTCTGTGGCGCATAGCCAGGGTAAGTTGGTCTGACAGTCGATTGACCTGGCATACCTGGCGTTTGCGAACCCATCATGCTGGTAGGTTCATTAGCCATCTGCTCAGGAGAGCCATATTGAGCTTGATTAGAACCCAGGATGAGCGGTTGTTGTTCGATAGGTCTGCTCGGGCTGCCAGTTCCCTGTGTGCCGGGATAGGACTGGTTTACCCCATAAGACGTACTTGAAGCAATAGTTGGATTATCTGTTTGGTCTTCCTCTATGATCGACTCAGCTTCTGTAGGTGTGCCGCAGCGCGGACAGGTAATATTCCCCGATGTTAATTGAAAGCCGCATTTACCACAGAAAACCATGTGAACTCCTTTTACGCTTCTCCCTAAGGGGTTTGGGGATTTGCTCCCAACTTCCTTGCAGTCGCCTTGGGAGCTATAACTCTTCTGGTCTTTACTGCGTTGACAGTCATAGGCATTTGCTCCAACTCGTCTTTGGAGAGTGTCGAAGTATGTAAGGCAACAGCAATCACATCATCCATACGTTCAACCGGCACAAAGTGCAGTTCGTTGATAACTTCACGCGGCACGTCATTCAGGTCTTTCATGTTGCGTTTAGGCAGAATAAATGTCTTAATACCTGCACGGTGCGCTGCTAGAACCTTTTCTTTGACACCGCCAATTGGTAGCACGCGGCCTCGCAACGTGATTTCTCCGGTCATCGCAACATCACGGCGGGTAGCGCGTTTTGTTAGCGCAGAAATCAAGGCTGTCGCCATTGTAATACCGGCTGACGGTCCGTCTTTGGGTATCGAACCTGCGGGTAAGTGCAGGTGTATATCGTACTTCTCGTAAAAACGACTTTCTACTCCCAGTTGTCCGGATCGTGAGCGTGCATAAGATAGCGCTGCCTGGTCTGATCCCAGGTAATCGGTAAGCTTTTCTGCTAGCACTTTCGTTTTGGTGCGCCGTCCCTCTGCTACTTTGCGTGCTACTTTGCGCATCACCGAGGCAATCTCGCGCTCAAGGTTACGTACACCGGCTTCGAATGTATAGTTCCGAATGATGTGATGCAACGCTTCATCGTCAATCTCGACCCGAGAAGGTTTCAGACCATGTTCCTTCATCTGTTTTGGAATAAGGAACTGGCGGGCAATATGCATTTTCTCTTCTTCCGTGTACCCCGGCAATTCGATAACCTCTAGACGATCGCGAAGAGCAGCGGGAACGGGATGCAAGACATTCGCTGTTGTAAGAAAGATAACCTTTGAAAGGTCGTATGGTACTTCGAGGTAATGATCGGAGAACGCATGATTTTGCTCAGGGTCAAGCACCTCTAACAATGCAGCAGATGGATCACCCCGGAAGTCCACACCAATCTTGTCTATTTCATCCAGAACAAAGAGAGGGTTAATGGTGCCAGCAGTTTTCATCGTTTGGATGATACGACCCGGTAATGCTCCTACATAGGTGCGACGATGTCCGCGAATCTCAGCCTCATCGTGTATACCTCCCAGTGAGAGACGCACAAACCTACGGTTGAGTGCCTCGGCAATCGAGCGACCCAATGAAGTCTTGCCAACGCCAGGAGGTCCTACGAAGCAAAGAATAGGACTGCGCATATTTTCAGAAAGCTTGCGCACTGCGATATACTCAAGAATACGTTCTTTTACCTTCTCCAGGCCATAGTGTTTCTCCTCGAGAATTCTTGCCGCTTCCTTAATATCTAGTTGGTCTACACTGGCGTTATCCCAGGGAAGACTGACGAGCCAATCAAGGTATGTACGTATTACGCCCCCATCTGGGGCCATAGAAGGTGTTGCGTTGAGGCGATCTAACTCTTTACTTGCCTTGACCTTGACCTCTTCGGGCATACCAGAGGAAAGTATCTTCTCGCTCAATTCTACATTTTCGCGGAATGCTGGGTCAGTTTCACCTAATTCTCGCTGTATTGCTTTGAGTTGCTCGCGTAAAAAATATTCTCGTTGGTTTTTATCGACTTCTAGCTGCACCTGGTTATGAATTTGATTCTCTAATTCCAGAATATTCAATTCTTTGGTGAGCAAGATACAGGTTGTTTGTGATCGCTCCTCAACGTTGAAGGCTTCCAGGATACTCTGCCGCACGGCGACAGGAGGTTCTAGAGCGGAGACGATAAAATCTGCCAACCAGCCCGGTTGGTCAATGTTCATAGCAGTGATGATTGCCTCTTCAGGGAGAGTGTTGCTCAGTTTCACGCATTTTTCGAAGAGTGCCATTGCCGCTCGTACCAATGCCTCCACCGCGAGCGTACGCTCTGTTTCTTCGTGAACGATTTCTGCCCGCACGCGCATAAAAGGTGTGTGTTGGGTGTACTCAAGGCGGCGTAAACGACGTTGACCGTGGAGAAGCACACTGGTCGTACCATCTGGCATCTTTAGTACCCGGTCAATCATACCTTCAACACCTATAGTGTATAAATCATCCTGACCTGGGTTCTCCAGTTCTTCATTTAACTGAGTCACTACGAACAGGGTACGATCTTTGCTCATTGCATCTTCAATGGCCTTTAGCGACTGCTCACGTCCCACAACTAAAGGCGTGACCAGGTTCGGAAGCAGTACGGTATTGTGGATTGGCAATAGTGGCAAATCCAATATATCTTTGGCCAGTACATCATTAGTGACCTTTGAGCGCTTCCTCGTTGCTGACCGAGTGGTCTTCTGTGTGACCATACATCCCCTCTCAACGGCTATGGTTTGTAGTGATATCTAAGTGTCTTTGCATTATAACGTATTAGGAACTGTAAAAGTTGTAATTTGCCCAATGTTTATGTTTAATTCCTAAAGAAGCCCCTGTGGGAATCCACATGGATGTTCTGAACGTTGTTAATCCAACAATTTGGCCATGTAATATTCATCTACAAATTGGTCATTTACAAATTGGTCATTTACCAGCAGTGAATGCCTCTTCGTTCCCTCGATTTCAAAGCCTTGTTTCTTGTACAACGCTGCACCTGCTTTGTTGTGGGCCATGACTGTTAACTCCAGACGGTGAATATGGTGTTGGTGTGCCCATTCTTCCAGCGTTTGGAACAATTTCGTGCCTATTCCCTGTCCGGTAAAGGCTTGTAGTAGGCCGACGATAATGTGGACGCTATGCCTGTTTCGCTTGAACTCGCCACCAATGGCGGCAAGATACCCGACCAGTTGATCACTGTGCTCAGCAACAAAGATCATTTGATTCTCATGCTTTAATAGATGTTCAATTTGAGTTCGTTGTACCTCTGGTGTTGTGGTTCTCTCTCCAGGCTCGAGCATCATAAATTGCGTTTCTGTGTCAAGTTTTTTGCAGAGGTTCAAGAACTGCTCTGCATCGCTTGCACGTATCGTTCGAATAATCATCGAGCATGCCCATTTTCTAACGGATACAACCGATACAAGCGTTACAAGTGTTACAACTTAGAAATCAGTGACATACGAAGCGACGCTATGCCACAGATACAAGCGCTACAAGCGCTACAAGTGTTACAACAGCGACAACAGCGACAACAGCGACAAATGATACAATGTCGCAGCCGCGCCTTGCATTGAGTAGTTCCGCGAAGTAAGCAGGTGAGTTATAACCATTTCTCCTTAAATGCGCTCCAGGTCATCCAGCGTTCTCTCATCACCTATGTTGCCCGTATTCAACGTAGTTTTTGGCTCGAGCAGTAGTACATGCGCTTCCTCTTCGGCGATGGGCAGGTGCTCAATGCCTCTAGGAATAATGACGAACTCGCCTTCTTCCAAGAAAATATCCTGGTCCCTCAGCTTAATCAGCAATTTTCCCTTTACGACCAGAAACAGCTCATCTTCTGCCTCGTGATGGTGCCACACAAACTCCCCTTTGAATTTTCCCAGTTTGATATAGGAGTCGTTGATTTCGCCTGCAATTTTCGGACTCCAGTACTCCTGGAAAAGGCTAAATTTCTGTGCAAGATTCACTTTGTCCATCGTTTCCTCCTAACTCATTAGATAACCTTTATCTACCAGTTTATGTTACAATGACTACAACCCTGATAGAAATCCATCTTAGAATATTATAAGGTTACACAGAAATGCGTAAAAAAGGTATAAGTACCTCAATGGGTATCGCTATCACTATTCTCATCGCTGGATTTACCGTCCAAATTACTGATAACCTGGAAATATTTGGCCACAATAGTTACATTCCACTGATTATTGGCCTTACCATGATAGCAGTTGGCGTCGTGTTCTTTCTGCTTTTACGCCTGGTTACTAAAAATAGATCAGCGAAGAGAAATGCCTCTGATAGCTAACAAGGTTCAGCTTTGAAGGATCACTTCAGTGGTTTTGAAATGTAGCTTTGCTATTTCTACCAGTATTTCTTTGCCATGCTCGGCAACAAGCTCACGTCCTACAGTGACAATCGATGGATCTGATGCTCCCTTTGGTAATATTTTACCAATTCGCTTCGATAACTGTTTCATCTGCTGTACAAATCTGGCACGCGCAAGGATAGATGCGGCCGCAACCGCGATATCCTCTTCAGCATGCGTTTGTTGTATTACTGTGATCTGACGGCCTTTTTCTCTTAGAGCTTGACGTAAATAGAATTCGTCACCAAACTTGTCAACAACTGCAAGATCACATGATACATTCTCTAACATCTTTTCTAGCGTCCAGGCATGTCCCCAAGCGAGAAGTTGGTTCAGATTCCGGATTTTATCGTACAACTCGTTATAGCGTTTAGGCTCTATCGGCACTACAAAATTTGGGCACAGAGCCTTGATGTCTTCGGACATTACCAGCATGCGCTCGTCAGTGAGTAGCTTGCTATCACGTACTCCCAGTGCGATTAACTTATCTTCGGTTTGTTCATCCACATACACCGCGCCTATTACCAGAGGACCAAAATAATCTCCTTTACCGGACTCATCTAATCCGATTCTTGCTCTGCCAGTAAAGTTTGATGTTGGTTCGCTTAAAGGTGTTTCAACGAATGACGATTGAGTAGTTGTTGATGCTGCTGACTGCATGGAAGAGACTTTTCTTTCTTCCCACCATATTTTGAGTTTTGTCTGCAACTCACTTGGTTTGCCTTGAATGAGCGTTTTGCCACTTGAAAAGAGTGCAACAGGTACTCTGGTTATGCCATCATTGATAACCAGTTGGTAGCCGGATTGAATCTCTTTTTCAGCAACGATTGACCATCCTTTACTCTCGACAAACTCTTGCAAAGCGTCTATGTTTGCTTGTAACTTTGATAAATTCATTTGTGCCTCAATTACAATTGATAGTCAGCCTGCCAGACGATTTGATGTATCTTAATCAGAATGAAGAACTTACTTGAATGCATAGCCTGTAACCTGTGAACGTATCTATTTGTGAAAACCTAATAGTATAGAAACTAAGGCTCATAGAAAATCCTCTGGTTGAAGGGTAATTCACCCAAACAAGCAAAATTGCTACTGGATATTGTTCCTGCAATTAAGCCAGGTGGATGATTCTGTCCCTCAAATAAGGGTATTGAGCGATTGTCGCTATTGAACTCTAGTGATAACTGTATCACACGAAACGAGGGTCAGGAAGCAGTTTTTCGATAATAAAATCGCGGTTTTCAGAATGAATTGTTAAAGATTTACGATAAAGGAGATACTTTCATGGCTACCAGTTCTACAACTTCGCCCTTACGACTAGTTGAAACAGCAATAGCTTCCCATCGTCTAACATCAATGAGTTGGAGAGGGAAAGGAATAGGTAGGCGTTTTACGTATTGTTTTTGGAATAGTATGGGCTATCGATGCCTGGTTCAAGTGGCAACCAGACTTTCAGAATAATTTTGTAAGTTTTCTGACAGAAGCGCTGGATGGTCAACCTGCTCCAGCTCATGCATGGATCAACTTTTGGATTCATGTAGTGATTAGTGGCTTCTTCCTGTCACTCATGATCTGGTCTACCGCCGAGGGATTTGGAGGCCCGTATATGCCTGGCAGCACAGATATCGGTACAGCCATTATCTATGCTATTGCCTTTGTAGGATTGTTCCTTGCTTCCTCCGGACTCTACCTGGGCATTGATCGATGGCTGACTCCCAGGCTAGGCCGATTGAGCTTCCTGGCCTCTGGGCCAATTAAGCTTGGCAGTAAGTAGATGCAAAAAATATAAGATAGAAGTGAGATACCTGCACAAAATATTCGAGAATGGCACTTTCTTTTCGATTAGAGAGTGTCATTCTCTTGTCCGAACCTGTTTCAATTAAGTACGTTGCACGATTGTTATCATGCGTGTGCCTTCGTCGATTGCTCCTGGCTCTTTGCAGAAATCGACTTCCCACTTGAGAAATGTTTCCCGCATCTAAGGGTTATCCGTAGTCTCCAGTAATGCTTCCTGCTTGAGAATTGAGAGAATATTGGAGGCGGAAATCCTCATTCCCATAACGTGTCTTGAGGAGATATACCGGTAATTGTATCATCCTGATTGGATTGAGAGGGCAATTTCTTCCGCTTCCGATTCTTTGCATCCAATAGCGGCTTAATTGAAGGTTCTGAAGCAAGGTCTTCAGGCATAGTTCCTCCAATATCTTTGATGGCCTTACGTACCTTTGTCCCAACCTCGTGGTGGACGTCCATGGCATTGGTCTGGCCAATAGTGCCCTCTTTGTGCAGCCGTTCCTCGGTTTGTGTGATGCGAAAATCGTTAGCGGCTAACTCAGCTCGTCCCATACGGTCAAGCAAATCCTCCCTTTGATTTATCTGCTTCCGCTCTTTGATATCAGCCACACCTAATTCACCATACAGCCCCTTGTATCCTGCATTTTGAAATACACCGAAATTTTGCGAGAGGACGCCAGCCTGCGATGCTGCTTGAGCAAGAGCTTTGTTATTTTCTGTGACGCGCGCTCTCAGCTTCAATCGTTCCTCCTGCTCTTCAAGCAACTGAGCCAACTCTTGTTTCCTTGTAGAAACAGCAAAGTACGCTTGTGCCTCAGCAATCTCTTTCTTGCGTGGATCGCCGTTTTGAGCAATCAAATAACATGCAAAACGAGAGAGAAAATAATCCTTGAGTTCGCGTTGGCCGCCAGAGCCGATGCTGACCATTTTCCCAGCGACGGGAAAATGGTCAGACACGATCTGTCCGATCTGTTCGAATGATGTCATCGCGCGCTTGATCGCGCCCTCGAAGCGTTCCCACTTGGTATAACCTAACAGCGGGGCGAGATCCCTTGCACTCCAGTATTCAGCACCATATGGGCTGATTTGCTTGATTGATTCGAAGTCGGGTGATTGAGCTTCCATACGTAACCTCTCTCATACACTTACTGTCTCCTCTACAAATGCAGGATGTCGAAGTGTCATTTTATCCTTTTTCCTTCTGGCTTTTCTCTTTCTCACTTGGTTTCTTCCGGTGGAGGCTCAAAAAGGTTGAGTTAAACTTTGTGTTTGAGCCGGAATTGTTCCTCTTGTTCAAGTTGTCTGATACTTTTCTCCGGTGTGGGCAATTCTTCGGGTGGCGTTCCCCCCAATTCATGAATGATGAACTTTCGTACCTTGTGCCCAATCTCAAAGTGTGTCTTGGCTCCTTTGGCTGCCTTAATCAATTTCGTGACTTCACGAAAATGATCATCCACGTCCCGACCATTATATTTACAGGCGATCTTCGCCTTGGCAATCACGTTCTCGAAATTCTCCCAGCGATTGTAGCCCAGAATTTTCGAGAGTTCCCTGGCCTGCCAGAATTCACACTCCCCGTCCATATGGCGAATTGCATCAAACGGTGAAGTCACGAAGTTGAGTTGCCCACTTGTATCTTTGTCACTTGCCATCTGTTCACCTGCTTTTTTTGTGTTTTTTTGTCCGAGGCTCAACGATTCAACCAATTATTTGAACCTGAACAACTGCAAGGTACTTTAACACAGATGTTCTATAACCACAAGCTATTCTGCCTCAAAAAGTCACGTCTCCCTTGCAAACCTCTCTTCTGCATGTTATTCTTCTCGTACACATGATCTATATTTTGAAGGATCATAGGGGGATATTTTGTTATGGCGCAGGCAGAAGTTAGCAGCGTACCCCAGCAAGGGGGATTACTGCGACGCGCACACGAACTGCTTGAAAGCATCGGACAGCCTGTGTCTGAAGAGAAGCTGTTGCAGCACCTATTTGGTGTCACCGAAGGCACGGCTAAAAACGCTATCTGGCTCACTTTATTGCGCAATGCCCTGCAAAGCTCCTCAATGTTTGAAGAGACAGATGAACATCAATGGGCCTTGCTGGCATGGCGCAGCACTCACCAACCTCTTGATGCAATTGAGTTTGTCATCCTGGATACAGAGACAACTGGTCTTCGTCCTGGTCATCACCGCGTGATCGAACTTGCTGGTATTCGCATGCGTGCAGGAGAGGTGATTGGTTCGTTTCAAAGCTTGCTCAATCCTGGTATTCGTCTACCGGCGTTCATTGTTCAGTTCACAGGTATAACTCAGGAGATGGTTGCAACAGCACCGAAGGCACACGAAGTGTTCCCCGACTTTCTGCATTTTATTGACGGAGCTATCCTTGTTGGGCATAATGTCGGCTTTGATCTTGGTTTTCTCTCCTACGAGGCGCAGCTACTTGGCTATGATTTCCCTATTGATGGCCTGGATACCATTCCCATGGCACGCCGCTTTCTCCCTACACTGCGCCGTTTCAAGCTAGATAGTGTAGCTGGCCACCTCAAGATACAGGCGGTGAATCGTCATCGTGCCCTCGGAGATGCCAGGGTGACGGCTGCTGTTTTCATGAAATTGCTGGAATTGGCCAAACAGCAAGATATTCAAACACTTGGACATCTGCGACGTCGTTTGCAATTGCCAGTTGCTTGGAGCGGTGATATTACCCAGGCTAGCACGACTAAACAGATTGAGCAGTTGCGTGCGGATGGCAAAATCTCATCGCAATCGGCCACGCTGCGACCAACCGGAACCCTCTTCCTGAATCCTGCCTGGAAACGGGACTTCCCCGCAAGGCCAGGCGTCTATTTGATGAAGGATTCCTACGGCCAGGTCATCTATGTTGGTAAGGCCAAGTGCCTCAAGGACCGCCTTACCTCCTACTATAATCAGCCCCTGGGCTATACACGTAAAATGGACGGCCTGTTACAGAACGTCAAAGAGATCGAGACACGGGTGCTTGGCTCCGAGCTAGAAGCCTTGCTGGTAGAATCACAACTTATCAAAGAGTTGCAGCCCACTTATAATGTCCAGCTACGCAACTATGAACTCTACCCTTTTATCAAGATCGATATCCAACACCCTTTTCCAAGAGTCTATGCAACGCGAGAGGTAGCTCCCGATGGCGCTCGTTACTTTGGCCCGTTCCGCAGTCGTCGTATCGTCGATCTCACTATCGAAGTGGTTCAAAAAGTATTTCCCATTCGCACCTGCACTCGCTCTTTACCTCCACAGGCAAAACCATCTGACCCATGCCTGCGCCTGCACCTGAATCGCTGCCCTGGCCCATGTCGCGGGGAAGTTGATGCCGATTCAGTAGAGTATCGCAAAACGATTGAGGAAGTGTGTGCCTTCCTGGGTGGTGAGCGGGAAGATCTGCTTGACCGCCTCCGCCGTCAGATGCTGGAAGCTTCGCAACAGTTGAACTTTGAACGCGCTGCCTGGCTACGCGATACTATTCGCAGCGTTGATGAAGTGCTGATCGGACAACGATTGATCACAGGAGCGGTCGAAGCCAATAACCTCATAATTGTCTACCCTTCGGCCAGGGAACAGTATAACGAACTCTTTTTGATCCGTCATGGTCGCTTGTTGGAGCAGCGCTGTATTCCCCATGAACCAGAGGCAATGAAGCTCTCCATCTATGAGTTGCTTAAGCGGGCAGCCTCGCTAGGAGAGCCGCCCAGTATCGTAGGCAAAGCCGAGGTGGATCAGATCAACATTATCAGCCGCTGGATACACCACCATAGCAGTGATCGAGCCTTTTTCCCTTTCCAACAAGCCCTGACGGACGAGGATGAAGCCCGTCTCTTGGCCCAACGCATCTGGGTCGAAGCTGATGCCGTACGTAATCTGCCAGTTGCTAATAGTCCACTTGCAGAGGATAATACGTTATAACTAACACAGACTGCATTACTTCCCGAGGAGAAGGCACGGCATGTTACTTTCCGACAAGCGCATTGTGGAAGAGCTGAAAAGCGGCAACATTCTTATCGAACCATTTGATGAGCGTCAATTGGGAACCAATTCCTACGACTGCCGCCTGGGTGATTGGTATTTTCAGGGTGATATGAATGTAGATGTCATCCATCTGGATAACCCATATGATATTCGTCGCTATTGGGGGAAACCACGTCAGGCCACAGATGGCAAGATCGCCATTCGACCTGGCACAACTATCCTGGCGCACACACAAGAGGTCATCGGAGGTCATAATGGCTACCTGGCAAAGATGTATTCACGCAGTACGGTCGCAAGATCAGGGTTGTCAGTTTGCCGCTGCGCTGGTGTTGGTGACGTCGGCTATATCAGTCGCTGGACGATGGAGATTAGTAACCACACGCAAACCACTATCTGGGTGCCTGTCGGCTTCCGTATTTGCCAACTTACCTTCGAGTATGTAGGTGAAACTTTAAAGGAATATCACGGGAAATATGGCAAAGCCAATCGCGATTGGACGCCAGAAGACATGCTGCCCAAGCCTTACTTTGACTGGGACTATGAACTATATCGCACCGATAGAGGGAAATAGAGTGTGAACAAAGGGCGACTGATCTCATTCGAAGGACTTGATGGTGCGGGCAAGACTACACAAATGGGCTTATTGGAGCGCTGGTTGGAAGCGCGTGGTATGCCATATATACGTACACGCGAACCGGGAGGAACGCCGCTCGGTCTCGAGGTACGTAGCCTGCTGCTCAATCGCCCTGAGCTGGCAATCGTCCCGCTAGCTGAAGCCTTTCTATTCCAGGCCGACCGCGCTCAGCATTTTGCTACGCTTGTAATTCCCGCTCTGCGTGAGGGAAAGTTGGTCATTACAGACCGCTGCTTTGATGCCAGCATCGCCTATCAAGGATTTGCGCGTGGCGTAGGTACTGAACTCGTTGAACAACTTTCAATGCTGGCAACTCAGGGGTATAAGCCAGACCTGACTATCTTACTTGACCTTGATCCCTCTCAAGTGCACAGGAGAACTGATTTGGCCGCCGATCTGAGCGGCACTCGTGAGGAGCGAACACGCTTCGATACCGAAGGTGAAGAATTTCATAAACGTGTACAGGAGGGCTTTCGCTCGCTCGCTCGCGCTCATCCTGAGCGTATCAAGGTCGTAGATGCCTCGCGTTCGCCAGAAGAGATTCATAAAGAAATTGTTGGATTGGTAAAGTCACTCTTGTAGATAAAGTTATTACATTTAGATAAAGTTATTACATTTTTCTCTCTATGCTTCTGGTCTTCCATGCGCTTATTCTTTCTCTTTACCAGACCAGGCCTCTAAAACTTGCTGGTATGCCTCCCAGGTGTCCACGTCGAAGTTTGTCATGGCATCGCCCATCTCTATCAACTCCACCTCTTGAGGATGACGTTCAAGAACAGTACGCCCCCCTTCATCGCCGGTAACCTCCATCAGTTCAGGAAACAGGCTCATATCGAACAATACCGGGCTGCCTCGCTTCCCATCGTAAAGAGGCGCTATTATGCGTTTCCCCGTCGTCCTGTATGCTCTGAGCAGCGTGTCGATCACCTGTGAAGTTATCATTGGCTGGTCGCCAAGCATGATGAGGGCACTGTCAATATGATAAGAGAATGTCCGCTTCTTATAGCCATTAGATATAATAACCTGTACACCCATACGCATGGAGGTGCTCATGCCCTGTAAATAGTCGGCATTGTCAATGAGGGTGATATCGGGGTGTGTTGTGTATGGTTTAATTTGTAAGCGTACCTCGTTGGCCTGGTGTCCCAAGATGATAATAATTGGTCGAGCCTGGGACCCAAGAGCAGCATCAATGACATGTGCCAGCACTGGACGATCATCCAATGGGAGCAAGAGTTTGTGTCGTTCACCGCCCATACGGCTGGAACTACCCGCCGCCAGGATAATTGCAGCGGTAGAGCGAGGCATGTCCAAGTGGTTTCTCCTTATAAAATAAAAAAGTCCCAGGTAGGTGTTTAAGTTGCTCCTGAATGCTATAATAGCGGTTGGGTGTATCAACTTTGCGTGACATTTGAGAACCCAGGTACGTTTTGTATCTTACTTACTTTCTAAATTGGCTTTGGAGAATACATTATCATGCTGGATACCCCCTACGTCAATAGTGACGGCGTTGAGGCTTTGGATGGCGAGACGCGAGTGAAATATGAACACCTACAAGCGATTCTAAGTGACATGGAATCGGTCCTGGTGGCCTATTCTGGTGGGGTCGATAGCGCGCTGCTGTTAAAGGTGGCACACGACGTATTGGGGACGCGCGCGATAGGCGCTATAGCTACCTCTCCAGCCTATGCCGCTGAAGAAACCGAGGAAGCTTTGGCCGTCGCAGAACAGATGGGTATACCTGTGATTACCCTGGAAACACATGAACTCGAAGATGAACGCTACGTTGCCAATGACTTCAATCGCTGCTATTTCTGCAAAACAGAACTTTTTACCCGATTGGAGCCACTGGCGAAACAATATAACCTGCGTCATATCGCTTATGGTGTGAATAAGGATGATGATAGCGATTTCCGTCCTGGACAGCGAGCAGCGCGTGAGTTCAGTGTGCGTGGCCCCCTCAAAGAGGCTGGTATGGGCAAACGTGAGATAAGGGCCGTGGCTCGCTTACTGGGCGTGCCTATTTGGGATAAACCTGCGATGGCTTGCTACTCATCGCGTATCCCGTATGGAAGTAAGGTTGATGTAGCCTCATTGCAAATGATCTATAAAGCTGAAAAACTGCTGCGTGATCTTGGTTTCCGCCAGGTACGTGTGCGCCACCATGACAAAATTGCGCGTATCGAAGTCGAGCGTTCAGAACTTTCACGGTTGATCGAGGATGAGATGAGTCGAGTTGTCACCGATGGCTTACGCAAAATAGGCTATACCTATGTGACCGTTGATCTATTAGGATATCGTACTGGCAGTATGAATGAAAGCTTCTTTAAGAAAAAGCGAGCGTAAAGTACCTTTAGAAAGTTGGATATGATCCATGAGCAAACAAACACCTCGTCAAGTTTCAAAACAGGGACAAAGTACAAATAAGCAATCAAAAAATCAATCTTCTAAGCAAACCAGTTCTGTTAAGAAACAAACAGCCAATGCGTCTTCAAAGCAAACTAGCCCTGTGAGTAAACAACCAACCAATGTGACTGTGAAGCAGGCCAATACAGTGAATAAGCCGCTTACTCGTCAGGCTGTCAAGCAGGAACGACGTCAAGAAGAACGGCAGCGGCGCCTTGAAGAGCAGCGGCGTGCTGCTCGCAATAAGCGCATCCTAATAGTTGGCCTTAGTGCTGCTGCTGTAGTGCTGGTAGCTGCTGTCTCTTTCTTCATTTATAATGCATATGCGAAAAAGCCGACGAGTCAAAATCAGGCAACGCCTTCTGAACAAGTCGTTAATCCTGCTTATCCTCCAGTCAATGGCATCTATTGTGACTCGTTGGAGCAAACTGCTTATCACATTCATGCACATCTAACCATATATATTAATGGTCAACCGGTTTCAATTCCTCAAGGTGTTGGTATTTCGTCCGATCAATCTTGTCTTTATTGGCTACACACTCATACCAGTGATGGAGTTATTCATATTGAGGCTCCAAAAAAGGTTAGCCCGACCCTTGGTGACTTCCTTGACATATGGGGGCAGGGGTTCTCCCAGCTAGGCTTCCACAATCAGTTGGCTTCATCTGCGGATTGGGTGGTTTATGTTAATGGAAAACAGGTTACTAGCGATTTTAACCATCTTGTCTTGCAGCCACATCAAGTTATTACCATCGCGTATAATAGTCCAGGTATTACACCTGACACGAGCTTTAATTGGCCGCAAGGTGAGTAGACCATTCCTGTGGTACAATGGAAGGGCGCAATACGTTGCGCCCGTATGATTCGTTCTCCATTTGCAGGAATAGGACAGTATGCCGGAACGCACTATCTATCTCGATCACGCTGCTACGACTGCGCTTGATGCGCGTGTGTTAGATGCCATGTTACCCTACTTAACTACTGAGTATGGTAATGCGAGCAGCATCTATACACTAGGACGCCATGCCATGCAAGCCATTGATAGCGCCCGCGAACAGGTAGCCGATATCCTTGGGTGCCGCCCGACCGAAGTCACCTTTACAGGCTGTGGCTCAGAAAGCGATAACCTTGCAATTAAAGGGATGGCGTTTGCCTACCAGAAAAAGGGCAACCATCTGATAACTTCACCCATAGAACACCATGCTGTGCTGCATACCAGCCAGTACCTGGAACGTTTCGGCTTCAAAACTACCTACCTACCTGTAGACAATTATGGCCGTGTTGATCCCGACGAGGTTGGGCGAGCGATCACCGATCAAACCATCCTCATCTCAATCATGTATGCCAATAACGAAGTCGGTACGATTGAGCCAGTTGCAGAGATTGGCCGTATCTGTCGCGCCAGGAAAATACCTTTCCACGTTGATGCTGTGCAAGCCGGTGGCTCTTTGCCGCTAAATGTTGTAGAACTCAACGCTGATTTGCTCTCACTCTCGGCCCACAAATTCTATGGTCCCAAAGGTGTCGGCATTCTCTATGCACGTCAAGGCATGCGTCTCTTACCACAACTACAGGGTGGTTCGCAAGAACGTGGCAAACGTGCGGGGACCGAAAACGTTGCGGGCATAGTAGGCACAGCAACTGCATTGCGCCTGGCCTATGAAGACCTGCCAAAGGTCATGCCACGCATCATTGCTCTGCGTGATCGCTTGATGGCGGGATTGTTAACAATCCCGGGAAGCCAGCTAACCGGGCATCCAACAGAGCGCCTGCACAATAACGCCAGCTTCGTTTTTGAGGGAGTTGAGGGCGAGTCGATCCTGCTTAATCTCGATCTGCTTGGCATTGCCGCCTCCACAGGCTCGGCATGCACATCAGGCTCGGTCGATCCCTCGCATGTGTTGCTTGCCATGCATATTCCTGTTGAACTTGCGCATGGAAGTCTTCGCCTCACTCTTGGTAAGGATAATACTGACGAGGACGTGGATACTATCTTATCTACTTTACCAGGGATTATCGAGAAAATACGCCAACTCCGGTGAAGATGGTTCATTTATATATCACTTAGTAACCTCCGCATAATCCATTCCCGAGCCTCCTTTGCCTGCACATCAATCGCGGCTTGTACCAATGGCCCATCAATTATGCGTGACAGCATAAATCCCCGCAAAAGACCACGTGTAAACACGCGTGTCGTCATTACTTCAAAATGAAATAATTCGGAAGCGCACAAGGCTACAATCGCTAATGGATCGTGCAAGTATGGCAGTTTTGGATGCCAGCGAGGACGATGTCTTTGCCAGATTGCTATCAACTGGCTAAGTAAGCGTGTTTGTGGAGAATTCTCGTAATCTAATTTCTCGATATCACTCTCACGAAACTGGCAACGCATGGTTACATTCCACCCAAGCAATGAAACTGGAACACCAGAGGCCAATACGATCTTCGCAGCCTGTGCGTCACTACGCACATTCCACTCAGGCACGGGGAAACCGCTTGTTCCTCCAATTATGACGACATTTCTTATAGCCATAAACAAGCGTGGCTCAATGGTCAGGGCAATGGCAATGTTTGTTAGCGGGCCAAGACAAAGTAAGGTGAGCTTACCATGGTGGGCCATAGCTGTCTGTATGATCAATTCCGGACCAGAGTTTGGACTTAACTCAGGTGATGTTGTGCACGTATCGAGTATGGCAGCCTGGGGTACGCCTGAGGGTCGATGCCGGAGCAGGAGCGGCATCGGTTGTCCGGCGGCAACTGGTATATCTTCGCGCCCAAGTACCTGTAGTATATGTGCAGCTAGACGCGCGCGTAGTTGAGTATCACCGAAGACAGTTGTTACTCCCCGTACATCGATTTCTGGCGAGCGTAAAGCAAGCGCGAGGGCAAGAGCGTCATCGATATTATCGCCTATATCGGTATCGATCAGGATTACATGCCTGCGTAAGTTCGATTGGCTTGCTTCCATTTGTGATCTGATTGATACTTGGCTCATTGTCAACATGTTCCTCTTTATGTTACAGTGAAGAAGTAAGAGGTTGCATAATGGTTAGAGGCGAAACAGACGCCAATTGCGTTTTCCTTAGACTACCACAGTAGTTCAGAAACAAGCAACCAGGGTGTTGTTGTCATGGCACCTCTCATCAAAGATAGGAAAGGGTAGACTTATCTATGGATACGCTCAAACGTGAAGTGTTGTCGCAACGCGTGCGTAAAGTTAAGCCTTCGGGTATTCGCAAATTTTTTGACATCATTAATACAATGCCGGATGTTATCTCGCTCGGTGTAGGTGAACCAGATTTTGTTACCCCAGAGCATATTCGGCAGGCCGGAATTCGCTCAATTGAGCTTGGGCACACTCGCTACACATCGAATTATGGCATATTGGAATTGCGCGAAGAAATAGCTGCTATGTTGCACCGGCGTTATGGACTTACCTACGATCCAAAAACAGAAATTCTCGTCACTGTAGGCGTCAGCGAGGGAGTAGACCTGGCTATGCGTACACTGATCGACCCAGGTGATGAAGTGATTACTCCTGATCCAGGTTATGTAGCCTACGAAGCCGATATAATCTTCGCGGGTGGTGAGCCGGTACCTGTTCCAACATATGCAAGGTACGATTTTGGAGTGCGGGCAGGTGAGATTGCCGCTGCTATTACCCCACGCACAAAGATGATCCTGATTGGCAACCCGAATAATCCTACCGGTGGTGTTGTGCCGAGAGCTGAACTGGAAAGCATCGCCAAACTTGCTATAGACAATAATTTGATTGTTGCAATTGATGAAGTATACAGTCGCCTTGTCTATGATACCGAACATGTAAGTATCGCTGCTATACCAGGGATGCGTGACCGCACTGTCTTGTTAGATGGATTTTCTAAAGCATATGCTATGACAGGTTGGCGTATTGGTTATGTTGCTGCGCCTGCGCACATTTTGGAGGCGATGCTGAAAGTTCACCAATATGCGATCATGTGTGCTGGTACTGCGCCTCAGGAGGCCGCATTGGAGGCATTACGTCACGGCGAGGCAGATGTACAGATGATGCACGAAGATTATGCCCGCCGTCGTCGTATGTTTGTCGATGGACTCAATCACATTGGATTAGCTTGTTGCGAGCCGCGAGGAGCCTTTTACGCCTTTCCTTCTATTGGAGATAGGGGAATGAGCGACGAGGAGTTTGCCGAAAAATTGCTCTTCGAGGAAAAGGTGGCCGTAGTGCCTGGTAGCTCTTTTGGCGCTGCCGGTAGCGGGTATATACGTTGCGCGTACTGTACAGCTTATGATAAGCTCCAGGAGGCTCTAGTACGCATGGAGCGTTTCTTGAAGAAGTACCGGTGAACTTGTCAATACCAGGGAGCACCAGCAATGTCAGCAAATATTACTTCATCTGGCTTGTTCACTCGTTCTGAGGATATCCCAGATGATCGCTTTCGCTTCTTCTGCTCAGAGTGTGGTGAAGAGATTCGCGGAATCCCTTACAAAACTACCTGGCATGGCTGGTGCGCTTGCTTCGATCCCTGGGATTTTTGCTCCGAGGAATGTTGGAATAAGAATGATTTGTTGAACTCAGCCAATTGGCCTCCTCCGTCAACGGTGAAGTGGTAAAGATATTACTCCGCGATTGGCTCCCATCTCACATTGCCTCTGTCGCGCTTCAATTCAAACAGGTTCGGCTGGAGCAGCACCCATTCAAGATGATCCCACATCTCACCAGCGTCTTCTCCACGTGGCACAAACTGAATGATGGGCCCGTAGAAGCCTACATCGGAACCTTCAATTGCTATGGTTGGTACACCGAAAGCTCGATAGCGACGCACTGCTTCTTCATGATCGACCAACACATCCTGGATGGTGCTCTCATCAGCCAACGCAGTCTCCACAATGCTCGGATCAAGGTCAGCTTGTTTCGTTGCAGCCTGTATTACTGCTCTATCTTTAATGCTCTCTTTGCGACCATGTTGTGCTGCTCCTAAGGTTATATACAGGTGTTCGACGGCATCATTGCCGCCCAGACGACGCGCAAGCGCCAATGTGCGCTCCGCAGCCCAGCTACCATCATTCTGAAAATCAGGCATCACACCCTCCTTGCGATTCACTACTTCCAGACTAAAGAATTGCCAGGTGATGTCAATTGGGCGAACGTTGCGGGCTTCGCGAATCCATAGGAATGTACGCCATGCCAGCGGGCACAGCGGGTCAAAATGGAAATTGATGCGGGTGGGGGTCTCGTTGGTGGTCATTGAGTTCTAACTTCTCCTTGTATGGTATTGCTCATGTTAATCACTTCACAAAATGAAGTGTTATTGAAATAGCATACGTTCGATATCTGACTGATGTCAAGGTTATTGGCTCCGGTTACGGCACTCTGTTCTTAAGTGGCAGTATCAGATTTTGCTCTATATCGTGAGGAATAGGTACCTGAGCTTTCACCTCAGGCCACAGTTCTAGAGGAGGAGCAGCTATCAGACTACTGCTCAATTTGATTGCTTTCAGATCGTCGTGCAAATACTCTCGTCGGCCGCAATGCAGGGCGTCACATCTCATGCGAATGCCAGGTGCGCATTCTCTCCATGGACAAATACGTCCAAGGTAATAGCCATTTGGGTCAGCCAGGAAGACCTCACCTCCCTGATTTATGTTTTGGGCACGCCCTTGTAGTTTACGTCCTAAGCGGGCCAGGGGTGCCAGGTCAATATCATCCCTCACAGTCACAAGTAGGTCAATATCTTTTGGTTCCTTCTTGTCAGTAGTCAATGAGCCAATGAGAGCAATACGTATAACGCCTGGTAGCTTACTGGCTGCGAGTGTGAATTTTAGCGCCTCGGCGATCAGATATGCACGTATATCGGGTGGTATGTAACTAATATTCATCGCTACTCTTTGATAAAGGTGATCCCTTGTTTGAGTTTACTGCCCTTAAACGGTTCCGACATTACGACAATGTCGGGAGGTCCTTTTCGCCTGATTTCGGGTAATGCCGTCAGATTCTGTTTAGCAATAGTATACTTCGGGTCAATTTCAATCGCTCGTTTCAAAGCTCTCTCTGCCTCATCGTAGCGTTCCTGCATAATGAAGCACGTCCCGAGGTTACCCCAAGGCTGTGGCAAGCAATCGCTCATTTCGATGGATTGTTGGAAAGCCTCACCTGCCTCTTCCCACTTGCCGGCTTCCATGAGTTTCAAGCCGCGCTGGAAGTGATCTTCTTGCTCGATGAGTTGATTCAAGGTGAAATCTGATCCTCGTATCTTCAACGACATCTCGGCTAACCTGCGACTGTCCATTAACGCTTCAGCAAACTGTTTCTCTAATGCAGGATTTTTGTTCAATTCGACAGCACGTTCAAAATCGCGGACGGATTGACCTGAACGAATGGTGAAGCGACATGCCATACCCCGGTTGTACCATATTTGAGCGTCATCAGGTGATATAGATAGCGCTTCAGTGTAGGCCTCGTAAGCTTGAGGAAAGTTTTGTAACATGCTCTGTGCTGTTCCCAGGTAATCAAGCACTTCAGCTCGCTGTGGCGCTTTTTTCGGTAGGAAGCTAAGTAAACGCCTGCATGTGTCAACCGCACCAATATAGTCTCCCTTATAGACTTGATAATTGGCCTGGTTGACCCACTTATTGACCAGTGCTACCTGGCCGGATGAGTCTGTTTTTTGCTTTGCTCGCTTTGATTTTTTTGACATGTCTTTCTCCGAAATCGTTATTTCTCTGGTTAACAGTTGTACACTATCACATAGTGTCAAATCCCTGAGCACTTTGAACACCTTTTGTATGGTACTATTTAAGTAGGCCTATCCTATTGAGAGGGTGTGCCAGGAATTTACGTAGCTGGTATAGTCATTACACCTTCATCTGGCCACGCCCGCTCGATGACAATGGGAAAGGAGGTGGTTTCTTTTCTCGTCGGAGGTAGACAATGAAGCTGAAAGGTGCTGTAACTGTCAATGCGTCTCAAGAAGAGGTCTGGCACATCTTTATGGATCCAACGCAGTTCTGCCAGGTCATGCCTGGATGCGAAAAAGCACACCGACTTGATGACACTCATTATGAGGCGATACTCGCGGTCAAGATGCCATTTGTGACTATTCGCTCAAAGGCTAAAGGGACAATACTAGAAGCCGAGACGCCTCATCATCTGGTAGGTGAGCTGGTTGGCGAGCCTCATACGATGTCTGGATCTTTCCGTAATAGAGTAACCATTGACCTTGTACCTCTCAACAACAAGACAAAAATCCAGTATACCATGGATATTACCATGCTTGGTCGGCTGGCTGGCGTGGGAGAAACGGTTGCCCGTCTGATTGCCCACCGATTCTCAAAGGAATTTACTGACAACGTCTCGAAGCTGTTTAACAGTCGCAACCGGCGATAAATCGTATTCGACCTCATATGAAACAAAGCTATGGTCTTTCCGCTCTTACTACTGTTCCACTTTTTTGGTGGCATAAAATGAGCGGAGGTTCCATGCGTTCCCTAATAACAAAAAAGATTGTTATGCTTGTAGTTGTTGTAGTGCCCTTTCTGGCAACGCTTCTCGCGATATGGTTATTGTGGCAGCGTGCTGTAAACTGGACTGACCTGGCCTTGCTAGTTGCACTTAACTTGCTTGCTGGTCTCGGCGTAACTGTCGGTTTCCATCGAATGCTTACACATCGTAGTTTCCAACCCAATCCCGTCGTCAAGTTCATTTTCCTTGTTCTCGGCTCCATGGCGGTTGAGGGCCCTGCGCTTGAATGGGCTGCCACGCATATCAAACATCATGCTCACTCAGACCGCGAAGGCGATCCCCATAGTCCGGTTGAGGGTTTCTGGCATGCACATATGGGTTGGATGTTCAATAGATCATTTGCTGACCCCAATATCTATTGTCGTAACCTGGTGAAAGATCCAATCGTTGTTTTCGTCAGTCGCACTTTCATATTCTGGGTGATCATTTCCCTGGTGATCCCATTTGCGATTGGTGGTTGGACCGGACTCTTATGGGGTGGCCTTGTGCGAATCTTTTTTACGCATCATATCACCTGGAGCGTCAACTCCGTTTGTCATATCTTTGGTAAGCGCGAGTTTGAAACGAGAGATCAGAGCCGTAATGAGTGGATTGTAGGACTGTTAGGCTTAGGCGAAGGATGGCATAACAATCATCATGCGTTCCCACGCTCAGCTTTTCATGGGCTGCATTGGTGGCAGTTCGATCTGTCTGGTTATGTAATCTGGACGCTTGAACGTGTTGGCCTTGTACGTGATGTGTATCGTGTTTCGCCAGCCATGCGGGCTCGCTATGCCGCTAATAAGCTGGAAGTGGAGCTAAATGTTCCTGCTCCTGTCGATACGCAGATGGCGCCTGAGAATATACCTGTATCGTGGTATTAGCTGGTGAGGCTTGCCCTCACCAGCTAAACATCGATCAAATCTTCTTAATTGCTCTTCTTTGAATTGAACTGCCCTTATCGTATGGCACCAGGGCATACCTATCAAAATCATCCATCCTGTCTTACTTTGCGTACTTAATGTTAGCACTGGCATAGTAGGTGATTCTTGTGGTATGTTTAAATATAAGCATTGCGTTCCTTCTTTGAAGCCTGTAATGGAATAGTTCTTTAGGGAAGAATGAACAAATGTATTTCCTGAAGGCCTGTGAGGGAAGAACAATGCAGGTGTTGTTCTAGTACAGAAGGGACGGTTCTTGCCAATGATGAAAAAAGCCGAAAAGAAACGTACTACGTTATTGGCTACTCTGGGCGATCTTAACCGACCTTTGCGAGTTCGTCCTGTAAATGTCGTGGGACAAGATTGGTGGGCAGTTGATTCCGAAGACACCTGGCCTGGTATGGTCATGGACTTGCGCCGTCTGGGCTTTGAGTCGATGGCCTGGGGTGAAGAAGTGCTGGTGCGTGAGGGCTTCCCGGCCTACGAATCGCAGATGGATGGTCCTGCCGGGTTTGGTGGATTGCGGCCTTTCCCGCTCACGCACCCAACTATCCAGATTCACAAAGAGTCATATTCGACCGGAATTCCAGATTTGAGTTACCTGGATGAATATGACGACGATGAGGAGGATTTTGAAGAGGACGAAATCGAGCCTGGTGACGACTTTCAGCAATACGTATAGCTCGGAAAGGTCTTTTTGATAGATAGGTTAAGTTAAATTGATGCCCAAAGGGGTGTCACGACCACGGATAGAATGATATGTAACATTTAATCATGGTGGTGGTGCCCCTTGTGTGTGTTCACATCCGCTGCCTAAGCCAGCAATTCCTCATAAAACGGATTAAAATATCGCTCGTTCCGCTTGATTACGCCTTCTAACCCACGTCCTCCCTCGGGGGAACGTTTGATATCGGCAAAGAGGCCGGTCTCCAATCCTTTGAAGAGTCCGAGTCGGTCTATTTCTTGCAAAAGTTCGACGGCCTCGCGCAGTATCTGATCTGCCCAACGCGCTACTATGCTATCCTCGCGCCAATCGAATTGTTCACCTAGATCACGAGCCGCGCTGAATACATAAAGTGCGCTGCGAATAGAGAGGAAACGATCTTGCAAAAGTGGCGTGTGAATTGCCTCGGTGGGCATACCTAACAACTGGATACCCTGTCCCGTTAACACACCCACAAAATTGAAGAAACTATCGAGGACATGTCCTAGAAATACGTCACCGCTCATGTGTTTGGTAGGTGGCATATATTTTATGGGGTAACCAGGGAAGAGATCACGTATTAATTGTGCTGAGGCTATCTCATGCAGCAGGTGGTTCGGCGTTGTAGGATCAATTTCGAAGGCATGACCGAGACCCATCTGCTCGGGTGGAATACCAGCGATCTGCGCGAAGCGTTCGTTGATGAACTGCGAGGCGACAACGGTGTGCTCGGCTTCGAGTGCATCGGCAGTAGTCAAATAATTATCTTCACCGGTATTGATAATGATGCCAGCAGCGGCATTGATGCGCCTGGAGAAGAGTTGATCGACAAGCGTGCGTTTCATGTTGATGTCGCGGAAAATTATGCCGTAGAGGGCATCGTTGAGCATCATATCAAGGCGTTCGAGTGCGCCCATCGCGGCAATTTCGGGCATACAAAGCCCTGAACAATAGTTGGTTAGTCGTATGTAGCGGCCTACCTCGCGACTGACTTCATCGAGCGCAGCACGCATAAGTTTGAAGTTTTCCTGTGTCGCATAAGTGCCCCCGAAGCCCTCAGTGGTAGGACCGTATGGTACGTAGTCAAGCAGGCTCTGCGCTGTTGAGCGAATCACGGCAATTACATCAGCGCCCTGGCGTGCAGCCGCCTGCGCCTGCACAATGTCTTCAAAAATATTGCCTGTTGCCACGATGACATACAGCCAGGGTGTTGGTGGGTTGCTCAGTTCTTCGATCATGTTAGCACGTTCGGCACGTCGCGCCCGGATACGTTCAATACCTTGTTGTACAAGGCGCTTGATCTCATGATCAATGAGTAGTAATACCCACCTTTCAAATGTAGTATCAATCTCACGAAGTGCGATTTCACCTCGTACAATGGCCTCGGAGGTCGCTTGTACGTCGAGTTTATTGCGGAGCAATGCATAACCAAATGGACGCAAGATACCGCCTGACAGAAAAGGCAACGCGCTATCGACAATGCGGTTTGGCAGGGGTATCCCATCTTCATCAATACCATCGACACTGATCAGGCGTAGGGTGGCGCGTTCGATAGCAACCGTGGTGTGCGCACTAATGTAAACGATTACAGGCTCAACAATATGGCGGGCAAGGGCGCGAGCTTCGTCTACCAGGGATTGGTCAAGCTTGAGATGGGGCATCGAGAATTCTCTCCTCTGCTCATTCTTTTTAAGGCAATCTGTAGTTGCTTAGACATGCATGGCATGCTTTTGAGTATTGCTTTGAGAGCAGTATACCATGCACCAGGACGGTTCGCCCACTTTAGTAGATAGTTTGGAAAGCGCTTGTCAAGCATCAGTATGAAGATTTTCGTTGTCGCTAGCCAATTCAGTGTATACGCCTCGATACTCGGTAGGCAGCAATAGCGCGATTGCTATCATGATCTGTTCAGTATATGCCTCTAACTGTTCTTTGCTGGCTTTGCCAGGGGGCAGTTCGATCAATTGGCCTACTCGTATATGAACTGGTACCCGTCTGAACCGTTTCCAATAGTTCATGGTCTGTTCTTGACCATATGCTGCGATGGGTAAAATAGGAGCATGTGCTTTGATAGCAAGCAGAGCAGCGCCGCCCTGCCCCTTTCCCAAGCCTCCTGTAAGACTACGAGTACCTTCAGGCGCTAAAGCCAGTACGCGGCCAGATTGTAGAGCATTGATACCCTCCTCCAGAGCACGATGGTCAGCTTTACTTGCGTAGATTACGTCGCCCATACAAGCCATCAACCAGTTGAAAGGCGGTCTCTTCCACTTGCTTTTGACAAAGGCGGTCATACGCCTGGGTATGAATAAAAGTGCTATTGGAGCGTCGAGTAGATGCAAATGGTTACTTACCAACAGGAGAGGTCCCGATTGAGGAAAGTTTTCCCGTCCCTCCACGTCCATGTGTACTAGCAACTTGAACAACACAACAATGATCCATCTAAATGCTCGCTGCAGAAATGATCTTTTGTTATAGTTTGTGGTAGAGGGATTGATTTTTTCAGGCATATTTGGCTCTTGCAACAAGTTCAAGGTGACTGCATACAAATACCAATACCACCTCTTTCCAGGCAGTCCTCAATCCTTGCATAAATCTCTGCCTCTATATTTACTTTTTCATCTTTCTGGCGAATGTTATCAATAATCCAGCGTAATGTCCCTTTTTCTTTATGTGTCAACCACCAAATTGCGCCAGCAGCCAGGAGGATAAGCATTGGTTCAATTGGAGCACGAAAGCGCGGGATGCCGTAGTAGACAATGTTTTGAGCAATCGTGAAAACGATCATCAAGTAGATGAATAGCAGTTCACGCCAACGCCACCAGGTGACTGCGAAGCCGAATGCGGCCAGTATAAAGAGGTAGTTTGGAAAGGTCTTCATCATACGTAAGACAAACTGCGTCGATTGTAGTTGCGGAAAGCGAACGATGGGAAGGTCTGCTTCGTAGGTATTTGGCTGCCACATATTAATAAAATGTAACTTAAGTAGATGTGGCATCGTGTGGATGTGATCGCGTATCCATCGCACAGCAGCATCTTTATAAGCCGCCTCACGTGCAACCTCGCATACCGCTGAACAAGTCTTAATCGGGTAGGAACGAGTTATGTCGGGTCTGGATAATAGAGGATTGATCCAGGTCCCAAAGGGACCTCCCTCGTAAGTAGCTGTAGTCAGTACCATATTGTTGTATGCGCCGAGCAACACCGTTCCGTCGCCAGTTGCTACGGGAATGAACGCATGTGAGACCTGATAGTTACGTACGATCCATGGAGCAATCAGCACGAGGGCAATCAGCGTAGTTGCTAGTACCCCTTTGACTGTCACTCGCCATGAAAGTAGCTTTTGCCAGGCCATGATGATGGCCCAGACGATGAAAAGGCCAATTACAATGATGCCATTTGGTCGTGTTAGCGAGAGCAGTCCAAGCAATATACCGCTTAGTATCCATACTCGCCAGTTTCTCTCTGAGGTGCGCAGTAGACGATACAGGGCATAGCAAATAGCAAACAGCAGAAATATATAGAGTGATTCGGTGTAAAGCCAGCCGTCATAAATATACAGTTCAGGATAAATAGCTGCAAATGCTCCCGCGAGAATGCCAATACGCCAGCCAAATAAATCTCTAGCAAAAAGGTAAACCAGGACACACGTTCCTGAGCCTATTAGACTCAAAAAGATGCGTGCAAAGTAATCACTTGGACCGAAAATAATCGAAATACCTGCAATGGTGAATGGCCAGAGTGGAGCGCGATAGGCCGTCGGGACGTACGATTGCAGGCAGAAACAGTGTTCCTTTAATAAATTGAATCCGATAGCCTGATAGAAAGCTGAGTCATGCAATGGGTAATAGTTATACACGACTGTGTTGTTATAGATCACCCGAACGAGCAAAGCAAGGCAGAAAATGCCAATTGCTGGAAGAAGTGGTTTGATGCGTTTCATACGATTTAACATTCCTGTTTGGAAGTGTTGAATATGATAAGTCTACACACAGAGACGAATCATCTCTATCCAGGTAACAAAACATGTTGCCTTGAACATTCTTGCTAATTCCTGCTATAATGAAATTACTATAATGAAAAATGCTGGAGCAGTTACGAAGACTGCCCGGTTATAGTCAAAACCAAGGAGAGATCAATGCAGAAGGATGATCAACAGCACCAGCGACCTGAGCCGGTGCTTACCGATGAAAGTACCGTCTTGCAACCTGACCTCTTTAGTGGCGCTCAAGTGGTTGTCACGGAGCCTGCAGATACTTCCGGGATGGCGTTTCCGCCATTGGTGCGCACAAAGCCCCTCACCGACCAATCCAGCCTGTCGGCATGTTTTATTCCCTATCAACAGGATTTGAGGCTACGAGGCAAGTCCGATTATACTGTGACCTGCTTCCTTTCAGATCTCAAGATGTTTAGTGATTATGTGGGTCGCGATACTCCTGTTGGGCGTATTACGAAAGAGCAACTGACCGATTGGCTCATGAAATTAAAGTTTGGTAAAAAGGGCCAGGTTCCTGCTCCTAAAACCATGGCTCGCCGGGTCACCTTTCTGAAAAACTTCTTCTCCTGGTTGGCCCGCGAAAGCCTCATTCGTGAAGATCCTTCCTCCAGCCTGGTTTTAGAACGACCTTTGCCTCCTCTTCCGGAATTATTATTTGAGGACGAGATAGAGCGTTTGCTAAAGGCCTCAGCGGAAGATCCTCGCTCTTATTGTCTTGTCTACCTGGTACTGCATACTGGATTGAAGAAAGAAGAGGTCATGGGGCTGAAATTGGAGCATATCGACCTTTCTAATCCACAAGTTCCTATGATTACGGTCCATTTCCCTGCCGCAACAGGCAAACAGCATCGCGAGAGACGCCTGGCCCTTCCTGCCGAATTTACCACTATTCTGAAGCAATACAGAGCTAAGTATCAACCCACAGAAGCACTATTCGTCTGTACAGACCGCAACCTGAACTACATTCTAGCGAGATCTGTAAAAGCCGCGGGAATCAAGAAGCGTGTGACCTTACAATTACTGCGCGATTGTTTTGCCGTACAACAACTCAAATCAGGAGTGCCGCCAGAAGCACTGCGCGAAAAACTTGGCCTTTCTGACGAAGCGTGGTTGGAATCACGAGAGAAATATCGCAGGCTGGCTTTCCCAAAATAAACTTACCTTGGTGGTATTGGCATGTACAATGTTGCCTTACGTTTCAGTCTGTTGTTCAGCAGAATGGCATTGAGAATAATGGCACCGATAGCCAGTGGACCGAGACAAATTATGCCAAGGCCAAGAGTAAAAATAATGCCGATCAGTAGAATAGGCCAGTAGAGAAGGAAACTACAGATCAGTAGTATGACGCCAACGGTCGTCTCTCCTGCTATGAGCCAGCCTACACCAAAGATACCAAGGAATAGCGAGAGCAATACCTCGACAAGCACTGGAGTATTATTACTATTGTTGGGGTTGACTATATTGACATTGACATTGGCGTGTTGGTACATTGGAGGGCCATAATATGGCTGCCCATAGCTATAGATTTGCTGTTGTGGTCTATATTCCTGTAATGGAGGTGGTGTATAGTCTTGCGGGGGAGCGTAACCTTGTCCGTATCCTGACATTGGTGGTACATTAACATAACCGCCTGAATATGGGCCATGTTTAGTGGGAGGTTGAGGCTTGCCTGATGCAATCGAGGTGACTGTCCCGCAATTTGGGCAGATGGCAATGTTATCTGGGATCTCTTTCCCGCATCGTTCGCAGGTAATCATAATAAAACTCCAATTGGGGCAGACAGATATCACCCCATCTACTAGCCCATCTCCCACAGGAGATAGGGTTCCTGACAGTATCTCGAGTCACCCATGCTATAGGATAGCATATAGAGTCAACCATTTTATGACTTCGACTTCCCAAATGCTATGGTTAGAGACCCCCTCATCATTCTGCATTTACATTCCATCCGCTTGTGCTACTGCTAATTTCCATAGTGCCCGTCTGAGCTGTCTGTATAACTTGCCATGGTCCTTTAACAAATTGTGGTGGTAAGATCATCGATGTTGTGCCCGCCTTGCGTAGTTTTGAGCTTAATTCGGCCGGAGTTATCATGATTAACGAGGGATGGGCTAACTGTAACATAGTGGTCAATTCTTTCGGAAAGGCTTTGTCAACTTCGCCAATCACTTGAACAACATCTGCTTGAAAGTAGCTGTGATCAATAGTAGTCAGTAGTCCGTTGAGTGCATACTTGCTGAGAGCAGCCGCGCCCAGAAATAGCATGCTGAAATGCGGAGCGACCAACCGTAGTATCAATGCATTATTGAGTTCTTCATTGGTGCCTTGATGTAGGGGTGAAGGAGGCCAGAGCACCTGTAACGAAACCTGTGTTCCCAGGGGAACAAACGATCCTTCTCGTATTTGTGTGTATGGAAGGTTGCGGTCTCTGACAGTGCGCCGCCAGAGAGTATATCCGGCGCTGGGGTGCAGCATCCCTGCATCAATTACCTCACCAACCTGGAAGCGATTAATAACATCCAGTGATCCTATGAGGTGATCTTGCCTGGCTGTCGTCAATATCACCGTATCGATTGAACGCTGCCAGAAAGGAAGGCGGCTATCCAGCTCTTGTGCCAGAGATGTTGCATCAAGTCCACCATCGATAAGTATGGTCTTACCATCGATTGTGTGGATGAGCACGGCTTCGCCTTGCGCAGGCTTCCCTGCTGGTGCAACATTTAGCAAGGTGATTGACAGTTGTTCATTGGCTGGCGCTGCCGCTATGGTTGCCCCTGTTGCGAGAATTACTATCATGACAGCAGCATAGCGTAATATGGGCAATATGCGTGGTTGCAGAAGGGTGGAAGTGGTCTTCACCTCGTGCTGCTTATTATCTACAAAGACCTGTTTTGTATTAACATTGGGTGATAGATGCGATAAAGCAGCGTTTATTCTATGCGGTTGAAGCAATTGAGGCCATCTGCGCAGAGCAAAACTTGCAATAAAAATCAGAAGAGCATAATAGCACCAGGCAAGGCTCATATCCAAATTACCTACGGGGCTAAAAGCATATGGTATTGATGCACACCATGAAACGACGAGGATAGTATATTTGAGCAATGGGAAGATGATCAAGCCACAGAGCATTCCCAGTGGTAGAGCGATAGAGCCAGTTACGCAGAGCGCTATGCCTAAAAAGATCGACGCAGCTAACAATGGTACTGTTAGTAGATTTGCAAGGGGCGCAATAAGCGAAACCTGGGTAAAAGTGAAGGCGAAGATGGGGAGCGTGGCTATCTGGGCTGCCAGTGTCACTGCGACAGACCCGGTAATAAGATGAGAAAAGGGTAGCTGATCAATGGGACGGAATAATCGCTGAAATAGAGGTGTGAGCACGACTATGCCTAGCGTTCCAATTGTGGATAACTGGAAACCGGTATTCCACAATACGGATGGATCGAATACACACATGAAGAGGACTGCCAATGCCATAGCGGTATAGATATTGTAGACGCGTCTGAAAAGCGGAGCTATTACCAGGATGATGCCCATGATACAGGCGCGCTGTGCTGCAGGTCCTGCTCCACTGAGGATGGAATAGGCGATAATGCTCAAGATTTCCAATGATTTCGCTAACCATTGCCGCCAGTATCCTTCACGTTTTTGTGCCGGGAGTAACGGCTTCAACTGCTTAACTCTCCGTTTATACATCCAGCCTGTACTGCCAGCCACAAGTCCTGCGAGGATCGTGACTTTGAAGCCTGAAGGGGCGATCAAGTGTGCCGTTCCTGTTTGTTGGAATAGCGTGGTCAGGGGTTTCAAAGCAGGTGTTTGCAGGCTGAGCAGGATTGCAATCAGCAGCGCTGCCATTGGCTGTGGCAGCGATTGTGTGATTATGGATGCCAGAAATAAACGCAAGTGAAGGAATGCGGCGATGACGGGATTGCCGGCGGATCCAACTATGTTTAAGCGTGGGAAAGTCATACTGGCTAGTACTTCGGGAGTATGATGTGGGAATGGAGGTTGCACTTTCCCCTGTATTTCTACGTTGTCACTATAGTTCGGTCCGTAAGGGTTGTCGATAGAGGCTTCCGGAATTTGTGCTTCGATTTGTCCATGTGCGTCATGCCAGGATGATCCGCCATCGACACTGATACCGCTGACTGCTATTAGCAATAGCCTGCTCCGTTCGAGCAGTTTGGGGTCGTCTGCAACCGTTCCGCGCAACTCTACTTTCCCTACACCCGTGAATGCGCTGATGGCCTGGGGATCACCAATAGGTGAAGCGATTGCATAACGCCATGCTCCGAGCAAAAGCCAGAGTATGAAGAGTAAGACGAGCATCCGTCTGCTTTCGCGCCAGAACAAGATGGCGCAAGCCAGGGCTATAGCAGCGCCTATGAGTAGGACGTATTGGGGCAATAAGAGCCAGGAATCGAGCAGGATACCTGACATAGCTGCCACAGCTACCACGATCAGGATATACCCGCGCAGGTCTGCCTGCACTTCAATGCGCTTCATCAATTGATAACCGAACTTAAACTGTAATAAGCCCTTTGATCTTGTCATATATTGACTTGCTGACGGCCAGTTGTACTTGATCGATGGAGGTGTACGGACCGTGTTGCAAGCGGTAATTAACGATGCTTTGTGCCGTTGTGCTGCTGATATGGAGACTCTGGCGCATTTCATCCGCGCTTGCAGTATTAATGTTGACGAGCTGACCGGCGGTAGCTGAGCCACTTGTGCCGGGTCCAGGTATTCCACCTACGTAGGTTGGCGGCTTTTCGCCGATAGCCAGAACGTATACTTCTTCTCCATCGCTTAATGGAGCGGCCAGGTTGAGCGCGACGAGATTGGCATTGGGTAGTGCGCCTCCAGCGGCCTCCAGTAGTTGATAGACTCTTGCCCCGGCGCGTAATGTGTATACCCCTGGATGCTTCACAGAGCCGACAACATAGACATGAATATCTCCATTGGTAGTGAGTGAACTGCCTGTGTTGCTACCGCTATTTGAGGAAGTTCCGCTAATATTCTGTTGGGTGATCACTGAAGCAGAGTTCGTTGATGCCGGTGTATGCCAGATGAAATAAAGTGCGACGGCAAGCGCCAGGATGATGATGATGGCAATGATACGCGTGAATTTTTTCTTGAGAGGATTTGCTGATGGAAGTACGGTGGGATCAGGTTCAGGTGGAACGCTGAGAGCCGGTACTGCTGAGATTTGTTGAGTGGATTGCTGCTGTGTCTGTGCTGCAACTGGTTGAGTGGTGAAATTCTGAAATTGTGGTGTCTGAGTCATGGCCCTGGTCCCTCCTACGTATGCTCATCGGTTCAAGCATAGCAGGTGGGAAGAGAGGTTGTCAATGAAAATGAGGGAGCGTTGACGATTGTACTATCTCTTCATTGCTTATCTCCAAAGGTGTGGGATAGAATAAGCCTTTTTTGCAGCACAACCAAGGCGTGTGCTATACTTGACATGATAGTTCTCATGATGGTTTTCTGATCGAGAAAGAATGGACAAGATCATGTTCAATGAGTATATCGACAAAGCGATGCAATATGCCCAATATGAGCAAATTGAAGACGGAACCTACTTTGGCCGGATTCCTGGCTTCAAGGGTGTCTGGGCAAACAAACCAACTGAACAGGAATGCCGCGAGGAATTACGTGAGGTTCTGGAAGGCTGGATACTACTCAACATTGCTGATCACACCCCCTTACCCAGAGTCGATGGGATGACGTTGGAAGT
>WNFY01001049.1_pt1 | contig 33927 bp, 34 predicted proteins | sample 5400091 | NCBI WGS metagenome assembly WNFY01 (sample SAMN13153364, study PRJNA577476) | soil metagenome | isolation source: 60 cm soil or saprolite under grassland replicate 1 | place: USA:California | collected 2016-06-15 | reverse complement strand
AGAGCACGGCCACCCCGGTTTGCGGCACGTCCCGCGGCAGTGGAAGAGGCTCTATCTTTGGGTAGATTTTGAAAGGCAACGGCCGATTCGCCCAGTCCAGGAAGTGAGGGTGGTTACGAATACTCCAGTAAGAGTGCTTCGTGCCATCGTGATATTTCCGAGCTGCCTGGATTTCACGGTTGTTCATCGGCTGCTACGCCAGATTAGCATCTGCCGGGACCACGCGCGCAAGGAGCTCTGTGACCGTAGATTGTCCCTGGATGACGGGCTAACCGGAAATAACCGCGGACGACTCATCGGCCGTAAGTCGACTCCATGCTCCACGTCGGATCACCAGAATGGCAAATACTAGAGGATCACTCAGAGCATCTTGGGATCTCGAAGCGTTAGAGTCGCGCAAGGTCCTTCTGAATGCGTGCGAGAATTTTGTCCAGCGGAATCTGGCCACGATAGTAGAGCGGCGCTGTCTTTGAATATTCCGCTTCGAATCTGTTCCGGATATTTTCGTCGTCGATTTTGAACGCTCCACTTTTTGCTACGTCGTGATCCAAAGATTTGAAGCGCTTTTTCTTGTGCTCCAAGTACTCCGGGGTTCCGATGAATTTCTGCACCGCTTCCACGTCGAGGAGTTGATGAATGTCGTAGTAGTGCCTAAGGAAATTCGTGGGAACTTTCCCCGTCCCTTTGAACTGACCGTATTTTCGAACTACTGCCTGGACTTTTTCTACGAAAGTGTATTCGGGGTTGTAGCAGGCAGTATCGAGGGCCCGGTTGTCGGCGTACTGAAGCTTCTTGCCCTCTGCGAACTTTATGACCCATGAAGAAATCGTAACTGTGCGGTTCGGAGCGGTCTGATCGAAGCCAACTTCCAGGAGAATTCCATCCTTGAGACCAGAGATTGAACCAAAGTGGGTCTCGTAGGCTAGCCTTAGGCCGGCGTTCCTTAGCGTTGCATCGTCGTATGTGATGTCCCTTTCGACAGCCGTAATGCCCGAAATCTTGATCTTGTCGCACAGCTTCTCGTAAAACACTCGCCTCGATTCGATGTGCTGCGGCTTCTCATGATTGGGGTTTGTATCGACCTGCAATCCGTCGAAAGGTTCAATGCGAATATCGATGTCTTCGGAAAAGCGATGGATGACTCCGAAACCTTTAGAAAGCGAAGTGCCGCCCTTGAGCTCAAAGGTCAGGCCCAGTTGCTTGAGCCCAAAGACGGCATGCATGATCCAGTAGTCTTTTTCCACGAGAGCCGGATCAGTAATCTTCTCGCTATCGGCAACGGTCTCGACAAGTGCCTTGAAATCGCTTCTCTCGTGCAAAAAGCCATCAGGCGGCATGTTGCAGCATCTCCTGAAACTTTTTCTGCGTGGAGCATTTGCCGTAGAGCGAAATCGCCCGTGAGAGCTTTTTCGGGTCCATCTCTTTGGCTTTTACGCGAACACGGGAAAGAACGGCGTCCCGGTCCTCCGCAAGGTCGCCGAGCTCATTAACAAGATCAACCAGCAGAAACTCGGGAGACAGTTGCCTGGGAACATTCATGCGGCGCTCGAAGGTGACCATGCGATTGCCCAATGGAAATGTCCCGTGCCGTTTCTGATTGTAGACAACCCGTTTGTTGTAGAGCTGCGTTGTCCCAAGTCCCAACTGGTTGTAGGCATTCGGGGAGGTCACGACAAAACGGTCTGTCTTCAAGAACGCTTTCACCAGCTCATATTCGTCTGCGGGAGCCTCTCCAAATTCAAATTTCCGAGGGCTGTAGTACAAGCCGTTACGCAGTTTCCGGAGGGTTCCGTCTCCGGTAAGTTCTTTGAGATGCCGATCAACACTATGAGACCAAGACAGGAGATCCTCTCTGCGGTAGACCCGTCCGGGGCGAAGGCGTCGCTTCAAATGGTCTAGTGTGCTTGTCCGCATGTTCCTGATTCTCCACGTCTATGCTACAGTTCCGAGGTGATAATGTCAAATATTTTAGTAAATTTTAATGCACTATTGTGATTCAAATAGACTATTATCAATAGCTTACATACATACAAATTCCGACGTGTATTGCGGCCAGATATGACACTCTTGGCCAGCCTACGGGTCGACACCGTCATAGTCCTAGTCCAATTCCCTGTGCGGTGGATGGCCGTTGTCGCGTTGGGTGACGTTGAAAACCACTACGTGCGTGTGCAGTTGTGGCGCAACATAGCCATCGACCGGGCGGGCGGTATCATGCTCAAACTTGGCGGCGACAAACTTGCCTGTAGTCTCGGGCGGATGGTTGCCGCCGATGCGGGCTTGTGTGTAACGTTCGAGTTGATCAACGGCAACGCGAACACTTTCCCGATGCGCTTCGCGGACACGCTCGTCGCCACCGACAAGAGCGGTGAGCGAGACAGATTTCGGAGCGGAAAAGGTCGCATCCCATCCCGCCCGGTGCTCCATCGTTTTGATGGTTTTGCCCTCAGCATCCTGATATTCATATGACGATCGTTGGCGCACCAACTGTTCGCCTGTCTGAGGATGCTGGCCCTGGCTAAGATTCGCGAAGTCCTCGGAAGAGACCATCCCCGAGAGTCCGAGTTCACCGGCCAGCCGCCCTTGCCATTCCCCGGTGATGACGCCGCGTTGCGACCAATAGTTTTGCTCCTTTGCGGTGAACTCCCTCTGGTGGTAGGTCTGTGCCTGGCCAGCGGAGAGGGGCTTTGAAATGGTCAGCATTGAAGTAACTATCCTCGTAGATTGAGGCTTTGTTGAGCGTTGACGCCGGTATCAAGATTCTTGTCCTGCGATATCTCCGTCGCTGTCCTCGGCGATTTTCGCTGCGGGGGATTAGGCACACTGGGTTCGTGCTTCGATTCGGCTGAGCGCATTTGCGGCTTAATTGCTCCAACAGATTTGGGATCGTACGGGAGCTTGTCCTCGGGCGTACTCCGCAGATCAAAGTCAGTTGCGACGACCGGAAGATCAAAGTACGGAAATGAGAAGCGTGTCACATAGTTCTCATACTTCATGTAGGCGTGGAGGTCCGGGAGGCCGGAGATTTCGGACTCCATCACCAGCGGTTCAATCTGCCGGTCCAAGGCAAAGTTTCGTCCAGCACGGGAGCCGTCGAAGTGAGTCTCGCGAAGCCGTTCGATTTCGACCTTTCCAATGAACTTGCTGACCCACTCGCCAGCACTGGGCTCCTTTGTCTTGAGCCAAATGCTGGTGGCTGGCTGGGACAGCATGACCTCAGCAAGGTGACCGTAGAGGTATTCCAGCTGCGCCTTACCCTGGAAACCCAGAATCACCGGGTTCTTGCTCTTGCGATTTTCGGTAATGGCGGTATGGAGTTGGGGGAGCTTCTGCAGGCTTGCCAACTCGTCGATCACAAACCATGCCCGCTTTTGTCCGTCCTTCGACTCGTTTAAAAGACGCAAGACGAGCAAATCGATCCACAGACTCTGAAGCGGACGAAGGGCTTCGCGTTCCGCAGGGAGTGACGTAATAAAGATCCATCCCTGCCGTGTCTCGGCCCATTCCGTGGCCGACCACTCGCCATTTCCTTGGCCCTTTTTTGGAAGCAGACGGAGGCTGTCAGCGACCAATCCAAGCGAACCCAGGACACCGGCACGCTGATGCTCCGCCTTCGGATCGATGAGGTGGGCATGCTCCGTCCCTTTGAGCCTTCGGTCGATCTCCTGCGGGTCTGACATCCACTTCACCAATTCCTCGGGTGTTGGGCCATAAGCCATCAAAAATGCAAAGATTTTCTGCGGCGACTCGATGAAGAATTCACCTTTCTTGTCCTGCGGAGGCTGGAAGAGCGACACCGCCAGAGCCTTTGCCTCGGAGCGGCGGCGCAGCTCTTCTGCAGGACCCCAATAAGGACACCGCGTGTCGAGCGGATTCAAGATCACGTCGCCGTTTTCCGGGTCATAAAAACGCTGGACGAACTCTCGGGCGGGGTCATAAACGATGGCAGAATCGCCACGAGTTTTTATCTGTCGCAGGATCTGCAGCATGATGGCTGTCTTGCCTGCGCCGGTATCTCCGATGATCTGCATGTGCTGTGCTTCCGCCCTCACCGGTATCCGGATCATCGCCTTCATTCCGTCAGTCTTGATGCCTATGCCATCTCCACCGACCCTGCTGTTGAACTCTCTCGGCGTCATCATCTCTGGGCCTTTCAGGCGTCGTCCGTATCGCAGTTGGCGCCGCCGTCGCACGTCCTTTACGATGGAAAATGGGAGCTGGATGATGAGTGATATGAGCCCCAAAAAGAGCGGGAGCTTGTAGATGTCGAAAAGGCTGTCGCCGCCGTAAATCGCAGTCTTGAGGTAAGCACTCAAGGATGCGTCGTTGTAGTTCTCTTCCGGCCCCAAGTAAAGCAGAACATAGCCCCTCCGCAGGGCGGACCGCGAGAGCGCAAGTGGAATGGGCTTGCCCCCCCGTTCGGGTGTCGTACCCTCTGTCACGTCGGCGTTCGTGGCGAGACGTGGTGGAATTCCACGAGCACCCAGCATGAGCATCCGATGGTTGTCCCGCCGGGTCCCTCCGATTGCGCCTGTGACGCTTGATCGGATGTACGTCGGCATATAGAAACGCTGTAAAGGGTCGTTGCCGAAGGTGAACCGGCAGTAAATGAAGAATCCAGTCAAGACGACCGCAATGAATACCGTCCCATAGGTGTAGATCGGGCTGTGCGGCGGCCAGATAATTGTTTCTTTGCGCCCCCACTTGGTCGTTGCCATCGGCTATCTCCTTCCTGCGGGAGCAGCCAACTTCTCCGCGAGTTGGTGCTTCGCCTCGCTAATCTCATCCAGGAGTTTGTCGAATGCGTCGGGGGCGAGGAGTTGGCCAGACGCCACAGGTCGCAACACGTTTACCAAGAGCAAGCGAACTCCAAGAATCTCCGCCAGCGCTGGATCGCTGGTTGGCCCTGCCCCTGCTTCTCGGAGAATCACGTCGCGGATCCATTCCCCCCGTGCGAGTCCCTGCGACCTGGCAAAGTCACTCACCCGCCCCAGCTCCTCTTTCGTGAGCTTCAGGGTCACCGGGAAGACGCGATTTAGATTACGATCGCCATGAGAACTCTTGTCTGGCATTGTTTTCAAAATTGCCATCTTGGCCATCCATTTCACAGGTGCACTCAAGTGCACCGGAAATTGTCATGTTGTTGATAGCGCACTAAGTGCACCCTGGTGCACTTACACGACCCTCGAAGGGGTGGAGTGTCACAATTCTTCCGGTGCGAAGCACCGTTCTTGCATTGCCACAAAAATGGACGCTCGATCACGCCTTCACCGCGCGCACAGAAGGCGTGGATTCCACTCCAGCAACGACCTTCTTTCCCGGGTTCTCGGACGCACCATTGGTTACGGCTTTCCGGACGCGCAAAGTCGATGTAACCTGCTTCGCCTGTGGAGTCTTTAGGAACTCCTGGAAGTCACGGTCCTTAGAGAAGACATAGTTCAGCGCCTTGTCCACAACGTCGTCAGCGGATGCCTGGATAAAGGCGGCGTATTGATCCACCTGCGCAGCGGTCGCCTCGTCGAGACGAACGGATGCGCAAATGTGGCGGATCTGGTTGATTTCAAGCAATGGCATATTTCTTCTCCTTGGTTTGTATTGAGTCTGAATCTCCGGTGGTGCTGGACTCTGGATGTTGGGTCTCGAAGACAGGTTCGATCAGGAACCGCTTCGCGTCCCGATCGTATCCCCGGATAGCCAAGACCTCACGCAGGATGCGCCGGCCTGGTTGTCGTTCGACGTGACGACGAAATCAACGGCTTCTCCGATCTCAGCTTCCGTGTCGGAAAAGGTACTTTGCGCGTGACTACGCATGACGAGGTTGGCGAAACGACGAAGGGCCTTCTCCGCGGAATTGGCATGGATAGTCGCCAGCGATCCCGTATGGACCGTATTCAAGGAATCGAGCAGCGTTCTCGCCTCGATTCCGCGCACTTCGCCAAGAATGATCCTGTCAGGTCTGAAGCGGAGAGTGTCCTTTAATAGTTCGTCAAAGCTTATGGTGTTTTTGAAGGTATCCGTTTGGGATTGGGCTGCGACTATGTTTGGCTTCTGGATCTGAAGTTCCGGTGTGTCTTCGATTACCACGATGCGTTCCTGTTCAGGAATTGAATTCGCAAGTATCCGCAGAAGAGTGGTCTTACCGCTCCCGGTCATCCCGAGAATGAGCGTGTGGGCAACATCGCCGACATGCAGATTCAGAAAGTAGGGCGTGTCGTTGTCGGTTTCGACAACTGCCAGGCACTCCGTGCCAAGAAACGCGTTCGTCTTTTCGCCAGCGAGGATTGTGAACAGGAAGGACAGGTCCGCGTAGTTGGTGTTCAGCAGATACAACTGGCGAAGGTTCAGAGCATAGTTGCCCGGGACGATGGCAAAATAGGCGTTCAATTGGTTGTATGTTTCGGCAAACAGATTGCCGTCCGCATTGGTGAAGACACCGGTGAACTCGCCCACCAGCCGTTCGAGATCGATTTTGGAATGGCCATAGAGGGCGATGGTCAATGAGAAATCGCCAAGCGACTGGCCCTCACCGAGAACGCGAAGGCATTCCCCGAGGTTTTCGATATCGGCTTGCTTCGATTCATCCACCAGCACATCGCGCGGGTTTGTCTTGGTCGCGTCGTTGCCTATTTGCGAAACGAAGCCTGTCTTCGAGACATTGAAATGTCGACGACGCTTGTTCACTTCCTTGCGCGCCTTATCTGCGGGAATCGGCGTCCACTCGGATATGATCTGAAAATTGCCGGGAATTTTCAATAAGGCGTCAAGGACCAAGGGTCTGGTTTCCGTAATGGCTTCTTTCATCGTCAGGACACGGACGATGTGATCGCCTACCCGCAGGTGGTCGCGTTCGGCTTCAATATCGGAATTGACAACCTGATAGTCGAGAAACTGCGTTGACTGCGGACGGACGTGCCTGGATGCTTCCGAACGGTACCGAGTTTTTCGCGGGAGACCTTTCGGAGGAAGAACAGAAGCTAGTTTGGGCCACCCATTATGCCCCGGTGGCCGATCTATTCCATCAACAAAAGATCAAGAGCACCCCGTGGAAGTCGAAGCCGAGCTGGTACATTTTGACCACGCAAGACCACACCGTGCATCCCGACCTCCAGCGGTGGGTCTCGAAGCGTATGGGGGCGACTGGGGTAGAAGTGGAAAGCAGCCACGTTCCCATGCTCTCTAAGCCTGATGTAGTCATCGAGGTGATCCGAAAAGCCGCGGCGGCGATTCAAAAGAACAAGGCAGCGTAGTGAAGGCCGCGACCCTCTCTATTCTCGACAGACCGCCGCGAGGCGGTCTGTTCTTTATAAAGCGACCCGATTTTCAGGCGGCTAGTATTGATAAGTCGGCATCGCGCAATCTTTCCTGAAGCCGCTCAGCCACGCTTGTCCGGACACTGGCGCGTTTTCCGGTAGTAATCGGTGTCCAGCCTTGATTAAGCTCTGGCTCTTGCTAGCGCAACCAACCCGGGCAACTTGCATACATCATTAAGAGTGCCTTCCGAAGTTTAGCACCGGCACTCACCGCACCGGACCGGGGTATTCATCTAGCCAGTTCAACGTTTCTTTGATGAGTTCATTGCGCGGGATGGCGTGGCCGCTTTCATAGAGCAAGTGCTTCTTCTGTTTCGCTCCGAGCAATTGGTAAAACGGGTCTTGCGTAGATTGCACAGGGAAGAAGAAATCGTACTTTCCGTTCAGCATCAGCGTGGGCTGCTTAATGCGCGGCAGGAAGTTGATGGCATCGACTTCAGGAAGCGAACGATGGAAGTCAAGGCCCCCGAGGGCGAGAATCGAGACCTTGATGCGCGGTTCGATCGCCAGGATGATCGAGCCCATGACGGCACCCCAACTGACGCCGTAGAACGCAATGCGCTCATGATCGAGGTCTGGGCGTGACTGGACGTAATCGATCGCGCGAGAAGCATCTTTTGCCCACATCACGACGTGATCGCGCCATGTGCTGCTGGTGTCGGAAACATCCGATTCCATACCGTCGCCCCGTTCAAACGTGCTTTTATAGACAGGGAAGATGACGGCTCGGCCGCTGCGGAGGATGGCGTCGAAGGTTCCGGTCGAGTAGAGATTAAATTTTCTCAGGTTGAGTGCGTTGGAGCCCGGGTAATACAGGACTGTCTGATACGGGGCCTTGCCTTTAGCAGGCAGGAATAGGTAGGCGACGTCGCGCTCATTGCCGTAAGGGGCATCGTAGATGATGCGTTCGATCTTCCAGTCGTCGTCGGGGCTGGTAAGGGGTTCAATTGTGGCGTTCAGCGGCTTGTTATCGTAGGAGTAGAGGCCTCGATAGGCATTGAAGACCGCTTCCGCCACAGGCTTTTCCTTGCTGAGGTCGCGCCGCGGTGATGGCATCGCAGCCATGGCAACTTTCGGGATCGACTCGGATGCAATGTACCTTACGCAACGGAAGCCAACATTTGCACTACGTAGGAACGGCGACTGCGCGTCGGGATCGATGAACATATAGTTTGGTTCGTCCCATGCCCCACCCAGAACGTAACGTTTGCTGGACTCGGCTTCTGTCCAGATCCACTCCTTCACGTTTCCAGCCATGTCGTAGGTGCCCCACGGGCCGACACCTTGCTTGCTGCCGACAGGCAGAACACTTCCGCCGCTACTGAAGTTGCTCGCTGGCACAATGAACGCAGCGGCATTCGGGCCAGCCGCCCGGTTCCAGTGATAGATGGTCGGCAAGCTCTTGCCGGCAAACTCCGCGTAGGCCGCCGCTTCGTACCAACTGATACCGGTCACGGGATAGTCATCTTGTCCCTTAGGATAGTGGCCTCCGATCCAGTCCTTCGGGCCGGGACGTCCGGCTACATCTTTGAATTGCGCCATCGCCTCTTGCCATGAGAGACGCTTGCCGTCACGAACGAATTCGTTCTTCCAGTATTCCTGCTTCTGGTAGGCGCCTGCGTCGACGAAGGCTTTGAACTGGCGATTCGTGACCTCATACTGATCGATCCAATAATCCGGCAAGTCCAGCTCAGGCATGCCTTCGTAGCCGGGGATGAAAAGACTTTTGATATAGCCCTGAGGGGAAACCAAGACCATACCTGTTGGGATCTGGCTAGCCTCGTGCAGAACAACCCTGGCGTGGACGGATTCGCCCGGGGGCACGGCGTAGCGTCGAATGACTGAATTCGTCGTCCGCAACGCGGTCCCGTAACCCGGCTTTTCAAATTTCCAGACGAACATCCCGCGCGGCTGGCGGAGACCGTTCAGCGGCGATTTTCCGACGAACTCCCAAGGCGCGGCTGCGTCCGCAAACTCGTGGCGGTAGACGTCAACGCCAGGCGGGTTGGTATCCAGATAAATGTGGTAAGAAATTACGGGCCAAAGCTTGGCCAGTGCCGTGTCGCCGGGAATTGCTTTCTCCGCCTTAGTTGCGAGCGCGAAAGCCTGACCGAACTTGCCTTGATCGTAGAGTTGCGAAATCTCGGGCAGAGCGATCGTGTGCGCCCAACCTGCGTCGCGCGAGCGCTTGATCAAGAAGCCAGCGCCGGCGATAACTAGAATCGCCAACACGAGGACGGGAACCAGGAATCGGGGACGCCTCACTTCAACCGCGATGCGCGCCGCGTTGAGTCCGGTACCAGAGTCAGGAAATAGCCTTTCGCGGCAGGTTTTCAGATCGCGCGCGAGTTCCGCGCCGCTGGCATAGCGCGCGGCGGGATCCTTTTTCAGGCAGCGCGTGACGATGCGCTGCACCTCGGGTGGAATATTGTGCTTCAGTTCGGTGAGCGACTTTGGCTCATCGCGCATAACAGAAGCGAGCAACGCGGCGCTGGACTCTCTCTCGAACGCACGATGCCCACTTAACATTTCGTAGAACACTGCGCCAAACGAAAAAAGATCGCTACGTGCATCGACCGCCATTCCCTCGGTCTGCTCGGGCGACATGTACGCGACCGTGCCGACGATCGTACCTGGCGTGGTGCCAACCGTGATAGTTTCAATGACAGCCGCGGAGACACCTAAGACAGCGGCCTTCGCGAGCCCGAAGTCGAGGACCTTTACCAGTCCGCTCTGGTCAACGATGATGTTCGTCGGCTTCAGGTCGCGGTGAACGATGCCGGCGGCATGCGCGCAGGCAATGGCGTCGGCGATCTGAATGGCATAACGCACGGCGACATCTGCTGGTAAGCCTTCCTTGGGAATTACTTTGTCCATGGTGGGGCCATTGACGTACTCCATCACCATGAACTCGACGCCGTCCTGCGAACCGATGTCGTGGATGACACAGATGTTGGGGTGTTGCAACGCCGAGATGGACTTGGCTTCGTGCTCGAAACGCGCGCGCAGATCCTCGTTGTAGGGGAGATGCGCCTGAACGATCTTGATCGCGACCCTGCGTTGCAGGCGCGCGTCTTGGGCCGCGTATACCTCGCCCATCCCACCCTTGCCGATGAGCGATTCAACCACGTACGGCCCAATCTTCGTTCCCGGTGCCAGCGCCATAGGTTATACAGATTATAGCTGCGCTTCCAGAAGTGTCATTGCAAAAGAAGCGGCGGGATCAAATGGGGAAGCTGCCAGATGTATCGCCATTATGGTCGGCAACTCGGAAATGATCTCAGATCGTGATCCTCGGGTTGGTACCGATAAGTCTTAGTGCAAGTCGGCTTCTCGACCCTAACTTCCGGTTTGCCCGTGACCCGGGAGCAATAGCGATTACTACCAGAAACTGACTTCTGACCCGGAACAAATCCAGTTAGCCCGTCATCCGTCGAGCAAGGAGTCCGAGGTGTGACTTGTGAGCGGTCAGTGCGGCAATCGATTCTGGGACGCGGCGTACGTGTCCACGCAGGAGCCGAGGTCGAAGGATGTGTGATTATGGACCACTGCGACATCGGGCGCCGTGCCAAGCTGCGCCGCGCTATCCTCGACAAGAATGTCCGCATCCCGGAGGACGCCACCGTCGGCTACGACCTCGACGCGGACCGCGCCCGCGGATGGCATGTCACCGAGACCGGGATTGTGGTGATCGGGCGCGAGTATAGCAGCGTACCGATGGCAGCGATGATCGCGTGAGTGCGGAACCGGGTTATCGCCAATAAGCAAAGGGGCATAGGCGAACACGATGGTCGGAGCGTGTGCATGGCAAGACGGAATCCGGAATGAGTCCGATTTTCTGGAAGTGAAGATTAACCAAGTAGCGGCGCGCCCCCTCGCAGTGTTGTCCACGACAAGGATCAACTGATGATCGTGATCGCTGTAGAGTACCTTAATGTTGACCCCCGCATTGGCCATCCGTCGTGAGATCTTGCCAAGCTGACCCGGTTCAGCTTGGTTCAGCCTTTGGACTAGTACGTCCCGCTCCTCCAGGACCCTAATGCCTGCCGCCTCCAGCGCGTTGCGACCTGCCGCCCCAAGCTGGGTATTTTTTCTCGATCCATCGCTGTGAATCTATGGGATACTGTGTCCCAATATGGTGTCAGCGGGACTCCAGAGCGAAAGACATTTTCGTACAATAAACGTACAATCGATCGGGCAATGGGGCCTTTTTCGCCCTTGTGGCACTTCCTAGAATCAATAACTTACGTGCTGTCAACACACTGAATAGTTCGACTCCCGCCGCCTCCACCAAAAATCACTGTGGAGATAGAGTCACTGTCTCACCATGTTCGACCGAACCACTGCGGCAGCTGCCCATCGGAAGTGTGCCCAGCCAGAGTATAGTCAGCTCGGCAGGGTCTTTAATGAAACAAAGCGCGTAGTCTCCTGGTTCAATTGCCCACAACACCATCCGGCCATCACTGCTGGCATAGGCTTGATCGCTTCCCCAATTAGCAAGCGTGCCCAGTGCTTCGATGGCACCGTTGTGCACGAGGTAAGGGGTAGAGCTGCTGTCCGGAGGATGGCCGTGCGGCTGAAGGTCAAATATCAGCGTCCCGCCGGATTCATCGAGGGCAATGGTATTTGCGTCGGAGGATTTATCGCTGGAGACCGGGACGCGCATCAGTTTGATGGCATACCCCGGAGCACCAACCGTTAGGCCGAGTTCGGTGTTTCCGGGGGGCAGTTTCACCTCGAAGCGCCCCTCGGGATCGGTGTGCGTGAAGAACCGCGGCACGCCGGGCGGAATCCAGACTTGCACTGAAGCACCAGCGACCGGACCCTGGCTGGAGACGACGTGGAACGAGACGCTCTCCGATGATTTGAGAACTAACTTGAGGTCGCTCTCCAGGCCTTTTACCACCTGGAGCGGCGTAGGCTCAGAAATGCCGTCGAGCGATTCGGCCTGTACGCTGTACTTCCCGGGTGGCAGTTCCTGTAGTTCGAAGCCACCAGAGTCGTCGGTAGCGGTAGACGTGCGGGCTCCGTTGCTGACGTCTTCGAAAGTCACTGGGACGCCCGTCTGGAGTTGCCCTTTATCGGTGACCACGGTGCCGTGCACGGCGAAGACTGGAAGATCCAGATCAATCCATGCGGTTTCCCCACCAGCCGAGTGGACTTTTATCCCTGATAGGCGACGGCTAATGGGTAGTCGCGTGCCGTGCGCCTCGACAGTCCATTTGGTGTCCTGAACACCGGGAGTGACAGGCAGCCATCCCTCGAAAAAACCTCCATTGTCGCTCGTTAGTTTCATCGGTTCCCCGCCGGCATCGTTGTGAAACCTCAGACGGGCCGGCACTGGTTGCGAACTCAAGCGCACCTCACCTTGTACCCGAATAAAAGGCAGGCGCAGCGATAGCAAGCCATTCTCACGCCTCAGATTAAAAAACTGTTGCAGCCAAGCCTTTCCATCGGAACTGCTGATGCTCACGCGATAGTTGCCCGCGACCAGGCCCCGCCGTATCCAGCGGCCCTCGGCAGAGGTCGCTGCCTTGTCTGCAATCCGCCGCAGTCGTGGCGTGGTCGCGTCCACCGTCAGGAGCCACGGTTGACCCTCGGGATCAAGTTTTGGCGTAAGCGTGACCTCGAACGCAAAATCCTCGAGCAGCAATGGAGCAATCCGAATTTCTTGGTTCGCTTGTACCTGCAACTCGCGAACAGCGCTTGTAGTTGGGCACTCGACAACCAACATATACTTGCCGGGCGGTACTCCGACAGTCTGAAAATATCCGTTCTGATTGAGAGGTACCGAGAAACTTGTCTTGCCGTCGGGCACAGTCGCCACGTCGGGTTCTGGTGCTCCACGTCTGTCCAACTGCGCCCGCAAAGCTGCGTGACAGGGACCTGAAGGGCTAGAGCCGTTCCTTAGAACCGCGCGTCCTGAGACCGAAGCGGCGCTAGCCTGCAAGCCGCAGACGGCGAGGCTGGTAAACAAAAGCACTCGCGGCAGCAAAATCCTCTCCATGTTGTTCAGAGTAGATGATCTGGTCAGTTTTAGGTTTGCGCCAAGGTGATCCACATTAGGGCCCGGGACGGAAGCTTCTGCATTGAACCGGGGGCCGGGATTTTGGTCCCAGCCCCTACTAAGCACTACTTTACTGCTGCCACGTCGTTACGTTGGAGCTCCCGCTGCTTCCGAACCCCTCGGTGGCCATGATCTGGTAGTTCATAGTTCCAAGATTCATGCCATGGCTCCTCCATGCATTGACATGGTTGGCGAAGGTTATGGTGTTATTGCTACCCTGGGGCCGGTTCGACGTACGGACACTCCAGAACTGCGTGAAAGGTCCGTTGCCGAGAATGTTGGGCCCGTTGCGGCTGACTCTGTAAATGTTGTAAGTGCCACCATCGCTGTTCACCGTGCCTAACGATTGTGCGCCGTTTCCTGGTGGCGTAAAGGGGCCATGGCTATCCACCACGTAGTACTCGATTAGTGGGTTGGTGGACCAACCATACAGGGCTAAGTATCCGTTGGACCCTGGGGAAAAGTTGCCGGCGTTATAGCCAACACTCCGGCTTGTGGACCCTGGGTTCCAGCCCTTGCCGGCAACCATGTTTCCGTTAGACCCGAGATTCCATGTGGTGCTGTAATTCCCGCCGCCAAAGTTGCCGGTCATGGTCATGCAGGCCGACCCGGAACTCAAGAAAAACGAATAGAAAAATCCGTTGTTGGTTCCGGTTTGGTTGCTGCAAACGGTTTGCGCGTTTGACTGCTGGGTCATACTAAACAACAACGCAGTTGCAAGTACTCCCGACAGTCCTATCGTCTTGGATAGTCTTTTCAATCTCGCCTCCTTTTTGTCTTGAGGAACCTGGGCCCAGCGGTAGTTAGTACGTCATCTCAGATCAACACACTATGCCGTCGGTTGGCGTGCACACCTATGTAAGTGCGCACGATCATTGGAGCGATTGCATGCTTTCTGGTTGAACGCCGATTCCGTGCTTACGAGCCGCTTTGCTTCTCGGCTCCGCGAACGGACAATTCAGATGCAGATACCTCAGATAACGTTTACCGCCAAGTAATAGGACGGTTTGATGAGGGCTGGGCCCGTCTGGCCAAAGTGACGTTGGGTATCCTACCGTGGCGCGCACACATCTTCCCCTTTCATCGGGTAGAATTCCCCTTTAACTTTCGCCCCAGCGGAGTCTTAATACGTGGATACTTTGTCGCAATTCAAGCAGAAGCAGAAAGAGGCCTGGGCTAACTTCGGGCCGTTCGAAGCCTTAACCATTATTCCCGCCGGCCGTCTGGTGCGGTTGGCTGGCGTCGTTCGCGGCATGCGCGTTCTCGATGTGGGCTGCGGTACTGGGGTGGTGGCTATTACCGCTGCGCGTACCGGCGCTACGGTGTCTGCCATCGATCCGACGCCGCCCCTCCTGGAACGTGCGCGAGAGAATGCTCGCATCGCTGACGTTTCCATTGATTTTCGCGAGGCCGATGCGGAGGAACTTCCCTTTGCGAATGCCGAATTCGATGCCGTGCTCAGCCAGTTCGCTCACATGTTTGCCCCTCGTCCGGAAGTCGCAGTGCGGGAAATGCTCCGAGTCCTTAAGCCCGGCGGCACTCTTGCGTTCTCAACCTGGCCTCCGGAACTTCTCGTGGGGCGCACCGTTGGTGTAACCACTCGCTACATGCCGCCCCCACCGCCTGGCGTAATGCCACCCATACTTTGGGGAGATCCAAATATAATCCGCGAACGACTGGGAAGCGCGGTGCGCGACATTATCTTCGAGCGAGATTGCATGCTTGTTCCCGCGCTCAGTCCGCAGCATTTTCGAGGGAACGCAGAGCGTGCCGCTGGCCCATTGGTTAAGCTAGTGGAATCGTTGTCGGCCACCGACCCGGCTAAGCTCGCCGAGTTGCGGAAGGAATTCGACGCCGCCGTCGTTCCTTACCAGCGTGACAACGTTGTCCGGCAGGATTACCTCATGACCCGTGCCACGAAGGTGTGACGGGGCGCATAACACACCGGAATAAAGTATGAACCCAGTAACATTTTCGGACGCGGCAGGTCCTACGGGGGCTCAGGATTTCGGCGCGCGGCTCAGACGCCCCGCAAACGCCTCAAGTTCGACTCCCCCGCCTCCACCCAAGATTCAGCCGCTAGCGTCCAAGCTGGAAACGCTAACGACTCTTCTTCACTCCAATCGCAGGGTCTGGGCTGGGTCTATCGATGCTGCGCGCATGGCGGGGATGATCCCCGCGACGCAGGACGCAGCCGCCACCACCGCAGTCGCGCCTAGAACAATACTCGGATCAAGGCTGGTGATTTCGTAGAGCTGCGCTTTCACAAAGCGTACACACGTAATCGCAATGGGGACTCCAAGAATCAATCCAAACACGAGCTGAATAATCGCCGTACGCATCACCATTGCGACCACACGGCTGCGTTCAGCTCCCACCGCCATGCGAATCCCGATTTCCGGGGTTCTGCGCGCCACGGTATAGGCGGTGACGCCATAGAGTCCAATCGTCGCCAGTAATAGGGCCAATCCACCAAACAACATGGTCAACCGGGCAATTAGTCGCTCATCGTTGAAGCGGTCCGCAATCTGTTGCTCGAAGGTCTGGAACTTCACAACCGTAAGATTGGAATTAATGCTGGACAGAGTTTCACGAGTCAAAGTTTCGATATTGTTCATCGGCCGGTCGGTCTGCAGGACAATGGCACCGGCGTACAGCGATTGATCGTTATCGATAGCATCTTTGTTACTCGCCGGGCGCTGCATCATCGGCACAAAATACATGCGGTGTTCTTTCCAGCGTACGGAGTTATACGCAGTGTCCTCTACCACACCCACAATTTCATAGTCACCTGCCGAGGTTGGGCCACTTGCTCCAAAGCGGTGTCCGATCGGGTTTTGACCGTGGAAGAACTTTTTAACAAATTCCTGATTGACCACTGCCACCTTCGGAGCGGTTGAAACATCTGTCTGAGTGATACCGCGCCCCATCACGACCCGTGTTCCAATCGAGTCAAAGTATTCTGCACTTGCCCTGATCCAGGATGCGTCAGCCGTCAGATTTGGCTGTCCTTGTACGTGAACTTCCTCACTCCAGTTGTTGTCTTCCATGGGGGTGTATAAGCAAAGGCCTGTCTTAGAGATACCGGGGAGCGCATGAAATCGAGCTTCCATAGTGCGGTAGAGCGATTCAAGCTGGGTTTGTGAATATCCTGCGGCCTGCGGATTGATGTGCACGATATATCGATTTCTGGCATCCAGCTTCAAGTCAGTGCTTTGCAGCTTGTTCAGACTCTGGGAAAACAGTCCCGCGCCGACCAGCAGCACAAGAGATAGCGCTGCCTGTAATACGACCAGGGAGCGCTGCAACCCCGAAGCTCCAGAAGCGGTTGTGCGCGTTCCGCTCCGCAGGGCCTCCACTGGCTGGGTTTGCGCCGCGATCCACGCGGGCGCCACGCCGAATAAGATCCCGGTAAGCAGTGACAACGCAAAAGCAAATCCAATTACGATCAGCGATGGGCTGGCATGGATGGGGACACTCTGTGCATCCGAAAACGCGAGCTTCAGCAGCATCATCGTCCCGGCATAGGCGACAATCAATCCGGCAAGGCCACCCAGTAGTGCCAGCAACACACTCTCAGTCAGTAACTGCCTGATAATTCTTGTACGCATGGCACCCAGCGCCGTGCGCAGGCACATTTCGCTACGCCTTGCCATTCCTCGCACCAGCAATAGATTGGCAATATTCGCGCAAGCAATCAGCAGAACAAGCCCGGAAACCCACATCAATAAACGCAGCTGGGAGGAATACTGCTCCTGCATGGCTTGAATACCGGCGCCCCCAGGCGTCAGGACGAGGTGGACTTTCGGGAGAAGCGTCTTGCCTTGCTCCGTCGAATAGCCTTTCTTAGAGGCGAATGATTGACGTAGCAGCGCATTCACCTTCTCTTGCAGCGGGCCCACGGCTGTCCGGGGTTGCACGCGTCCAACGATGTAAAGCCATTGCGCTTCGGGATCGTGCACGTATGGGGCATTCGCCAGGACTGGCATGGTTTCTATCGGGAGATAGAAGTCGGGAGGCGTAGTGGACATCCGGTCCCCGTAAAATCCTTCCGGCGCGATTCCCACCACTGTTACCGGTTTCGTGTTCACCCAAAAAGTGCTGCCGATCGCTGAAGAATCGCTGTTATAGTCGCGCTTCCACGCCTGGTAGCTCATCACCACCGTCATGGGTGCGCCTCTGACATCGTCGGAATCTGTCAGCAAGCGTCCAGCGCGGGGTTGCAATCCGAATGTACGAAAATAGTTGCCGGAGACAAATTCGCCCATCATCGAGCGGGCACTGGTTTGCGGACCATCACGCCGCACCGTAACCGGGCGGTAGCCAAAGCCGGCCTGCATCGCTGCCAGCTCTTCAAACTCGGGGGCATTCTTTTTGAAGTATTCATAGGTATCGGTAGGAAAAAGCGAATACTTGCCATTGTCCTTGGTTCCCGCGCTAACGCAGCAATCATTGGCGTCGCCAAGACGGATCAATGTCTTGGGGTCAGCTACCGGGAGGCTCTGCAATAACACGGAGTTCACAAGGGTGAAGATGGCCGCGTTCGCTCCCAGTCCCAGAGCGAGCGTGAGCAGTACCGTCAGCGTAAAGCCAGGGGCCTTGCGCAACTGCCGAAATGCATAGCGGACGTCTTGTGTCAGCGTCATCAGAGCCGGTCCTCCCCAATTGGACTCGTACAGCCCAGGCAAGTGAGCATTGGAAAGAAACATGCAAACTGATGTCCAAACCTCACAATAGCCATTTGGGCTGCATAAGCTATCTATGAAGATCCCGATTGTTCAAAGTTGTCCAATAATGATTTGTACTGTTCAAAAGCGGACATCATGGCGGGTGCCTACACCTTTTCGCCCCCAATGATTCATTTATAACTCTATAAAATATTGGTGAACTCCTGTGCAAACGGGGTTATCCTAAATGAGCGCCGCGTCGCTGAGATTTCGTTGCAGCGGAGAAGTCATGGACAGGACTGCGGATTTGCGCATCCTGCAGGAATACACCGCAGAAGGCACGCGTCGCATCCTGCAGCTAACTCACCTGAGAAATCAAGATAAGCCCCTCACAATATTTTTTGAGATGGTGGGAGATCACCAAGCGCCCATACCCAGGGTGCTGGATGGATTTGTCTTCGCCATTATCTTTTACGCCATGCAGCTCGGCCAGGACATCCGGGTACACGGAACCATGACCGGTGACGCGTTGCGAAACCTGAATGAGTTTCAGGAAGCCTGGGTCTTGTGGAGGCCTCAACGCTACCGGAAGATTCAGATTATTCCCGATGAAATTACCGAGCGCCTCAATCCCCAGCCACGATGAGGCGATTGCGGCGTTTTCCGGCGGAGTCGATTCCATATTCACCTTGCTCCGGCATGGTACGAAGCAGTTTGGCGCTGCCTCTTATCCATTGAAGAAAACAGTGCTCATGGTCCACGGCTTCGACGTTCCTTTGGAGAAACCCGAACAATTAGAGACCCTCCAGCGGCGCACTGCGCCATTGTTGATGGAGTTAGGGTTCGAGCTTAAAACGATGCGGACCAATCTGAAGGAATTGCAACTGCAGGATTGGGAAGACAGTTCCATGTCTCAGCTCGCCGGCTGTTTGCATAATTACTCCCACCAATTCAGCTACGGTCTGGTAGGAAGCACAGAATCCTACGACGCACTGGTTCTGCCATGGGGATCCAACCCGGCTACGGACCACCTTTTATCGGGTGCGCACATGCGCATTGTCCACGATGGCGCGGGATATTCCCGCACTGCAAAAGTCGAGCAAATCGCTAGGCATGCGACGGCTGCCAGTGTCGTAAAAGTTTGTTGGGAAGGGGAGGAGACTTCCAGGAACTGCGGTGAATGTGAAAAGTGCGTCAGGACCTTGTTGAATTTTCTGGCGGTCGGGGTTTCAAATCCGGCTTGTTTCAGCAAACCGTTGGACAAACGTCAGATCCGGGCCCTCATTTTGCGACATGATACAGCTCACGGTGAACTCAAATCCATCGTGAACTATGCCAAGGCAAAAGGAATCACCGAAGACTGGCTGCTTGAACTCGATAAGCGGGTGAGGCGGTATAAGGGGCCCACCTTCCTACAAAAACACGCACCCCGCTTGCAAAGGGCCTGGGCCCTGGCGCAACGGGGAGAGTGGCGGCAACTCGCGGGCAAGGTGAGAACGAAAGCGTGGGGTAGTGTCTTTGGAGTTAGTCTGAGGGGAGTCAAGGATGGTAGGCCGGCCACCGCGAAAGTGCTTGGGGAAACGCCAGCAATTGCGGCAAACGCCCGGGGCCGGAACGTGAACCGGCATATAGTCTCTTGACCATTTTGGGGCGCGATCCCATCGTCTGGGTTCAGGATTTCGATGCGCGGCGCGTTTTTAGCCTGCCCTGAGCAAACAAGCAGCGTGCCGTTGTTGAAGGGCGGCGCAAACGTCTCAAATTCACCGCGCGCCGTCTCCGCCAAAACCCACTCTTTAGTCTAGCCCCCGGGCGGATTCCCTATTCTTGTACCCATTTTGGGCACATGCTACCATAGCTTGTAGTGCGTGATCCCGGCTTGTGCGGATTATTGCTCGAAAGACGCTGAGGCAGTTCGGGGAGTCGCTCCAAGGCGGCAAGGACCACAAAGCCGTCAAGTCGGCCTTGGATGCGTGGTTTCACGAAGTCCAAGCCGCAGATTGGAAGGCACCGACAGATGTCACCCGAAGCTACGCCAATGCCAGCATTGGCGGAGACCGCGTTGTATTCAACATCAAGGGGAATTCGTATCGGATGGTAGTTGCGGTGGATTACCGGCGGCAAATGGTGTTTATCAAGTGGCTGGGCACGCACGCGGCATACGACAAGATTGATGTGAAGACGGTGAAGTATGGAGATTAAACCAGTTCGCAACGAAGCCGACTATGAATGGACGCTGCGCCGGATAGAAACCCTCTGGGGCGCTCCGGCTGGAACTGCGGAGGGGGACGAACTCGACGTATTGGCGACACTTGCCGAAGCTTATGAGCGTGAGCATTATCCGATTGAACGGCCCGATCCCATTGAAGCCATCAAATTTCGCCTCGAACAGAGGGGCGAGGACTTCCGTGCTTTGATTGGTGTCATCGGGCAGCGGACACGAGTTTATGAGGTAATGCGCGGGGCGCGCCCGCTGTCTCTTAACATGATTCGCAATCTGCATCGTAAACTGGAAATTCCCGCAGAAGTGCTGATCCAATCCAGGCCTAAGCAGGCGCGAAGCCCGTCGCGCAAGTCTGTGACGGGAGCGATCCGGGTTCGGAGACAGCGAGGACGGTCGGCATGAATCCACCAAAACCCACGATCCCGCGCAAGTGATAGCCTGACTTCGTGGCTAAGGAACCTGCCAGCAAGCTACTTCTGCTTGACGGGCGTGAAGTTCAGATCACGAATCCCGACAAGCTCTATTTCTCGCAGGCGCGAGTCACCAAACTCGATCTGGTGAATTACTATCTTTCGGTTGCGCCGGGAGCGCTTAACGGAATTCAAGATCGCCCGATTGTTCTGAAGCGCTTCGTCAATGGGGCGGAGGCCGAGGCGTTTTATCAGAAGCGCGCGCCGGAGAAGCGGCCGGACTGGCTGCGCACAGTTACCCTCTCCTTCCCTTCCGGCCGCACGGCGGAAGAAATTGTGGTCGATGATCCCGCCGGGCTCGCTTGGATTGTCAACCTTGGCTGTATCGAACTGCATCCCCATCCGGTGCGATCCGCCGATCTGGATCATCCGGACGAGTTGAGGATTGATCTCGATCCCATTCCAGGGGTGGGCTGGGACGATGTTCGCCGCGTCGCTCTCGAGGTCCAAGCTTTGCTGAATGAGCTAGGGCTGCGCGGCTGGCCGAAGACCAGTGGCTCGCCCGGCATGCATGTGAATGTACGGATCGAGCCACGTTGGACTTTTACCGAAGTGCGGCGAGCTGCGGTCGCTTTGTCGCGTGCGGTGGAACGTCGCGCGCCGTCCCTGGCCAGTTCGAAATGGTGGAAGGAAGAGCGGCACGGCGTTTTCCTCGACTACAACCAGAATGCCAAGGACCGCACGACGTGTTCCGCTTATTCTGTGCGTCCCCTTCCCGATGCCCGGGTCTCGACGCCGCTTCATTGGAGCGAAGTGATGGAGTGTGACGCGGCGGACTTTACCATCTTGACCGTTCCCGGCCTCTTTGCCAGGATGGGCAATCCGCATGCCGGCATGGACACTTTTGCCGGATCGCTCGAAAAATTGTTGGAGCTCGCGGACAAAGACGAGGCCGCCGGCCTCGGAGATGCACCCTGGCCTCCGCACTTTCGCAAGATGAAAGGAGAAGCGCCCCGGGTGATGCCTTCTCGCGCGAAGTCAGCGGCAAAGAAGCCGCGGCTCAAGATGCCTCTCATCGTGGTTGCCAACTCCCCTGACAAAGCGGCGGCCCTGGCCGGTCTCGAAAGATGGAAAAAGAAGCACGCCGAGGCTGCCGGCCTGCTCACTATCGACGACGTTTTAATTGACTCCATGCGTGGCCGGTCCTCTACGTGGACGCGCATCCGCATCAACCTGCGTCATGTGCCGGAAGAGCAGAGGCCGACTCAGGAAACGCCAGACCCGGACGACGATCCGACACGCGAATGGCGGGAAAGCCAGAAAAGAAGATCAGAGAAGTAACTCAGCGGCCCTGCGGGAAAATTGCGGCTAGCTCTTGCGGCGGAACTACTTCCAGCTGCGCGTAGGTGCAGTCACTCGGCTTTTTGTCTTTCCGCCACCTGCGAAAATGAGCCATGTGACGGAAACGGTCGCCTTGCATGTGCTCATACGCGACTTCCACAACTAATTCTGGACGAACCGGCTCCCACGACAAGTCTTTGCCCTGGCTCCAGCGGCTTTGGCCGCCGGGCATGCGCTTCACCCCATCTTTAGAAACACCTTCGGCCTCCGCCCAGGATCTCCAGGGATGATGCTCCAGCGCATCTTTCCGATAGGGTTCAAGAAATTCTGCCAGCTCTTTGCGCTTTGCCGCCGTGAAGCTCGCGCAGACTCCAACATGCTGCAAGGCGCCCGCATCGTCGAAGAGGCCGAGCAAGAGCGAGCCAATCAGGCTACGGTCGCCTTTCTTATACCAGCGGAATCCCGCCACCACGCAGTCGCAGTCACGCTCATGTTTGACCTTGAGCATCACTCGCTTATTCGGCTCGTAGATCCCGGAAGCATCCTTGGCAATCACTCCATCGAGACCGGCGCCCTCAAAGCGGCGAAACCAATCACCGGCGGTAGCCCGGTCGGAAGTTGCAGGAGTCAGATGGACGGGGGGTGGCGCGGAGGCGAGCAGCGTTTCCAGTTCGCCGCGCCGGGTTTTAAATGGCTCGGCCCGGAGATCACGATCACCCAGGCAAAGCAGGTCGAAAAAGACGAACGACGCCGGGATTTGCCCCGAAAGCAGCTTGACACGCGAAGCGGCCGGATGCAGGCGCAATTGGAGTGAGTCAAAATCGAGTCCGTTGTTCTTGACTATGACCATCTCGCCATCGAGTACGCAGCGCGCCGGAAGGGCCTTATGCAACGACTCCAGCAGTTCGGGAAAATAACGGTTGAGTGGTTTTTCGTCGCGACTCTGGATCAGGATTTCATCACCATCGCGGAATACCAGCGCGCGAAATCCATCCCACTTCGGCTCGAAGATCCAATGGTCGCCCTCCGGCAATTCATCAATCCGCCGGGCCAGCATGGGCAAGATGGTGGGGTTGACCGCAAGATTCATAGCTCATGTTATAGCGCAATCTGGGGCTGTCCTACAGCGAAGCCAGCATAAACGCGCTTGGCCGAAATGCCTGCGCAAATTGGCTCAAAAGGCCTTTCTACTCCACGCGGCAAACCCCTTATAATTTTTGGCATGACAAACGAAGTAGAGATCATCATCGCGGGGTTGGAACGTGCTCCTGGACTCATTGTTCCTTTGGTGCGCGAAGTCCTGCCAGCGATTCTTAAACGCCGCCCCAAGCCGGGTAAGTGGTCGGCCCATGAACATGCTTGCCATCTGGCAGGCGTACATCCGCGCACGAACGCGCGTCTCGATTTGATGTTGACGCAGGACACGCCACGCATCAAGCCATACCTTCCCCATCTCGACGACGCGGACGACGCGCTACTGAAAGAAGATTTGTCCGAGGCGATGGAGCGTCTCGTGCGCGACCGCGAGATTCTGGTCAGCCGGCTAAGAACATTGTCCGCTGCCGATTGGGAGCGCAGGGCGGAGCACGGTGAATATACGCACTACTCCGTGTTCATCATGTTCCGGCATCTCATGATGCATGACATGCTGCACGCCTACCGGATTGAGGAACTGTTGCTGAAGAATGATTGGGAGTAGTTGTTAAATAGCCGATGGTCTCGGCTTGAACCAAATCGCGAAGTGTCACTTTTTTGCTTTTGGGTGGCGCACAATATTATCCAAGACTGCTTGCCTCATTCTCTCTCTTGCGTTTCTTGGGATGAAGGAGAATGTCCCCGGAATTCAGGAAGAAAAGCCACCCGAAACTCGGTCCCCGCATCGAAGCTGAAACCCTAAAACAGTTAGGAGTAGTGACATGCTAAATCCGAGTAAGGCATTCAGCAGTTTTTCAGTGAACGATATTCAGAAGGCCAAAGAGTTTTATGGAAAGAAATTAGGGATCGAGGTTTCCGGCGGACCCGAGGGCACCCTGATGCTAAACCTGGCAACCGGGAGCAAGGCCCTCATGTACCCTAAGCCCAATCACGAGCCTGCCACTTTCACGGTTCTGAATTTCCCCGTGGACAACGTAGAAAAAACTGTGGAAGAACTCAACCAACGTGGCGTGCAATTTGAAATTTACAATGAGCCAGATTTGAAGACCGACGCTCGCGGAATTTCCCGTGGGAATGGGCCAACCATCGCGTGGTTCAAGGATCCGGCCGGAAACATCTTGTCGGTCCTTGAGGCGGCGTGAGCCTTTTCCACGCTTCAAGCCAAGACCCCGCCCTGCCGCAAAGGACGCGACACGGCCGGCCAGCTTTGCGGCAAGAATTTGATGGAAAGTGATCGACTGTCCCACCCTTGTCCCTGCGCGGTTTGCAGGGACAGGGTGGTGATTTTGAATGTTGAGGAGGAGGTTTTCGCCTTACTGTCTACCAACCTCTCGTCTGCAACATGCTGGCTTCATCCAGCGCGGCCACGGCCAAGCCTTTCATCGCTCCCGTCAAATCCTCGCTTACCTCAAGTAACACTTTAGGATCGTTATAGTGCGTGGCGGCCTTCACGATGGCCCGGGCACGTTTCTCGGCTTCGGCGGGAGGGGCAAAAGCGCAGGTTTCGTCGAAGGGGTGGTTCTCGACTGAATGCGTGCACGAGGTACGCTTCCCCATAAAGATGCCCGAGCCAACGAACACAGCCTCGGCCCCTAACTGCATGACTAACGCCGCGTCCCCGGGGGTAGCAATCCCTCCCGCGGAGAAGTTGGGTACGGGCAGCTTCCCGGCTTTGGCGACCATCTTCACCAACTCATAGGGCGCCTGGTGCTCTTTGGCTTTGGCGTAGAGTTCCTGCTCGCTGAGCACGGTGAGGATCTTCATCTCCTGCACGATCTGGCGGATGTGCCTGACAGCGTGGACCACGTCTCCAGTGCCGGCTTCGCCCTTGGTGCGGATCATGGCCGCGCCTTCGGCGATGCGGCGCAGTGCTTCTCCCAGGTTTCGAGCGCCGCAGACAAATGGGACATTGAAGGCGTGCTTATCCACGTGATGGGCCTCGTCGGCCGGGGTCAGGACTTCGGATTCGTCAATGTAGTCAACGCCCAACTCCTGGAGGATTTGCGCCTCCGTGAAGTGGCCGATGCGGCATTTTGCCATCACCGGAATAGACACCGCCGCCATGATCTCGCGAATCTTCTTTGGCGAAGCCATACGAGCCACGCCGCCTTCAGCGCGGATCTGCGCCGGCACGCGCTCCAGGGCCATCACGGAGACGGCTCCGGCCCTTTCGGCGATTTCGGCCTGCTTGGCGTCGGTGACATCCATAATGACGCCACCTTTCAGCATCTCGGCCAGGCCGGTTTTCAGGCGAAGGCTGGTGGAGCTACCGTTGTTCTGGGACATGGCAAATACCCTGTGGATACCTTAATCGCAATCGCGAAGGATAGGCGCGCTTAGCGCCACCAACCTTCTATTTTACATCGTGGAGGGAGATATCACCGAACAGCAGACTGCTAGTGCTGTGTGAGAAGGAGCACTGTCACACCCACCGCAATGAACTCCATAGGCTAATGACGATCATACGTTCGACAGACAAGGGCAAAGTGCCGGCCCACAAAGCTACAGCCGGAACCACCACCCACAACAAGAATCCGTAGGCAAAGTTTATCGTCTGGAAAGCGTGAGGACTTCTTCGTGCGAATACTATTGCTGCCAGCACAAGCCACAAGAAGGACATCACGATCGAAGGAAACACGACCACAGTGATAGGGGCCAGGGACTTACTTCCAGCCTGTAGGGAGAAATATCCACTGATTTCCCCTATGACCGGAAGGGTGATCACCCACACCACATAAGGCAGGTAGGCTAAGCCCGCGTGCTTCCACGGCATGCGCAGTTTGGAGTCGGCGATTTGGAGCAGCATCATCCATGCCGTGGATGCAGTCAGGCTGATCAGCGCGGGTACCCAAAGCTGCTTTGTGCGGTCGTTCATGAAGGTCTCCTTGCGTTTGGCATCTTCGATATGCTTCGCCAAGGTGGGCCAGTTGTGGCTTAGTACACCCTGCAAAGCATGCGCTTCAGACTCTCCAGCGGCGAGTCGTTCGTGATAGAGATCCTCGAGGTGCGCCGCCAACTCGTGAACGACCCCATCTTGCGCTGTTGGCGGAAGCTGCAACTTCCCTAAACGCTCTCGGACCAGTTTGCCCCAATCAGGCATGGCTCACCCCCGCCAGTTGATCGAGCGCGTGGAAGAAACTGCGCCATTGCTCGCGTAACGGCGCCAGTTGTTTCTTCCCGGCAGTGGTGAGGCTGTAGTAACGGCGATCGCGTCCCGCCTGGTTGGCTTGCCAATTCCCTGCGACCCACCCGCGCTTTTCCATCTCATAGAGCATTGGGTAGAGGGACGCGAGAGTGAAATGCAACGCACCGCCGGTCTTTTCTTCAATGTGTTTGGCAATTTCAAATCCATAGAGCGGCTGTTCGGCCAGCAACGCCAGAATGGCCAGTTCGGCACTGCCACGGGCAATTTTGGAAGGGATACGCGTCGCCATTATGAATATAGGATTCCTATATTCATGGCTAATGTCAAGTCCTTTTTTAGTCACGGCCAGGATTTACGGCTTCCACTTGGTCAGAAACGTCACTACATTGTCCGGGTCCATGGTACGGGCGGCTTCGAATTCGCCGTGTTGCTGGCTATAGAGCAGCTTCCCCTCGCCATCCAGCACTGCAAGCGCCGGGATGCCACGCTCGAGCGGGACCTGGTATTTCATCGCCAGATCGTTGTTCAGCTTCCCTTTTCCAATGTCAATGTGCGCGACCACGAAACTGGGATTGGCCAGCTTCGCGATGTCAGGCTGGTGCAGGTCGAAATCGAGAACGTGGCAGTCGTAGCACCAATTTGCGCCGAAAACCAGAATCACCCGCTTGTGTTCGCGCTTTGCCCTCGCAAGAGCTTGTTTCACTTCGGCTTTGGCGTCCACGTTGGGAGGATAGAGATTGGCCTTCAACTTCATCGGCTGGGCAAATTTCAGAACCTCGGTATGTTTGGCCACCATGATCTTCCAGCCACTGCCCTGCTGCTGCCAGCCCTGGTCTTCAAGAACGTAGCGGGTTCTTTCGCCGTCCGGCGTGGGAACATGAAAGCTCAGAGTCAGGCTGACCATATGCAATCCCTCCTGCTCGCCGCTTTCCCGCTGCAGGAGTTGCAGATCCTTCAATCCGCTGGTCTTGAGTCCTTGCCAGAACTCGATTTCTTCAGAAATATTGTGCAGCGTCTTGTCCTTGCCAAGATAAACGGCCGGCGGATTGGTCGAATAGATCGCCTTCAAGGTGCTTGCATCCGCCGAACGCAGGGCCTGGCCGAATTGGTTCACTCCGGGGAATTGTCCCGGTGAAGCCGCCTGTGCTGCGGAGAGGGATGAAAGCAGAAGTAGGAACAAAGCAGATTTCATAGCACTCCTGTAAATCAGACCAAATCGTATAGTGTTTCTAACGGGATTTGGCAAACACTCTTTCCGGATCAATCTTGATGAAAGTCCCTTGGCCGCGGGCCAGGACCTCGCCGCCCGCGTCGACGATCTCTGCCTCGCGAAAGCGCTGCCGGCCGGCGATACGGACTTCACGCGCTTCCAGCTTCAGCTGAGTATGAAGCGGCACCGGTCGGAGATACTTGACCGTGATCTCCGAAGTCACCGCGGTGACGCCATGTAACTTGTTCAGCTTGGCCATGATCTCATCAAGCATCGTAGCAATGATGCCGCCGTGGCAGTGGCCGGGAGGGCCGGTGTAACGATCGTCGAGCTCGACCTGGCAGAAGACACGGGCCTTGGCTTCATCGAAGCTGAACTCGAGGCCCATGCCGTCGGGGTTGTCGGCCCCGCATCCGAAGCAGTAGTTGGTTCGGGGTTGCGTCGCACTTGCATCCGCCTGACGAGCTTCGTCCATACATTCTGATTCTACATATCGGGCTACAGAGTTTTCTTGAGGACTCTATCGTTCTCAAAACATCCGGGTATGCAAACTCAGTTCCTGGTTCCCGGTTCTCAGTTCCCGGTTGCGCATGGCGCACGACTCTGTGATAGACTTTCGCCCGCCGTAGCTTTCCCGAGACGGAGAGCTTTGGGGTGTGTCCAAATCCAAGACCGTGGGGGTCTGGTAAATGGGCCTGGTTCTTCTAGCTGTCATTTGGTTGATCACGTTTGTCAGCACTTACTTCTTCATCGCCAAAACCTGGTGGTTACCGCACGGGGCCTCCGCAGCCGCGCCCTGGATCGATCATCAGTTCGCCCTGACCTTTGTCATCATGGGCGTGGTGTTCGTCGTCGCGCAGTTGGCGTTGGGATATCTAGCCTGGAAGTATCGCGATCACCCAGGCGCCGGACCGGTGGACTACTCCCATGGCAACATCCGGCTGGAAGTGATCTGGACGACCCTGACGGCAATCCTGTTTGTCGGCCTGAACTTGATGGGCAGCCACGTTTGGGCCTCCGAGCGCTTTGAGCCAGCCAAGCCGGGCGCGGTCCAGGTGGAAGCCACCGGCGCGCAGTTTGCCTGGTTCTTCCGCTATCCGGGTGGGGATGGAAAATATGCTCCCACCCTGGCCAAGGAGATCAGCGCGGAAGAACAGAATCCCCTCGGCATAAAGCTGGAGGACCCCGATGCCAAGGATGACGTAGTCAGCGGCGTCATGTACCTGCCGGTCAATCGCGAGGTAGACATCACGCTGCGCGCGCAGGATGTGATCCACAGTCTCTTCATTCCGCAAATGCGTTTCAAGCAGGATGCGGTGCCCGGGCTGGCGATCCATATGCACTTTACGCCGGTTGAGACCGGAGATTATGAAATCGCCTGTGCCGAGCTTTGCGGGCTTGGTCACTACAAGATGCATGGCATGTTGAAGGTGGTGAGCCAGGATGAATTCGACAAGTGGCTCGCTGCCAGGGAGGCGGAAAAACAATAATGGCGACCACGGCCACAGTTCACGCTCACGCAGCGCCGCAGGGTTTCATTCGTAAGTACGTGTTCAGCCTGGATCACAAGGTGATTGGAATTCAGTACTACTTTCTGGCGCTGGTCGCGGTATTTGTGGGAATGCTTCTATCGCTGCTGATGCGCATCCACCTGGTGTGGCCGAATGCGAGTATTCCCTTCTTCGGCGACATCAAGCCGGAAACCTACGTCATGCTGCTCACCATGCACGGCACCATCATGGTGTTCTTCGTGCTGACTACGGCTCCGCAAAGCGGGTTCGGCAATTACTTTCTGCCCATTCAGATCGGCGCGCCGGACATGGCGTTCCCTGTCCTGAACATGCTTTCGTTCTGGACGACGTTTGTGTCCTTTGTGGTCATGCTGGCGGCCTTCTTCGTGACCGGCGGCGCCCCTCTGCATGGCTGGACCGGCTATGCGCCGCTTAGCGCGGTGCCGAGTTCGGGGCCGGGGGAAGGGTTGGGCGCGGATCTGTGGATCGTCAGCATCGCGATCTTTTGTATTGCTTCGCTGATGGGCGCGCTGAATTTTATTACCACCACTCTCGATCTTCGCGCCAAGGGCATGAAGTTGATGCGCATGCCGCTCACCTGCTGGGCCTGGTTCATCACCGCGATTTTGGGATTGCTGGCGTTTGGCGTGCTGCTTTCGGCGGGAATCTTGCTGTTGCTCGACCGCAACGTTGGCACCAGCTTCTTTGTTCCCGGCGGACTGAATTTTACCGGACGCCTGTCGTTTCCACCGGGCGGACTGAGTTCCAGTACCACACCCATCACTCACCTGGGAGGCTCGCCGCTGCTGTGGCAGCATCTATTCTGGTTCTTCGGGCATCCGGAAGTTTACATCGCCATTCTGCCGGGAATGGGCGTGGCTTCGCAGCTGCTCTCGACCTTCTCACGCAAGCCCATCTTTGGTTACAAAGCGATGGTTTACGCCATCATGTCGATCGGAATATTGGGCTTCGTGGTTTGGGGCCATCACATGTTCATGAGCGGTCTGAGCCCTTATTCCGCCTTTGCGTTTTCTATCATGACCATGGCCATCGGTGTGCCTTCGGCCATCAAGACATTCAATTGGCTGGGGACGATGTATAAAGGGCGGATCCGGCTCCAGACGCCCATGCTTTATGCCATCGGCTTTGTTTCGTTGTTCGTTTCTGGCGGGTTGAGCGGCCCATTCCTGGCCCAGCCGACGCTGGATATTCAACTGCACGATACCTACTTCGTGGTCGGGCACTTCCATCTGATTATGGGAGTGGCGGCGATCTTCGGTATGTTTGCCGGGACCTATTATTGGTTTCCCAAAATGTTTGGGCGCATGATGCATGACGGATGGGGCAAGATCCACTTTCTGATCACGCTGCTTGGGACCTACGCGATCTTTATGCCGATGCACTACCTCGGCATGGCGGGGCAGACACGCCGCTATTCGCAGTTCACCGAGGTGGCCTACCAGACCAAGCTGATTCCTCTGCAAACCTTCATGACCTATGCCGCGGTTGTCACCATCGCGGCGCAGTTCATCTTTGTGTTCAATTTGTTCTGGAGCATGTGGAAGGGGAAGAAAGCCAGCGACAATCCGTGGGAGTCGACCACGTTGGAGTGGATTACGGCAACCCCGCCTCCCCATGACAATTTTGGCGGGAAAACGCCTGTGGTGAATCACGGGCCCTACGAGTACAACGTCCCTGGTGCTCCGAAAGACTACACCATGCAAACCGATCCGCCTGACAAGGATCAGGACGGCGAAAAGAAACACTAAATACTGGGGTTGGCGGGCGAGTCGCCCGCCACCACGTAGGAAACCAGGCCCGCACGGGCCACATTAGCAACATGCGAACGGGCAGCAGCAACTAAATCAATGGCGACTTTGAACCCTGCCGTGAACATCCCGGAACCGCTGATCGGCCGTGGAGGCCGCAGTGGCAAACCTCCGCTCTCGGGCAGCGGCGGAGGAGATGACAGCGGCAAGAATGGGTCTTCTCCCGATTACATTCATCGCCTGCGCCGTGCCCGCCTCGGACTGTTCGTGCTGATGGTTCCCATCGCGATGTTGTTTGTTTCATTCACCAGTGCCTATGTCGTACGCAAGGGATTGCCCAGCCTGAATCAGAACACCAACCAGCTAAGGACGGACTGGATTCCGGTCGACCTGCCGATCCAGTTGTTGGGGGTGAATACGGCATTGTTACTGGCATCGAGCGTAACCATCGAACTGGCGCGGCGGAAAATTGCCCGGCAGGTGGCGCTGGCGCCGGTCGAGTCGATCCCTGGCGTCGTTGTCGGGCGGGAGCGCACTTCACTTTGGCTGGGCCTTACCGTGCTTCTGGGCGCCGGATTCCTGATCGGGCAATGGCTGGCCTGGGGAGAGCTGAAGAACCGCGGATTTTACGTGGCCAGCAATCCCAGCAGCTCGTTTGTGTATTTGCTGACTGCGACCCATGCCATCCACCTGATCGGCGGAATTCTGGCGTTACTTTACGCAGGGGCAACTTCCCTGCTGAAAAAGACCCTTGAGTCACGCCGCATTGTGATAGAGATTGCCGGCTGGTATTGGCACTTCATGGCGGCGTTGTGGATTTATGTTTTTGCATTGATGGCGTTGGTGCGGTAGGGATGGGATGGGCATGAGTTTCACTCGTGCCCATGGGGACAGCTGGAAGGTTCGCTTTCGCAGTCGTAGCAACCTAACTCGCACAGGAGAACTTCAACCATGGCTGATGTCGCGGTGCATCACGGCGGGGCGACCGAGTTGGATGCCTACGAGCCGTCATTTTTTGGCACCTACTCGAAGAAGATCGGCATGTGGCTGTTCCTGCTCTCCGATTCTCTGACCTTCGGAGCGCTGCTGTTTGCCTACACCTATGGCCGGGTATCGAATCCAGGCTGGCCTACGCCGTTCCATTCCGAGAGTATCCGCAACGCCACGCTGATGACTGCCTTCCTGCTGACCAGCTCGCTCACCATGGTGCTCGCAGTCAGCGCGGCTGCTCACAAGAAGCCCAAAGCCCAGCTGGGATGGCTGCTGGCCACCATGGCGTGCGGAATTGGATTTGTCGTCCTGCACGGGCAGGAGTGGTCGAAGCTGATTGCCGAAGGTTTGAGCCTGCCGATTTTCACGGCTCCGGCGCACGCGCACGCCTCGGCTGAGTTTGCGGAAGTAACCAAGACCGTTCCTCAGTTTGCCGCGACATTTTTCGGACTCACCGGAATGCACATGCTGCACGTGACCATCGGGGTGATTTATCTCGGAGTAGTGGCGCTGCGGCGGAAGTTTATTCCCATCCTGCTGGGGTTATGGCTGATCACCTGGCTGGCGACGCCAGCTTCCAACCCGTTTCATTTTGGCTCTTATGTGCTGCTGGTGGCAGCGCTGGTGATTTCCGTCATTCTTTGGCTGAAGCCAAAAGTCTATGACGCGTCCGATGTCGAAGTCGCCGGGCTTTACTGGCACTTCGTCGACCTGGTGTGGATGTTCATTTTCCCGCTGGTGTACTTGATGTCAACTCGCATCGTTTAGGAGCTGAACCCACATGGATGCAGTCCAACTGGCAATCGCAGAACGCGTGGCGGAACAGCAGCGCCACCACTCCAAGGGTGTGTTCTTCTGGGTATGGGGAGCACTGTTGTTGATGACGGGCATCGAAGTCTGGCTCGCCTATCAAAACATGGAACTGATTCGCATGTTGACCATTCTGATGGGGCTTTCGCTGATCAAGGCGGGGCTGATCATTGGATACTTCATGCACCTGAAATATGAAGTATCGACCATGAAATGGCTCACCATGTGCTCGCTGGTGATTTGCCTGTCGCTGATGTGTATTTTTCTCCCCGACGCGCTGCGGATTGTGCAGTTAGGAGTGAAATGAAACTGCGCTTGGCTGGGATTGTTTTGTTGTTTGCTTTATGGGCATTGCCTGCCTATGGCCAGGGATGCGCCATGTGCTACAGCTCGGCGTCGGCGGCCAGCAAGGATGGGCTCCGGGCGATCAACCATGCCGTGTTGGTGCTGTTGGGCCCGACCGTGGGATTCATGGTGGCAGGCTCCGTTTTCGCCTTCCGGTATAGCAAGAAAAGAGATGAAGATCAGGACAGGTAAGCCGGTTTTGGGTGGACAGCCGCAGTGAACCCCCAACCAGCTTGACTTCGCGCCTGCATTGCTAATACCGAGATTGGCCAGAGTGCGTCGCATCACGTGATTTTTAGTGGCCCTGGTTTCCCCGGGCCATCGTCATTTTCGTCCTCCAAAAACTGTCGTCTCAACCGTAGCTTAATGATCCGCAAAGCGGATCATTCACGCGGAGTGGAGAGACCTGCTGTGGGGGGCCGGCCCGCGTTTTCATCAATCTTGAAGCGGGTTTTTGTTGGGATTGAAACAAATCATGTTGAGTTCTACGATTTTGACTTTTCTTGTATTACTGGAAGTTAGTAGGTCGAAATCACAAAACGTAGTGTCGGCAGCATATACACCGACATATACACCGACCCTTTGAAAATCGCAAAGGGCGCGCCAGCCCCCGGAGACACAGGCACGGGTGTTGTGCCCTTGAATCAGTACTATCAAATCTCGGGCGGTTCAGCCGGAACCTCGAATTACTACGACGCCAACGGCAATCTCAAGAACGACATCACCCATACCTACACCTGGGATGCCGACGGCAACATGCTGAGCACAGACGGCACGGCGGTCACAATGATGTACGACGCGCTCGACCGCATGATCGAGCAGACACGCGGCGCGAGCCACACAGAAATCGTGTATGGCCCTTATGGTATGAAGCTGGCGTTGATGAATGGGGCGTCGCTGGTCAAAGCTTTCGTCAAGCTGCCCGGAGGTTCGCGAGCGGTTTACGGCAGCAGTGGGCTGGCTTACTACCGCCATT
>WNFY01000553.1_pt1 | contig 34003 bp, 33 predicted proteins | sample 5400091 | NCBI WGS metagenome assembly WNFY01 (sample SAMN13153364, study PRJNA577476) | soil metagenome | isolation source: 60 cm soil or saprolite under grassland replicate 1 | place: USA:California | collected 2016-06-15 | reverse complement strand
CCCGTGGCGAGGCGCTTCGCGATGCGCTCCGCGTCGACGTCGACGCCCAGGAAGGCGGCGCCGAGGAGCGTCGCCGCCAGCGGCTGCGCGCCGCCCATCCCGCCGAGCCCGCCGGAGAGGACGAGCCGCCCGGCGAGGTCGTCCGTCCCGAAGTGCGTGCGGCCCGCCTGCGCGAACGTCTCGTACGTGCCCTGAAGGATCCCCTGCGACCCGATGTAGATCCACGACCCGGCCGTCATCTGCCCGTACATGACGAGCCCGCGGCGCTCGAGGTCCCAGAAGTGCTCCCAGGTGGCCCAGCGCGGGACGAGGTTCGAGTTGGCGATGAGCACCCGCGGCGCGTCGGGGTGAGTGGGGAGGACGCCCACGGGCTTGCCGCTCTGGACGAGCAGCGTCTCGTCGCACTCGAGCGCGCGCAGCGCCGCGACGATGCGGTGGTAGCTGGGCCAGTCGCGGGCCGCCTTGCCCGTCCCGCCGTAGACGACCAGCTCCTCGGGGCGCTCCGCCACCTCGGGGTCGAGGTTGTTCATCAGCATCCGGAGCGCCGCCTCCTGGACCCAGCCCTTGCAGGAGAGCGTCGTCCCGCGCGGCGCGCGGATGGGCTCCATGCGCCTTCCCTGTCGGCCGGCGAGGCCGATGTCAAATCCGACTGTTTCCGAATCATGCTCGGCCGTCTAGACTGCGCCGCGATGCCGAGACCCCTCGTCCTCCTCATCGCGGTGGCGCTCCTCGCCTGCTCGCGGCCCCAGCCCTCCGCCGAATACGAACGCGCCCGGCAGCTCTGGACGGGGCTGGTGCAGGCGCGCGCCGACGACGCGGTGGAGGACCCGCGCGCCGACGAGGTGCTGGCGCTGCTCGACAGCGTCCCGCGCGACAGCGCCGACGCCGCGGCGGCGGCGGAACTGCGCGCTCGCATCGAGGGCGAGCGGAAGGTGCGCAGCGAGGAGCGCGCACGGCGCGAGAAGCTCGTCGCGGGCGCGGGCGCGGCGCCGGAGACGCCGAGCGTCGGCGGGCGGGAGCCAGGCGCGCCGGGGGGCGCCATCGAGGACGTGGAGGCGCGGCCCCCGGCCGGTGTCCCGCTCGCGACGGGTATGAAGCTCGACGACTTCCGCGCCGCCTACGGGAAGTGCTTCGAGGAGCGCGGACCCGTGCAGCTGACCGGCGCCGACGGGGGTCCGCGCCCCGGCGCGATGTGGGTCATGAAGGACGACGAGGCGTGCAGGAAGGAGCACGCGCCGCTCGCCGGGCAGGCGGTGCTGTTCGCCGGCGGCGCGCTGGCCGGCATCGCCCCGGCCGCTTCCGCGAGGAAGGTGGAGACCCGCCGGCAGGTGCAGCTGGGGAGGCTCCCCGACGGCGGGGTGGGGATCCGCGAAGGCGGCGAGGTCGTGCCGGTGCCGGCCGGCGCGAAGCTCGTCATGGACGGAGGCTCGCCTTGAAGGACCGGGCGCTCGTCGCGGCGCTGCGGGTGGTCCCCAAGAACGCCCTGTCGCGCGTCGTCGGCGGCCTCACCCGCGCCCGCGCGCCGCGCGCCGTCCGCGTTGCCGCGATGCGCGCCTTCGCCGCGCGCTACGGGATCGACCTCTCGGAGTGCGGCGAGCTGGAGGCGTTCCGCACCTTCGGCGAGTTCTTCGCGCGGCCGCTCCGCCCCGGCCTCCGCCCCATCGCGCCGGGCGAGGACGTCCTCGTCTCGCCCGTGGACGGCGTCGTGTCGCAGGCGGGCCGCGCCGACGGCGGGCGGCTCGTCCAGGCGAAGGGGCTCGACTACTCCCTCGACGCGCTCCTCGCCGATCCGGCGGCCGCGGCGCGCTTCCGCGGAGGCGCCTTCGCGACCCTGTACCTCTCGCCGCGTGACTACCACCGCATCCACTTCCCCATCGGCGGGCGGATCACCGGCTACCGCTACGTGCCGGGGCGCCTCTGGCCCGTCAATGCGGCCTCGGTGCAGGGCGTGCCCGGCCTCTTCACGGTGAACGAGCGGCTCGCGACCCTCCTCGAGACGCCCCTCGGCGCGTGCGCCGTGGTCGCGGTCGGCGCCACCATCGTCGGGCGCATCCGCGCCTACTACGACCCGACCGTCCCCGTCTCGAACCTGCCGCGGGCGCACCCGGTCTCGCGCGACTACTCGACCCCGATCCCGGTCGAGAAGGGCCAGGAGCTGGGCGCGTTCGAGATGGGCTCGACCGTGATCCTCCTCCTCGAGCCGGGGAGGGCGGCGCTGCGTGACGGCCTCGTCGCGGGCGCGCGGGTGCGGGTGGGCGAGCCCATCGGCGTCTCGCCGCCGGCGAGATGAGGAGGTGGGCCGAGCCGGTGATCGCGGCCGCGCTGCTCGCGGCCGTCGCGGCGCCGTTCTGGGCGGGCCGCTTCCTGCCCTTCCTCGACCTCCCGCAGCACCTCGGCCTCGCGGCCGTGGTGGCGCACCACGACCCCGGGAGCGCCCTCGCGCGCTACTACGAGATCGATCCGCACGTCACGCCATACTGGGGGTACTACGGCGCGATGTGGCTCCTCGCGAGGGCGCTCCCGCTCGAGCTCGCGAACCGCCTCCTCTTCACGGCCTACGCGGTGGGCATCCCGCTCGGCGCAGCGTACCTGCTCGCGAGCTTCGGGCGCGACCGCCGCTGGGCGGTCCTCACGCTGCCGCTCGTGTTCAACACGAACCTCTTCTTCGGTTTCGCGACCTTCCTCCTCTCCATCCCACTCTTCCTGGTCGCGCTCGCGCTCTCCGAGCGGCACCTCGCGGGCGACCGCGTCCGCGCGCGGCACGCGCTGCCGCTCGCGCTCGCCGCCGCGCTCGTCTTCCTCTTCCACGCGCAGACGTACCTCCTGCTCGGCCTGTGCGTGCTCATCCTGCTCGCCGTGCACGCGCCGCGAGGGCTCTCCTCGCTCGCGGCGCGGGTCGCGCCCTACCTGCCCTCCCTCGCGCTCTTCGGCGCCTGGTTCTGGCGGAGCTTCGTCGCGCCGGTGCGGACGGCGGTCGAGGAGCACACGGTCCACCACCGGACGTACGGCGGCGTGGGCGGGCTCGGCGCCGGGTACGAGCCCTGGCGCGTCGTCGTCGCGAAGATGCCCGAGCGGCTCTTCGGCTCGTTCAACGATCGTTCGGACGCCCGGATCGCGCTCGTGCTGCTCGCGCTGTTCGCGGTCGCGCTCGCGGCGGGATACGGGAAAGCCCCTCCCGCCGCCCGGCGCGGGGAGGGGGACGAGATCCGTGGAGGCGTGCGGAGGTTCTTCCTCATCCACCGCACCGACGTCCTCGTCCTCGCGCTCCTCGCGAGCTACCTCTTCGTCCCGATGGAGATCACCGGGCAGTGGTACGTCAACCCGCGCCACCTCGTCTTCGCGGCACTGGCGCTTCCGCTCCTCCTCGCGGCCCCCGCGCGCCGCTGGCGCACCGGGCTCGTCGCGGCGGGCGTGGTGGTGGCGCTCCTGGCCTCGGGCAACGCCTTCGCGAAGGTGCGCGCCTTCCAGCGACAGGTCGGCGACTTCGGCGCGGTCGCGGCAGCGCTCCCGCCAGGCGGGCGCGTGCTCGGCCTCCCGTTCGACAATGGCTCGGGCGGGCCCGTGCGCTTCTGGCCCTTCCTTCACTGGGGATGCTGGGAGCAGATCCTGGCCGGGGGGGACGTGGGGTTCAGCTTCGCCGGCCTGCCCTCGATCCCGGTCCGCTACCGCCCCGGGATGCAGGCGCCGCATCCGTACGAGTGGCGGCCTGACCAGTTCGTGTGGGCCACCATGGGCCCGCGGTACGACGCGTTCCTCGTGAGCGGGACGCCGCGCGGCCGGGGCGGAGACGAGCTGAGGCGGCACGCGGACGTGGTGGCGCGGGGCGGCGCGTTCACGCTCTGGAAGGCACGCTCGGGCGCGGCCGCGGAGCGTTGACCCTCTCGGCCGATTCCTCTACATACCGCCGCACCTATGAAGATCTCCGGCGTCAAGGGCATGAACGATCTCCTGCCGGCGGCCATCGCCCGCTGGCACGAGATGGAGCGCGTCGCGCGCGAGGTCTTCGCCCTCTACGGCTATCGCGAGGTGCGGACGCCCGCCGTCGAGCACGCCGCGCTCTTCTCGCGCAGCGTCGGCGAGGCGACCGACATCGTGAAGAAGGAGATGTACGTCTTCGAGGACAAGGGCGAGGACCTGCTGGCGCTGCGCCCCGAGGGCACCGCCGGGACCGTGCGCGCCTACGTCGAGCACGGCTGCCACGTCGAAGGCGTCCAGAAGTGGTTCTACGTCGGGCCCATGTTCCGCCGCGAGCGCCCGCAGAAGGGTCGCTACCGGCAGTTCCACCAGATCGGGGTCGAGTGTCTCGGCATCGCCGAGCCCGGCATCGACGTCGAGCAGATCGCCATGCTGGAGGACTACCTCGGCCGCCTCGGGGTGCGCGCCGAGCTGAAGCTCAATACGGTGGGCGACGCGAGCTGCCGTCCGGCGTACCTGGCGGAGCTGAAGGCCTGGCTGACGGAGCGCAAGGACCGGCTCTGCGCCGACTGCAACGAGCGCATCGATCGCAACCCGCTGCGCGTGCTCGACTGCAAGGTCGAGAGCTGCCAGCCCGTGCTGGCGGACGCGCCGCGCCTCCTCGACCGGCTGTGCGACGGCTGCCGCGCCCAGTTCGACGCCGTGAAGGCGGGGCTCGACGCGCTCGGCGTCCGGTACCGCATCGACCCGCGCCTCGTCCGCGGCCTCGACTACTACGTCCGCACCGCCTACGAGTTCTCGAGCGACGCGCTGGGCTCGCAGTCGGCGGTCGCGGGGGGCGGGCGCTACGACGGGCTGGTGGAGACGCTCGGGGGTCCCTCCACGCCGGGGATCGGGTTCGCCCTCGGCCAGGAGCGGCTCGCGCTCATCCTCGACGCGACGGGCCGCCCCGCGCCCGAGGAGCGCCCTACCGTCTTCATCGTCGCGGCCGACGAGGCCGGCGCCGGGAGGGCGCCCGTGATCGCGGCCGCTCTCCGCAAGGCGGGCGTCGCCTGCGATCTCGACCCGCGCGGCGGCAAGCTCGCGCGCCAGTTCAAGCAGGCGGAGCGCGTGCGGGCGCGCTGGGCGCTCGTGCTCGGCGGCAACGAGGTCGCGAGCGGCCAGGCGAAGCTCAAGGACCTCGACACGCGCGAGGAGACGCCCGTCGCGCTCGCGGAGCTGGTCCAGAAGCTCGCGCCGAAGAAGTAGCGCGCGTGCGCTCCATCGTCCTCGTCACCGGCCCGACCGCCTCCGGCAAGACCGCGCTCGCCATCGAGCTGGCGCGGCGGCTCGGCGGCGAGATCGTGAACGCCGACTCGCAGCAGGTGTACCGCGGGCTCGACGCCGGCACCGCCAAGCCGACGCCGGACCAGCGGGCGGCGGCGCCGCACCACCTGCTCGACGTGGCCGGCCCGGGGGAGGGGATGGACGCGGCGCGCTGGCAGGCGCTCGCCGACGCCGCCATCGCGGAGGTCGCCGCGCGGGGCCGCGTGCCCATCGTCGCGGGCGGGACGGGCCTCTACCTGCGAGCGCTCCTGCGCGGCGTGGCCGCGGCGCCGGGCCGCGACCCGGAGCTGCGGGCGGCGCTCGAGGCGGAGGCGGCCCGCGAGGGCCGGCCGGCGCTGCACCGGCGCCTCGCCGCGATCGATCCCGCCGCCGCCGCGAAGATCGGCGAGAACGACCTCGTGCGGATCGTGCGCGCCCTCGAGATCGCCGCCGGCGGCCGGACGCAGACGGAGGTGTTCGCGGAGCACCGCTTCGCCGAGGCGCGCTACCGCTTCCGGCTGCTCGCGCTCGACCTGCCGCGCCCCGAGTTGCACGCGCGCATCGCCGCGCGCGTACCCCGCCTGTTCGACGCCGGGCTCCTCGACGAGGCGCGCCGGCTCCTCGACCGCTCCGGCGGCGTGCTGCCGGCCCGGCTCCCCATCGGCTACGGGGAGGCCGCCGAGGTGCTCGCGGGCAGGCTGACACGGGACGAGGCCGTGTGGCGCGTGCAGGTGGCGCATCGCCGCTACGCCCGGCGGCAGATCATCTGGCTCAGGCGCGAGCCGGGGGTCGAGTGGATCCGCCCCCCGGTGGACGCGGACGCCCTCGCTCGCGAGCTGGACGCCTGGATCGCAGCTTGACGCACCGTGCCGTCGCGGCGAGGGCGGAGTGAAACGGGAGTGAAACGCCTGGGGCGGTTACGATCGCGGGGCACCGTGCTATAAGCGAAACCCTCATGGCCCGACCTGCCTACGTCATCGACTTCGAGCGGCCGCTCATCGCCCTCGAGTCCAAGATCGCCGAGCTGAAGCAGCTGTCCGGCGGCGCCGCCGTCGACTTCACCGACGAGATCGTGAAGCTGGAGCGAAAGGCGAAGAAGCTCCAGGCGGAGATCTTCAGCGACCTCTCGCGGTGGCAGACCGTCCAGCTCGCGCGCCACCCGAATCGCCCCTACTTCCTCGACTACCTCGGGATGCTCTTCACCGACTTCTTCGAGATCGAGGGCGACCGGCGCTTCGCCGCCGACCACGCCATCGTGAGCGGGTTCGCGCGCTTCGACGGCGAGCCGGTGGTCGTCATCGGGCAGCAGAAGGGCCGGAGCACGAAGGACAACATGTTCCGGAACTTCGGGATGGCGCGCCCCGAAGGGTACCGCAAGGCGCGGCGCATGTTCGACCTCGCCGAGCGCTTCCGCAGGCCCGTGCTCTGCTTCATCGACACGCCCGGCGCCTACCCCGGGATCGGGGCCGAGGAGCGCGGCCAGGCCGAGGCGATCGCGGTGAACCTCGAGGTGATGTCGTCCCTGAGCGTGCCCACGATCTCCGTCGTCATCGGCGAGGGCGCGTCGGGCGGCGCCATCGGCATCGGCGTCACGAACCGCATCCTCATGCTCCAGTACGCCTGGTACAACGTCATCTCGCCGGAGAGCTGCAGCTCGATCCTGTATCGCGACGCGACGAAGGCGCAGAAGAGCGCGGAGGCGCTGAAGCTCTCGGCGCGCGACCTCAAGGGCTTCGGCATCATCGACGAGATCGTCCCCGAGTCCCTGGGCGGCGCCCACCGCGACCCTCAGGGGACCGCCGCGAACGTCCAGGAGGCGGTGAAGCGGCACCTCGCGGAGCTGAAGCAGCTCTCGCCGGAACAGCTCGTGCGCGATCGCTACCAGAAGTTCCGCGCGATGGGCGTGTTCACGACCGAGGAGTGAGGCGCAGCCCATGGCGCGTGCCGGTGCCCGGCACGACGCCGGGCGGTGCCATCGCGCGCCCTCGGCTGCTATAAGAGCGCCCCATGCCCAGCGTTCCCCCGTACGTCGCGTCGCTCACGCCCTACGTCCCCGGGAAGCCCATCGAGGAGGTCGAGCGCGAGTACGGCGTCTCGAACGTGGCGAAGCTCGCTTCGAACGAGAACGCGCTCGGTCCCTCACCGAAGGCGCTGGCGGCCGCCCGCGAGGCGTGCGCGAAGGTCCACCTCTACCCGGACGGCAGCGCCTTCTACCTGCGCTCCGCGCTCGCGAGGAAGCTCGGCGTCGCCGTCGAGGAGATCGCGGTCGGCAACGGCTCGAACGAGCTGCTCGAGCTGTGCGTGAGGACGTTCCTCGCCGAGGGGGACGAGGCGCTCACCTCCGCCAACAGCTTCATCGTCTACCGCCTCGCGACGCACGCGCACGGCCGCACCTGCGTCGAGGCGCCCATGCAGGACCACCGCTACGACCTGCGCGCGCTGCGGGAGCGCCTGTCGAGCCGCACCAAGCTCGTCTTCCTCGCGAACCCCGACAATCCGAACGGCACCTACTTCACGAAGTCCGAGCTGGTCCCCTTCCTCGAGGCGGTGCCGGGGGACGTCCTCGTCGTCCTCGACGAGGCGTACGTCGAGTTCGTGGGCGCGAAGGACTTCCCGGACGGGCTCGAGATCCGGCGGCGCTTCCCGAACGTCGCGACCTGCCGCACGTTCTCGAAGATCTACGGGCTGGCGGGCCTGCGCCTCGGGTACCTGGTGGCGAGCCCGGAGGTGATCGGGTACCTCGACCGCGTGCGCGAGCCGTTCAACACGAGCCTCGTCGCGCAGGCGGCCGGCATCGCCGCCCTCGGCGACGGCGAGCACGTCGCGAGGAGCCGGGCGCTCGTGGAGAGCGAGCGGCCCTTCCTGACGGAGGGCCTGCGCGCGCTCGGCGCGACCGTGTGGCCCTCCCAGACGAACTTCGTCTTCGCCGACTTCGCGGGCCACTCCGGCAAGGCGCTCTTCGAGGCGCTCCTGCGCGAGGGCGTCGTGGTGCGGCCGATGGGGGGCTACGGCTTCCCCACCGCGCAGCGCATCACGTTCGGCCTGCGCTCGGAGAACGAGAAGCTCCTCGTGGCGCTGAAGAAGGTCCTCTCGCGCTGAATGGCCCCGCGTCCGTTCATCGTCGCCATCGACGGCCCGGCGGGCGCCGGCAAGAGCACCGCCGCGCGGCGGCTCGCGACGCGCCTGGGCTTCGCCATGGTCGACACGGGCGCCATCTACCGGGCGGTGGCGCTGGCGGCGAGCCGCGCCGGGATCGCGTTCGACGACGACGCGCGCCTCGGGACGCTGCTCCCGGCGCTCCGCATCCGATTCGAGCCGGCGCCGGCCGCGAACCCCGCCGCGGGTCAGCGGGTGCTACTCGACGGTCGCGACGTCTCGGTGGAGATCCGCACCCCGCCCATGTCGCTCGGCGCGAGCGCCGTCTCAGCGCGGCCCGTCGTGCGCTCGGCGCTGCTGGAGCTCCAGCGGCGCCTCGCCACGGCAGCCGGAAACCGCGGCGCGGTGCTCGAGGGGCGCGATATCGGGACGGTCGTCTTCCCCGACGCCGACATCAAGTTCTTCCTCACCGCCACGCCCGAGGTCCGCGCCCGCCGGCGCCACTCCGAGCTCGCCGCGAAGGGCGACCCCGCCACCGTCGAGCAGGTGCTCGCGGAGCAGCAGAAGCGCGATCGCGACGACTCGCAGCGCGCCGTCGCGCCGCTCAGGCCGGCCGGTGACGCCGTGATCGTGGACACGAGCGGGCTCGGGCTCGACGAGGTCGTCGACGCGCTGGCGCGCGAAGCCGAGGCGCGTTTGGCCGCGAGGCGTGGTCCGGGCTAGGATTCGCGCGGATGGAACGGCCGGAGCGCGCCTACGGGCCGAAGGAGTGCGGGAGCTGTCGGCTCTGGCGGCCCATCCTCGAGGACGCGCGCGGGCCCATCGGCCCCTGCCGGCTCAACGTCCGCACGGGCGACTTCCCGGGGACGGCGCCGCGGTGCGAGCGCTACCTCGCCCGCGATGCGGCCGTTCCGACCAGGCCCCCGCCGCCCCCGGCGTCGCGCCGCCCGCCACCCGCCCCCCCGCTGGTCCGGCATGGCGGGGGAGACGGCCGTCCGGCCACCGCCCTGCCGGCGCTCGACCTCGACATCCCGGAGGAGATCCTCGCCATGACGCGCGAAGAGTTCGCCCAGGCCATCCGCGAGGTGCTCCGCGAAGAGACCCTCCACGTCCCGATCGCGCCGAAGTGGGAGGGCGGCACGGTCCTCCTCAAGCCGCGCGATCCGCAGCTGCAGGCGAAGGAGATCGCCGTCGACCAGCTGTTCCACAAGGTCGTGATGATCCGCGACCGGCTGCGCGTCCTCGAGCAGAAGATCAACGCGCACGACAAGCTCACGGACGCCGAGAAGATCGACATCCAGTCGTACGTGACGAAGTGCTATGGCAGCCTCACGACCTTCAACGTCCTCTTCCGTGACGAGAAGGACCGCTTCGTGGGCGAGAAGGGGCCGGGCGCCGGCTGAGAGCGGATGTTAGATTGGCGAGCGCAGGCCCGGAAGAGGCTCTGTCCGGAGCGAGCGGGGTCTACGAGGGGACGCAGCCTCTCCGCGACCCCCTCATGTGAGGCGAAGCCGAAATGGAAGTGAAGATCGCCAGGACCGCCGGGTTCTGCTGGGGCGTCCGCCGCACCATCGACAAGGTGATGGAGGTCGCGGGCACGGGCGGCCACCCCGTCGTCACGCTCGGCCCCGTCATCCACAACCCGCAGGCCGTGGAGCGCATGCGCGAGAAGGGCGTCGGCACCGTGGCCGCCATCGCGGAGGTCGCCGGCGGCACCACGGTCGTCGTCCGGACCCACGGTGCGGTGAAGGACGAGCTCGACGCCGCCAAGGCGCGCGGCCTCCAGGTCGTGGACGGCACCTGCCCCTACGTGAAGTACCCGCAGGCGATGGCGCATCGGCTTTCGCGCGAGGGCTACCACGTCGTCATCGTCGGCGACGCGAGCCACGCGGAGCTGAAGGGCGTCGTGTCGTACGCCGAGGGGGCGTGCACGGTCGTGAAGCCGGGCGGCCCGATCCCCCCCATCGCGGCCAGGAAGGTGGCGGTCATCGCCCAGACCACCTGCATCGGCGCGGACTTCGAGCGGGTGGTGGGCGCGCTCGCGCTCCGTCACAAGGAGGTGCGGGCGGTGAACACGATCTGCGCCGACACGGACGAGCGCCAGGGTGACGCGCGGCAGCTCGCTCGCGAGGTGGACGCGGTGGTGGTCGTGGGTGGGAAGAACAGCGCCAACACGCGCCACCTGGCCGAGATCTGTCGCGCGATCCAGCCCCGCACCTGGCACGTCGAGACGAAGGACGAGCTGAGGCCGGAGTGGTTCGACGGCTGCCAGGCCGTCGGCGTCAGCGCCGGGGCTTCCACCCCTGACTGGGTCATCGAGGGAGTGGCCGAGCGGCTACGCTCCTTGGGCTGACCGCGTCGCTTGACGCCCGAAATTCAGGCGTGTAGCTTGCGCGTTCCCTATTTTCAGGTCGGGGCTCACCCGACACGGCGCCACCGCCTCGCTCCCCGGGCGGACAGGTGCGAAACGAACCAGGGGTCAAAAAAGCAGACTACCGACGGCGCGTCGTTCGCAGCTCACTCCCGCGCCGGTCGTCAGCCCGCCAGATCCGGAACTCAATCGAATGGAGAATCAGACCACCCGTACGCCCGAGACCGACAGTGAAGACTTCGCGACGCTCTTCGCGCAGAGCGAGGCGAGTAGCGGTCAGATCGAGGAAGGCAAGGTCGTCAGCGGCACAGTCATCCAGCTGACGAAGGACTACGCCGTCATCGACATCGGGTACAAGTCCGAAGGCCAGGTCCCGATCAACGAGTTCGTCCCCGCTCCCGGGCAGCCGCCCGCGGTGAAGGTGGGCGACAAGGTCGAGGTGCTCGTCGAGTCCCGGGAGAACGACACCGGGATGGTCGTCCTCTCCAAGGAGAAGGCCGACAAGATGCGCATCTGGGACGAGATCTCCGCCGCGTGCGAGCGCGACGAGCTCGTCGAGGGCATGATCGTCGGGCGCGTGAAGGGTGGCCTCTCCGTCGACATCGGCGTGAAGGCGTTCCTCCCCGGCTCCCAGGTCGACATCCGCCCGGTGCGCAATCTCGACAAGCTCATCGGCGAGAAGTTCAAGTTCAAGGTCATCAAGTTCAACAAGAAGCGCGGCAACATCGTCCTCTCGCGGCGCGTGCTGCTCGAGAAGGAGCGCGAGGAGCTGAAGAAGGAGACGCTGAAGAACCTGAAGGAGGGCGCCATCCTCAAGGGCGTCGTGAAGAACCTGACGGACTACGGCGCCTTCATCGACCTCGGCGGCATCGACGGGCTCCTCCACGTCACCGACATGAGCTGGGGGCGCATCGGCCACCCGTCGGAGATGTTCGAGGTCGGCCAGGAAGTGCGCGTGGTCGTCCTCAAGTTCGACCCCGCCAGCGAGCGCGTCAGCCTGGGCCTGAAGCAGATCCAGGAGGACCCGTGGCACCGCGCCGACGAGAAGTACCCGGTCGGCAGCCGCGTCGGTGGCAAGGTCGTCTCGCTCACCGACTACGGCGCGTTCATCGAGCTCGAGCAGGGCGTGGAGGGCCTCGTCCACGTCAGCGAGATGAGCTGGACGAAGCGCGTGAAGCACCCCTCGAAGCTCGTCAACGTGGGCGACAAGGTCGAGGCGGTGGTGCTCGACATCGACCCGAAGGCGAAGCGGATCAGCCTCGGCATGAAGCAGATCGAGGCGAACCCGTGGACGCTCCTCGAGGACAAGTACCCGATCGGCTCCGTCATCCGCGGCGAGGTCCGCAACGTCACCGACTTCGGCATCTTCGTCGGCGTCGAGGAGGGCATCGACGGCCTCGTGCACGTCTCCGACATCTCGTGGAACGAGCGCATCAAGCACCCGGGTGAGAAGTTCAAGAAGGGTGACGTCGTCGAGGCGGTGGTGCTCAACATCGACGTCGAGAACGAGCGCTTCAGCCTCGGCATCAAGCAGATCCAGCCCGATCCGTGGACGACGCTCTCCGAGCGCCACCCGGTGGGCTCGAAGCTGAAGGGCCGCGTCACGAAGGTCACCGACTTCGGCGCCTTCGTCGAGATCGAGCCCGGCATCGAGGGCCTCGTGCACGTCTCCGAGATGCGCGACGAGCGGGTCGAGAACCCGCGCGACGTGGTCAAGGAGGGCGAGGAGATCGACGTCAAGGTCATCGACATGGACCAGCAGGAGCGAAAGGTCGCGCTCTCGGTGAAGGCCCTCAGCCGCGGCGACGACGACTACCACGAGTACCTGCGCAAGCAGGGCGACGGCCGCGCCCGCCTCGGCGACCTGATGGAAAAGTTCAACCGGCGCAAGGGCACGTAAGCGCCCACGTCAGCCGGCAGTCTGGAGCGGGCGGTCCGAGAGGGCCGCCCGCTTTCTGTTGCTCTCCTCGACATCGTGTGGGTCCCGTGAACGCGCCCGAGCCCGAGCCCGGCGTCAGGATCGCCGATGAGCCCCGGATGAGCTTCGGACGAATCGCTCGGGCTCGCGATTGGGGCGGCCGCCCGCTGACAAGGCTCAGCGCCGCGCGGCGCGAGGCGGCGTCATCACCGCCTCGACGAGCTGCTCGAACCTCGCCCTTCCAGCGCGGCCGGGTGGCAGCCCGCGCCGGAGCGCGCCGTCGAGGTACAGCACCGCCGCGCCGTGCACGAGGGCCCAGCCGGCGAAGGCCTGCAGCTCCGCGCCGGGCGCCCCCGCCACCTCCTCCGAGGTGCGCTGGAGGACGGCGTACGCCGCCGCGCTCGCCTCCTGGAGCTCCGCCGGCTGCTCCCGGCAGCCGGCCAGCTCGCGCCCGAACATGACGCGGAAGGTGGCGGGGTGGTCGAGCGCGAAGCGGACGTAGGCGATCCCGATGGCCTTCATGCGCCCCGCCGGCGCCGGCGCGCGCACGGCGGCGGACTCGAGCGCGCTTCCGAAGCGGCGGAATCCCTCCGCCGCGACCGCGGCCAGCAGCGCCACCTTCTCCGGGAAGTGGTGGCCGGGTGCCGCGTGCGAGACGCCGAGCCGCCGCGCCAGGGCGCGGATGGTGAGCGCCTCGACGCCCTCCTCCTCGAGCAGCTCGACCCCGGAGAGGACGAGGGCGCGCCGGAGATCGCCGTGATGACGCTGGCCCGCCGGCTTCGCGGCGGCCCGGTCGGAGCGGCGGCGCGCGCCTCGGCGGGGAGGACCCGGCATACCAGGACGGTAGCACCGCCACCTGGGCAGCGCCAAGGTCGCGCTTGACAGCGTCAAGCGGATCGGCTGAACTTGACGCCGTCAAGGAGGAGGCGCGCATGGAGATCCTGGTGCTGGACGGCGACCCATCCGCCGGCGACGGCTTCGGAGCCTGGCTCGATGCCCTCGTGCCGGCGCTCGCGGCGGAGGGACACGCCGTGCGGCGCCTCGCGCTGCGCGAGCTGCGCATCGCGCAGTGCAAGGGGTGCTTCGAGTGCTGGACGAGGACGCCTGGGCGCTGCGGGATCCGGGACGACGCGCCGGAGGTGCTCCGCGCCGTGCTGGCGGCCGAGCTCGTCGTGCTCGCCTCGCCGGTGGTGATGGGGTTCGTGAGCCCGCTCCTCCGGCGCGCCCACGAGCGGCTCCTGCCCCAGCTCCATCCCTACCTCCGGGTCGTGAGAGGCGAGGTCCGCCACCGGCTCCGGTACGAGCGCTACCCGCGGCTCGCCCTCGTGCACGGTCACGAGGGCTGTGACGAGGAGGACGCGCACATCCTGAAGACCATCTACGAGGAGGTCGCCCGCGAGACCCACGGCACGCTCGCGCTCGCCGCCTCGACCGCGCTCACCCCCGAGGAGGTCGCCCATGCGCTTGCTCGTGCTTAACGGCTCGCCGCGCGGCGAGCGCAGCAACACGGACGTCGTGCTCGCGCCGTTCCTCGAGGGCTTCCACGAGCACCCCGGCCACGAGCACGAGGTCCTTTATCTGGTGAAGAGCGCGGATCGACGGCGGCAGCTCGAGGCCTTCGCGGCCGCGGACGCGGTCCTGATCGCGTTTCCGCTGTACGTCGACGCCATGCCGGCGCCGGTCGTGGAGCTGGCGGCGGCGCTCGCGCCGCTCTGCGGCCGCCCCGGGCACCCGCGCCTCCTCTTCCTCGTGCAGAGCGGCTTCCCCGAGTCGTTCCACGCGCGCGCGGTGGAGCGCTGGGCGGAGAAGCTCGCCCGCCGCCTCGGCGCGCCGTACGCGGGGACGATGGTGAAGGGTGGGGTGGAGGGCATCAAGGTGAAGCCTCCCTGGATGACGCGCCCGCTCCTCGAGCAGTTCCGGTCCCTCGGCCGCGGGTTCGGCGCGACCGGGGCGCTCTCGCCCGCGGCGCTGGCCCGCCTGGCCCGTCCCGAGCGGCTCGGGCTCGCCGGGCGGCTCGGCTGCCGCGGCGCGGTCGCCCTGGGGCTCTTCGACCTGTTCTGGAACGGGGAGCTACGCAGGAACGGCGCGTTCGCGGATCGCGACGCCCGCCCGTACGCGCCCGCGCCGCGGCGCTGAGGGCCGGTCGCGTCCCGGAAGCGGTTGCGGCGCATGGCAGCGCGTGCTTACCTGTCCGCGCCATGAGCGAAGAGCACAAGCCGCCGAGGGATCCGAACGAGCCACTCCCCACCGCGCCGCCGCCAGCGGCGCAGCAGCCGCCGCCGCTTGCGGGGTCGCCAGGACCTTCCCAGCCGGTCTCGCAGCCGGCGTGGGGCGGTCCGCCGCCCGTGCCTCCGCCGCCCTCGAGCTGGGCGCAGCCGACGCCGCCGGCGATCCCGCCCCCGGTGCCGCCGCGCAGGGACCGCGCCGCGCTGGCGGTCGTCCTCTTCGTCTTCGGCGGGCTCTTCGTCGTCTTCTTCGCCTTCCTCCTCCTCGCCTACAGCGCCGTCCGCGGCGAGTCGCCGCGCCTCTCCGGCGGGCCTCGCATCGGCGTCGTCGAGGTCAAGGGCGAGATCGGCTCGGGTGGGCGCGGCCGCGGGTCCGTGGACGCCGACGACACGCTCAAGGTCATCAAGCGGTTCACGGACGACACCGACATGAAGGCGGTGGTCGTCCGGATCGACTCCCCGGGCGGGGCCGTCGCGCCGAGCCAGGAGATCTACGACGAGCTGCGGAAGCTCGCGGACAAGAAGATCGTGGTCTGCTCGATGGGCAACCTGGCCGCGTCGGGCGGGTTCTACATCGCGATGGCGTGCCCGCACATCATGGCGGAGCCGGGCACGCTGACCGGCTCGATCGGCGTCATCTCGATGTTCCCCAACGTGAAGGGGCTCGCCGACCGCTTCAACGTGAAGCTCGAGACGGTGAAGAGCGGCAAGCTGAAGGACGCCGGCAACCCCTTCCGCGACATGACGCCCGAGGACCGCGCGTACTGGCAGTCGCTCGTGGACCAGGTCTACCTCCAGTTCCTGGCGGCGGTGGTGGAGGCGCGCGACATGCCGGAGGAGGAGGTCCGCAAGATCGCGGACGGCCGCGTCCTCACCGGCCAGCACGCGCAGGAGCTCGGGCTCGTCGACGAGCTCGGCAACTTCAACGACGCCGTGGACGCCGCGAAGGAGAAGGCGGGGCTCACCGGAGAGCCGAGGCTCGTCTACCCGCCGGACGAGCGCACGCGCTTCTTCGAGGAGCTGATGGGCGGCGCCGTCCATTCCATCGCCGACGCCGTGCGCGCGGAGGTTCACCAGCAGGCGAACGCCGCGACGGCGCCCGGCGTCTACTACATGGCGAGGTAGGACATGGCGAAGGGGAGGGGAACCGGCAAAGCGAGGTCGAGGACGGTCTCGGCCCGCTCCCCCCGCGCTTCCGGGGAGAGGAGGACGGATCGGGCGGAGCCGTGTCCGGACCAGCCCGCCGTCCCGCAGCGCCTCTGGGCGCCGTGGCGGATGCAGTTCATCGAGGCCGAGAAGCCGCAGGGCTGCATCTTCTGCCGCTTCCCCGCGGAGGAGGGCGAGGAGAGCGATCGCAAGAACCTCGTCGTCCACCGCGGCGCGCGGTCCTTCACCATCCTGAACCGCTATCCCTACAACTCCGGGCACGTGATGGTGGTCCCGCGCGCGCATGTCGCTCAGCTGGACGCGCTCTCGCCGGACGAGCTCGGCGACCTGCACGCCGAGCTGCAGCGCGCGGCGCGCGTCGTGCGCGAGGTCTACCGGCCCGAGGGCATGAACGTGGGGATGAACCTCGGACGGATCGCCGGGGCGGGCATCGCCGACCACCTGCACTACCACGTCGTCCCGCGCTGGGGCGGCGACACGAACTTCATGCCGGTGCTGGCGGACACGCGCGTCATGGTCGAGCACCTCGAGGGGACCTGGCAGAAGCTCCGCGACGGATTCGAGGGCGCGTGACGTCGCTGCAGTGGCTGCTCGCAGCGACGGCGTGCCTCGCGATCGCGGCCGCGCTGCTCGGCGATCGCCTCCTCCGCCGCCGCAAGGAGGCGCGCGCCTACCTCCAGGGCGTGCGGTACGTGCTCTCCGACGATCCCGACGCCGCGATCGCGGCGCTCTCCGACGCCGCCCACCTCGGCAGCCCTGAGGCGGTGGAGACGTACCTCGCCCTCGGGGCGCTCTTCCGCCGCACGGGCGACCTGGCGCGCGCCATCCGGCTGCACCGCAACATGCTCATGCGGCCCGGCCTCGATCCGGCGCGGCGCATCGAGGTGGAGCGCGAGCTCGCGCACGACTACCGCCGCGGCGGCATGCTCGAGGACGCGCTCGCCGCCTACCGGGTGCTGGCCGAGGGCGGCGACCGCGTCTCGCGCGAGGGACTCCGCGACGTGCTCGTCGAGCTCGGGCGGCTCGCCGACGCGGCGGCGGTCCAGCGGCAGCTGGCGGGCCCGGGGCAGGATCCGCTGCTCGCGCACCTCCTCGCGGCGCAGGCCCGCGCCGAGCTCGCCCGCGACGTCGAGCTGGGGCGGGCGGCCGCGCTGGCGGCGGTGGCGGCGGCGCCGCGCAGCGCCGACGCGCTGCTCGCGCTCGCGGAGGCGCAAGGGGCAGCCGGAAAGCCGGCCGACGCGCGCGAGGCGATCGCGGCCGCGCTCGACGAAGACCCCGGCGCTGCGCTCCTGGCGTGGCCGGCGCTGGCGGCCGTGGGCGAACCGGCGGCGGCGCTCGCGCTGCTCGACGATCGCATCGCGAGCGCGCCGTGCGACGCGGCGCTCCAGTACCTGCGCGGCCGCGTCCTCCACCTCGCGGGGCGCCTGCAGGACGCGATGGCGGCGCTGCGCCACGCGCTCGAGCTCGACGCGACGGGCGAGGTGACGCTCGCCATGCGCGACCTCCTCCGCGAGGCCGAGGCGCCCGCGCCCGAGGAGCTCGCCGCGCGCCACGACCTCATGGTCGCCGCGCTCCTCCGGAAGGCGCGCCCGGTGCGCTGCACGCGCTGCAGAGCCGAGGCGCCGACGCGGCAGTGGCGGTGCAAGCGCTGCGGCGCATTCGAGAGCTTCGCGCCGCCCGCGCCGCTCCCCTGACCCGCCGCTTGCGCCCTCCGCGCCCGGGGGGTATGAGCACCGGCTCCATGATCAGGGACCAGGTCACCGCGATCTTCGAGGAGGCGCTCGCGCGCGGCGCCGGCGACGGGCGCTGGCCGGCGCTCGAGACGGGCTTCACCGTCGAGCCGCCGCGCGACCCGAAGCACGGCGACTTCGCCGTGAACGCCGCGATGGTGCTCGCGAAGGCGGCCGGGAAGCCGCCGCGAGAGCTCGCCCAGGCGATCGTCGAGGCCGTGCGCGCCGCCGACTCGGCGGGGGACATCGCGTCGCTCGAGATCGCGGGCCCCGGCTTCATCAACGTGCGGCTCGCGCCCGACGTCTGGTTCCGCGCCCTCGCCGAGGTGGAGCGGCAGGGCGAGGCGTTCGGCCGGACCTCGGTCGGGAGCGGCAAGAGCGTCATCGTCGAGTACGTCTCGGCGAACCCCACCGGCCCGATGCACGTCGGCCACGGCCGCAACGCCGTGACGGGCGACGGCGTGGCGCGCCTGCTGCAGTGGAGCGGCCACGCGGTGACGCGCGAGTACTACGTCAACGACTACGGCGCGCAGGTGCAGACGCTCGCGCGCTCCGTCCACCTCCGATACCAGCAGCTCTTCGGGCGCGACGTCGCCATGCCGCCGAAGAGCTACCCCGGCGATTACGTGATCGAGATCGCGCGGGCGCTGAAGGACGAGCACGGCGATCGCTTCCTCGACGCGCCCGAGCAGGACTGGCTGGCGCTCTTCCGCGACCGCGCGGTCGCGAACGTGCTCGAGCTCATCCGCGGCGACCTCGCCGCGATCAACATCGCGTTCGACGTGTGGTCCTCCGAGAAGGAGCTCTACGAGAGCGGCACCGTCGAGCGGTTCGTGAACGAGCTCAAGGCGAAGGACCTCGTCTACGTGGGCAAGCTGCCGCCGCCCAAGTCGAAGAAGGGGGCGCCCGCGCCGCAGCCGCAGACCGACGAGGAAGGCGTGTCCGCCGCCGACGACCTCACGCTCTTCCGGAGCTCGCAGTACGGCGACGAGGTGGACCGGCCGGTGAAGAAGGCCGACGGCACGCCCACGTACTTCTGCGCCGACATCGCCTATCACTGGCAGAAGCGGCAGCGCGCGGACGCGCTGGTGGACGTGCTCGGCGCCGACCATGGCGGCTACGTCCCGCGGCTCAAGGCGGCGCTGCAGGCGCTCGGGTACCAGCGGGACGATCTGCACGTCGTCCTCATCCAGATGGTGAACCTGACCCGGGGCGGCGAGGCGGTGAAGATGTCGAAGCGCGCCGGGACGGTCGTGTCGCTGCGCGAGGTGGTGGAGGAGGTCGGCCGGGACGCGGCGCGCTTCCTCTTCTTCACCCGCCGCGCCGACGCCCAGCTCGACTTCGACCTCGAGCTCGCGAAGCGGCAGACGCTCGACAACCCCGTCTTCTACGTGCAGTACGGCCACGCGCGCAGCGCGAGCATCCTGCGGAAGGCGGCCGAGGCCGGCGTGGCGGCGCCGCGGTTCGACCTCGACGCCGTCCGCGCCCTGACGCTGCCGGAGGAGCAGGATCTCCTGAAGCGCATCGTCGCCTTCCCGGACCTCGTCGCCGGCGCCGCGCTCGCGTACGAGCCGCACCGCGTCGCCTTCTACCTGCAGGAGACCATCGCCGCGTTCCACTCGTACTACACGGGCGGGAAGAAGACCGGCGAGCGCGTCATCGGGCCCGATCCGCGCAAGACCGCCGGCCGCCTCTACCTCGTGAAGGCGCTGAAGCAGGTGCTCGCGAACGGCCTCGCCGTCCTGGGCGTCTCCGCGCCGGAGCGGATGGACGCGCGCGAGGTGGCCGAGGAGGAGTAGGCGCCCGGGCGCGATAGCGGCCGAAAACTGGCGCCATCGGCGCGTCCGCCTACGATGGGCGACACGGGTCGCGCCGCCGCGCGCCGGCGAGGTCCTTCTGCCATGCGCGAGAACACCAGGATGAAGCCGCAGCGATTCGAGCTCTCGCTCGACGGGCGGCAGGCGACCACCGTGCTCGTGGGCGCGCTCGTCATCCTCGGCGCCGTCTTCGTGCTCGGCCTCTCCCTCGGGCGCCAGGCGGCGGCGCGCGCCGCGCCCGCCGTCGCGGTCCACGACGCGCTCGCCCCGCTCGACCAGCCGCTCGCGGCGAGCGACGAGCCGCCGCCCGTGCTCAAGGCGCCGCAGGCGCTGACCGACGATCGCGCCATCGAGAAGAGCATGCCCGTGCCGCAGGTGAGGTCCGCGAGACAGCCACCCGCGCGGAGGGCGATGCCGACGTTGGCGTTGACCTCGACCTCGACCCCGACCCCGACCCCGACCCCGACCGCGACCGCGACCGCGACCCCGACCGCGACCCCGACCCCGACCCCGACCGCCTCGACCGCTCCGAAGGGCGCCTACACGATCCAGGTCGGCTCGGCGCCCCGGCGCGAGGACGCCGCGCGCCTCGCGAAACGGCTCGCGGCGCGCAACGCGCGCGTCGTGAGCGCCGACGTGCCGGGCAAGGGACGCTGGTACCGCGTCCAGATCGGCGCCTTCGACTCGCAGGAAGCCGCGAAGCGCCAGCTCGCCACCCTGGCGCGCGCCGGCGTCCAGGGCATCGTGACGGTCACCAGGTGAAACGCTAGGATTCCGCCCGCATGCGCACCTTCGAGAAGCCGAAGCGCGTCGAGAAGCCCTGGGGACACGAGCTCTGGTGGGCGCAGACCGACCGCTACGTCGGGAAGCTCCTGCACGTGAAGGCGGGGCACCAGCTCTCGCTGCAGTACCACGTGGCGAAGGACGAGACGATCCACCTCTGGAGCGGCGACCTGACGCTGGTCCTCGACGAAGACGGGTCGGGCCTCACCGAGCACAAGCTCCGGCCGGGCGAGAGCTACCACGTCAAGCCCGGCACGAAGCACCGGATGGTCGCCGTCACGGACTGCGACATCCTCGAGGTGTCGACCCCCGAGGTCGAGGACGTGGTCCGCCTCGAGGACAGCTACGGAAGAGCGAAGAAGTAGCGGTTGATCGTCATCAGCTGCTGCCACCTTCCGTTCGCGCTCCGAGTGGACCGACGCGCGAATCACCCCGCGTGAGGGAGGTCACAGGGTTGTTCAGAATGCCCGGGACCGAGCCAGGCGAGCGAGACGCAAGCAGCGCGAGACGCGACGACCGAGCCTACCCGCAGGGTAGGTGAGGGAGGAGCAACGAAGCGATGCGACGCGGATCGCTCGCCGCGGCGACGGGACGGGCGTCCTGGACAGCCCTCTCACGGCGTGCCCCCGAGCCACAGCCCGTCGCGTCCACCGCCGCGCACGCCGTAGATCACGCGCCCGCCGTGGGGTGGCAGGTAGAACGTGACGTCGAAATCGATCGCGGTCGGCTGCCAGGCGGTCGCACCCGACGTGAGCAGGAGGACGAGCTCGCCGCGCTGCAGGGCGTCGTCCCACTCGCGAATCGCGACGAGCGCCTGACCGTCCACGCCGAAGTCGAAGGCCGACGCTCCGACGCGCTGGAGCGGCTGGGCGATGAGGTCCTTGCCGTCGGCCGTGCCCTTCACGGCGAGGTCGCCGCGGTTCGACGCCGCGTCGAAGCTCCCGATCCCGGCCACCCACTGCTCCTGGGGATCCCACGCGATCCGCTGAACCGACGCGCTCGAGGCGAGCACGAACGGCGCCGGCGGCGATCCCACGGCAGCGACCTTCAGCTCGCTCGCGATGCCCGGCTGCGGCGTTGCGCTGCCGGGCGATTGCGGGTTCTCGAAGCCGCGCGCGTAGGCGACGAAGCCGCGCTTCGGAGCGAAGCCGAAGCCGGCGGCGGCGCTGACTCCCGCGTCGATCGGCGTCGCCGAGGCGCTGGTGCTCGTGAGGGCCGCGACGGAGAGGTCGCCCGTGAACGGGTCGGCCGCGCTGCGCAGGACGTACGCGAGCGCGCTCGCGCCTTGCCCCGTCGCCGAGAGCCCGTAGGCGAGCGAGGCGGGGGAAGCGCCCGCCAGCAGATCGCCTCCGGCGGGCACGGGGCTGACGTGCAGAGTGGCTTGCTGCGACAGGATGTCCCACCCGGTCGCGTACACGACGTCGTTTCCCACGACGTCGGCCGAGCTCACCGAGGCGGCGAGCGGCGCGAGGGCGCCCGCGATCCAGAGCGCGAACGTCACGCCGTCGGAGCTCCGGACCAGGTAGACGAGGTGTCCGTCCGCGGTCCAGCTCATCCGGTCCACACCCGCCGCCAGCCGCGCAGCGGGCGCCCCGGGCGGCAGCGTCTGCACGAAGAGGTCGCCGCCGGCGGTCGCGGTCCAGCCAGTGAGGAACGCGACCTGGTCGCGGGCCGGGGCGAGCCGGTACATCACGAAATCGAAGCGGGAAGCCTGCGACGCCACGAGCTGGGGCGCCGCGCCCGCCGTCCAGTAGTAGAGGTCCCCCGTGCGCGAGGTCGCCCTGTAGTTGTCCACGTACACGGCGCCGCCGTCCGCCAGAAAGTCGTAATTCTCCACGCGGACGTGGTTCGCGACGACGGCCGGTGCGCCGCCGGGCAGGTCGGCGACGACGAGCTGGCCCGTGACGAACGAGACGTCCTGGAGCGTCAACACGCGCGCCTGCGCGTCGTCGAAGCGCGCGCCCGTGCTGCCGTTCACGATCCCGCCCGCGCCGCCGTTCGCGCCGATCACGACCGGCACCGACCCGGGCGCGGACGAGAGCACGGTGACGTCGCCCGTGCCGGCCACCGGATCGTAGCGGTCGAGGTAGACGAGCCCACCCGGGCCGGGGACGCAGTCGAACGCGTGCCCGAACGGGCGGACGTCCGGTGACGGCGACGCGTTCACGATCTTGCCCGGATCGCCCTGGAGGAAGCAGCCGCCGCGCCACGCCGGGACGTCCGGGCTGAAGCTCTGGACGGCCGGCGCCCCGCTCCCCGGGATGACCGGCTGACCTGCATCGGGAGCGCCGCCGGACGGCGAGCTGCCGCAGGCCGCGAGGAGCGCGAGAGCGGTGAGCGCGCACGCGCGAGGGCGGCAGGTCATGAGGCGCACTCTAGTGCGATCCTCGTACGAGGAGCGCCAGCGCGAGCGCGAGCACGAGGGAGGCCGCGAGCACGAGCGCCATCTTGCGCGGGTCGGCCTTGCGCTCCCTCACGCCGCGGAGCGCGGGCATCGAGCCCGCGGGCACCCACCGCAGCGAGCCCTCGGCGCGCACGAGATCCTCGTCGCCCAGGAAGCCTTGCGTATAGAGCGCGTGCAGGTCGGCGAGGCTGGGGCACACCAGCTCCTCACCATCCGGATTGCGGATCACGTACCGCATCAGGCAGCTCCCAGCTCGGCGCAGATGGCGTCCGAGACGCGCAGCCCGTCGACCGCCGACGATACGATGCCTCCCGCGTAGCCGGCCCCCTCACCGGCCGGGTAGAGCCCCCGCATTCCCGGCGACTGGTAGTCCTCCGACCCACGCACGAGTCGGCATGGCGAGCTCGTCCGCGACTCGATCCCGATGAGGATCGCCTCCTCGGTGAGGAAGCCGTGCATGCGGCGCTCGAATCCCCGCAACCCGGCATGCAGCGCGGTGCGGACGGCCTGCGGATAGAGCACCTGAAGGTCGGCGTGCGTCAGCCCGGGCGGGTAGGACGACCGTCCGGGGGGCTGGCCGGGCCGCCGGGCGAGGTAATCGGTGATCCGCTGCGCGGGCGCCCGGTAGTGCCCGCCGCCGAGCTCGAACGCCCGCGCCTCCCAGGCGCGTTGCCAGGCGAGGCCCGCGAGGGGGCCGGTGAAGCCCTCCGCCTCGAAGTCCGCCGGGCCCACCGCAACGACGATCCCGGCGTTCGCGACGCGCGAGCTGCGGAGCGAGTTCGACATCCCGTTCGTGCACTGCAGGCCGGGCTCCGTCGGCGTGGGGACCACCACGCCGCCCGGGCACATGCAGAACGAGAAGACGCCCCGCGACCGCCCGTCGACGGTGGGGTTGTCGGCGAGCTTGTAGTCCGCCGGCGGCAGCCCGCTCTTCCCGGCGGCCGGGCCGTACTGGATGCGATCGATGAGCGCCTGGGGGTGCTCGGCGCGGAACCCCGCTGCGAAGGCCTTGGCCTCGATGGGCCAGCCGCGCGCGGCGAAGAGCTCGAAGAGCTCGCGGGCGCTGTTCCCCGGCGCGAGCACGAGCCGATCGCAGGGCAGGGTCCTGCCGTCGGCGAGCACGAGCCCGCGCACGCGGCCCTCGCGCAGCTCCACGTCCACCGCGCGGGCGCTCCAGTGGAACTCGCACCCGCCGCGCTCGAGGTCCTCGCGCATGGCGGAGACGGCGCCCGGCAAGAGATCGGAGCCGACGTGCGGCTTGCCTTCGGACAGGATGCGGGTCACGCCGCCGTAGTGCGCGAAGAGCTCCACGACTCTCCGCACCGCGGGATGGTGGATGCGCGTGCCGAGCTTCCCGTCGGTGTAGGCGCCCGCGCCACCCTCGCCGAAGCTCATGTTCGACTCGGGATCGAGCTCGCCCGAGCGCATGAGCGCGGTGACGTCGCGGCGACGCGGCTCGACGAGCTTCCCACGGTCGACCACGATCGACCGCACCCCCCGTTCGAGGAGGGCGTGCGCACAGAACAGGCCGGCAGGACCTGCCCCCAGGATGACGGGCGGCAGCTCCGGCGCCCTCACGCGCACCGGCGGGGGCTCGGGCACCGGCGCGGGCACCACGTCGGCGAGCCCCTCGCGGATCTCGCCCTCGATCTCGACCTCGACGTTGACGAGCCAGCGGGGGTGCCCCTTCTTCCGCGCGTCGAGCGACTTGCGGATCACCGAGAGCCCGGCGAGCGACGCAGGCGAGACGCCGAGCTTTTCGGCCGCGCGGCGAACGAGCGTCGCGTCGTCCTCGTCGACCCAGAGCCCGATGTTCAGGACGCGGTAGCGCATGCCTCGGCGGTGGCCTCAGTCCTCGTGTGGGTTCGGCAGTTTAGCCGTGCGAAGCGTGCTACGCGCCTTTCAACCCCTCGAGGTGCGACTGCGAAGCGCCGTTCGCGCTCCCACTGGGGTCCGCGCTTCCCTCGCGCGGCGCTAATGTACCGCATTCATTGCCGTCGTGGCGCGTCAGAGGTTCATGGCGCGCGTGTTGCTACAGGGTGTCGCTCACCCGATCGCGCCGCGCTCGCTGACCCGTCCACGGTTGCTTGGAGAACAGAAGCCATGATTCCGTCGATGCTCGACAACAAGGGAACGAAGATCCTCGCCAAGTCGCTGTTCAAGGAGCTCCGGGGCAACGGCTACTCCGCGAACCAGATCCTCGGGCTCACGACCGAGCTCATCGATCTCGTGACGCAGGACCTCCGCGACGCCAACGCCGCCGCGGCAGCGCGGGCGGGCGACTCCCAGGACGAGGTGCGGGCGAGCGCCTAGCGCGTCGAAAACTTTTGAGTCCAGCGCGCGGCTGGGGTCGAGGCGGCGCCGAGAAATCGGCGCCGCCTGTCTTTGGTTGGTCTCGGAATTTCCGTTGACTGCACGCGGCCTTGCAAGTAGTTTACGCGGCCGGTTCCCACACCCACACACGGCATCCACGCCCTCGGGAGGCACTCGTACATGGCGCGCATCGCTATCAACGGTTTCGGTCGGATCGGTCGCTGCGTGGTGCGCGCGGCCCTGGAGCGCGGGGACAAGGACGTCGAGTTCGTCTCGATCAACGACATCACCGACACGAAGACGCTCGCCCACCTGCTCAAGTACGACTCCGTCCACGGCGTCCTCGACGCCGACGTCAAGGCGACCGACAAGTCCATCGTCGTGAACGGGAAGGAGATCCAGGTCACCGCGATCAGGAACCCGGGCGAGCTCCCGCACGCCGCGAACAAGATCGACCTCGTCATCGAGGCGACGGGCCTCTTCACCGAGCGCGAGAAGGCGGAGAACCACCTCAAGGCGGGCGCGCCTCGCGTCCTCATCTCGGCCCCGGCCAAGAACCCCGACATCACGATCGCGTACGGCATCAACCACGAGAAGCTCGACCGCTCGAAGCACAAGATCGTCTCCAACGCCTCCTGCACGACGAACTGCCTCACGCCGGTGGCGAAGATCCTGCTCGAGGCCTTCGGCATCAAGCGCGGCCTCATGACGACGATCCACAGCTACACGAACGACCAGAACCTGCTCGACCTGCCGCACAAGGACCTGCGCCGCGCCCGCGCCGCCGCGCTCTCGATGATCCCCTCCACCACCGGCGCCGCCAAGGCGGTGGCCGAGGTCATCCCGGAGCTGAAGGGCAAGCTGCACGGGACCGCGGTGCGCGTCCCGACGCCGAACGTCTCGCTGGTCGATCTCACGGTCGAGCTCGAGAAGGCTGCCACGGCCGAGAGCATCAACGCCGCGTTCAAGGCGGCCGCCGAGGGCAAGCTGAAGGGCGTCCTCCAGTACTCGGAGGAGCCCACCGTCTCCATCGACTACAACCACAACCCGCACTCGGCGATCTTCGACGCCACCAGCACGTTCGTCATCGACAACACCTTCGCGAAGGTGTTCGCCTGGTACGACAACGAGTGGGGCTTCTCGAACCGCCTCATCGACGTCGCGAAGTACCTCACGAAGTAGGCCTTCGCCATGGCGCTCAGGACCATCGACGCCCTCGACCTCGGGGGGAAGCGGGTCTTCATCCGCGTCGACTTCAACGTCCCGCTCGACGAGCAGGGCAAGGTGTCGGACGACCAGCGCATCCGCGCGGCGCTCCCGACGATCAGGTACGCGCTCGGCCGGAAGGCGAAGGTGGTCCTGGCCTCCCACCTCGGCCGCCCCAAGGGGAAGCCGGAGGACCGGAAGAAGTACACGCTCCTGCCGGTCGCCGAGCGGCTGCAGCAGCTGCTCGACCAGGACGTGATCTTCGCCGACGACTGCGTGGGCGACGGCGTGAAGAAGCTCGTCCGGGAGCTCAAGGACGGCCAGGTGCTGCTCCTGGAGAACCTCCGCTTCCACCCGCAGGAGGAGGCGAACGACGAGGCGTTCGCGAAGGAGCTGGCGAGCCTCGCCGACGTGTGGGTGAACGACGCGTTCGGGACGGCGCACCGCGCTCACGCGTCCACCGCCGGGATGGCGAAGTTCGTCAAGGAGAAGGCGGCCGGCTTCCTGATCCAGAAGGAGGTCGAGTACCTGGGCAAGGCGCTCGCGCGGCCCGCGAAGCCGTTCGTCGCGATCCTGGGCGGCGCCAAGGTCTCGGACAAGATCAAGGTGCTGGAGAACCTCCTCTCCAAGGCCGACGCGGTCTGTATCGGCGGCGCGATGGCCTACACGTTCCTGAAGGCCCAGGGCGTCGCGGTGGGGAAGAGCAAGGTGGAGGAGGACAAGCTCGACCTCGCGCGGTCGATCCTCGAGAAGGCGAAGGCGAAGGGGGTGGACTTCCTCCTGCCCGTCGACCACGTCTGCGCGGCGGAGGCGAAGGAGAGCGCGAAGCGCGAGGTCGTGAACGACCGCTCCATCCCGGAGGGCCTCATCGGCCTCGACATCGGCCCGAAGACGCTCGATCGATACCGCCAGCGCGTCCTGTCCGCGAAGACGGTGTTCTGGAACGGCCCGATGGGCCTGTTCGAGCAGAAGCCGTGGGCCGAGGGCACGTTCGGCGTGGCGCGGGCGATGGCCGAGTCGCCGGCCGTGACGGTCGTCGGCGGCGGCGACAGCGCCGCGGCGGTCGAGGAGGCGGGGCTCGTCCTGAAGATGAAGCACGTGTCCACGGGCGGCGGCGCCAGCCTCGAGTTCCTCGAGGGGCGCGAGCTCCCCGGCATCCAGGTGCTGGAGGAGTAGCCCATGGCGCGCATCAAATTCGTCTGCGGCAACTGGAAGATGTTCAAGACGGCCGGCGAGGCGCGCGACCTCGTGCGCGCGCTCGCGCCGCTCGTCGCGGAGGTGGCGGGCAAGGTCCAGGTCGCGGTCGCGCCGCCGTTCACGGCGCTCGCCGCGGTGGTGGAGGCGGCCCGCGGCACGCGCATCGAGGTCGCGGCGCAGAACGTCCACTTCGAGGCGCAGGGCGCCTTCACGGGCGAGATCTCCGCGGGCATGCTCGCCGACCTCGGCGTGAAGCACTGCATCGTGGGGCACTCCGAGCGGCGCCAGCTCTTCGGCGAGACGGACGAGGGCGTCCGCAAGAAGGCGGCTGCGCTCCTCCAGGCCGGGATCCTCCCGATCGTGTGCGTGGGCGAGACGCTGCTGGAGCGGGAGGCGGGCAGGACGCTCGAGGTCGTCTCGCGGCAGGTCCGCGCCGCGCTCCAGGGGCTCTCGCCCGCCGACGTCGCGCGGCTCACCGTCGCCTACGAGCCGGTGTGGGCCATCGGCACGGGGAAGACCGCCACCACCGCGCAGGCGCAGGAGGTCCACGCCGCGCTCCGCGCGCTCCTGCGCGAGCTGGCGGGCGGCGCCGCGGATCAGGTCCGGATCCAGTACGGCGGCTCGGTGAAGGCCGACAACGCCGCCGAGCTCATGGCGCAGCCCGACGTCGACGGCGCGCTCGTCGGCGGCGCGAGCCTCAAGGCGCCCGACTTCTCGCAGATCGTGAAAGGTGCACTCCGTTGATCACGCTCGTCACCGTCCTCCACATCGTCGTCTGCGTCGTGCTCATCCTCGTGATCCTGCTCCAGGCGGGGAAGGGCGGGGGCATGGGCGCTGCGTTCGGGGGCGGCTCGCAGACCGTCTTCGGCGGCCGCGGCGCGCAGACCTTCCTCGGCAAGGTCACGAGCGCCTGCGCGGCCATCTTCATGATGACCTCGCTCGCGCTCGCCTATCACGCGTCGCACACGAGCTCGGTCGTCCGGCCGGATGTCGCGCCGGTGGGCCGTCCGAACGCTCCTCCGCCCGCGGCGCCACCGTCGCCCGGCGCCCCGGCTGGCACGACCACGCCCGCTCCGCCGCAGAGCCAGCAGCCGGTGGCGCCTGCCCCGGCGCCCGCGAAGTAGCGAGCCGCTCCGCGGACGAAAGAGAAAGGGGACTCGGGTCACCGAGTCCCCTTTCCTTTTTTCCGGAGTGCCCAGGGCGAGATTCGAACTCGCACGCCTTACGGCGCCACCCCCTCAAGATGGTGTGTCTACCAGTTCCACCACCTGGGCTTGCGGCCGGCCTTATCTAGCAAAGGCTCCATCCGGGCGCAAGGGACCAGTTCGCCCGCTTGCCAAGAGCCGGGCACGCGTTACCCATGTCGCATGAACACGGAGCTGCAGCAGGAGACGATGGTCCACGACTTGGAGCTGCCGAACGCGTGCGTCGCGTGCGGCGGCCCGCTCGCCGCGCGCTTCACCCCGGGCAGCGCGCGCGGCGTGTGCCTCGCGTGCCGAGTGATCTCGGCGATGACCGTATCGCGCGCCGGCGACGGGCTCCAGATCGTCCAGGAGCCGGGAGGCGAGGCCTAGGAGCCGCTCCGGCGAGATGGCTTGCCCGGGCCCGCCCCCGTCCCCGCGCTCATCCGGTCCGCGGGGCGGTGGCGGGCCCGACGCGTCTAAATGGCGTCTAGGCGATGTTGTCTAAGCGCCCTCGAGCATGTCGCGCGTCTTCTCCTTGTCCTTCCACGCGTCGGCGTCGGGGAGCGCGTCCTTCTTCTCGGTGATGTTCGGCCACTTCGTCGCGAGCTCGGCGTTGAGCGCGACGTACTCCTTCCACTTCTCGGGGGTGCTCTCCTCCGGGAAGATCGCCTTGGTGGGGCACGCCGGCTCGCAGGCGCCGCAGTCGATGCATTCGTCAGGGTGGATGACGAGGAAGTTCGGCCCCTCGTAGAAGCAGTCGACCGGGCACACCTCGACACAGTCCGTGTACTTGCACTTGATGCAGGGCGCCGCGACGATGTAGGGCATGGAAGCTCCTTGGCCGGCTTCGCTGCAATAATCCAGCGATGGCGCCGCGCAACGTGTGGCCCCGGCTCGACCCACCGGGGCGCCGCGCGAGACGCGGCGCTCCCGGACGCCCGCCCGCCTCGTCTCCCGCCTACCTCACGCCTCGCTCTCGTAGTAATCGAGGCCGAGGTGCGTGATGAGCTCCTCGCCCGCGAGGTGGCGGAGCGTGTTCTTGAGCTTCGACTGCTGGATGAAGAGGTCGTGCTCGGGGTAGAGCCCCTCGGCGTGCATCGGGCTCTTGAAGTAGAACGAGAGCCACTCCTGGATGCCCTTCATCCCGGCGCGCGCCGCGAGGTCCATGAAGAGCGCGATGTCGAGCGCCACCGGCGCCGCCAGGATGGAGTCGCGGCACTGGAAGTTGACCTTGATCTGCATCGGGTAGCCGAGCCAGCCCACGATGTCGATCGCGTCCCAGCCTTCCTTGTTGTCGGCGCGCGGCGGGTAGTAGTGGATCGTGACCTTGTGGTCGAAGTGGCCGTACAGGTCGGGGTAGAGCTTCGGCTGGAGTATGTGCTCCAGGACCGACAGCTTCGAGACCTCCTTCGTCTTGAAGCTGCCCGGATCGTCGAGCACCTCGCCGTCGCGGTTACCGAGGATGTTGGTCGAGAACCAGCCCTGCAGGCCGAGCATGCGCGCCTTCAGCATGGGCGCGATGGTCGTCTTCATGAGCGTCTGACCGGTCTTGAAGTCCTTCCCGGCCACGGGGACGCGCTGCTCCTTCGCGAGCTGCTGCAGGGCGGGGACGTCGACGGTGAGGTTGGGCGCGCCGTTCGCGAACGGGACGCCCTCCTTCAGCGCCGCCCATGCGTAGATCATGGAGGGCGCGATGGCGGGGTCGCTCTTCGCGAGCGCCTTCTCGAAGGCGGCCAGGTCGCCGTGCACCGCCGACGGCTCGATGTAGACCTCCGTCGAGGCGCACCACAGCATGACGGCGCGCTCGCAGCCCTCCGCCTTCATGAAGGCCCGGATGTCGGCGCGCAGCATCTCGCCGAGCTCCAGCTTGGACTTTCCCTTCTTCACGTGCGTGCCGTGGAGCCGCTTCACGTACTCGGGCGCGAACACGGCCGGCATCGGCTTCACCGCCGAGAGCGGCTCGCGCAGCTGCTCGAGCAGGTCCGGCTCGAGCACCTTCGCGTGCACCGCCGAGTCGTAGGCGGAGTCGGGAAAGACGTCCCAGCCGCCGAAGCGCACGTCCTCGAGCGCGGCGAGCGGGACGAGCTCCTTCACCAGAGGTGACCGCCCCTCGGTCCGCTTGCCCAGGCGAATGCGTCCCATCTGCGTGACCGAGCCGATCGGCGGCGCCAGGCCGCGGCGGATCGCCTCGACCCCGGCGATGAGCGTGGTCGCGACCGCGCCCATGCCCGGGAGGAGGAGCGCCAGGCGCCCGCTCGCAGGCGCGATGTTCGTCTTCTTGGGCTTCACGTGGTGCCTCCCCCGCTGGTCGCGCGGTCGTGTTCACGATCCTCGGTCGAGCCCCTCTTAGAAAGACCCCTCTTATCGCACAGGGGAGGGGAGGGCGCGCCCTGGCCCACCAGGGTACAATCTTCGCATGACCGACGAAAAGCGGCGCGAGCCGCGCGTCGAGGCGACGCTCGGCCTCAGGCTCGCGTTCGGCTCGGTCGACGAGTTCATCGAGCGCTACGCGCTCAACATCTCGCGCGGCGGCATCTTCGTCCGCACGCGCGATCCGAAGCCGCCTGGCACTCCGCTCGCTTTCGATCTCCAGCTCCAGTCGGGCGAGCACCTGGTCCGCGGCCGCGGCGTCGTGAGGTGGACGACGCCGCCCTCCGCGCCGGGAGAGCCTTCGCGGGCGCCGGGCATGGGCATCAAGTTCACCGAGCTCGACGCCGGAAGCCGGGCGCTCGTCGAGCTCGTCGTCGCGACGCGCGGTGTCGAGGCCAAGAGCGACGAGCCGCCGCGCCCGCCCGAGGCCGGGCGCGCCCTGGCCGCGTCCGCGCAGGCGACGACGCGAGCGCCCGCGGCGCCCGCCGCCGCGGAGCCGCCGGCGCGGCCGCTGCCGCCGAAGTCGAAGCGGATCATCGGCATCGACCTCGGCACGACGAACTCCTGCGCCGCGATCGCAGAGGGCGCGAAGGCGCGCGTGCTCGCGTCGCGCCAGGGCTACACCACCATCCCCTCCATCGTCGCGTACGACGCGCAGGGCCGGCTCCTCGTCGGCCAGCCGGCGAAGGCGCAGATGGTGATCAACCCGAAGAACACCGTCTACGGCTCGAAGCGGCTCGTCGGCCGCCCCTTCGCGAGCCCGACGGTGCAGGCGTGCCGCGACCGCTTCCACTACGAGATCGTGGAGGGTCCCGGCGGCACGGCGGCGGTGCGCTTCGCCGGGCGCGTGTTCTCGCTCCAGCAGGTCGCGGCGTACGTGCTGGGCGAGATCCGCGCGATGGCCTCGCAGGCGCTCGGGGAGGAGGTGAACCGCGCCGTGGTGACGGTGCCCGCCTATTACAACGACCACCAGCGCCACGCCGTCCGCGAGGCGGGACAGCTCGCGGGCCTCCACGTCGAGCGGATCGTGAACGAGCCGACGGCGGCCGCGCTCGCCTTCGGCTTCGGGAAGGGCCTCGACAAGCGCGTCCTGGTCTACGACCTGGGCGGCGGCACGTTCGACGCCTCCGTCCTCGAGATCCAGGGCGACGTCTACGAGGTCGTCTCCACCGGCGGCGACACCTTCCTCGGCGGCGTGGACTTCGACAGCCAGCTCGTCGACCACCTCGTCTACGCCTTCATGCAGGAGCACGGCTTCGCGCCGCCGCAGGATCGCGTCGTCTGGCAGCGCATCCGCGACGCGGCCGAGGAGACGAAGGTGGCGCTCTCGTCGCGCGAGTCGGCGGAGGCCCACGTGCCGTACCTGTGCAAGGACGCCCAGGATCGCGACGTGGACCTGCGGGTGACGGTGACGCGCGCCGAGCTCGAGCGGCTGACCGCCCGGCTCGTGGACCGGACCGTCGAGGTGTGCCGGGAGGTGCTCGCGGCGAAGGGGCTGTCGCGCGACGACATCCACGAGGTGCTCCTCGTCGGCGGGCAGAGCCGGATGCCGCTCGTGTGGCGCCGCATCCACGAGGAGCTGGGGAAGGAGCCGTCGAAGGCCGTCCACCCCGACGAGGCGGTCGCGATCGGAGCGGCGCTCCTCGCCGACTCCGAGGCGCGCATCGACTCGGTGGTGCTGATCGACGTGCTCGCGATGGGGATCGGCGTGGGGCTCCCCGGCGGGCGCATGGTGCCGGTGCTCCCGCGCAACACGCGGCTGCCGCTGAAGCGATCCTACGAGCTCACGACGGTGAAGGACGGACAGGTGGAGATCGAGGTCCCCGTGTTCCAGGGCGACGCGGCGCAGGTGACGGAGTGCGAGTACCTCGGGACGGTGCGCGTCGGCGGGCTGCCCCCGCGGCCGCGCGGGACGGTCAAGGTGGCCATCGAGTTCGCGCTGGGGAACGAGGGCATCCTCTCCGTGAGCGCGCGCGAGCTCGCGACGGGGAAGGTGACCGCGGTCCAGCTCGCGACCATCGACACCCCCGCTTCGCTCCGCCAGAAGCTCCGGCTCCCCGAGGTGCCGGTCCCACCGCGGGGGGCCCGGCCCATCGACGGGCGCGCGCCGGACGCGCCCGCCGCGAGACCGGCGCAGCCTGGGCCCGCGCCGGCGGTCCCGTCGCCCGCGGTGGCGCCCGGGGCGGCCCGCGAGAAGAGGGGCCTGTTCGGCAAGCTGTTCGGGCGGTAGCCACGTGTCGGGACCTCTCGTCATCTTCCTGCGCGCAGCCGACTGGGACGCGCGGCACTTCGCGGTGAGCGTCGCGATCACCGCGGCGGCCCTCGGCGACGCGGTGCACCTCGCGCTCTTCGGCGAGGCGCTGCGCGCCTTCGCGGGCGGCCGCTTCGGCGAGGGCGCGCCGCCCCACGCCGCGGCGGTCCGCGTGCCCCCGCTCGACGCGACGCTCGGCGAGGCGCGGCGCGATCTCGGCGTGCGCGTCGTCGCCTGCGACACGGCGGTCAGGCTGGCGGGCCTGGACCCGCAGGCCGTGGTTCCCCCGCTCGACGCCGTGGTGAGCCTGCCGTCGCTGTGGCGCATCGCGCAGGGCGGGCGGGCGCTGTCGGTGTAGCGGCGGGGTCGAGGTCAAGCCCCTCACGGCGGCGTCGGCCGCCTCGCCGGAAGCGGCCCTGGATTCACCCAGCGCGTGACGCGCAGCATCACCGTCACGGGTGCCCCGGCGTCCGCGGAGCGGACCTCGACGCGGTACTCTCCTGGAGCCGCGAGGCCACAGCGGCGCGTGAGATCGATCTCCACGCCGGCGCGCTCGCCGGCGGCCAGCAGGCGCGCCTCTCCGGACTCGCGCGCGGCGTCGCACACGAGGGCGCGCCCGCCCGCGTCCGAGACGTCCACCCGGAACGCGCCCGGGTCGAGCGAGACGCGGGCGGCGCCGGGGCCGTCGTTCCGGATCCAGATCTGCACCGTCGCGGCGGCGGACCGGGCGGAGGCGCGCGGGGTCGCCTCG
>WNFY01000914.1_pt1 | contig 34004 bp, 32 predicted proteins | sample 5400091 | NCBI WGS metagenome assembly WNFY01 (sample SAMN13153364, study PRJNA577476) | soil metagenome | isolation source: 60 cm soil or saprolite under grassland replicate 1 | place: USA:California | collected 2016-06-15 | reverse complement strand
GCGAGTTGGGTAAAGCTGGCGGTGCAGGAGTTGGAGTTGGTCATGAGACGGGCAATGTGTGTCGCCAGATCGGCGCGCATTACGCCATAACCCATCCGCCAGCCGGTCATGGCATAAGTCTTGGAGAAACCGTCGAGCAGGATGCAACGTTCCTTCATTCCGTCCACAGACATGATGGAGTGATGCTCCCCCTCGAAAATGAGTCGGCTGTAGATCTCGTCGCTCAGCACCATGACGTTGCGATCGCCGATCGCGCGCGCGATCCCATCGATGTCTGTTTTCGTGAGCACGCCGCCAGTCGGGTTCTGCGGCGAATTCAAAATGATGAGCTTGGTGCGATCGTTGATCAGTCCGCCGAGTTCGCCGACATCGAGCCGGAAATCCAACTCCTCGCGCAACTCGATCGGTACGGCTTTCGCGCCGACGTAATTGATCATCGACTCGTAGATAGGGAATCCGGGATTGGGGTAGATGACCTCATCGCCTTCTTCAACGAGGGCAAGGATGGAGAAAAAGATGATGGGCTTACCGCCGGGGACAACGACCACTTCTTCGGGAGTCGCGCTTACCCGACGCGTCTCACTCACGTATTGCGCAATGACTTCGCGCAACTGCGGCAACCCGGCCGAAGGCCCGTAATGGGTGAAGCCTTTGTGCAAGGCGTCACATCCCGCGTCGATAATGTTTGCGGGCGTATCAAAATCGGGCTCCCCGATCTCGAGATGAACGATGTCGCGGCCCTTTGCCTCCAGCGCGCGCGCTTTCACCAGCACTTCGAAGGCGGTCTCGGTGCCGAGACGCGCCATGCGCTCGGCGAGACGGAGTTCGCGCTCTATCATCATACCCGTTTGGTTATAGCTGCGGCGCTGCTTCCGGCAACCGCAAAGACATAATTCATCGGATTCGTTGGCATGACTTCAATCTAAAGAATCCGATCGCGTGGCGACGCGACGCCGCCGATTTTGTTGCAACTTCACGGTGGGTGGTGGGTTCAATCGGCGAGATAACAGGAGGGATGTTGATTATGTGGAAGAAATTTACTGTGACCGCATTGGCGGTCCTCGCATTCGGGTTTGCTTCGGCTCCACGCTCGAGCGCGGGAACCGAGGTCGTGGAGCCTTACCGCGCTCCCGCGCCGACTTACAATTACGCGCCGCCGCCACCGCCCCGGCCGATCTACTATGCTCCGGCACCGGTGGGCGTGGTCGTTTACCCTACCTTTCGCTTCGGGCCGCGCTTCGGGCCGCGGTTCGTCGGTTTCCGCCACCGCCGATTTGTTGGGCGACGCCATCACTGGCGGTGATTCACAGCGCTAAGGACAGTCGCCGCAGTTTACGTCTAGTCAGCTCTTCCTGAGCCGTTTTCGGTTTCCCGTCCCTTCAGCGTTGCGGACAAAGCCAGCTGGCCGGCCGAAGTCTAGGGGTCACATCGGACGAACCTGAGGCGGGCGTCTGCGTCCGCCTGAGGCGGACTGCGTTCGATGCGATATCGGCGCCGGCGCATCCTGAATCTTCATGATCTCGAACGTCCGAAAGAGCGGGGCCAGATCGATCACGTCGTTCGCGGCCGATCTCAAGATGTTCCCGAGATTCGCGGCGACCGACGCGACCTCCACGCGGATCCCGTGTCGGCGCAGCTTGGTGGCGAGATAAGCGAAATCGGCGTCGCCAGTCACCAGAATCACGGCATCGGGCCGCATCTCCATGGAAAGCTCCAGCGCGTCGATCGCCATCATCACGTCCACGTTCGCCTTGTAATGACCTTCTTCGGCGGGCGCCCCATCCTTGGTCACCACCATGAATCCGTTGGAGCGCAGCCAATGGACGAACTTGTTTTTCTTGTCCCGCTCCTCCTGCCAGTTGGGAATGGCCGGCGGCAATCCGGCATAGACCACCATCTCGATCAGATCACGTCCGGCGTTTGGGCCGGCCAGAAAATCGCGAAGCTTTAACCAATCGAGCCCGCGTCCCGCGGTCCGCACAGAACTCCCCACATTGGATTCGTCTACCAGGACCAAGACTTTCGAGCGCGGGGGTGTGATTGAATCTTTCTTTTGCATCGTCCGCCGTAGCCTTGACGAAGGCGGATCAACTCTCAATCCTTTTCTGCATCGATTCATCCATCAGCACCAAGAGCCGGCCGGCGACGCGGAGTGGGACGGATCATTCAAGACGAACAGCCGCGCCCAGGATTGAGTAAGCTGCTCGATTGAGACAGCCGGGCAATTGCATCGCAATCCAAAACTCGCTTCCAAGGATAAAAGTAAACGATTTCACGGAGTGATTTCCTGCGCAACACTGCAGTTCTCGGAATTTATCCCGCGCTACCGCTCAGCATTCGCCACGGCGTACCGAGGGAAGATGGAGCGGTGTTGTTGTCACCGGAGACGAGTCGTATCTGTTCTCTCATGACAACGCAGGAAAAGACTGATGCTATCCAAAAGATCATAGCGAACCACAAGGACAATGTCACCGCCGCACAAGCTGCTAACATCGACGCGGGTCTAAACTCACTTGTGATTGAAGCGATGAACGACGCGTTTAAAGCCGATCTTGCCGTCGTTTTTGGCTTAAGATCTGTGGTGCCGGGACGCGAGTAGCCTCAGAGGAAGGAGTTTGGAATAAGAGTTAAGAAAGCGAACGCCAAGGCAGTTGCGAAGTACAGAGCGATGAAGGCAATTCGAGTGCACGAGTTTGGGAATGCAGAAGTTTTGCGGCTCGAAGAAGTGCCAAAGCCGCAGCCTAGTCCTGGCCAGGTGTTGGTACGGATGCGCGTGATCGGCGTTAATCCGGTCGAGACTTACATTCGTGCGGGGACCTATCCACGGAAACCGGACTTGCCTTACACGCCAGGTAATGACGGCGCGGGCGTGGTCGAGCGGGTGGGCGCGGATGTAAATGAATTTGAACTGGGCGATCGAGTTTACACGGCGGGGTCATTGAGCGGGACGTATGCCGAGTTTGCGTTGTGCAAGACAGAGCAAGTGCATCCGTTGCCGGAGAATGTTTCTTTCGCGCAAGGCGCCGCCATGGGCACGCCCTACGCGACCGCGTATCGCGGGTTGTTTCAGCGCGCCGACGCTAAGCCGGGTGAAACAGTGCTCGTTCACGGCGCGAGCGGCGGTGTCGGGACGGCGGCGGTTCAACTGGCGCGCGCTCGCGGTCTGCGCGTGCTCGGCACGGCGGGTAGTGACGAGGGATGCAAGCTCGCGCGTGAACAAGGCGCGCACGAAGTGTTCGATCATCGCGCGCCTAACCAATTCGAGCAGATCATGAACGCAACGTCCGGGCGCGGTGTTGATGTGATCGTGGAGTTGCTTGCGAACGTGAATCTCGGGAAAGATCTGACCATTCTCGCGAAAGGCGGTCGTGTTGCGATTATCGGAAGCCGCGGCCGCGTGGAGATCGATCCGCGCGACGCGATGCAGCGCGATGTCGATCTTCGCGGAATGGTGATGCCGAACACGTCACCAGCAGACTTGGCAAGCATTCACGCTGCGCTCGTGGCCGGTTTGGAAAACGGAATGTTGCGTCCGGTGATCGGCAAAGAATTTTCGCTAGCCGAAGCGCCCCAGGCGCATCGCGCAGTCATGGAGCCCGGAGCGTTTGGGAAAATCGTGCTGGTTACGGGAAGTGAGAAGTAAGAAGTACATGGGAAGGAAAAATAGGAAGGAGACGAAAGGAAAAGGTAACAATCAAAAGCAATAGCAGGCATAAAAAGGGCAAAAGGAGTCGATTGGGTTTGATCGCTTCATTGAAGCGGAATGTGCGAGCGCCGTAGATTTTCGCCAGATCGCGATCGAGATTAGGGCGGCGAAAATTTGCTACAGGTGCGGGCCGGTACTGCAGTAGGATCCTTAGCTGGATGAACGAGCGCGAACGAGAAATCGCATCTGGCTTGCCGTCGGACTTGGATAGGCTGCCGCTGCTCGGCGGATTTCGGTTGCGCGGGATTGAGATGACGCGGCTGGAAACTTTTATCGACGCCGCGTTCGCCTTCGCGATCACAATGCTGGTGATCGCGGCGGAGCGCATTCCGGACGATATCGAAACGCTCCTGGCCGCTTTCAAAAACGTGCCGGCCTTTATCGCGAGCATCATCGTGCTCGGAATTTTTTGGCGCGGACATTGGTTGTGGAGCCGGCGTTACGGCCTCGAAGACGGCATCTCGATCTTCATTAGCTGGGCAATGATCGTCACCATCTTGATCTATATGTATCCGCTGAAAGCCATCTTTAGTTCCATGTGGTTTCTGCTCAGCGGCGGGGCAGTGGGACACAGACTCGGGGCTCATTCCGAATTGCAAGTGCGCGCTGCTTTTGCGGTCTTCGCGCTTGGGTTTACTGCCATTGCATTGGAAGTAGTGCTGTTGAATTTGCGGGCGTGGGGGTTACGTGAGCCGTTACGGTTGAATGCACGGGAAAAGTCGATCACCATCCATGAGGTAACGGGATGGAGCGTCCCGGTCGGTGTAGGAATTATTTCGGTTGTTCTGGCGCTGACCCTGCCGATTGAGCAAATCGCGTGGAGCGGTTGGGTTTACTTCTCGATGGCAATTCTTGTGCCGCTGCATTCAGCCTACCGCCGTCGGAGAATCCAAGGTTTATGATCGATATGGAAATGCTGAGCTGGCAAATTGTTGCAATGTCGAAAACATAACTTTTATGAAGCAATTTCTCGTGGTTGTTGTGACAGTCCTTGCAAGTTTGAGCCCCATTTGGGCTAACCTGGGCGACGGCGGCGACAGAATTGATGATGCGTATGGCAACCTGGTCGAGCGACATTTGCGCGATGATGGAACGGTCAGCGTCCTTTACCATAAGGATCGATATCTTTACTTCATGATCTTCGCCAACGGCCGAAGCATTTTGGAAAGGTATTCACACGTTAGGGGAACTGATCTTTCCGAAAAAGAGATCGCAAGATTCCTGAAGGCCAATGCCGCCGGCGCGACCTGGTCGCCGGGAAGTAAGGGAAAAGAACGTCGATTCAAACGCAGCGATGGCAAGGCCGCCGCAACTTATGGGACCATGGATGGCCGGCCGACACTGACAGTGCGGGAGCTGGATACCAGGCGATAATCTTGGCGCGGGCCGGCTACACTTCAGACTGCCGGAGGGCGCTTCGGCAACATGAACGCTGCGACAATACCAACGCACAAGAAGCCGATAATCTGAACGAACATGTAGCTGGCGGTGTAAACGCAGGGAAAGCCATACCAGTTCCAATAGGAAACGTTGGTGGCAATGGCGGCAACAATTCCGGCAACCAAAACAAAGCCGACTCGGCCGGCGAAACCTGCTATGGCGGTCTGGGCGAGGAGGAAAACGACCAGGATCGATTCGACTAGTTCGGTCGCGAATTCGATGGTCAGCGCTTTTGCAAATGCGAACGGCCGCGCATAATTGTAAATCAAGAGACCCGATGGACCGCTAGACATCTTAGCTGCCTCTTGTTTCATCGCTTCGTTCTTTTCCTGCCGAGTTGCGTTCGGTCCGACACCGAGGCCCGGAAAAAAGTAAAGGCCCGACTTTTCTGCGATGTTCGATTGCATGGCGGAGAGGACGGCTGATTCATTTGGAATTTCGCTGATGCCTGCTTCGCCAAGCGGCAGGAACATGTGCGCGATCGACGTCCAGATAAACATGGCGATTCCACCGAGAATACCGGCAAGAAGGATTTTCATAAGCAGGAAGGCTGAAGGATGTAAGAGAAATTTAGAAGGACAAAATGAAGAATCAGAACTGGTGAAGACCAATTGCACGCACGCGGCTGGCGCTACAGCGCAAGCATTGTGCCGCGGCAGTTTGAACTACCGCAGTGGCATGCGAATTTCCTTTTGGTTTCTTCGGTGATCGGTTCGTCGATTTCCATTGCGTAATCGTAAAAGAGTTCTTGGCCAAGTTCGATGTCGTGTATTGCGTAGATAAAAATTCGGCCGTCTTCCTCGATCGCTTCGCAGTTCGGATCGCAACAATGGTTGATCCAGCGCGCGTCGTTGCCGCCAATCTCGGGATTGATTACTTCGCCGCTTTCCAGTCCGAAATTGAATGTGTGCGGACTGCTCTCGTCATCGGGAGCCCTCTCCCAGGAGATGCGTTGGCCGGTGTATTCGATGACGCGGGTGCCCTTGGGGATAAACTGCGCGGCGTAAACGCCGCGGCCGTGCACGTTTGACTCGCCAACCTCAATCCGTCCGGCTGGCTTTGGAGTTTTAGTCTTCTTCGGCATAGCCGTCCGATTCGGAAGCAAGATGCAGATGATGCTTTATCGTTTCTGCTTAAGCCATCAGATCTCCAGTTTTCTCAGCACATCCTTACTTCAAGGTGCATTTCCGGTAAGTGGCCATCGGCCAACCTCAAACCAGCGTGTTTCATTCGCGGGCGCGTGATTGGATCGCAGTTGAGGTTGAGAGATCAGGGAGAGCCCAGACTCAAGTGGAGAATTGCGCCCGTACTTCGGCCGACACGCGAACAGGCCGTCCCGTTTGGGTGTTTATCGGACACCACAACGTCCGTGCCGTAGATAAAAGCTGGCGGTCACTCTTGCGCCGGATTTCGGTGAAGCGTTCAAACGTGAGCCGGCTGGCTTTCCCGACCCATGTGCAAAGCACGATTTCGTCATCAAGCGTGGCCGGCGTTTTATAATCGATCTCATGTCGCACAACGACCCAACCGATCGCCTCCTGAGTTACCGAGCTGGCGATCGCTCGCCAATGCGCCATGGCGACACCCTGAACCCAGCGGAGGTAAACGGTGTTGTTCACGTGATTTTGTTCATCGATATCGCCCGGGAGGACCGGAACCGTCATTTCGAATACGATGGAGGACATGAGAAAGTCCGTCAGATTCGCGCGTGCGAATGAAAGTCAAACGGCGAAACTTTCGCCGCAAGAGCAGTGGGCGACGGCGTTTGGATTCGTGACTTTAAAGCCGCCTTTCTGCAAATCTTCGCTGTAATCGAGCACCGAGCCGCTGACGAATAGCGCGCTCTTTGGATCGACAACGAGCCGGACGTTGGAGGTCGGCACGAGGATATCCTTCTCTTTCGGGCCATCTACCAGATCCATGACGTATTGCAGGCCGGAGCAGCCGCCGCCGACAACCGCGAGGCGCAACGCACCCTCTGGCTTGCCTTTTTCTTCAAGCAACGACGCCAGTTTACGCGCCGCTTTCTCGGTAACGCTGATCAAGCGTTCGTTGCCGATCTTATAACTGATTGTCGGGGATTCGGTGGTCATTCAAAAATGATGATTTGGCATTAATTTTTGATGTTTCAATCTCGCGCCTCTGCATGGAGCAATTGCGCGACTTCGTTTTGCACGGTTTCCAGTTCGTCGAGCCGCAATCGTGGGTCCTGTACGATGAAAACATCGCCAGTCCCGCCGTGTTCGTAAATTAAAACACGCCGGTTCGCAGCTTCCTCGGTCTTTATCTGTTTCAGTATCCGCTTACGCTCAAGCATGGCAGCGAGGACGTAGCACGCATTCTCCGGAGGGGTTTTCGATGCAATCAAACGGCGGAAGAGCTGTTCGGCATTTTCTTTTGGCAGAGGTTCAGCCGGCGGCGCCGGCAGAGGTTCATAGCGCGATCTCCAAAAAGAAAACGGTTGAATATTCTCGTTTCGATTGCGCCACGCCTCTTCGCTCAAATCTTCGCGGCGATAACCATCGGCGTCGTGAAAAAGCAGGGTGTAGAAGTATTCACCGGGTGCGAACGGACGATGGGTCACGGCACACGCGTCCGCCCGATGCTTGATCGTCCATTCCTCTGGCAACGGATTCATTGCGCAACTATACGTCGCGCGGTGAAAAGATGAAAGCCGGGGGCTTCGCGGTTGGAAGCGCGAAGATAGAACAGATAAAGGCCAATTGCAGTGAAAAGGAGATTTGGCGTCCAGGCCGCGATCCAGGGAGAGACGCGATCGCCTTCGCCGAGCGCGAGAAAAAGCTGGACCAGAAAGTTCATCGAGAAAACGAGGACCACCGCAGCCGCAACGCTCGAGAGCACGCCCCGGCGCGAGTACCCGATTCCGAGCGGGGCCGCGATACAAACCACTACCAGGCACGTCCACGGCAGGGCGAGACGATATTGGAAATGAGTGCGGAACGGCGCAAGCAAAGTAGCGGGAAAATCCGAATTGAAACGCAGATACTCCCGTAACTCCGGCAAGCTTAGGAATTCCGCGCGCACGTTCGCGCTGCCCAGCCGGAAAGGGGTTTCGCTCCAATGCTCGACCTTGAGCGAAGGATAAATCTGTTCGTCAACGATATTTCCAGCCGGATCGTAATGAACGACTTTCGCATTCTCCAGATCCCAGGTTTTTGTTTCGGAACGATAGAAAGCGCGCGTTGCGATATAATTCGCAACGATGTTGTCGTCCGCGTCCTGTTGAAGCACCTGCACGTTGTTGAACGCCTTACTCCCCAGGCGAAAATTTTGAATAAACCACGTGCGCAAGTCGGTTCGATTCCGAAAAATTTGTCCCTCAATAGAGGTGTCCGGACGGCCGCGCGCTTGTGAAAGAAGTGCTTTGCGCGCCAGCTCCGCGTGCGGCGCGAGCGAGTAGTTTAAGGCCATGCTGACTCCGACCGTGAGCAGCCCGATCCCTATCAACGGAAGAAGAACGCGCGGTAGACTTATGCCCGCGGTCAGCATCGACACGATCTCGTTCGCGCGCGACATTCGCCCCAGGGTAAAAAGGAGCGCGAGCAGGAGAGAAACCGGCAAGAGAATGATGAAAATCTGTGGGACTTGGGTGGCGTAATACTGGGCAACGAGACGCAGGCCGATGTGTTCCTCGATAAAGCTCGAAATATTGTCGCTGATATCAAAGATCAGCCAGATCGATATAAAGCCAGCGATGCAGTACAAATAGACCTGCAAGAAATTGCGGACGACGTAGCGATCGAGCAGTCTCATTGCGATTGAGATAGTCCTGTCTAATTAGCGTTAATCAAATTGAGCGCGCATTCGCAAAGCCCGAAATATAAAGCAAAATTCGAAATTCGAATCTCGAAATACCAAACGAGAGAAAGAATGACAAAATCCGAATGACGAAGCGCGAAGGAATGACGAATGATCAAATGCCAAACGATTGCGATGTCGTTTCTTTGTCATTCGAGCCTCGTGCTTTTTTCGTCATTCGACATTCGCCGCAGCTGGGCGAAGGCGGGGGCTTCGATATTTTTTGTTGGCCGTCATGGTCGCGCTAAAAGATTCTATCGGCACCGAATTTGTCGAATGCATTCGCGTATTCCTCTCCGAGAACGGACCACTCTCCAAGGTGAAGATCGGAACATAGGCATCTTTGCCTGCGCGAATGCTCGATCTCGGAAGATAATTTCTTCCGTCGCTTTCGGCACTTCGCAAATGTCGTTATGATTGCCCCAGGCTTAAAAGCCGGGCCATTTCGTCATGATCGCGCTAAAAGATTCCATCGGCACCGAATTTGTCGAACGCGTTCGCGTATTCTTCTCTGAGAATGGGCCTCTCTCGAAGGCGAAGAATTTTGAGTTCCGCCTGCAACAGCAGGAAATGGCGGCGGCGGTGGCGAAGGCACTGGAGGAAGAGCGCCATCTGGTGGTCGAAGCGGGCACCGGTGTGGGCAAATCGCTGGCGTATCTCACCCCGGCAGTGTTGTTCGCGCTCAAGCAACACAAAAGGGCAATCGTTTCCACCCACACCATCAATCTTCAGGAGCAGCTTCTTTACAAAGATATCCCCATCTTAAAGAAGATTTTGCCGGTGGAGTTCGAAGCAGCCCTCATGAAAGGGCGGCAAAATTATCTTTGCCCGCGGCGATTGGAACGTGCGCTGCAACAGTCCAACGAGCTGTTCACCGGACCGGAGCAAAACGAGCTGATGCGACTCGCAGAATGGGCGCGGACGACTCGCGACGGCTCGCTCAGCGACCTGTCGATCGAGCCAGACCCGAAAGTTTGGGTCCAGGTCTGCAGCGAGCCCCACATCTGCACCGGAAAAACGTGCGGACAGGGTCAGGGCTGCTTTTATCAGCAAGCCCGAAAACGGCTCCTGTCGTCTGATGTGATCGTAATCAATCACACGTTGCTCTTCATGCTTCTGGGAAGTCCCGACCAACAGGGAGACCGCGAAAGCGGCTATCTTTTCCCAAACGACTTCATCATTTTTGATGAGGCCCACACAGTCGAGCAAGTCGCTTCCCGGCAGATCGGCATCGGTATTTCGCAATACGGGCTGCGATCGACAGTCCAGCGGCTCTACAATCAGCGCACCCGCAAGGGACTCTTCACCGTCATGCGAGACGCCGCCGGCGTCCGATTGGCGGCGGATCTTGTCGATCAAGTGGACAAATTCTTTGCTGCGGTCGAATCATTCTGCGATTTTCGAAAGGGGCGCGAATTTCGTATCCGCGCGCCGGAGATTGTTCCCGACACAATTACGGGACGCCTGACCGGGTTGCAGGCGCGTATCGCCGAAGTCGCCAGACGCGCCGACGACGAATTTCTGAAAGCCGAGTTGCAGGAGCTCGGCCGCCGCATTCGCGATGCGCGCGACGGCATAGCCATCTTTCTCGAACAAAGCGCTCGCGAACACGTTTACTGGGTCGAGCGCACCGGCAAAGCAGCGCAATTCCTCTTACTGAATGCGGCGCCAATCGACATCGCGCCGGTGTTGCGCCGCATGATTTTCCGCGATGATTGCTCCTGTGTAATGACAAGCGCGACGCTCTCAGTTGGTCGTCCTGATCTGGTATATTTCCGCCGGCGCATCGGGGCAGATGAAGCCGAACCGTTGTTGCTCGGGGGTCCGTTCGATTTTCGCACCCAGATGAAAATGTTCGTTGTGCAGAAAATGCCCGACCCTCGAGACGCGGGTTACGAGAAGGCGCTCGAGCATTGGATCGCGCATTTTGTCGAGGAAACGGATGGACGCGCGTTTGTCCTCTTCACGAATTATCGCGGCATGCATCAGGTGGCCGATCAAATGAGGGAATTTTTTGCACGAAAGAAATTCAATCTGCTGGTACAAGGAGGCGGCGCCCCGCGTGGCCGTTTGCTGGAGCAATTCAAGGCAACGCCGCGCAGCGTCCTCTTTGGCACAGACAGCTTTTGGATGGGTGTGGATGTTCCGGGCGAGGCGCTATCCAATGTGATCATCACCCGGCTACCGTTTGCGGTGCCGGATCATCCGTTGATCGAGGCGAAACTTGAGCTGGTGGAGAAACGCGGCGGCGATCCGTTCACCGAATATTCGTTGCCGGAAGCGATCCTGAAACTGCGTCAAGGCGTAGGCCGCTTGATCCGAACGAAGAGCGATCACGGCATTATCGTCATTCTCGATAACCGGATCGTAACCAAGCCATACGGGCGTGTGTTCCTGCAAGCGCTGCCCAAATGTCCAGTGAAGATTATTTAATACGTTCACTTGAACATGTAACTCAGCTGAGTTTAATTGAGCGCATGAAGCGCTCTTCAAAGTCGAATTCCACGCCAGCAAAAGAGCAGGTAGGGCGTGACTCCGAAAGCATTCGCGAGCGGAGCCGCCGGGCGCGCCGTCAGCAGGGGATTCAGCGAATCGTCGGCATCCTCCACAAGTGGGGGATTTATACTCTCGGCCAGTTCGCTGCCCTCGATAAGGAGCAGGTTGGGGCGCGCCTCGGTCCCGAAGCGGTGCGAATGTCGGAATGCGCGAACGGGCAATCCAATCGGCTGCTCAAATTCGTCCGGCTGCCAGAGTCGTTCGACAAGACCTTCGAATTTGAAAATGAAATTGAAACTGCTGAGCCGCTGCTCTTTATGCTCCGCCGTTTTTTGGAGCAGCTTTCCTTGCGACTGAGCGCGATCTATTTCGTTGCAAAAGAACTGACGCTGCGGATCACGTTTGCCAATAAGCAGCAATACGAACGCGTTTTCAAAATTCCGCAGCCGACCAACGATGTCGATCTTCTCTTTCGCATGCTCCAGACGCATCTGGAGAATTTTCGATCGGAACATCCGATCGTTGCTGTCGCGCTGAGCGCGCAGCCGAGTAAACCTGCGAAAGAACAGTTCGGATTATTTGAAACGACATTACGCAATACCCATCAACTATCGGAAACTCTCGCGCGATTGAATGCTCTGCTGGGGACTGATCGAGTCGGCACGCCAGTGTTGGAAGAAACACATCGACCCGATGCGTTTCGGATCGAGCCATTTTCGTGGCAGGCTGTAGAGTCCGCTGTCCCCAGCGGAGAACTTCCCGATGCGCTGCACACTACAACGGCGCTGCGAAGATTTCGTCCAGCTACACCTGCATTTGTTTTCATTTCAGAGAACTGGCATCTTCAGAGTGAAAAAATTCGTGGCAAAGTCGTCGATCAGCGGGGTCCTTATTTGATTTCAGGAAATTGGTGGAACGAAAAATCCTGGACGCGCGCCGAATGGGACCTGCAACTGGACAGCAGCGTTGTGGTACGCTGTCACCAAGGCGAAGGCCAATGGGAGCTCGATGGGATTTATGACTGAAATTGTCATCTCGAGCGGAGCGAGAGATCTTACAAAAGGACTATCGAGCACTCCTAGTCTCCAGCGTGATCAATGCTTCGTGAGAGAGATCCTTCGCTTGGGCTCAGGATGACATGCCATGTCCCTCTACCGGTTTAACGCTTCAACCAAACACAATGTCTTACATCGAACTTCATGCGTGCAGCGCATTTAGTTTTTTGCGCGGCGCTTCCTTTCCAGAGCAATTAGCCGAGACCGCGGCGGAATTATCCATGTCGGCGATGGCGTTGCTTGATCGGAATGGTGTTTACGGCGCGCAACGCTTTTCGGTTGCAGCGCGCGAGCAAAATATTCGGCCGATCATTGGCTGCGAGATCAGCATGGAAGATGACGCAATCCTGCCCGTGCTCGTTGAAAACCGAACAGGCTACAAAAATTTATGCGAACTACTCACCCAGGCCCATTTGCGGAGCGAAAAAGGGAAGTGCGTGGTGCGATGGAACGAGCTGCCGCAATTTGCCGAAGGATTGGTCGCGTTTCTGGGTAGCGCATGCGTCTCGTGTGCTGGTTTCGGCGTGGCGCCGAAACAATCTTTCGAAGGATTCGCAACTCACCGTGGATTTCATGCATCCAGAAAAGTTCGCGATGGCGAGGACTCCCTCGCCAACACGCGAGACGCGTGTGCTACCCAGACGTGCGCGAATCGGGCTAAACTGCTGATCGACACTTTTGGGCGCAAAAATGTTTTTGTTGAAATTCAGCGGCATTTACTTCGTGGAGAGGAGCGCACCAATCGGCAACTTGTCGAACTTGCGGGCGCGCATCGATTGCCGATTCTGGCTACGAACGGCGTGCAGTACGCAAAGCCGTACGGGCGGGAAGTACTGGACGTTTTCACCTGCATCCGCGAGCACACCCATCTGGATGCTGCGGGCAACTTGCTTACGCAAAATTCCGAGCGGCATTTGAAAAGCGAGGGTGAAATGCGCGAACTCTTTCGCGATTTACCGGAAGCGATCGAAAACACATCTCATCTCGCCGGGCGACTCACCTTTTCGCTGGAAAATCTTGGCTATGAATTTCCAGAATATCCCGTGTCGGCTGGCCACAGCATGGATTCATTTTTGCGCACGATGGTATGGTTCGGCGCGCAACAACGCTATACCGCGATCAGTTGCAAAGTGAAACGCCAGCTCAAGGAAGAATTGGCGCTCATCAGCACGCTCAGATTTCCCGGTTATTTTTTGATCGTCTGGGACATCATCAATTTCTGCCGCGAACACAACATCATGGTGCAGGGCCGGGGCAGCGCTGCCAACAGCGCGGTCTGTTATTGTCTCGGAATCACGCCGGTTGATCCTGTGGAAAATCACCTTGTCTTCGAACGTTTTTTAAATGAGAGCCGCAAAGGATGGCCGGATATCGATCTCGATCTTCCCAGCGGCGACCGCCGGGAGGCAGTGATCCAGGAAATTTATCGCCGTTATGGCAAACACGGCGCTGCGATGACCGCGAACGTGATTTCGTATCGCGGGCGTAGCGCGGCGCGCGAGATTGGCAAGGCGCTCAATTTTTCCCCGAGCGTCATTGATCGTTTCTCGCATTTGTTCGCGAGCGGCGATTTCCCGCACACGATGGAACTGCAATCGCAGATTCAGCAAGCGGGTTTACCTAAAGCTCATCCGCGCATGCCGGCGTTCGTCAGGCTTTATCATGCGATTTATGGATTGCCGCGGCATCTTGGCCAGCATTCCGGCGGCATGATTATTTGCCAGAACAAACTCAGTTCGTTTGTGCCGCTGGAAAATGCTTCCATGCCTGGCCGCGTTGTCGCGCAATGGGACAAGGACGATTGCGAAGATCTCGGCATCGTGAAAGTCGATTTGCTTGGTCTCGGGATGATGTCGGTGATGCAGGATGCGTTTGAGCTCTGCCGCGAGCGCGGCCGGCCACTCGATCTGGCTCACATCCCGAAAGATGATCCTGCGACTTTCGAGATCATGCAGCGCGCAGACACAATCGGCGTTTTCCAGATCGAAAGCCGCGCTCAAATGGCGACGTTGCCGCGGATGAAACCGAAATGTTTTTATGACGTTGTAATTGAAGTGGCGATCATCCGCCCAGGCCCCATCCAGGGCGACATGGTGCATCCGTACCTGGCGCGTCGCGCTGGAAAAGAACCGGTGACTTATTTCGATGATCGGTTGAAGCCAGTGCTAAAGCGCACGCTTGGTGTTCCATTGTTTCAAGAGCAAATGCTCAAGATCGCAATGGTGATGGCCGATTTTTCCGGCGATGAAGCGGAAGAGCTACGGCGCGCGCTGAGTTTTCATCGTTCCGAAGAACGGATGAAGAAGGTCTGCGCGAAATTGCGCGCAGCGATGGAACGAAAAGGCGTCGCGCCTGACCAGATCGACAAAATCATTCAGTCGATCTCGTCGTTCGCGCTTTATGGATTTCCGGAATCGCACGCGATCAGTTTCGCCATTCTCGCGTACGGCAGCGCGTATTTGAAAGTGCATCGCGCATCGGAATTTTACGCGAGTCTGCTGAACAATCAGCCGATGGGTTTTTATACGCCGGCAACGATTGTCAAAGATGCCCAGCGGCACGGGCTGAAGATCAAAGCAGTTTGCGTCTTGCAATCCGATTGGCGTTGCACAGTTGTCGATGACAACACGGTGCGACTCGGCTTTTGCGTGGTGAGCGGATTGCGGCAGGAACACGCGGACGAACTTGTTAGGCAACGGCTCGATCGAGTATTTCAGTCGTTGGATGATTTCAAGCGGCGTGTGCCACTTTCAAAAGACGAACTGCGCACGCTGGCTGAATTAGGCGCGCTCAATTGTTTTGCCGAACATCGACGCGCAGCGATGTGGAATGTGGAAGAGACGACGCATGATGATTTGCTGGGGAGCGTTTTCAAGGGGAGCGCGGCCATGTTGCCCGCTGTTCGCGGCATTCTGCCGCGAACCTCACAGTCCGTTTATACGGATAATGATAATGAATTTACCCTTCATGCTGCAGAAGAGCCGTCCGGCAAAATGCCGGACCGAGCGAGCAGAATGCTCGCGCTCCCCGACACAAAGAAATCTCCCCTTACGCCGATGACGTTACCGGAGCGCGTGCGCGCCGATTACGAAACGATGAATCTGACCACCGGACCGCATCCGATGAAACTGTTGCGCGGAAGTCTGCCGAATATTTGGCGCGCAATCGATCTTCCACACGCGCGACATGGTTCGATCATTCAAATCGCCGGCAATGTCATTTGCCGACAGCGCCCCGGCACTGCCAAGGGATTTGTGTTTATCAGTTTGGAAGATGAGACCGGCGTCTCAAATGCGATTGTCGATCCTGATTTGTTCGAACGGTTCCGGCTCGCGATCACCGAGGAAGCATTTCTGCTAATCGAAGGCGAAGTGCAAAACTCGGATGGCGTGGTGTTGATTAAGACACGCAGCATTCGACCGCTGATGCACGAAGCACTCGTCGGCAGCGAGTCGCACGATTTTCACTGACTTGTAGTCGTTTCGATCTGTGAAACGCAACGCCGATATAGCGGGCTCACGCGCGTCGCCCAGAGGTCGACGGCTACAGCTATTCCCCCGCGTGATGAGGCGCTGGTGTTTTTGCTTCGGTTGGTTTTTCGGACGGCTTTTGATCCGACTCTATCCATTCAGTGTGGAAAACTCCGGGCTTGTCGATGCGCTCGTAAGTGTGCGCGCCGAAGAAGTCGCGTTGCGCTTGCAACAGATTCGCAGGCAAACGCGACTGTCGATAACTGTCGAAATAGGCAAGCGACGCAGAAAACGCTGGGACAGGTACGCCGTGCTTGATAGCTGTTGAGACGGCGACACGCCAATTACGCTGCGCCTTCCGAATGATCCTGGTGAAATAGCGATCGAGTAGAAGATTGAGCAAGGCGGGATCGCGCTGATACGCCTCTACAATGCGATTGAGAAATTTCGCGCGAATAATGCAACCGCCTCGCCAGATGGTGGCAATATCGCTGAGGTTGAGGTTCCACTTGTATTCCGTGCTCGCGGCCCGGAGAAGCTCCATTCCCTGCGCGTAAGAAACGATCTTGGATGCGTAAAGCGCGTCGCGCACTGCGTTGACAAAGCGGGCCGGATTGCCTCTAAATTTTCGCGCCTTTGGTTGCGGAAGAATTTCCGATGCGGCCACGCGCTCCTCTTTCCGTGACGAGATAACGCGCGCTTCGACGGCGGCGTTGATTGTCGAAATTACGACGGATTGTCTAATGGCGGCTTGAAGTGTCCAGATGCCTGTTCCTTTCTGGCCTGCTTTATCGAGAATGACATCGACCAGCGGTTTCCCGGTCTCGGGATCGATTTTTCGAAAAATCTGAGACGTGATTTCAATGAGGTAGCTGTCGAGTTCACCCTTGTTCCATTCTGCGAAAGTCTCGGCAAGTTGCGCGGTGTCCATTTCCGCGATGGCTTTGAGGATGGCGTAGGCTTCGCAGATCAACTGAATGTCGCCGTACTCGATGCCGTTGTGGACCATCTTGACGAAATGACCGGCGCCATCCGGCCCCATGTATCGACAACATGGTTCGCCATCGACTTGCGCGGCGATCTTGCGAAAAAGGGGCGCGATGATCTCCCAGGATTCTCGTGAGCCACCCGGCATGAGCGAAGGACCTTTGAGCGCGCCTTCTTCCCCTCCCGAGACGCCCATCCCGACAAAATGAATTCCTTTGTCCTCTAATTCTTTGCCGCGCCGTTGCGTATCGATGAAGAGTGAATTTCCTCCATCGATGATGACATCGCCTGCTTCCAAGAGTGGGGCGAGTTGACTGATAACGGAGTCAACCGGCGCGCCCGCTTTGACCATGATCATGGCTTTGCGCGGTTTTTTGAGCGCGGCAACGAATTCCTCCATCGTGCGCGTAGGCTGAATGTTTTTTCCTTTGGCCCGGCCGCTGGTGAATTTCTCAGTGACTTCAGTGGTGCGGTTGAAAACGGCGATGGAAAAGCCCTTCGATTCCATGTTCAGAGCGAGATTTTCGCCCATCACAGCCAGACCGATGACGCCAATATCGCATTGATTCGCAGTCATTTTAGTATCCTTTTGATCACGGCTCGAAATAGAGATGACTCACTGTAACGATCACTTGACGCGCATGGCAAATCCCGCTTGCGAAGTTTTATTGACGGAGGCGCTGCTTAAAGCGCCACACAATGATGGCGATCCTGCAGCCGGCGCGGTCGTTGATTTTTGGGGCGTTGTTCGCGGGGTCGAAGACGGGCGAGAGATCGAAGGGATAGAATACGAAGCACATCGGGAAATGGCCGAACATCAGCTGAGGCGAATTGCGGAGCAGGCGATGAGGAAATTCCCGCTCAAGCTCATTATCGTTCGCCATCGAATCGGGTTTATTGGTGTCGGGCAATCCTCGCTTTTCGTGCGAGTGGCGAGTACGCATCGCGCGGAAGCATTTCGCGCGAGTCAATGGGTAGTGGATGAACTGAAGAAGAAAGTTCCGATCTGGAAAGGGCTGCGATTCAAGGTCGGGAATCTGCACCGCGCCACGCACCCGCCTTCGCAGTGCTACGGCGCGGCAAGCAGCAAAGCGGCTACAGCGAAATGAATTGGGCCAATCGTTTAACGCTAAGCCGGCTGGTGCTGACGGTGCTGTTTGTTCTGGCGCTAAATTCCTCGTGGCCATATGCGCGCACGTGTGCCCTTGTGATTTTTCTCGTCGCGGGTCTGACAGACTTTATCGATGGAGAAATCGCCCGCCGCTACGGAGTCATCACAAATTTTGGCAAATTGATGGATCCGCTGGTGGACAAAATCATGATGGCAGCAGCGTTTATTTCGCTGGTGCCTCTGAAAGCTGTGCCAGCGTGGGCAGCCACAGCTGTAGTAGCGCGGGATTTTTTGATCACCGGTTTGCGCATGATGGCTAGCGCCAAAGGCCGCATCCTTCCTGCCGAGAGTCTCGGCAAACACAAAACGTCATGGCAGATTATCACCGTTATTTTTTTTCTCGCGCTGCTTTCGATCGCCGAGCTGCGATATGCGAGTGAAACATCGACTTGGTGGCTGCGGGCATGGCACGAAGCCGGATCGATTCTGGTGTGGATCACCGTGGCACTGACGATTTATTCCGGCCTGGGTTTTGCCTGGCGGAACCGGGAGCTGATTGCGCCGGACCAATAGCGGGCAACGGGAATCGAACCCGCATGGCCAGCTTGGAAGGCTGGAACTTTACCATTAAGCTATGCCCGCGTGAGGTAAAAAGGGAACTCCGAACGCGTTCGCGAGTAAATAGTGATCGGTGAATGGTGAATAGTCAAAGCTAACGAACCGGATCGACGGAGCTTTAAGGAATGAGCACGGGCGCCCATTCGACTTCGCTCAGGGCAGGCAATGGCCTTCCTATTTCTCGAAGGCGGTCGCGACCAGGGTGGCGTTGTGGCCGCCAAAGCCGAAAGAGTTATTTAACGCAACCCGCACTTTCTTTTCGCGAGCGACGTTTGGCGTGTAATCCAGGTCGCATCCCTCTCCCGGATTTTCCAGATTGATTGTTGGCGGGATCACAGAATCGCGGATGGCGAGCGCACATGCCGCCATTTCTATTCCACCAGCCCCGCCTAACAAATGGCCGGTCATCGATTTCGTGGAGCTGATGGAAACTTTGTAGGCTTGTTCGCCGAACACTTGCTTGATCGCGCGCGTCTCGCAAAGATCGCCAATATCAGTGGAGGTTGCGTGCGCATTTATGTAATCAACCTGATCGGGAGAAACACGGGCGTGTTCGAGCGCCAGCTGCATGGCGCGCACGGCACCCGCACCGTCCGGAGGTGGCGCCGTCATGTGATAGGCGTCCGAGGACAGTCCGTAACCTGTCAACTCGCAATAAATCTTCGCGCCACGAGCCCTGGCGTGTTCCAGCTCCTCAACGACCAGGATCCCTGCGCCTTCGCTCATGACAAATCCGTCGCGGTCGCGATCGAACGGCCGCGAGGCGCGTTCAGGTTCATCGTTGCGCATGCTGAGGGCTTTCATAGCCGAAAATCCCGCAAGGCCAATTGCCACAATCGAAGCCTCCGAACCACCAGCCAGGAAAAGATCGGCATCGCCAAATTTGATCGTCCGCCAGGATTCACCGATCGCATTGTTTGATGTCGCGCAGGCGGTAACAATGCACATGTTGGGTCCTCGGAGGTCGAATTCCATTGAGATGAGTCCGCTGGCCATGTTGCTGATCAACATCGGAATCGTAAATGGCGATGTTCGTGATGGCCCTTTCGTCAAGAGGATCGTCAACTGGTCCTGCAGCGTTTTCAGCCCGCCGATTCCGCTGCTTACGATCACACCGAAGCGATCGCGCCGCCTTAGCTTCTCCAGATCGATTCCGCTGTCTTCGAGCGCCATTTTCGCCGCAGCCAACCCAAGTTGAGCAAATCGATCCGTGCGCCGGATGTCCTTCGGATTTTTAAAGAATGCTTTCGCATCGAAGCCGCGAACTTCGCCACCGATTTTGCAGTCGTAAGCGGCGGTATCGAATGCTTCTATCTTATGAATACCGCTGACGCCGTTCTTTAGATTCTGCCAGAAGGTCTCGACGTCGTTGCCAAGCGGCGTGAGGGCGCCTAATCCAGTGATGACGACTCTGCGATCGTTGTTCACGTTGTTAATTCAGCAATTCACCAATTCACCGATTTAGCGATTTAGCGATTTAGCGATTTAAGGGTGTAAATCGCCAAATAATTCTAGCTTGTTCCCATCCCGACGCTTTGCACGGTCTGGAAAAGTTTTCCCTCGGTCTTGATAGAGGGCGCGATAATAACCTCCGTTTGCTGAAATTCGGCAATATTGCGAGCGCCAACATTCCCCATGCAGGTGGTGATTGCGCCGACCAGATTTTGGCTGCCATCGTCAACTTCGGCCGGTCCGAAGAGGATTTGTTTCAATGACCCGGTGGTGCCCACTTTGATCCGCGTCCCTCGTGGGAGATTTGCATGGGGAGTGGCCATCCCCCAATGGTATCCGCAACCGGGTGCTTCCTGCGTCTTGGCAAAGGCGCTTCCTACCATCACCGCGTCGGCGCCGCACGCCAGCGCTTTGCAAACGTCGCCGCCTCTACTCATCCCGCCATCCGTGATGATCGGCACGTAACGCGACGTTTTTTTGAAGTAAGCATCGCGCGCTGCCGCGCAATCGACAGTCGCGGTTACTTGCGGAACACCGAGCCCGAGCACGCCGCGTGAAGTGCAAGCTGCTCCGGGTCCCACGCCGATCAAAACCGCAGCCGGCCCGCACTCCATGATCTCGAAAGTCACATCATAGCCGACAGTGTTTCCGACAATGACGGGAATTCGCATCTCGCGGCAAAATTTTTCCAGATCGAGCGACTTATACTCTGACGAAATATGCCTGACAGTGGAGACGGTGCTTTGCACGACGAAAACGTCCGCCCCTGCTTCCTGTGCGATCCTGCCGAATTCAGCCGCGCGCTGCGGGATCGAGCTGACTGCGGCCAATGCGCCACCGTCTTTAATCTGGCGCACGCGCGCGGCGATCAAATCTTCCTGCACCGGTTCCTGGTAAATTCTTTGCAGCAGCGCTGTAATGTCGGCTCTATCTGCTTCGACAATTTTTTGCAGCACTTCCTGCGGATTTTTGTAGCGCGTTTGGACTCCTTCGAGATTCAGAACCGCCAGTCCGCCCAGTTTGCTCATGGCGACGGCAAAATGGACGTCGACCACTCCATCCATTGCGCTGGCGAGGATGGGGATTTTTAATGCGAGTGGCTCTGCTCTATTCCGCGACAAACGGAAGGTGATATCCACTTCGTTTGGATTAATCGTCACGCGGCCTGGGACGAGCGCGATTTCATCGAACCCGTAGGTCACCCGTGCTTTGCGATTTCGGCCTATCCACATTCCCATGTTAAATTTGCTCCATCCTAAATCGTTCGTTTAAACTTCCACAGCGCGGGCACCGGGGGAGCAATGCGTCCGTTCGATCTTCAAATTCAAACGCGCAAATTACACAGCGCAACCGATACTCCAAAGCCCGGCGCTCTCGACGCCGGCGATTCCACTCTCCCACTATCCAAAGGAGAAAAACCACCGCAAGAAAAAGCAGCAAATAAATCGTGACCAGAGCAGCGAGGCTAACGCGAATCACGGAGTAACACCTGCTGCCGGTTTTCGCCGGGATTGCGCGACGTCGCTGCCCCACTGGATTGTCGCAATCCCCCAGGTCAGGAATGAGTCGTGTTTCTCCGCGCTGGCCGGACTTTTAGGAAACCGGCATACCGCGAGATACCGGCGCGCCTGACGATCCAAGGCCGGATCGCCTGACGAATTGAGAGGAAAGCAATAGCGTATTTCCCCGATTCCGTTCACGGCGACCCGGAAACGGGTTGCCTGAGGAGGCTCGTCGTTAGATGCGGCAAAATTCAGACTCGGCAACTTGGGATCGCCGAAGGCCTCGAGCTCTTTTGAAAATAAGACAGATGTTGTTGTCGGACCGATCGCGGGCGGGGGTTGTCGATGGCCGAACGGTACGGCCCCTGGCGGCTGAGAATCGAGGATACGTAGATTGGTAACCTGCGGCGGAATCTCTTTCAGTGCCGGTTCCACCGCGAAATAAGACGGCACGTGCTCAACGTTTGGCAACGCACGCAGCCGTTGCTCGGGCGGGCGCTGAGTCGTGAAGGCCAGAGCGGGATCTTCCGCGTCGAGCCAACGGAGCAGAGTTCGGCCTTCTTCGGAACTGGAAGTAATCACACCGACGCGTGCTGGAGGCGGGAGCAACGAGACTGTTGGCGGATAGACAATTTGAAAAACGTAGAAGCAGAGAGCATGCGCGGTCAGCGAGAGCCCGAGAAACGCGGTGAGCGCAAGTTGGCGGCGCCGAGCCGGCTCCCAACTGAAAAGAAGTGCTTCAGCCGCGGTCTCAGAGGCAGGGATATTCATCGCGGCGGAGCCGCCGCCAACGCGACAGACGTGATTCCGTGTTCGAGCACAGCGTTTGTCACCTCGATGACTGTTTGGTAGGGGGTCAAACGGTCGGCTTTGATGATAATGGATTTGCCTTCGCGCCTGGTCGCGTCCAGCAATGGCCCAAGCTGCGCAAGCGTGATTTTTTGGTCCCGGAAATAGATGGCCGGAGCTGCGCCACCGGTAATGCTGATGATTTGCTGGTTAATCTGCGGGCCAAGCGCAAAACGCGAGAACGGCATCGAAACGGAAATGCCCGGCTGCAAAATAAAATTCGAGCTGAGCAACAGGAAAAAAATCAGAAGAAAAGCAACATCGACCAACGCCAGCAAGACAAGCCAACCAAAATTATATTCCTTCGTGCGGCTGAGCTTCATGCGCGCTGAAATGGTTGTCGGTTTTACAGAATCGTCGGTTTAGGAATCGATGCGCGCTCCGGATTGGGCCGCCTCTTCACGCGGCTGGAAGCTGATGATTCCGCTGACCGGCCGGCTTTCCGTCAACATGTGGACGATCTCAATCCCGGCACGCTCCATGTCGTGCATCATGGTGCTCACGCGCGACGAGAGGTAGCTATATGCGACAAACGTTGGCGTGGCCACCACCAGCCCAGCCGCGGTCGTCAACAAACTCTTGTAAACGCCGCTGGAAAGCTCAGTCACTGTTGCATAACCCCCACTGGACGCGATCGTGCCGAATGCGTCGATCATTCCGGCAACTGTGCCAAGCAAGCCCAGTAATGGCGCCAGAAAAGCGATCGTAGCCAGCAGTCCCAGAAATCGCTCCAGCTTGGGCACCTCAAGCTGGGCGGCTTCCTGTACTATGTCACGCAATTCTGCCCGGCGCGCGTCGTGCTGGATAATGGCGGAATGAATCACCCGCGCCACAGGGCCGGGTGTGCCGGCTGATTCATGTAACGCTTCGGCGAAATTGCGGCGCCGGATAAGATTGGAAAGGCCTTTCAAGAATTCGCCGACGTGGATGGTTGCTCGATGTAGATAGAACAGGCGCTCGGCAAAAATGGCGATCGAAATGATGCTACAGGCCAGAATAGGCCACATTAATAACCCGCCTTTTTGGATGTAATCAATCACGTCGGTTTTTTAGTCTTTTTTGGCTGCTGTGGCAAGCCCAGAGCTTACAACAAGCGGCCGACGCGCGCCTGAACATCCTCTCTACGGTGAACTTTTCGCGCGCGATTTTGGCGAAGGCGACGGGGCAGTGACCGACGGAGTTGTGCGGCCCAGCAATTTGCCGGACGCGTCGAAAATGGAATAGCCGGTTTGTTTACCGTTTTGATCGTAACTGTAAACGATCTTATGCAAGAGGCTATCATTCGGGGCGCTTTGGGTCTCTTCCTGAAGGCGACCCGCGCTGTCATAAGTGTACCGGCTTTTGAACTGAAGGCGGCCATCGGGTCCGAAAACTCGGCCGCTGGAAAAGCGCCCCACATCGTCCAGCTCATAACGGATTGTCTGGCGGAGTTTGCCATCCTGCCCCGTAGTTGTGGCGATAGCTTTGTGCTGCGCATCATCGAACTGGTAAACGGTGCGTGAGCCATCGGCGTTCATCGACACGGTCACGCGAGCAGCGTTGATCTCGGTTTTCTCCGGAGACTGGCTAAACGCGATTTTATCGCCACAGATGAGAGCTGTAAGAACGATCGCGCATCCGATCTGGAAAAGCTTCATGATTTCAGGAGCTTACGGTTGAGAGCAGGGGCTGCAATGGCGATAAAATTTTTATTGACCGCCCAGTTGGAAAGTGGTTAACAGTGGGGGCAGGTGGGGTAAAATGGATGAATCCTCCACCGACATATGGACTCTTCTCCTCCACCTGAACGCTTCTACGCCGGAGAATTTCGCCATTCAATCGACGACAAAAACCGCATCACAATTCCGTCCCGCTGGCGGCGGGACAAGGCCGAAGACTTCATCCTTTTGCCCGAGGCGAGTCAGCAATTTTTGCTCGTCATGTCGCCGGTGGAGTTTGCTCGGATGAGCTCGGCGGCCGAATCGAGCGAGAGTGTTCCCGCGCGAGATCGCCGGGTTTTCCTGCGCCAGTTGCACTCTCGCGCTCAGCATGCGGCTGCGGATCGACAAGGGCGTCTCGTTTTGCCGGACGAGCTTTGTAGAAAGGTTGGATTGAAAGGCGAGGTCGCCCTCGTCGGCGGCCGCGGACGTTTTGAGATTTGGAACTTGCAACGTTGGAAGCGGGCGCACGAGGAGGAAACGCCCACTTATCAGCACGTCGCGAATGTAATTGGCTTGTAAGCGGATCATTCGATTTAAGGTTATGAACACATTGCTGTCTGAGGGGCCTGTCTGGCTCGCCGCAGATCCGATAGTTAACGAAGAGAAGGCGGACGATGTGGAGGACTCTATTTATCACCGTCCGGTACTTGAAAATGAGGTCGTCAAGCAGCTTGCGCCTAAAGCTGGTTCGCTCGTTGTCGATGGGACCTGCGGCGGCGGTGGCCACACAGAAGCGCTTTTGAGGGCCGGCGCAGATGTCCTCGCCTTGGATCAGGATCCTGATGCCGTCCAGCATGTGAGCGAGCAACTGGCACAATTTGGCCGGCGCGTCAGGGTGCGGCGGGCGAACTTTCGCCACGCGGACAAAGTTCTCGACGAACTGGAAATTGACACCATCGGCGGTGTGCTTCTCGATCTTGGTGTCTCCTCGCGGCAACTCCAAAATGCGAAGCGCGGTTTTAGTCTCGCGCGCAATGGCCCGCTGGACATGCGCATGGACCCACGGAGCCGGCTGACTGCTGCCGATATTGTGAATAATTACAGCGCAGAGCAATTGACCCAGATGTTCCGCGAGCTGGGAGAAGAAGCGGTCGCGCGTCGCATCGCAAATCTGATCGTAAAGATGCGGAAGACAACCCCGTTCCGCGAGACTCTCCCCCTGGCGCGTATGATCGAAAAAGTCGTCGGCCGGCATGGCCGGCGTCATCCGGCCACGCAAGTCTTTCAAGCGCTGCGGATGGAAGTGAATGATGAACTTGGCGCCCTCGAGGAGGGGCTGCGGGTTTTGACTGCGCGACTCGAGTCCGGCGCGCGCATCAGTGTCATCGCTTTTCATTCATTGGAAGACCGAATCGTGAAAAACTTTTTTCGCGATCGCAGCCGGGAATGGCTCGACCGGCCGGAGTGGCCCGAGCCACGGCGTAACCCCGATTACGACCTCAAAGTGGTGACCCCGAAACCGGTGGAGCCGAGCGCAGAGGAACAACGCGCCAATCCCCGTTCACGGAGCGCAAAATTGCGCGTAGCCGAGAAAATCTAATGAACCGTTCTCGCCGGAAAAATTGCAATGCGATAAACGCGGCCTCACTCGCCCGCTGGATTGTTATGACCGCGTTTCTCGCGCTGGCCGGCTTAGGCTACGTCTATTTGACGCTGCAACTCTATCATCTGGGTGATCGCAAGAAAGCGATCGAGAACGAGCTCGCTAGTCTCCGCACACAAAATGACGTTGCCAGCGCGCAAATCGCGGCTCTGACATCGCGCTCTGCTTTGCAGCGCCGATTAAAGGAAGGTTATTTGAAAATGGTCCCGATCGCCGAGGCGAACATCGTGCGGCTTACAATTCCTGCGCAACAGCCCGAGGAAGAGACAATTCAGCCCGTGGCAAACCAGGCTGGCGCCAGATGAACCCGAAGAGCCATCGCCGCTGCGTGCTGGTTTGCTCGGCCTTTATTGCGCTCTTCACCGCCTTTTCATTTCGTCTGATTTATCTACAAGTCATCAAGCACGATGAGTACTCCGCTCTGGCGGCTGAGAAGCACGTTTACAAACAAATCATTTACGCGGAACGCGGCTCGATTCTGGACGCGAACAATGAAGTGCTTGCGCACAATATTCCTGTCGAAACGGTGGTGGCTGATGCCACGCATCTCAACGATCGGGCAGCGGTCGTGGATCTTGTCAGCGCAGAGCTGGGTATCCCGGGCGGGGAGCTTGTGGAAAAGTTAAGCAGTGAGCGCCGGTACATCGTGATCAAACGTGAAGTTCCGGAACCGGCCAGCCGCTCTCTGCGCGAAAAACTTCGCGCGAAAAATTTGCGTGGAATTTATTTCGAACACGACTCCAGCCGCATCTATCCGAATGGGTCCATGCTCTGCCACGTAATCGGATTTACCGATTTCGAACATCATGGCATTCAAGGCGTGGAAGCAGCGATGGAGGAATACCTTCATGGACAGGATGGTTATCGCTTCATCGAGCACAATCGCGCAGGTGAGGAGATCGTGCCGTACCGAGGTCAGGAACGCGCGCCGCGCGACGGCTGTCAGATCCACCTTACTGTCGATCTCAGCTTGCAGAACATAGTTGAGAACGAGATCGATGCCGCGATGGCGGAGTACTCCCCGCAGAAAGCCACGATTATTCTGATGCGGCCGCAGACGGGTGAAATCCTTGCGATGGCTAATCGGCCCAATTTCGATTTAAACCTTCGCTCTGAAGCGAAGCCCGAAGAGATGAAAAACCGCGCCATCATCGACATGATGGAACCCGGTTCCACTTTCAAGATCGTGGCCGCGTCCGCGGCGCTCAACGAGCGCAAGCTCCGGCCTGATTCGACGGTCTTTTGCGAAAATGGGCTCTGGAATTTCAATGGGACCGCCCTGCACGATCATCGCGCATTTTCGTATCTGAGCGTGCGCGATATTCTCATTCGTCCTCCGCAATCCTGGAGCAAAATTTCGATCACGCGGATTCCTATGGGCCATGAAATCGGGGTCACCCCATTACAAATGACAGTGGCAATGGCAACGATTGCCAATGGGGGCAAATTAATGACTCCACGCATCGTGAAATCAATTACTTCCGATGGCAAAATCGTTAGCTCACTTTCCCCGATGATGTTGCGCCAGGTAATTTCTCCCGAAACGGCCCGAGAAATTGGTGACGCGCTCCGAGGCGTCGTAAGCGACCGCGGCACTGCCGCCGCGGCGGCCGTTCCTGGTTTTACGATTGCCGGCAAGACAGGGACCGCGCAGAAGGTCGATCCCAAGGGCGGATATGAACATGGCAAGTACGTTGTTTCTTTCGCAGGCTATTTGCCAGCCGAGCATCCTGAGTTTGTCGGTCTGGTGGTGCTGGACGATGCGCATACCAGCAAGCCAGAGTTGAATTACGGCGGGCTCATTGCCGGACCGATCTTTTCCCGCGTCGCCGAAAAGGCTGCCCAATATCTCGATCTTCGGCCCCAGGAGCAGATTCGCAAAGCAATTCCCTTGGAGCGAGTTCAAAAAGCTGTGCCGGCGGAGCGAGCGCGCAAGACCGTGCCGGTCGACCGAGTCGCCTTAACCAATGCCTCACGTCCTTGAACGCCTTGCCCCGCTCCGCCGCAGCGCATCCGTTCCGTGGCGGGAATGTTGAAACCTCATGCAGCTCAAAACTCTTGTCGCCGCGATTCCAATTCGCCAGGTCATCGGGACGCTTGATCGCTCTGTGGAAAGCATCGCGTATGACTCGCGGCGAATGCAAAGGAATGGCATGTTCGTGGCATTGCGGGGTGAAAAAAGCGATGGACACGAATTCATCGGCCCGGCCATCGAAAAAGGCGCATCAGTGATCGTGACGGAACGCGAGGAGAAAACTCCGCGCGCCACCTGTCTTGTCGTTGAAAATACCCGCGCTGCGCTTGCTGATCTCTCCGCAATTTTCTACGGGCATCCCGCGCGGAGATTAAAACTGGCAGCTGTGACCGGCACAAACGGAAAAACCACGACCACATTTCTCATCAAACACATCTGCGAAAAAGCCGGTCTGCGGTGCGGATTGATTGGAACGGTGCGCTACGAAATCGGCGAACGTGTTTTGCCCGCCATTCGCACAACACCAGAATCGCTTGATTTGCAGGAATTGCTCGCCCAGATCGCCAATGCCGGTTGCCGGGCGGCGACGATGGAAGTTTCGTCGCACGCGCTCGCGCAGGACCGCACGCGCGGCCTCGAATGGGATGTCGCCGTTTTTACCAACCTCACGCAGGACCACCTCGATTTTCATGGAACGATGGAGAGCTACTTCGATTCGAAGGCGAAACTTTTCGCACAACTCGGGAGCCAGGAAAAAAAGCTGAAGCCCGTAGCAATTGTGAATATTGATGACCGCTATGGCGAACAAATGCTTAACCAAATCGACAAACGCGTCGGGGTAGTCACTTACGGGATGAGCGCGCGCGCGGATTTTCGCGCTTCGAATTATCGCGTGGAGTTTAGTGGCACCTCCTATCAGCTCGACGCCCGCGGCAAGAGTTATCTGGTCCGCGTTCCGCTGATCGGCCGGTTTAATGTGGCAAACTCAATCGCGGCAATGGCAGCAGCCAACGCTTTGGGAATTAGTCTGCGTAACGCGGTCCTCAGTCTAAGTAAGTGTCCGCAAGTGCCAGGACGCTTGGAAATGGTTCCGGCGAAGCGACAATTTCAAGTCTTCGTCGATTACGCGCACACACCCGATGCGCTGCAGAATGTTCTCAAGACTCTGCGCGAACTGGAACCGGGTCGCTTGATTGTCGTTTTTGGCTGCGGCGGCAATCGCGACCGGCAAAAGCGTCCGTTGATGGGCGAGATCGTGGACCGAAGTGCCGATTATGCGATCATCACGTCCGATAATCCGCGCAAAGAAGATCCGAGCGCGATCATTGACGAGATCGAAAAAGGCTTTCGCTCGAGTCGCTATGAAAAAGTGATCGACCGGACCCAAGCAATTGGTCGCGCCATCAGCCTCGCACAACCGCGCGACATTGTGTTGATCGCGGGCAAAGGACACGAAAATTATCAGGAGTTTGCCGATCACACCGTTCCGTTCGACGACATTCAAGCCGCGCGGCGCGCAATCGAGGACCATCCAATGGAGTTTTAGTTCATAATTCTCGCACCATGAATCCGCTTCCAATTTCTCAAATTGCGAAATTTGCCGGAGCTTCCCTTTCATCCGGAGACGGATCTGTTGTGATCAACAAAATCAGGACCGATTCGCGAACACTCAAACGTGGCGAGTTATTTGTCGCCTTGCGCGGCGAAAATTTCGACGGGCACAATTTCGTTAAAGCCGTCGCAAAAGCGGGTGCGGCCGGGGCGATCGTTGCGTCCAGTTGGCAGGGTGAAGTTCCAGAGACCTTAGCGCTCATTCGCGCGGAAGATACTTTGCAGGCGTACCAGGAGCTTTCCGCCAACTACAGGAGGTCGCTCTCGCTCAAAGTCGTCGCGATAACGGGAAGCAACGGCAAGACAAGTACGAAAGATTTTGCCGCGGCGGTCCTTGCCCGCCGTTTTCGAGTCACAAAAACAGAAGGGAACTTTAACAATCACGTTGGTCTTCCTCGAACAATCCTGGAGGCGACTTCGCGCGATGAAGTCGCCGTCTGGGAAATTGGGATGAATCATCCTGGCGAGGTGGCGGCCTTGGCGCGGCTTGCCATGCCTGACGTTGCCATCATTACAAACATCGGCGTCGCGCACATCGAGTTTATGGGATCGCGCGAGGCGATTGCTGCGGAGAAAGGCGCATTGGCCGAAGCTGTCGGCGCTCAGGGAACGGTCATTCTAAATGCAGATGATCCATTTACGGAGAGCATGGCGAAGCGCACGCGGGGCAAAGTGCTCCTGGCTGGCACAACTGGAGGGACGATCCGCGCCAGCGAAATCACTCAGAGCGAGAGCGGGACAGATTTTACAATCCTGGAGGGAGCGCACCGTTGTCGGGCTCAATTGCCGGTACCTGGTTTGCACATGGTGCAAAATGCGCTGCTCGCAGTTGCGGCCGGTCGAGCCTTTGGTCTTTCCCTCGAGGATTGCGCTGCCGGCCTCGTTGCTGCGCCACTTACCAAAGCGCGTTTGCAAATCAAAGAGATTCAGGGCGTGCGTTTTCTCGACGATAGCTATAACGCAAATCCCGATTCCATGAAAGCGGCGTTGCGCACGCTGGTGGAACTGGATGCCGATGGAAAGCGCGTCGCTGTCCTGGGGGAAATGAGGGAACTTGGTTCCGAATCGGAGCAAGGCCATCGTGAAGTCGGCGAAACTGCGGCCGCGTTAAAAGTCGATTATTTGATTACAATTGGGAATGTAGCCGCGACAATCGCCCAGGCTGCGGAACACGCCGGTTTGGAAAAAAGCGTGGCGGTGCGATCGACATCAGAAGCCGCCGACCTTCTGAGTAAAATAGCGGTGCCCGGAGATCTCGTCCTGATCAAAGGGAGCCGGGCTGCGCGGACAGAGGAAGTCATCGAACAATTCCGGCTTCATCATTCGACAGTGGACGTCTCAGTATGATGTACTACCTCCATCGCCTCAGCGAACAGTTCATTGGCTTCCATGTTTTCTTGTATGTCACATTCCGCGCCATTGCCGCGGCCGTGACGGCTTTCCTGGTCACGTTGATTTTTGGAAATTTTATCATTCGAAAACTGACCGCGCTCAAGCTGGGGCAGCCCATTCGCGGAACGGCAGAAGTGCATCGCCTTGCCGAACTGCACGGCGGCAAACAGGGTACGCCAACCATGGGTGGCGGCCTCGTCATCGGAGCCGTCTTTATATCGAGCGTCCTCTGGGCTCGTCCGGACAATCGCTTCTCCGAGGGCATTAGCGCCCGGCTCAAACTCGTTTTCCAACTCGCTCTGGCAGCGATTGTCACGACCGTTTTCCTCAGCAGCCCGTTGCTCGAAGTGCAGGCGCGTTCGCTCTACGTCCCCTTTTTCAAAGCGCCAGTCGTCACCAACATGGGCTGGTTTACGTTCGTATTTTTCGCGCTCGTCATTGTGGGCTCCTCGAATGCGGTCAACCTCACCGATGGCCTGGATGGTCTGGCGATCGGCTGCACCATCACGGTCGCGTTCGCATATGCGCTGCTCTCATATGCGGCAGGAAATTTTCGGATCGCTGAATATCTACAGGTCCCGTTTTATCCGTTTGCGGGAGAGCTGACCGTTGTCTGTTCCGCGCTGGTCGGCGCCGGTCTAGGCTTTCTCTGGTTCAACTGTCACCCTGCCAAGGTTTTCATGGGGGACACCGGATCGCTCGCCATCGGTGGCATGATTGGCGTCGTCGCAATCTGTTCCAAGCAGGAATTTCTCTTGGTTGTTGTCGGCGGCGTTTTCGTCATCGAAGCGGTCTCGGTGATTTTGCAGGTGATCAGTTTCAAAATGACGGGCCGGCGGATTTTCGTCATGTCCCCGCTCCATCACCATTTCGAGCTGACTGGTTGGAAGGAAAACATCGTGATCGTTCGGTTTTGGATTCTTTCGATCATCTTTGCCCTGCTTGGTTTGGCGACACTGAAATTGAGGTAACAAGTTGCGCTACAGAGATCAGAATATTGCCGTTCTTGGTGCGGGTTTGAGCGGGACTGCTGCGGCGCTATTGCTCCAGTCCGAGGGTGCACGCGTCAAGGTGTTTGATAGCGCTGAGGAGAAGAGTCTACTCAAATCGACGCTCGAGAATCTGCGAAAACAAGGTGTAGAGGTGATCTACGGAACGGCGGCCGATGAGGATTCATCTCCTTATCAGATGGCCGTCTTAAGTCCGGGTATCGATCCGGCCTCGCGACTTGCCCGAAATTTCTCCTCCCGCAATATTGAAATAATCGGTGAACTCGAGCTCGGATGGCGGTCCTGTGACATTCCGGTCATCGCTGTTACCGGCACGAATGGCAAAACGACGACGACCGAATTGCTCGCCCAGATGTTGAACGCCTGCGGGCAGAAAACAATCGCCTGCGGCAATATCGGCAAACCGCTTTCGGAAGTGGCGCGTGAGAAGGAACCATTCGACGTGCTCACGGTCGAAGTGAGCTCGTTCCAACTGGAAACCATCCAAACCTTTCGGCCCTCAATCAGCCTCTGGCTCAATTTCGCGCCCGACCATCTCGACCGGTATCGTTCCGTTGCGAATTATCGAGCGGCCAAGCTGCGGATTTTTGAAAATCAAACCGCCGACGATATCGCGGTCGTTAATGCCATTGAGAAAATCCCCGGGATTCGCGCGCGCACGATCACCTTTAGCGCTTACACCGATCAAGCGGACTTTCGCCTATCTGAAGGCATGATCGTGTACGCTGGGCAGGCCGTGCTCCGGTTGTCCGAGGTGAAACTGCGCGGCTTACATAACATCGAGAACTTGATGGCCACGCTTGCCGCGGGGATGGCTCGCGGATTGTCATTTCCACAAATGGTGCCGCCGCTTTGCAGATATGAGCCGCAACCACACCGCTGCGAATTTGTGCGCGAAGTTGGCGGCGTCGGCTACATCAACGATTCAAAGGCGACAAACATCGATGCGCTTGAAAAGGCGCTCTGTGCCCAGACCAAACCGATCATTCTGATCGCTGGAGGCAAGGACAAAGGTTTCACATTCGATCCGCTTCGATCGCTCGTGAAAGAAAAGGTGAGATCGACAATTTTGATCGGCGAAATGGCCGAGAGCATAAGGCACGCCTGGAATGGTGCCGCCAAATCCGAAATCGCGAACTCGCTCGCGGACGCAGTCGAGCGGGCACACACGATCGCCAAAGCAGGCGAAGTCGTTCTTTTTTCCCCGGGCACATCATCCTTCGACATGTTCAAAAGCTACGCCGATCGCGGCGATCAATTTCGCGCGCTCGTGCAAGCTCTCCCTAAATGAAAATGAAAATCCCCAGCCTCACTCTCAGGCGCAAGAAACTTCGGGCCGCGACGGCGCGCCGATCCGCCAGCGGCTCAGCAGGGATGGACTACGGAGAAATGTCGGAGCCGAACATGAAGCTGTCTCGGGCGTTGCTGATTGTTTTGCTTCTCCATGTGGTAGCTGTGTCCGGAATTATCGCATTCAACGCCATTAAGACGCGACAGGGCTCGTTTGCCACAGCAGCCTTGGACAATAAGGAAAATAATCCGGTTCCCAAGAGCGTGGGATCGGCAATTAACCCTGACGCTTTGAAGCCGGCCGTGCCGGTCGCGCCGCCTAATGAGACGAAACCGTCGCGCTCGCTTTCCAAACCGATTGCGAAAGACGAGCACCCGAAATCAAGCGAAGATGAAAAGGCGCCCGTATCGTCGGGGAAAACTTATACCGTAATGAAAGGCGATAACCCGGTGACAATCGCCAAAAAACTCAAAGTCTCCTACGGCGATCTGGTCGCCCTCAACCACATCGAGGACCCACGCAAGTTACAAATCGGCCAAAAGCTTTTGATCCCGAAAACTACGAAGCCCAAAAAAAACAAAAAATGAACATCGACGGGGCAATTTTCCTCTCGGTAGCGCACGCGTCTCGCGTGTTGGTTGCGGCGTCTCGCCACAACGATCTTTCCTTCTGCCGCGCCAGGCACCTCGCATCGGTCTTCAGAAAAGTTTGCGATGGCGGGACGCCTTCGCTCCGGCCGGTGCCGGCCCAGACGCGTGCGCTACCCAGACCGACGGGTGTAATTCCATCCCACCATGCATCGTAAAAGCGCTTACATCCTTTTTCTGGCTGTGCTGGGACTGCTCGTCATCGGCATCGTGATGCTTTTTAGCACCAGTGCGTTTGCGCGCAACAGCCATGGAGACGTCTATTTCTTC
>WNFY01002183.1_pt1 | contig 34048 bp, 30 predicted proteins | sample 5400091 | NCBI WGS metagenome assembly WNFY01 (sample SAMN13153364, study PRJNA577476) | soil metagenome | isolation source: 60 cm soil or saprolite under grassland replicate 1 | place: USA:California | collected 2016-06-15 | reverse complement strand
AGGCGTATTTGTTACTCCTACCGTCGGAGTAGGACGAGCAGGGGTCGGAGTAGAACGCGGAGTAGGGGCAGTGGTTGGTTTCGCTGCCTGTGTCGCTTTATGTAGCGCCGCTGGCGTTGGCGTAGCAGGACTCACATGGTGACCCGCTGAGGTAGTCCAGAAAGCCCCTGCAAGGCCGGCAACAAGGGCGAGCGCAAGAAGAGCTAGCAAGATGGGCAAAAAGGGACGCTTTCTAGTGCGCTCCGGGATCTTTTGCGGCACAGTGGTGAGTGCGTCGAATCCCTTATTTGCGGCTTGAGGTGCAAAGGATTCAGCAGGACCAACAGGACCAACAAATCCAGCGGGCGCGGAGGGGGCAGGTGTAACTGGCGCGTGAAAGGGTGATGCCAGTGGAGGAACAGGGGGAATGGGAGTATTTTTCTCTAATGGATGAGCATTCAACGCCTGCCAGAATTGTTCAACGGTAGGGAAACGATCCTCGATATTGAGGGCCATGGCACGTTGAATGGCAGCGGATACATAGTCTGGTATATTCGCATTGAGCTGGTTCACAGGCTCAAGAGGATCACCTTTGCCGCCCCCGATATTTGTCATGCGATAGAAGGCGTCGTCGGGAACGGTACCTGTTAAGAGTGTGTAGAAGGTGGCTCCCAGTCCATAGATGTCCGTACGGGGGTTGGTGCCCTTGATATATTGTTCAGGCGCCCCATAGCCAGGAGAGCAGCGCCGAACGACGGTGGTGGTGGAGTCGGGGTCAAACTCTTTGGCGATACCAAAGTCGACGAGCATGGTTTGATCGCCTAAGGCTGGCACAATGATATTGGCCGGCTTGATGTCGCGGTGAATGATCGGCGGGAGTTGTTTATGTAAATATGAGACTGCTCCGATGATAGGGGCCATTATGTTCATTATCTGGTCGAGGGGAAAACGCTTCTGAGGCTGCTTCTGCCGCAGCGTCTCCAGGTTTGGACCCTCGATGTAGTCCATAAGCAAATAGGAGCGATTACTTTTCTCATCCTCAAAGGAACGGTAGACACGAGGCAGCGAAAGGTGATCAAGCCGCTTGAGGAGTTCGCATTCGAAGGCGAAACGAGAGCGTTCTAGCTTGCTCGTATCGATCATTTCTTTAAGAGCAAAGAGGTTGCTCCTGACGCGCTGGTCGTGCACGAGATAGACGGCGCCAAATCCACCTTTACCGAGCAAAGCTATCACATTATAGCGGTCACCTATTACTGTCCCAATAGGGAGTATTGCGTGAGCATCTTGCACTCTTCACCTCAAAGACTAGTTAACCTCAGGAAGGTTCTTTTAGTTGAAACGAATAGGGAAGCAGGTTGGATACAGTCTGTGTACTTCTCTACTTCCTGCCGGTAATTTGTTATTTCGGGATTCTTCTTTGTTCCAAGGGAACCAACTCGTGCATTCACAGGGGCAAAACGTTCAGGTGACAACGGTTTTCGGCGAAATAGTGGGGAAAGATGATAGAATGAGGGCATGCAAGCTCCACTCAAGGGAGGAAGGCTATAGGTATTATGTCTTCAAGCACTGATCGACCAAACACGTCATCTACCCAACCGCTCTTTCGTTTCGTCTGGCTACGTCGACTCATTATAGCATTAACGATTCTCGCGTGGATGGCGATAGGCGCTGTGGTGCTGTCAGTAGCTGGGCGGATGATCGGGACGTTGATTTTACTGATCGCTGCAGGGCTGCTGGCCTACGTTATCTATCCTCTTGTACTGTTATTGCAGCGCTTCATGCCACGATTTCTTGCTATCATCGTAGTCTATCTGGTCGTATTGAGCGCATTATCTTTTCTCATTTACAGCATGGTCGCGTCAGTCGTGCAACAATCTACCTCAATCGTTCTCTATTTCCAACACCTGCTAAGCCCTCAAGGGCAGCGTCAACTGCAACCTTACATAGAAACGTTAAATAAGCTGGGTATCTCACAAGATCAGCTTACGGCGTTTGGTCAGCAGATCGTCAACCAATTGCAGGGCCTTATCGGCCAGGTGATCCCTGTGGTGAGTGGAATAATTAATGTGCTCATCAGTGTAGTCGTGGTTGCGGTTCTCAGCATCTACTTGCTTCTTGATGGAGGACGGATGATTAGCTGGCTACGTAACAAGACACCAATAGATCAAAGAGAAAATATCAATTTTCTGGTTACAACAGTAGACCAGACCATCGGTGGATATTTTCGAGGTCTATTGATTCTCGCGACTATAGCAGGAATTAGTACAGGTATCTTTCTCGCGCTCCTCGGCGTGCCATATGCTGCTTTGCTTGCGGTCGTTGTGTTTGTATTTCTGTTCATCCCCGTAATCGGAGGTGCTATTTCAGGAACACTTTGTATTATTCTGTCACTTCCTCAGGGATGGGTGACAGCTCTGATTGTTACCATCTTTGTAATACTCCTCCAGCAGGTACTCATAGGGCAGATTCTGACACCGCGTATTATCGGAGATTCGATGAAAATCCATCCCATTGTTGCTATCCTTGCACTATTTGCCGGTATCGAACTCTTAGGTATTGGCCTGCTGGGGGGTTTCATCGCTGTACCTCTTGCGGGCATCCTCCAGACGTTACTCATCGCATTCTGGAACAGGTGGAAACAAACACATCCTGAACAATTTCCGCCAGAAGAAACAAGTAGTAAGAAAGATTAACATGCGGTAATTCAGGCTGTCTCATGTGTAGCTGGACCGAGCGCGGCTGTGAAGAATGCTACAACGCGGTTGACATATTCATTTCCCATTACAAGATAGGCCTGGATATGATCTGCGCCGGGAACAAGCCAGGTTTGGACGTGCGCATCCGGCGCAGCAGAGGCTGCGTCAGCGAGAAGAGGCATATTCCAGGGTGGAACAAGTGAGTCGATACCGCTCTGAATGAAGAAAAGGGGACGCGGCGCAATGCTTGCCACGACGTCCACAGGGCGTACCGCATGATAGTCGATGCCATAGAGCAGGCTTATGGCTTTTGCTACGCCGGGGATAAACACATTCGGTATTTTGGGATCTTTTTCAATCAGTGGTACAAATGCGGCGAAAGCACAATCCGCGACCACTCCTCGGATTGCTGGTTCGCGCGCCGCTGCCAATAACGTTGCTGTGCCACCCATCGAAATGCCCCAGCCACCGATTGCGCGGGGACGACCCAGTTCAGGATAGGGAAGCGAGCCGAAGCGCAGGAAATCGACCGCACCCAACACATCAAATTGTTCGTAGTAGCCCATTGAGAGAGGCGCAGGTGCTGACTGACCCTGGCCGCGCATGTCAAAGGCCAGAATGGCGAAGCCGAGCCGTGCCAGTGCCCCACTGAGATCGAGCAGTCCAGCCTCAAGGGCCGCCCGGTTGGAGTGCAATCCGTGCACCATAATGATTGTCCGCTCTGTCGTCAGTTGCCCATCAGGCAACACACCAGGAATGAACCAGCCTCGTAGCAATACGTGGTTCTCGCGGCTGGGAAAGCTCACGTCACGGTAGCTCAAACCAATATCAGCCGGTGTCTTTGTGATGGCCTTATGAGAAGTGCCGCTGCTAACTTGTAATTAAGGCGTTCCTTGCGCCTGGAGTTGAGAGAAATACTCTTCTCGCTGTCTGAAAATTCATTCCCCCATATTAGTGGGCGAAACGACATAGAATGCTCCTCCTACTCAGATTTCTGCTCTTTCTGTATGATGCCTGCGGCGTCGAAACACTTGCACAAGGGCCTGATTACCGTAAAAGCCAGAATTGTTCTAACGTGAGCGTTGACTGCCGGTTAACGGAGATTGCCGGTTGCATGAGGTGCAAAGTGGCATACAAGCCATCTAATATATGTGACACTCCGCATGGGCTAAAGCCCAGCGGCTTCTCGTTTCAACGCCGAAGGTGACTCACCTGATTGCTCAGGCCCCTCTCTTCGGCTCGACGAAGGCCCCGTCCGGGCCAGCACCTGCAAGCCGCGTTGCAGGATATTCCTTGCTGCATTCTTATCACGGTCGGCAATGTAGCCACAGAAAGGGCATACATGCGTACGGACACTGAGGGACTTTTGTACATACTCACCACACTGCGAACATTTCTGCGAGGTGTAGTGAGGGGCAACGGCAATCACTTGACGCTCAGCACTTTCAGCCTTAGCTTCAAGCAATTGTCGAAATATCCCCCAGGATGCATCGGCAATAGAGAAAGCCAAACAATGGTTACGTACCATGTTGGCAACTTTCAGGTCTTCAATGGCAATGGTTTGATAGCGGTCGACATAATAGTGGGAAGCTTTATGGAGGGTATCTTGACGTTGGTTCGCAATGTGCTCATGGATACGAGCGACCTGGTGCTTGGCTTTCTTGCGTCTCTTGCTACCCTTCTTACACCTGGCAAGTGTGCGTTGAGCCTGAGCAAGTCGTTTCGCACTCTTCTTCGCATGTTTGGGGTTCTCAACAATGTGCCCATTGCTATCTGCAACCAGATATCTGATGCCCATATCCAACCCAACGGCATTGTCCTTCTTAGGCAAAGGCTGAGGGGTTGTTTCGCAAACGCATTGCAGATACCAACCAGAGGGGCGCAAGACAATACGGGCAAACTTGAACGTCCCTTCCAAAGAGCGATGGACAATCACGCGGATACGTCCGCCCATTTGCTGTGGTGCCTTGAAATACCCATTGTCCAGGCAGTTAACTGCATCACGAAACTGAATGGTATTCCAGGCTTGCACATTCTTGAAGCGAGGAAACCCAACTTTCCGACCGTCTTTGAGGCCACGGAAGAAGTTGGTGAAGGAACGGTGAAGACGTTTGAGGGTGGTATCAACAACCACAGCAGGCAGATCAGGATGTGCCTCTTTGCCATGGTTCTTGTCTTGCTCATAGAGATGCAAATACTTGCCCGTTTCTTTGTAATGCATGATCAGCTCTTCCAGGCAGGCATTATACATCTTGCGCGATGCTATCAGCACGCTCATCAAGGCTTGCTCTTGCTGCTTATTGGGTCTCATGCGGTACTCAAATGTCTTCATAGCTCAAGTATAGCAGTAAGTGACTATATAGTCAAGAGCTACGGGCTAAAGCCCGCAATCGCCTGACCACTGCCGTTGAAACGACATGGCTTGCGGCGGGCTAAAGCCCGTCTTTGTCGGCTGGGGCGCATGAAGAGGTTTCATTCCGAAAAGCCAGCGCGATACATTGATGCGCCGGATGAATAGATCATACAAAACGAGCGTTGTAATCAGAGCGGCCGTGGTCACGATGAGAAATTTTACGCCCATATTGATATCCCATGAGAAGGTGAAAAATGCGATGACAACAATGACGGGATAGTGTAGGATATAGAATGGTAAGACGGCTTCATTGCAATAATCGATTATTCTGTTACTGAAATTCAAGAAGCGCATGCCAAAATACAGAGCAAAGACCATCCAGGACCAGGTAAAGATGCTGCGCAACAACTGATAGAGGACATATCCTACGGAGAAGTTGGAGATAGTATCCCAACTGCTTAATACACCGGAAATATATGCGCCCAGCATAATCAAGAGGCTAGTGACTCCCATGAATAACATAAGCATCCACTGCTTCTGAATAGCTGACTGGAAGCGGGGGTCGGCATAGAGAATGAATCCATATATAAAGATAAAAAGCCAGACAAAGAAATCTCCCCAGCTCTGATAACCAGGAAATGACGCCCGTAAAGCGATCTGGATGAGCGCGATAGGTAAGGCGAACACGAAGAAGCCTGCAGGTCTATCACAAATTTCAGCTAGCTTCGTAATGAAGCTCAGACCTCGTTTTCGCTTCAAATAAAGCAACACAGGGAGTGCCAAGATAGAGATAAAAAAGAGGTAGGCCAGAAACCAGAGATGGAAACTAACGGTACCGATCCATTGTGGATTCCAGCTAACTTGGATGTTCGTGAAAAAATAGGGATAAAACTGTAACAAGTTACCCTTGAAGAGCGAGTGACTGAGCGCTATAAGATAGGCCTCAAGGGGAGAAAGCAGGATGGTGCCGGCAATACAAGGAATGATCAGCCGTTTGAAGCGCTCGCTGATGAACTGACCGCTCGTTCTGGATTTGAGTGCAAACCAGGCGCCTGCTCCTGCAAGGACAAAGAAAAGAGACATTCCCCACTCCGTGCCGAAGACGACCAGGACAATCAAGTTAACGTTTTGTTCTACACCGTTGATATGCCAGTAGAACAAATCGAAAATACTTGCGGCATGGGCATAGAATACCCCCAACACGGCCAAAACGCGAAGCCCGTCGAGATAGTGGAGTCTTTCTCCATGGATTGGTCCTTCATGGATGAGTGGCTGCATAGAGTTTTCTCTCCCTACCACCTCTAAACTTAAGAAGGGGAATTTTAGGGGGGATATGGAAGTTGGAGACCCCGCGTTCCCCCGTTCCCGAATCGTTTTATTTTCATTATACACTATAAACGTCGAACGGTACGGTCATTATCACCCGTTTGAGATTGCAAGGGCTGCGGCTGCTGGTTCCATCCCTGTTGCTGAGGTTGAGAGGCTGATTGCATGTTGACAGGCTGAGCTGCATGAGCGGCGCGCGCAATGCGGTCGTTGCGAATGTGTCGCCAGATATAGAGGCCAACCAGTACGGCAAGGATAAGGAGAATGATTATATCAAAGCTGTGGAAGTAGGGAGCCAGTTTCACGAGATCTGTTCCTAAGACAGCACCTAGATAGGCTAAAAGGAGACACCAGGGAAACGAACCCAGGAAGGTGAAAACGCAGAATTTTACAAATGGCATTTCAGCAATACCAGCCGGAAGGGAGATGTAGGTACGAATGACGGGTAAAAGGCGCGAGAAGAACGCGGTGGCACTACCCCAGCGCTGGAAGAATTGATCCGCCCTGTCGGCGTCATGCTGGGAGATGAGGACGTAGCGTCCATACTTGAGCATGAGTGGGCGCCCACCTTTATAGCCGATGTAGTAGGCAGCGATGGAGCCGATGAGGCAGCCAGTAGCTCCGGCCAGTGCCACAAGGACAAGGTTCAGCCATAAAGGAAATGATGGATTTGTGCCCAGTAGGTGTAAAGGGTTTGAAGTATAGTAACTACCAATGATGAAGCCGGCAACGGGCATGACTACTTCACTAGGCAGAGGTATGCAACAACTTTCGATGGCCATAGCCAGAATGATTCCGGCCAGACCGGTAAATGCATAAAGATTGTAAATCCATACTGTCAGTGTGTGCGTTAGATTGGTTAACAATGAAATTGGCCTCCTTAGCAATTCCTGGACATTTGTTAGTCATACTAACATATTTAACGAGGGGAGGCTAGCCCATAGTACAAATGCAGAGAGTTACTATACAAAGCCGAAGTGGCAACAAAGCGCTTGAGCACTTTGTTGCCACTTCGGCTTTGTATATTTAGACGTAGGAATTAGTATTCCTGGTCTTCTTCGTCTTCGTCTGCGAAACGCGAAGCGCGGCGTTGTAGGTAGGGGACGTTGATTTGTTGGGCCAGTTCATGGCGCAAAGGATCATCGTCGTACATATACGGTGCGCGGCGTACCAGGGGCCTCTGGAGGCTGCCGGTTATGATGTCGGGATTGCGTGGCTGGGTCTCAACCTGGGGATTGCGCGTCACCGGTCCCGTCGGCTGTCGAAATTGACCAGTTTGTGGATTGCGCCTGCCAAGCTGATCGGTTTGCTGCTCACGCCGATAATACGTATCCTGTGTGGACTGGCGCAGATTACCTTCACCAGGAGCGGGCAGTGCACGATTAGGGGCAGACGGAACTGAGGTGCCATCAACGGTACGCTTTGGGCGATACTGATTCGGGGCCTGGGGCTGCAGTCTTTGTGCAGGACGTTTTACTCGCGGCTGATACTGTTGTGGAACCAGGTTTTGCACAGGGCGAACTACGGGAAGCCTTTTTGAGGCGTTCGTTGGATAGACTTCAAGGCCATCGTACTGCTGGGCCGCTTCCTGGCGCGCTGCGCGTATAGCGGCGGTCTGATGCGGGCCAAGGCCACGAGGGGAGGTTGGTCGATACCCGGGAAAACCTGGATGACGCATCTGCCTGTCAGGGTTCGGTCGACGCGGAGGAACCACGTTTGCGCTGCCGCGATTTATAGGAGCGAGAGGGGCAGACTGAGGTGGTCGTACCAGTTGTAGCGGGTACTCTGTTGTACGCTGGCGATAGACCTGATTCTCCTCTGCCGCTTGCCGACTATATCTAGCCGCGGGCAACATGGGATAAGGCGGAACAAATTGTCGTCCCGTAGATGTTCTGAAGTCGCCCTGTTCGTATTCTGCTGGCGGAAGCAGTTCAACCGCTGTTTCGTAGAAGTCCTCGGGGACCTCAACATATTCATGGATTTGGGCCAAGGAAATTTCTTGCTGTACTCCAGCCTGAAGGTGCTCATCATGACGACGAGAAAAGTAGGAGAATAAGACCAGGGAAATCGGAATGCTCAGGAGCAAAGCCGCCAACCCACCTATCAATCCACCAAGGACCCATGAATTAAGCGTGTTACCATACCAGAGGACAACTGCAGCGCCAACGATCAAGACCAAGGCCACAGCGGCAGTTCTCATCAAAATAACTCCATTCTGGAAACCCCGACTATCTTTAGCCAGGAAGATACCTAACGAGTACTTTCCATATCACTGTTTGCACAGTGATCTACTATGCAGACCTCATTCTCTTGCCGTATTTAGTGGAGATACCTATGGGGCTATGTTCGAAACCCCAACTGATAAGTTACATACAGTTTTGGCACTGCTATAATGAAAGACCCGATGTTAAGAATATACCACAATTGGCTTGATAGTACAAGGAAAATAGAGGGTTTATGCAGATTCAGGGTGAAAATACTGTGAAAAACGTGGAATAAATGAGCAACTAGAGCTGTGCTGGGGAGACGAACAACCCGCCCATTGGATAGAGAAAATACAAACAACATTAGGATTGACCAAATATGGTACTTTTTGGGGGGGCAAAGCATGGAAACAGGCAAGTATCCCTCAAGGGTAAGTATTCTATGACGTTTTTGCGGTACACTTACCCTCAAGAGGTGCCTGGTTGGCCTACACAGAGAGAGATACTATTACGCAGCATGGCGGCGGAAAATGGCTACGACTTTCCCTTGTACCTTCCATTCTTCATCCCATTCACTTTTTGAGATGAGGATGGGTTCTAACTCAGAGTTGGCTGGTTGCAGACGTACCTGGTCGTGCTCTTTCTCCTGGAAGAAGCGTTTGAGGGTAGCGCTACCTTTCTCGCCTTCTTGTAAATGAACAGCTACGACAATATCGCCATTATCACAGGTCTCTTGAGGTTTGATGACGACATAATCCCCGTCACAAATGTGATCCTCGATCATAGAGCGACCTCTTACGATTAAGGCGTAGGTATTGTCATGCTCCAACTCGCGCCCTGCGTCGAGCAATTCCTCAGGATCAGTGGAGATTTCGAGAGGTTGACCAGCAGCGATTGAACCCATAACAGGAATACCTGTAACGGTTTTGGTAAGCTTGATGCCACGGCTTTTCTTGGGTTGACGAGTGATCAACCCCTTTTTCTCCAGCATGGTGAGATGGTAGTCGACGTGTCCAGTGCTGGCAATTTTTAGTTCTCGACCGATCTCGCGATTGGTTGGCGGCATCTTTTCTGTTTTCATATAATTTACAATAAAGTTGTACATTCGTTGCTGAATGTCGGTTGTTTGATCTGGTGACATAGCGCCTTGTTCCCGCCTTTCTGTTTCGGCCTGTTTTGCTGTAGCCAGACTACAAAAAATAGAACGGCCATTCAAATCAATGATATCATAAGTTTTGATGCAATTCAAGCTTTATCGAACGTATTTTCAGAATATTTTTTCCTATGTCATATTTGGGTGCGGGGACTTGGAATAATGGGAACATTTTGCTATACTTTCAAAAGAAGAGTGAAAGAGAAAGATACCTACTCGTGTCGTGGTAGACCGCAAAGAGGATATGGGACAATCTTCTTCATTTGCGCCTGGCTTCGGATAAGTGTACAATGGAGACATCGTCCAATTGATTAGGAAAAGGTGTACAATAGAAAAGTCAGAAGAAACGTCAGAGATTCGACGGGCCCCAGCCATAGAAAAGGGAGTTCAAATATATGGTTGAGATGACAGTTGAAAGTGTGCGAATAAACCTGGCCACGCAACAACGTGTGGTCATCTTGAAAGCTACTAAGCAGGAACGCTACCTGTTCATCTGGATTGCACATGCGGAGGCATACGCTATCGCTGTTGAACTGCAGGGAACGTCATCGCCTCGACCGCTGACGCATGACCTGCTAAAGAATGTCATCAGCGAGCTTGGGGCAAATATTGAGAGTATTGTCATTTCGGACCTGATCGAAGACATTTTTTATGCGCGAATCGTGCTAGATGTCGCGGGTAGACATGTTGAAATTGACTCACGTCCAAGCGATGCTATTGCCCTTGCTGTGCGAGTCAGGACACCAATCTTTGTTGATGATAGTGTATTAGAGCGCGCGGGTGTGGCGCTTGAGACGGATGAAGGGCAGGCATTATCGAAGGCAGAGCAGAGGAGAGACAAAATAGAGATCGATCAAGATAACCTGGATGCCTACCGCGATTTTATCAATACCCTGGATGTGTTGGATGAGTTTGGTAAAGATTAATCGAAAAGGGTTGAGATTTTTCTGCACAAGTTCTCACAATTAGTGCAAGATGGCTTTCAAGATACGTACGAGGATACGAGAAAGCAATCCGTAGAAAAGAATTGCCAGCAGGGTATAGAGTTCTATTGATGTAGGAATGGGTAGGGGTATGGGTAAATTGTGCAAGATGAGGCGGAATGGCAAGACAAAGATATTACTGACAGCGTAGACAAGAGATACCCAAGGTACATTGCCCTGTAGCCCTATGAGTTTTAGCGCGAAGCGAACCAGTAGCAGGAGTTGTAGGGCAACCAAGAATATCCCCACAAACGTTGGTAGTGAGCTGGGCTTTTTTTTATTTCTAGCTGACGTTGGTAAGGGCGGCAAGACAGGATAGATGGGTGCGCCAGTGGGAATGCCTGCAAGGTTCGATGGTGGATGAATAGCGTTTAGCGGTTCGGTTGGCGCATCGTGTTCATCTAACTCTTGAAAGTATTTATCATGAGGCCACATGATCGGACTCCCCCTCCTGGATGACCGCCAGGGTCATCCGATATACATCAACCTAAGACACAGGTCCAGGATTCCAGAGAGTGAAACTCGTTTTTCTCGTTTGAGCCTGTGAGTCTATATTATTATACGAATTTGAGGCTTGTGTTACAATGGGGCAAAACATTTGGCAATAAGGGAGAGGAAGATTTTTCATTTATGACACAGATTGACAATGGTGTTGAGCAGCAGCGTATGGAGGGGACTGAGGGTAAGCCACGTTTGCGTTTTGCTCCTAGCCCGACCGGCTTTATGCATATTGGTGGGTACCGCACCATCCTCTTTAGCTGGCTTTACGCACGCCATACCGGCGGTTCATTCATTCTGCGCATTGAAGATACAGATATTGCCAGGACGGTAGAAGGGGCTATCGAGGTACTGCTGGATGGGATGCGCTGGCTTGACATTGATTATGACGAGGGTCCTCTTATCGGTGGCCTATATGGTCCTTATTATCAGACGCAGCGCAAGGCGCTCTACCAGCAGTATGCTCACCAGTTGATTGAATCTGGGCACGCTTATCGTTGTTACTGTACTGCTGAGCGCCTGGAGCAGATGCGCAAATCCCAGGCGGCACAAAAGTTGCCGCCGCGCTACGACCGACACTGCCGCTACCTTTCTGACGAGGAGCGGGCCGCGAACGAGGCGGCTGGACTCAAGTGGGTGGTGCGCTTCGCTATGCCAGAAGATGGTGAGACGGTTGTGCATGACGAGATTCATGGAGATATCACCTTCAAGAATGCCGATATTGACGACGCGGTCATTCTCAAGTCGGATGGCTTTGCGCTCTATCACCTGGCACATATTGTAGATGACCACTTGATGGGGATAACCCATATGCTGCGCGGAGATGATTGGATTTCCAGCGCGCCACGGCATGTACAAATGTATAAAGCGCTGGGCTGGAAACAGCCGCTATTCTACCATGTGCCGAATGTGCTTGGGAAAGACAAAAAAAAGCTGAGCAAGAGACACAACGCACCGTCGTGGGTAGAACTCCATGAGAAGGGATACCTACCGGAGGCAGTCTTCAATTTCCTGGCGCTGATCGGTTGGGCTTACGATGATAAGACCGAACTTTTTACCCGCGAGGAACTGATTCGTGTCTTTACGCTGGATCGTATCGGGGCCGCCGGCGGTATCTTAGATCCTGACAAACTGTTGTGGATGAATGGGGTGTATATCCGGCAGATGTCATTAGAGGAATTAGTCGAACGGACATTGCCATATATGGAGCGCCCTGAGGACATGGGCGGGCTACCCGATAGCGTCAGGCGGCCGCTTGAGCGTGGATATACTGGGCGTGTTCTACACCTGGAGCATGAGCGATTGAAAACGCTCGGTGAGGCAGCAGAGGTGGTATCGTTCTTCTTTGTCGACAAGCTGCACTATGAGACGACGATGCTGGTGCAGAAGGGGATGGATTTTGACCGGACGCGTGATGGGCTGGTGCGAGCGCGAGAGTTGCTCAATAGTCTCGCGGCATGGAAGCACGAGGAGATGGAGCCGCCGATGCGGGGGCTGGCGGCAGAGCTTGGTATGAAACCAGGCCAGCTTTTTGGAGCGATTCGTGTTGCCATTAGCGGGCGAACGGCGACGCCACCGTTGTTCGAGACGATGGAGGTGCTTGGGCGCGAGCGCAGCATGGCAAGGATCAACAGGGCGATCGAGAGATTAGCCTGATTTTGTTTGAGTGTGAGTGGCGTCGCATTTCGCCTCCAGGCGAAATGCGACGCCACTCACACTATCATGAGGGATATGCCCATATGATGAACAAAGATTATATTCTGAGAATAGCGGAGCGATTTGGCAGGGCGTTGGCGATTATATTGCAGTTACGAAAAAGCAACCAGTTTGAAGAATCGCTTATTTATATCGATGATGTTTTTTTGCAGACTACCGGGTTTACTGCGAGCTTTGTGAATTCCGCCTCAGAAGAGATGCTCTTGCAGTTAATTTCGCCACTGGGCATTTTGAACGTACAAAAATGTGCGTGGATCGCGCTCTTGCTCAAAGAAGAGGGGGATATTTATGTGGACATGGGTAACGAGGACGAGAGCTACTTCCGGTATCTAAAATCGTTACATTTTTTCCTCGAGGTTGCAAAGCATGCGGACGAAGCCAGGGACATTGATGTTGCTTCGGCCATTGAGTATGATTTGCAGGAGTTGGAGGCATTTGACCTGCCGCAGGAGACGTATAGCAGGTTGTTCGGTTATTTTGATGCAGCAGGTCAGTATACAAGGGCAAGTGATATGCTCAATGAGGCGGTGAACAAAGCAGAAGGGCCTGTTGATCCCAAAATTATTGAGCAGGGAAAGGCTTTTTATAAGAGGTTGCGGAGTAGAAGCGAGGAAGACTTACGGATGAACGGGTTTTCAAAGAGAGAAGTTGAGGAAGGGTTGGAAAAGTTGGAGAAGAAAAACTAGACAAGTAGAGGGAAGTTGGTGTCGTCAATAAAGTCCTCTGAAGTCGTACGGTCGACTATTGCAGACACGTGGAGGTGGATGTGGCCTGATACGCTGATGCGCATTATCCCCATGGCCGTTATACCTTTTTTGTATATTGCTGTTTTACATTTGCCGTTGTCATTTTTGGGGTTAATATGGGAAAATGTGCCTGAACAGTTATTCATCGGCTTGCTAATTGGTATCTTCATGGCTGCCTTTGCGGTGGTGTATCGTATGTTTATCGTTGGTCCCTGGTTTCGCTGGCCTACCGTTGGCGATCATTTTTTGCAGGGATTTTTCTACCTGTTTATCAATGCTCCGATTGAAGAGTTGTTTTTCCGGGGATTTGTATGGGGCGCCGTGACGCAATGGACCGGGTGGATTGGCTGGGGATGGCTGGTAAGTACAGCAGCTTATACGCTCTATCATAGATTGGGCAAGTGGAGTTGGAGAAGCGTGGGCGGGGTTGGGCTGGCGGGACTGGTCTTTAGCTTGATTTACCTGGTGCAACCGACGCCACGTTCGCTCCTGGCGGTGATTATTGTGCATGGCCTGACGACTGCAGGCTTTCTTAGTTGGGGCGATGAGGCGATGTACAGGCGCTGGAAACGGAAACATGGGAATTGACATCCTCCCCACGACTGAAGCCGTGGGGTTTACGCCACGACGTAATAATGGCATGGCCAGTCCTGAGTCGTTACCATTATGCATCCAAACCGTCTCGACTTGTAAGGTATAATAGATAAAATGCTTATTACATTGTTACTCGGAGGTCTAGTTCCTTGAAAATAGTTGTTACTGGCGGAGCGGGTTTTATTGGCACCCATCTTTGTACACATTTGTTGGATGAAGGACACAGCGTACTGTGTGTAGATAATCTGATTACTGGCTCAGAGCGAAATATTGCGCCCCTACTCAACCATCCACACTTTACTTTAATGTGTCACGATGTGACTCTACCATTTGACTTTGAGGCCGATGCGATATTCCACCTGGCGAGTCCCGCCAGCCCTGTGGGCTATATGGAACACCCTGTTGAGACCATCCTGACCAATAGCCAGGGGACATACCAGATGCTTGAGCAGGCAAAGCAGCAGAATGCAATGTTCCTGGTATCTTCGACCTCTGAGGTATATGGGGACCCACTCGAGCACCCACAGCGCGAAGAGTACTGGGGAAATGTCAATCCGGTTGGGCCGCGCGCATGTTACGACGAGAGTAAGCGGCTTGGTGAGACGCTGACGATGGAATATTACCGGCAGTTCCAGGTCAATGCGCGGATTGTGCGTATCTTTAATACCTATGGACCCAATAGCCAGGTAAACGATGGGCGTATGATCCCTAATTTCATTACGCAGGCATTACGCAATGAGCCGCTGACGATTTATGGAGACGGGAGTATTACGCGCAGCATCTGTTATGTGAGCGACCTGGTAGATGGCTTGATGCGGGCAATGTTTCGACCGTATACAGCAGGCGAGGTATTTAACCTGGGCAATACCGAAGAGCACACGGTACTCGAATTCGCACGGATCATTATTCGATTGTGTGAGGCCAGCTCGAGCTTGATATACGAACCCAACCGCACGGACGATCCAGAACGTCGCCGCCCGGATATCTCTAAAGCGCAACGCATCCTGGAATGGACCCCTAAAGTGAGCATCGAGAGTGGTCTGCGGCGCACTATTGAATGGTTCAGCAACACGATCTCTCAGCCTTCGACGTTAGTGTAATGGCGACAAGCTAGAAATTTGCGAGCAACATGCATAAAGCTATTGTTGGCGGATTCTCTCCAATCCTCCAGGTTTCATGGCTGCAAAGAGCCAGATTATTTTTGCGTGAATACCTGACGCTTCCAAATCTGATAGGTTTGTGCGGGGCAATTTGCGCGCTTTTTCTCCTGATTGGGCTGCGAGAGCCATGGAATTTTCGCATACCGTTGTATTGCGTCCTTCTGGTCTGGACAATTCTTCGTCCTCGCACAGCACTCTATCTGATGGCTTTTGCCGTACCCTGGGGTTCACTCGATACAATCGATGTTGCCGGTTTGCATTTGAATAGCGCTGATATCCTGGTAGTCCTCCTGGGCTTCGGCTGGCTGATGAGTTTCACGCTGCTGCCAACGATCTCCTACGGGCGCAGAGGAACATATAGCAGCGCCGCGGGGCCTCTTGACCGGGGGGCCTTGACTGTTCCCCTCTATCTCGTTATCGCAATGCTCTTGCTCATTGGCACAATGGTGCTCTCCATGGGGGGGGCTATCAGCATCAGTTCGAGTCTAAAAGAGGTGAGCAAGTGGCTGGAATTTCTGGTGCTGGTGCTGATTGGCTCACAATACCTTCGAACCCGCCGCGAGATCTGGACGATTATTGTGCTTGTTTGCCTGGGCGGGATAACACAAGCCTTTTTTGGCTATTCGCAGGCATTTTTTAATCTGGGGCCCGCGTCTTTTATTCGCGATACGAGCCTGCGGGTTTACGGTACGTTTGATCAGCCTAATCCATTCGCGGGGTATCTCAATCTACCGTTAAGTATTGCACTGGCCTTGATGTTGCTTGGCAGTACATGGTTGACACGCGTACTGGGGGGACTGACCAGCGTTTTTCTCGCGGCAGCGATATACCTCACCAAATCACGGGGGGGAGAAATCGCCATCGCGGCAGCACTGTTGTTCATAGTGATTGTGGGATTGCCGCACCTGCGGAAGTTGGTGGCGTTGCTAGCACTGGCGGGGCTCGTTGTTGTAGAGATATTCTTCGCCGGCTGGATTCCGACCAACGTGATTACGCCGCTTTTGAAATATTTAGGGGTTATTCAGATTTCTTTTACTAATCCAAGTATAGAGGACTATTCAACGGCAGAGCGACTGGCACACTGGATCGCCGGAGTGCGCATGTTCGTGGGTCACCCCCTAACTGGCGTTGGTATTGGTAACTACCCAGACGCGTACCCGCAGTACTTTGTAACGATTTTCGTCAATCCATTAGGGCATGCACATAACTACTACATCAATATCGCCGCCGAATCAGGCGCTATAGGATTGACGGCCTTTTTACTGTTCCTGATGGCGATGTTTGTTGCCGGAGGGACAGCATATACCAACATCAATAAGAAATATAAGCTGGCGAAGGCCCAATCAGGTTTATTGCCTCCCAACCTGCCCAACTTACAGGCACATGCACCGCTGGGTACGCGGAACAAGCTCATCTTATTGGCTCATCCATTGAAGATGTTCGCTCATACTCGCTCTCACGGAACACGCCACTACAAGCTGATGCTTGGGAATGACCGGGCATTAGCAATAGGACTATTGGCGGCACTTTTGTCTGTTTGTGTCCATAATCTCGTTGATGATTTATATGTACATAGTCTTACCAATCTCATAGCGTTACTCCTTATTGCGCTTATCCGTCTAGATGGAGTAACCAAAAACGTTGGCGGCAATGGAGGAAATTTTGATTACGCAGAAATCGCAAGATGATAGTGTGTCTCCTGTAGATGACAACCAATCTGAGACAGTAGAAAAGAAACAGACAGAACTTCTAGAACAGAAACGCCTTGAGGAAAGCAGTCAGGCAGAGCCGGAGATTACACGCGACCAATTGTCGCTGAGTAAGCAATTGCTCAACTGGCGTACCTTAGTTCCATTAATTATCGTCATTGTGGCGGTTATTTTCTTCGTACAAAAATTACATATAGATCCGCAAAAAACCTGGGCAGCAATACGCAGTGCAAATTTCATTTTTTTACTAGCCGCTTTCGTCGTCTATTATCTCTCTTTCGCCATACGTGCGGCGCGCTGGCGTATCTTGTTAGAAAATGTGGGCTTTACCAAAGCAAACGGCGTTGAGCTCCCGAAATTCTGGAAGTTGACGGAAATTATTTACATTTCCTGGTTTGTCAATTCCATTGTTCCTGCCAAATTAGGTGACCTGTATCGCGCCTACCTTTTGCGGCAGGAATCGGGGGTATCGGCGACACGGACTTTTGGTACAATCATGGCCGAAAGACTGCTGGATCTGATTGTTCTGCTCTTACTTTTTATCCCAGCATTGATCATCAGCTTGCATGCACACCTGCCGTTAGTGTTGCGAGGAGGACTGGAAGTGACGCTGGCAGCCGTAGTAGTAGGAATGGCGGCCTTGTTTATTATGCGTCAATTCCCTACGCAGATTGCCAGATTGATACCAGAACGTTTTCGCAGATATTTTTACCAATTCCAGGAAGGAACACTTGGCTCATTCAAGCATATACCCACGTTGATAGGACTGACATTCGGCGTTTGGGCCTGCGAGGTTTTACGCTTCTTCTTCGTGGCAGCGGCGCTCAATCTTATTGCTGGCGACCCCTTACATGTTATCACGGCAGCCTGCTTCATAGCCCTTGGCGAGGCGCTGTTAACGGTCGTTCCGTTAACCGGTGGTGGTGTCGGGCTGGTTGAGGCTGGTATGCTCGCGATGATCGCATTGTTCAACCAGGGGACAGCCAATGCGCTGAACGTTACGACCGCCGCTATCCTGCTTGACCGCACGATCAGCTATTCCAGTGTGATAGTGTTTGGGTTTATCGTGTTCATGTTAGCGTTTGGGAGACAAGCAACAAAGCGAGCAAAAAATCTTGACACAAAACAGGAGGCTGGCTTATAATTTTCCCGCAGGTCCACGAAGTATAGGAGTTTGAGAGACTTACTATAGTTTGAAAACAGGCCACGAGGGGAGGGAAGCCCTGGTGTCGGAAGTCAAAGTCGGCGATCACGAATCGTTTGAGACTGCCCTGAAGCGTTTTAATCGCAAGATTCAACAGGATGGCATTCTCGCTGAAGCTCGTCGCAGAGAGCACTACGAAAAACCAAGCGCTAAACGCAAAAGAAAAGAAGCTGCGAGACGACGAAAAAGCGCCAACAAAGGCTTATAAGATGAGAGTACCCACAAGGAGAACTGTTATCTCAATCCCTTGTGGGTACTTTATTGTCTGTTGTAATAAAGATCCAATTGAGGCCACGATATGAAAGAACAACATCCAGAGATTGAACTTTATATTAATGCTAGCAATGATGAACAAAATGCTGCTATCCAACAATTAGTAGACACTCTTGAATTAGACCAGGTCGTCAAAAACACCTTATTAGCTGCCGGTGTTACGCAGGCGGTGATGCTTACGCTGCTGATTACCGATGACGAAGGCATACAAGATCTGAATAACCAGTATCGCCAGCAGAACAAACCCACCGATGTGCTCTCCTTTCCTTTGCTCGAAAAGCCGCTGGTCGATGCTCCAGCGGACCAACTGTGGACGGCAACTATAGAAGGAGTGAGAGGATCACGAGAGGCGGATGTGGCGAGCAGACCAGCATTTGTGACACCACCAGAACTGATCACCAACCTGGGTGATATTGTGGTCTCCTGGCCGACGGTGCTACGACAAGCCGCGTCAGCGGGTCATTCTCCAGACTATGAACTTCTCTACCTGATTGCTCATGGAGTGCTACACTTAGTTGGATATGATGATCAGAGTGAGGCTGGCTACCACAAGATGGTAGCACTACAGCAATCTGTGCTGGAGAGCACCGGGCGGAAAGCGTAGAGTTCATGAGCCAACCGAAATTCCCGCAGGAAGGAAAGGAAAGTGAGTGGGCGAAGCTTATTGCTGGTTTTGGCTATGCATTTAACGGCCTGTGGTATGCATTGCGCACTCAACGCAATATCAGAGTGCACGTTGTTTTTGCCATTCTGGCTATTCTGATGGGAATTGTACTGCGCATTTCCGCGGTTGAGTTTGCGATGATCTTTGTCGCGATAACCAGTGTCTTCATTGCTGAGATGTTTAACACGGTGATCGAGTTATGTGTTGACCTGGCTTCACCTGAGTACAATACGCTAGCAAAAATTGCCAAAGATGTGGCGGCAGGGGCTGTTTTATTAAGCGCGATGCTGGCGGTGGTAATCGGGCTATTTGTGCTGGGGCCACATTTGTGGGCATTAGTGTTCAGATAGCGCCGGGCTGGTTGACCGCAAGGGGTAATGGTTGACCGCAAGGGTCAACCCTACTATATACGATTGCGCCGGGGGGGATGAGGCTTACAACCCCTGGTTCGTGGTAGAATCGTGGCAGTTCTTAGTTGCAGGCTTAGTTTGTTATTTTACACGTTCGACGTATTGGCCTGTGCGGGTGTCGACACGGATCTTGTCGCCTGGATTGACGAACAGGGGAACATTAATGACAGCACCGGTCTCAAGGGTAGCAGGCTTGGTGACGTTGTTAGCAGTATCACCGCGCACGCCGGGTTCAGCACTCTCTACTTTTAACTCCAGGAAGTTCGGTACTTCCACGGAGACAATGTTCTCGCCGTCTACCAGTAATTCTACAACGTCCCCTTCTTTGAGAAATTGTATAGCATCACCGAGCATCTCTTTGGGTACGGGCTGCTGGTCGAAGGTTTCGGTATTCATAAAGACATAATCGTCGCCATCGACATAGAGGAACTGCCAGTTCTGATGCTCGACGCGCACTTCCTCAATTTCTTCCCCAGCGCGGAATCGTTGTTCTAAGACACGCCCGTTCTTGACATTTTTCAAGCGGACACGAACGAAGGCACGCCAGTTTCCAGGACTGACGTGATGGAATTCGACGACGGTATACAATTCGCCATTATAGCGAATGACCATGCCATTGCGAAAATCAGCGGTTGTTGTTGCTCCCAAGTGTGGGTTTCTCCTTTAGTACACATTGTAATTCAGTCAATAGTATAGGGGGTATGGAGGTCTTTGTCTACCCTTTGTTTTCTGAGATTATGCTAAAAACGCAGGCTTTTATGGCGCGAAAAGCAGGACAATCGCATATTAAGCAAGGAGAGGGTTTTTCTTACTCATTACAATTCTTCGTGATGACCTTGTGAGAGCACTAGCGCACAATGTGATGGATTTGCGACAGTGACGAAGTATCATTGGTATGTACAAGTTACATATATATGCATTTGAACGGCTGCTGCAGGAGCCGTGGATGTATGTGCCGAAGAAGTGACAGCCCAGCAGCATGATGGTGGCAAAAGGGGTTCTGTCAGAAAGCGGATAGTGTTTCTATGGACATGATTGAAAACCGGACTTTTGATGAAATCAACGTTGGTGATAGCGCGAGTCTTGTGCGTAAGCTGAGCATGAAGGACATCAATCTCTTCGCCGTCATGTCGGGTGATGTGAACCCCGCCCATGTCGACGAGGAATATGCCCGCAACGACATGTTTCATAAAATCATTGCCCACGGCATGTGGGGAGCCGCGCTAATCTCGACCTTGCTTGGCACCAAACTCCCCGGACCTGGGACGATTTATCTGGGGCAGACGCTGAACTTTCGTCACCCGGTGACCCTGGGTGATACGATCACCGTCACGGTCACCGTTACCGCCAAGGAGATGGATGGGCACCGGGTCAGCTTTGATTGTCAATGTATCAATCAGCGCGGGGAAGTGGTCATTAGTGGTTGCGCAGAGGTGATCGCTCCGACGACCAAAGTGAAACGTCCGCGTGCCACACTGCCAGAAGTGTATCTGCACGAACATGGAGCCTGGTACCGACACCTGATCGAGTTGACCAAAGGGCTCACGCCGATTCGCACCGCTGTAGTTCATCCGGTGGACGATAATGCCTTGCTAGGGGCTATCGAGGCAGCCGAGGCCAACCTGATTATTCCCATCCTGATCGGCCCTGAGAAGAAGATTCAGGCGGTCGCTGCCGCACAGAACGTGGATCTATCGCCGTACAAGTTGATCGCGACGGAGCACAGCCATGCCGCCGCCGAGCAAGCGGTCGCGCTTGCTCGTTCGGGCCAGGTAGAGGCGCTCATGAAAGGCAGCCTGCATACTGAAGAGCTCATGCATGCCGTACTCGCGCCGGGAATCGGCCTGGCGACAGCTCGGCGCATGAGCCATGTCTTCGTGATGGACGTGCCGACCTATCCGCGCCCGCTGTTCCTCACCGATGCCGCCCTGAATATCTACCCTGATTTGGAGGCCAAGCGAGACATCGTGCAAAATGCCATCGACCTGGCGCACGTGCTGGGCCTTGAGATGCCCAAGGTCGCAGTCCTTTCGGCGGTCGAAACGGTGAGTCCGAAGCTCCCATCCACCCTGGAAGCGGCGGCGCTGTGCAAGATGGCTGATCGCGGGCAGATCACCGGGGGCCTAGTGGATGGCCCACTGGCCTTTGATAACGCGGTGTCAGTGGCAGCGGCCCAGGTGAAAGGTATTGTGTCCCCGGTGGCAGGGCAGGCCGATATTCTGGTCGTGCCTGATCTGGAATCGGGCAACATGCTAATCAAGCAATTAGAGTATCTGGCCGAGGCGCAGGGAGCGGGTATTGTGCTGGGTGCACGGGTGCCGATCATGCTGACGAGTCGTGCTGACAGTCCCCTGGCGCACATGTCCTCCTGTGCGCTCGCGCTGTTGCTGGCACATAGCAAACGGAAGGCCAAACCATGACAGATGTGATTCTCGCGCTTAATGCTGGCTCGTCCAGTATTAAGTTCTCGCTATTCGCCACGACGAGTAGCATAGATGCCCTTTCCCTTGTCTATCAGGGGGAGGTCGAAGGTATTGGCGGAGAAGCGCGCTTCTTTGCGTACAATCCTGCGGGTCAGCGACTGGTAGACGAACGGCTCACGGATCAAACAGCGGTGACATTCAGCCACGAAGAGGCGTTGAGCGTGCTGCTGGATTGGATCGAACGCCATGAGGCCGGGTTCACCCTGATCGCCGCCGGTCACCGGGTCGTCCACGGTGGTACGCTGTATTCGGCGCCCGTGCTGGTGGATTCAATGGTGGTCAACCAACTGGAGCAGTTCGTGCCACTTGCTCCGTTACATCAGCCGCATAACCTCGCTGCGATGCGGGCGATTGCCCGGATCAAGTCCGATGTTCCACAAGTCGCCTGTTTCGATACTGCCTTTCACCACACGCAACCAGCCGTTGCTCAGGCCTTCGCTTTGCCGCGTGAAGTGACGGCTCTGGGTGTGAAGCGCTACGGATTTCATGGGCTCTCCTATGAGTACATCGCCCACGTCCTGCCCGATGTCGTGGGTGATATGGCCGACGGGCGTATCGTCGTTGCCCACCTGGGAGGCGGGGCCAGTATGTGCGCGCTGCGCGGCCGCAAAAGCCTTGCCACCACGACGGGCTTTACCGCACTCGATGGGTTGCCGATGGGCACACGCTGTGGCGCGCTTGACCCTGGCGTCATCCTCTACCTGTTGAGCGAGCAGCATATGGATGTCCCCACGGTGACGGACCTCTTGTATCACCGATCGGGCCTACTTGGCGTTTCGGGCGAGAGCAGCGAGATGCAAGAACTATTGGCCAGTGATTCGCCGCATGCAGTCGAGGCGATCGACCTGTTTGTGTACCGCATCGGGCGTGAACTTGGATCGCTTGTCGCAGCCTTAGGGGGACTTGATGTGCTGGTATTTACGGGCGGCATTGGGGAGCGTGCCGCTCCTATTCGAGCACAGGTCTGTCAGGATGCGCAATGGCTAGGAGTGCGACTTGACACGACAGCCAACCGCGCAGGCGGGCCAAAGATCAGTGCCGATGACAGTGCCGTGCCGGTGTGGGTGATCCCGACAAACGAAGATCTGATGATCGCACGCCATACCTGGGCCGTCCTCCGTGCATAGGCAGGTCGACCGCAAGGGTCGACCAATATGCATCAACCTAAGAAAAGCCCATCAAATGCTGTGGGGGGAGTGCGGTGAGGAGTGGCTGGGATGGCCCTCGAGACCCTTCGCTACGGCTCAGGGTGACAAGGGAACGCTGTCATGCTGAGCACATGCGCTACGCTCAGTGTAAACTCAGCGAAGCATCTCGAGGGCCAGCGGGACAGACCCTTCGCTGCGGCTCAGGGTGACACGGTGAGGCAGCTGAGGTTGATGCGTATTGGTCGACCGCAAGGGTCGACCCTACTATATACGTAATCGCCGGGCACAAGCCATCGTGCGTGCGCGAGATGCTAGAGAGAGCAGGCCTGATCTAAGCTAGAAGTTCAGATAGCTCGGTGGTGTAGGCAACGAACTTTGCCAGCCGCTTCTTTTTGAGGTTCTCGCGTAGTATCCAGACGACATCGGGATCACCCCAGGCGGCGCAGGTGCGCATGAGCGCGAAGCCTTTTTCTGGCGTAGCCGCTGTAATGACGCTGACAGCGTAGCCCAATGTCTGGCGCAGTACGCGAAAATCTTCGCGTTTACGGTCAGCCGCGGGTGTTGAACGAAGTCGTTCTAAAATAATATCGAGAATAGATAGGGCTGCATCGAGAGTAGCGGAGTTGAAAAGGAGCGAAGGTTCGGCAACGGCGGCGATGGATGCGCGCCGCTGATACAGGTTGCCTTGAGAAGCCATAAAAACAAGATAGCTGATGGTTTCCCTGGTGGCGTCAGTCAATAAGTGCTGAAAGGCTATTTCCACTCCTTGACGAACACGCCAGCAGGGGCTACAGGCATATCGATCGAGCAATTCAAAGACTTCAACACGCCAGGCACGTTGTGCAGCAGCACATACTCCATATGCTACGACACCACACATTACAACAAACTCGGATGGAGTATTACTGACGACCTTTTTCTGATCATCACTGATAAGGTAGTCCAGGAGCGTGCGCACTTTGACAGGCTGGTCCGTTGTGTTGGCAGCGATAAGATGGCTGAGGTCGTTGACGAGCTCTAGATTTGCACGTGGCCCTGGTAAGCGGCTCTGTTCGCGGAGGTAAAATTCGAGTGGGCGTTGGTTGCCCGTCAATGCTCTTTCTACGAGGGATAATAACGTATCATGTGTATTATGCATTGTTACGTTCCTTGCATCAAAAGTGACTATGGCACCGCACGTTGTATTTTAGTAACTGCCGGGACAAGATAGACCTTATGTTATCATTCTACCACAAGTTTATTGGCGATGTTTGAACATGGTGAATTGCGTGTCCCCTCAATGGTGAGCTGGTTCTCCAAGCGAGCGCCGCTGGGCCTCCGCCTTCACCAGCCGCAGGCCCTCGTAGCGGATGATGAGGATGCCCGGGGAGAACGCCGCCCAATAGCGGCGAAACCGCTCTCGTGCCATGGAATCCGTGGTAGCCACACGGGTGCGCGTGATGAACATCGACTCGTTCGGCCCGAGCGGATCGGCGGCCAGGGTCCACACGATCTTCGCGTAACCCGGCTCGTCGAACGCAGCAAATTCCTCGGGAGGAAGCGAATGGAACGTCACAACCGGTTCCCAGGGCTGCGTGACGGCTCCGACCACGATCTCGCGATCAGGGACCTCGGCGAGCACTCCCCACCCGATCGCGAGCGTCTCGGCCAGCAAACCGCGGGAGCTGTCCGCAAGCGGCTCGCCGCGCAGGAGGGACGGCAGCGTCCGCAGCATGAAGATCCCTCGCACCACGGGCGAGTGCTGGATGTCGAGCTCATGGGCCACCGCGAAGGTTGCCGCCGCCGGCGCACCCACCCGGATGCGGTGGCATTCATCCACCTCTGGGCAAGGGAGGAACCGGTCGAGGAGGTCGTCGCGGGGGAATCGATCCGGGTGCACGCGCCCGTACCGCGCCCACGTCACAGCGGCGTAGGTGGCGTACGAGACGGCCGCCGCAGCGACGGCGGCGCTCCCGTACCCGAGGCTCCGACGTATGGTCTGCAGTCCGTTCATCACACCATTCCCCTTCCTGCCAGGGCCGAACTCTGGCCGAAGGCCCGGTCCGTCGCAGCGAGCCGCTCCGCCCGCGCCTTGATGCTGAGCAGTTCCTTGCGGATCATCACGATGTCCCCCGTCGTGGCGAGCATCACGTAGGGCGTCTTCGACGACCACAGCGGCGGGAACGTGGCACGCAGGCGGGTGACGAGTCGCGCGCTTTCGTCATCGATCGGGTCGAGCTGCCACTCCCAGCTGTACTCGCCCTTCTTGTCCCACCACAGCATCCGGCGGTTCGGCTCGAGTTCCTTCACCCAGATCCCCACATCCTTACCCGGCACCATCGGGACGAGGTCTCCGACCGCGAGGTGCTGGAGCTCGGGCACGATGGCCACTGAGCTCGGAACCCCACCGTTGTCGATCCGGTCGTAGGTATACCACCCGGCGCGGCCGCTGCCGATCTGGACCAGCCACGGCCAGACGTGCTCGGGCCGGGCGTGGATCGTGACTGCCCGCGTGGCGTTGAAGTCCGCACGACGGACCACGTCGTCACCTGACATCCGGCGTGCGACCTCGTCGTCCGTGGCGCCCCATCGCATGGTCCACGGCCGCACGACCTTGAAGTAAAGCGCCCCAAGCGCAGCGCCGGTTGCCACCACGGCCAATCCTAGACACAGTTTGTTTTTCATGGAAAAGGGTCCTCCTTTCTTCGCTGATACAAAAGTCGAAGGGAGTCACCTGGAAGAATCGGGGGCTGGCAGGTGTTCCGACAGCACTCTTTCTTGCTCGATGAGACCATACCCACGCTCAATCAGCTCTTTCAGCCGCCTGGTGAAGCGTGCTGCCGGAGCACCATCGACCATCTCATGATCCAGGCTGATCGTCAGACTAAGATATTCCCGGATAGCGATGCTCCCGTCAACGACACCTGGTTTCACGCCTATACCACCCACCGTCATCATGAGTGTTTGGGGGTGGCCTATAGGGATGACCCATCCGGCACCATCCTCAAACATGCCCACTGCCGCTGTTCCCACCGTCCCACCGTATTTCTTCAGCACGTGTGGACCTCGCATCCAATAGAGGAATCTGAAGAGAAAGGTTGGCAGGAACAGCAACCATTGGAGTGCTTGAGAACCAACCCTGGCTTTTGCCACGTCCTCGACCTGGGCTGCTCTGATTTCATGATGAATCTCGCGGAAGGTCTTGCGATTAGCTGCTCGGATGATGTAGGTAATGTTTTGCTCGTGTCCAGCCGTTTCACGCTCAATCTGGGTCTCCACAACGCTTCTCCGGTGTTCGCCTTGTGGTCCCGAATGGACTGACGCGCCCGGGTCACATCGACTTCGATCAAGAAATGCATCATGGGCTTGCGCTGGAGTGCATGCAGCATGACCGCGAGCAAGCGCCGGAGCTTCGGATACGGGACTACCTGGTAATCAGCGTGTTGCTTGTTCCTCACTGCTCGATCTCCTCTCATCTCCTCTCCCCCTGTGCATGTTGCTCCTGTCGCGGTGACATCCAGGGTGTTGACGGTCAAACACCCCCTCTCACGGCAGAGATTCATACAGTGTAAAGTATAATGTCTGGACCTCACAGAGGGGTCACATCCGCAGGCTTCCTTCTCACTAAGCCGTCACGGTTTCATACCGACGCCGAACATTCGCCAGCCTGCTGAGCGGAGGCGGCGCCGTTTCGGCATGCTCTACACGCTTGGGCTCAGTCTCCTCTTGCTCCTCTTGGCGGTGGTCAGCCGGGTGGGAGGCCTGGAGGCGACGGAGAGCGTACAGACTGGACGGGGAGTTCTCGCCCTCGTCATCGTCCTGCTGGCAAGAGCAGGTTTAGGGGCATACGTCTTCTTCAACCTGCGGAACTAGAGCCAGATCGTCGTCTATGCCCGAACTGGTCGTCTGCCCAACAGGGAGGAACCTCCATCACAGGAGATGCCATAGCGCTTCCTGTGAAGATTGGTTGGGTAGTTAGACGGTTCAAGACCAGATGACACCTTACTGCTGTCTCTCGATGATTTCTACAATCTCACTCCGCTCATAGATGTCGTGAAAGTGCTGAAGGTGATTGACTATTTCGTCTTGAGACTCCGCGTCTACGATGTGTAATGCCTTGCCGTCATTGACGGCGTGAGGATAGAGGCGCCAGCCAACGGGGGTTCCCCCAATCTGGTTCAGACGCCGAAAGAATTCTTCAGCTTGGCCGGTCTTTAGGCCACCAACAAAGTAGAATTTCTTCATAAGGTGATACCTCCCTGTGCTTTGCTTGTCCTAGCCTACCGCACTCGGATACAGCGGCATGACGCCAAACTTCTGGCCTGTCAGTAGTTTTCGTCCGAAAAGATACCATGTGACAGATAACTAGTAGATGTGTGTTGGGAAAGTTTTCTCAACTCTTCAATGGGACGATCGGAGCGTCCTCGCTTCACCAGCAGCGGTCATTCGTCCGCAACACCGGTTACGTGCTAGCCTGCTCTGCCATGATATCCTGGTCAAGCAGCCCAAAACCGCTCTCAATCAGTTCCTTGAGCCGCGTGACGAAGCGTGCGGCTGGCGCCCCATCGATAATATCATGATCGAAACAGACGGTCAGACACAGGTACTCGCGGATAGCGATCTGCCCGTCCACGATGCCTGGTTTCGTTGTGATGCCGCCGAGGGCGAGCATGAGGCTATAGGGGGAGTGGCTGGGTATGCCCCAGCCAACACCTTTGCCGACCATCCCCACTGCCGTGATCCCGCACGTTCCGACCATTCTTTTCCACAAGAGCGCGGATCTGCCCCCCGCCCACCCCAAGAGCCTGATAATCAAGCCTGGCCATCGCGCAAACACTCGCGCCAGCCAGGGCGGCATTTCTTGCACGAGCTGCGTAGCGGGTTGCTTCTGAAAGGCTCTGATCTCCTGGTGAATCTCCCGGGCGGTTTTGTGATTGGCGGCCCGCACCACCAAGGACAGAGGAACCTTTTGCCCCTCCACCTCACGCTCCACCGGCATGAAGACATCCACATCTTGAAAGAGTACGAGCTGGTTCCTTCCCTTGCGATGCGCCTGCACGGCTTTGTCCTCATCGACGGCCTTCCCCAGACAGGTCACGATGAATGCCGTAAACGACAAGGGCTCTTCGCCTCTGGCTTTCTGTTCATGGATCACCTGGCGCGGGGTCGTGACATCGACTTCCGTTAACACATAGATGATATGCTTGTGCTCTGTGAGCCGCAGCGCAGCGGCGATTTCACGCTGGGCTTTTGGAAGAGGCACGAGCTGGTAATCAGCGTGCTTCGTTCGTATCACGCGACCGCGTTGACTGCTGGCCGTATCTGATCCGTGGACCTGGCTTGCAGTAGGAGTGTCCACTGCCTTGTTTCTCCTCATGAGCTTCCTCCCTTCTAGTAGCTGTAAATCAGTGCACTTCCCCTTTCTCCATCAAGCGCTCAACTCGGTTGCGGCAAGTGCACCATGCCTGCGTAGTCGCGCCAGCGATAGAGCATGACGCCGAGCATGGCGGGCAACATGAGGATGTGCGTTCCCGGTACCACGACCGTGTGCGGAAGGAGGCCGATCGAGCAGACGGCAATCAGCAAGGCGGTGGGAACAATCATCGCCCCCGCCATCTCCGCACTGAGCCGCCAGGCATGCTTGCGGATGCGCATCCACGCCACCATGGGCACGGTCATCGAGAACGCCATCGCCAGCGAAAAGGCCTCAGGAAAGCGTGCGGCGGACAGGTAGGGAAACCCCATCCGAACGAGGATCACGCCGTTCACCAGGTCGAAAACGAGCATCCCCAGCAGCATGGCGAGGACCATCTCGCCGAAATGCCTCAGGAAGCGAACTGTCTGCCTGACAGGGGTCGGTTTCGAGGTGATCGTCGTGCTTATCTGTCTTGCGCGGGGTGGGAAACCCACCTCACCTTGCACCTCCTGTTGAGGAGGAGAGGTGATCGTTGTGTTGGTCATGTGTTGGTCTCGAATACTCATTTCTTTGCTCCTTACATGAGAGACTTACTGTCCCTCTCTTTCGAGAAAGCTGTGTTCGATCTAAGCAGGGCGGCTGCGCGATGCTTCCCTGGGCCTGCCACCGGCGATGAACGTTCACAACAACATTCCTTCTTCAGGTGTCACCCGACAGGCAGCCCAAGGCTGTACGCGATGTGCTCGTCTGCGCGAAGGCATCTGCTAGGATGCTACGAAACGCGCTAACAGGGGTTGGGCACGATGGGACAAGACGGTTCAACTTGCATCCCTCACCTCGTCGTACTCATCACTACAGGGAGCAGATAGGTATTCAGGAGAGAGTGTAATACAGGGACCTCACGCAGGAGTCACAAAAGGGAGCTTTCCCATCACACCTCCGTCACAAGTTCATGCTGTCTCAAGACGCATGCCATGGAAGGGAGGAGCACACATGAGGGAAAAGTCGCTGTCTCTCGGTCAGCGTCACTGCCGGGATGTGTCAACCATGCAGGGCGGGGTTTCTTCTGGAGCGAGAAGGCAGAGAAAATAAGAACCGTCTTTGATGACATCAAACACCTCTCAATCTCTCTAGAGCATTTGCTCTGATCAGAGCCACTCTTTCTCGTTCCCCCAGGCTGATCCGGTTCTATTGGCCTGTCGTTAGTTTTCGTCTGAAGATATCATGTGCTAGATACCTCTCAGATGTGTGCTTGGAAAGTCTTCTCAGCTCTTCGATGGGACGATCGGAGCGTCCTCGCTCCACCAGCAGCGGTCATTCGTCCGCAACACCGGTTATGTGCTGGCCTGCTCTGCTATGACCTCCTGGTCGAGTAAACCAAAACCGCTCTCAATCAGTTCTTTCAGTCGTGTGACGAAGCGTGCGGCTGGCGCGCCGTCGATACTATCGTGATCCAGACTGACGGTCAGACTCAGGTACTCGCGGATGGCGATGTGCCCATCCACCACCCCTGGCTTCTCGGTGATGCCGCCCAGGGTGAGGAAGAGGCTATGGGGGGGTTGCGGTGGGTATGCCCCAGCCACTCCCTTTGCCGAACATCCCCACTGCCGTGATCCCGCACGTTCCGGCACTTCTTTTCCGGTAGAACGGCGATCTGAGCAGCACTCGCCCACCGAGCAGCAGAAGGCCTGGCCATCGTTGCAGCAGCCGCGGTATTGGTAGCACTTCTGCGGTGTGTCGCTTTTGAAAGGCCCTGATCTCCCGGGCGGTTTTGCGATTGGCGGCCCGCACCACGTAGGGCAGGGGAAACTTTTGCCCCTCCACCTCATGCTCCACCATGATGCTGATATCTACATCCTGAAAGAGTACCAGCTGGTTCCTTCCCTTGCGATAGGCCTGCACGGCTTTGTCCTCATCGACGGCCTTGCCCAGACAGGCCGCGATGAACGCCGTAAACGACAAGGGCTCTGCGCCTCTGGCTTTCTGTTCATGGATCACCTGGCGCGGGATCGTGACATCGACTTCCGTTAACACTTGTATCATATGCTTGTGCTCTGAGAGCCGCTGCAGATCGACGATGACACGCTGGGTTGTTGGAAAAGGCACGAGCTGGTAATCAGCGGGCTTGGTTCGCATCACGCGACCGCGTTGACCACTGGCCGTATCTGATCCGTGGACCTGGCTTGCAGTGGGAGTGTCCACTGCCTTGTTTCTGCTCATGAGCTTCCTCCCTTCTGGGACTGTTGCACGTTCAGTGTGTTGAGCTTTGTTAAAGCTTTTGTCAAGCCAAGGAGAGAGAGTAGGCTGTACTTCTCAAGGGTAGGTATTTTGTGAAACGATCAGGGAAGCGGGTTCGTCCCGTAGGGGCGGGGGTGGCAGGGAGGAAGGGTGGGGACCCTTGGGTCGCCCGGCGTCCTGTTCCCCTGCCGCTTCCCACCTGCCCCCCAAGGGCGACGCAAGCGTCCCCACTCCACTCCGCACCTCTCCCGCCCCTACGAATGTGACGATCCGCCCCAAAATACCTCCTGTTGAAAGGTAGGCTGTACTCCCGGCGAATGTACAGTGCCTCTGATATGAGAACAGTATCCGGTCTGGGAGTGCCTACGCACTTAATGCTTCCAGCGCATAGGTGCGGAATGAGCAGGACCTTCTCTGACTTGGAACCAGTTGAAAGGCGCCCTCTTCAATGGGTCTACCGCCAACACCTGCTCACATGCTTCCATGGTAGAATGCTTAGCAGATTGCTCTCACGATGCAGTCACTTTTTGCCCACCTCATCTCACAAGACCGTCACAAACTCAGTGAGAGAGAGCATCGATATGGGCTTTCCCATTCGTTTCGTATGAAACTGAGGTATCTCCCAGATAATCGAATACGAGGATTTAACGAGATGGTATCATCCGAGCGTACTTGTGATATAACTGATACTGATGGTTCATTCATTGGGTGTTATTATTGATACTGGCTACATATCGAATGTATTCTTTAAAGACGAGTTGGAAAGATGATTTGGAGCGCGCTATGCAAGGATCACTCACTCCACAGGGAACACAGGCTCCCCCTGGTGAGAGTAAAGCTGGGACACACACTATCCCGCTGAAAACTCTGTTTGAGCAGCTACAGAGCAGCGAACAGGGACTTACAGGCGAGGAGGTACACAAGCGACAGGAGACATACGGTCCAAACGATACGACCGGCATTAAGCGCAGTTCAGGACTTGTACAATTTCTCCGCCTGTTCTTGAATCCGCTGGTAGCAATCCTGCTACTCGCTGCCATTGTCTCGGCAATTCTAGGCGACCGCATCAATGCTAGCATTATCATCACCATTGTACTGCTGAGCAACATTCTCAATTTTGTGCAGACATACCAATCACAGAACGCTGTCGAGAAATTGCGTGCCGGTGTGGCACCCACGGCGACTGCACTGCGTGATGGCAAATGGATTGAAGTTCCACGCCGTGACCTGGTACCAGGCGACATGATTCGTCTCATGGCTGGAGACCTGGTACCCGCTGATGCACGCCTGGTACAAGCAACCGATCTACATGTACAACAAGCCGCGCTGACCGGCGAATCGCTACCGGTCGAGAAAAGCGCGGACGACCTGGCTGCTCCCACGGAGAGTTTCGCCGAAGCACACAATAGTGTATTTCTTGGCACCTCAGTGGTAAGTGGCACAGGTACCGCCCTTATTACCTCGACGGGACGCAATACGGCCTTTGGCGATATCGCCGCACACCTGGCCAGCCGTCCACCGGAGACCGAGTTTGAGCGCGGTATCAAGGGTTTCGGCATGCTGATCATGCAGACCGTTTTCTTCCTGGTCCTCTTTATCTTCCTGGTCGGCATCCTGGGCCATCATCCACCATTCGAGACGGTGCTCTTCGCTATCGCGCTTGCCGTAGGTCTTACACCGGAGTTCCTGCCCATGATTACGACGGTGACGCTGGGACAGGGTGCACTGCGTATGGCAAAGCAAAAGGTGATCGTCAAACACCTCGAATCGATCCAGAACTTTGGCAGCATCGATACCCTGTGCAGCGATAAGACGGGCACCTTGACCAGCGGCGAAACGCAACTCGAAGGCTATCTCGATCTACAAGATAACACATCCGACCGTGTTCTGCTATTCGGTTACTTGAATAGTTCTTACGAGACTGGTATCAAAAGTCCACTCGATGAGGCTATTTTACAGCATAGCAGTAGAGATATTACTGGATATAGCAAGGCTGGTGAGATTCCATTCGACTTTGAACGGCGCTGCCTCTCGGTGATCGTGCGACACGAGGACGAACTCTTGCTGATTACAAAGGGCGCGCCAGAAAGTATGCTTCCCCACTGTTCCGCGTACGAAGTCAACGGCGAGCGCAAAGCGCTGGATGGCGTCGATGGCGAGGTACGCACAAAGTTCGTGCAGAGATACCAGGATCTCAGTTCGCAGGGCTACCGTGTTATCGCTGTAGCCTATCGCCCGATACCCCAACAAACAACTTACCGCAAGACGGAGGAACAGACGCTGGTCTTGCTTGGCTTCCTGACCTTTGCCGATCCTCCTAAGCCGGACGCGGCCAAGGTATTGCAGGCACTCAAGAGTGATGGCGTGCAGGTCAAGATCCTGACGGGCGACAACGAGCTGGTCACACGCCATGTATGCGAAAAGGTCGGGTTGGATGGCGGCAGAATCGTTCTGGGCAACGACCTGGATCATATGTCCGATGCAGCGCTCTCCCACGTAGTCGAGCAGGTCAACGTATTTGCACGCGTCTCTCCGGCACAGAAGAACCGTATCATCCTGGCACTCAAGAGCCGCAAACATGTGGTCGGCTACATAGGCGATGGTATCAACGACGCACCCTCGTTACACGCGGCAGACGTGGGCATCTCGGTCTCCACAGGCGTCGATGTTGCTAAGGATGCAGCCGCCATTATCCTGCTTGAACAGAGCTTGCAGGTCCTGCACAACGGTATCCTGGAGGGACGTAAAGCCTTTGGCAATGTGATCAAATATCTGCTGATGGGCACCAGTTCAAATTTCGGCAATATGTTTAGTATGGCGGGTGCCTATGTTTTCCTGCCTTTCCTGCCCATGTTGCCCTCGCAGATCCTGCTCAACAACTTCCTCTACGACCTGTCACAGGTAACGATCCCCACCGATAATGTAGACCAGAGCTTCCTCAAAAAGCCGCAGCACTGGGACATCAGCCTGATCCGTAAGTTTATGATCTCCATCGGACCAGTGAGCTCGATCTTCGATTTCCTGACCTTCTTTATTATGTTGCGGGTCTTCAATGCTGGACCTGTGCTCTTCCACACAGGCTGGTTTGTGGAATCGCTGGCCACACAGACGCTGGT
>WNFY01000676.1_pt1 | contig 34074 bp, 38 predicted proteins | sample 5400091 | NCBI WGS metagenome assembly WNFY01 (sample SAMN13153364, study PRJNA577476) | soil metagenome | isolation source: 60 cm soil or saprolite under grassland replicate 1 | place: USA:California | collected 2016-06-15 | reverse complement strand
ATGGACACGTCGCGAAGTAGCTCGCAGCCCGCAGGACACATTGCCGTCGAGGGCCACGCCGGGGTGCTTGTCGCTCGTATCGACGGAGGCCCGCATGCGTTGTTCGATCCCGAGATCGCCAAGCAGCTGAAAGAGCTGGTCGATCGTGCAGACCGCGATCCGGACATCCGCGCGGTCGTCTTCACCGGTACGCATCCTGACCGCTTCTTGAGTCATTCTGATGTGCGCTGGCTACAAGAAGGTGGCACTGGATTCCCGCCGATCAACACGCGCATCGCCAAGCTCGTAGCGCGCACGGCGAGACTCATCAACAGAGTGCCGGTTGTCAGAACGCTCGCGGGGATGACCCGGCTCAAGACACTTCTGCAGCTCGACAGCTTCCATGCCACCTTCCTGAAGATGAATGCAAGCGGCACCATCTTCGTTGCGGCACTCAACGGTTCGGCACTTGCCGTCGGCGCGGAACTGGCATTTGCCTGTGATCTGCGCATCATGGCAGACGGGGAGCATGTCATCGGCCTGACAGAAGTCCTGCTCGCACTGACACCGGGTGGCGGCGGCTCTCAGCGACTGCCTCGTCTGATCGGTACTCAGCAGACGTTGGTCGCCGTTCTCGAAGGCAGGCCGTTCACGCCTGCAGAGGCTCTCTCGCTCGGTGCGGTCGACGAAGTGGTGCCACAGGAAAAGGTCCTCGCACGGTCGACCTCTGTTGAATCGTGAGACGTACGCGCGAGCACTCGGCGCCGGGCGATTCGGAGGTAGCCCAAGCGAGTAGATCGGGTCGATGTGGTGACCTCGTCTTGATCGGCGGTTCATCGCCTCGAGGCCGTTGCTGAAGCCAGCGTGCTGCGCCGCCTCGCCCCCGCCCGGGTCTTCGACAAGCAGATCCGCAAATTCAACCGGCTGGCCGGCGTCCGGCAGCCCACGCTGGCCGCCAATGGCGGCAACGCCCCTGCCGCATCTCCGCGCTCGCCCTGAACAGGCGCCCACTCTCGTTGTTATCAGCCCCAGATTGGGGAGATAAGAATGATGAAGGCTTTCATCCTCGATCATTATGGACGCAGCGATAGAGTGCGGGCTGGCGAAATGCCAGACCCGGAGGTGCGGGAGAATGATGTATTGATCCAGGTCCACGCCGCTGGTGTAAACCTTCTGGATTCCAAGATCAGAGACGGGGAGTTCAAACTCATTTTGCCTTATCGCCTGCCGGTCATTCTGGGCAATGATGTGGCTGGGGTCGTGGTCCGGGCCGGATCCCGGCCGCGGCGATTCAAGCCCGGCGACGAGGTCTACGCGCGGCCAGGCACCGATCGAATCGGCGCTTTTACTCGTCGTCCTCGTCAGGGGCGTCGGGGTTGCGCAGGTCGCGGATGGCGCCCGGGGCCAGGTCCGGGAGGGCGAAAGTATAGGTCCCGTGGACGCCCAGGTGCCGGCTCACGAACGGGGAGAGCCGGGCCATGTCCTCATCGAGGACCGGATAGCCCTGGGCCCTGAGCTGGCGGACGGCGGCATCCAGGTAGACGGTCGTCCAGAGCGTCACGCAGTTCAGCACCAGGCCGAGGGCGCCGAGCTGGTTCTCCAGACCGCGCTCATAGCGGTGATACAGCTCGCCCTTCTTCCCGTGGCAGATCTTCCGCGCGAGGGCGTGCCGGCCTTCCTGGAGGTTGCGGATGCCCTTGATGTCGCGGCGGTAGGTCTCGTCGACGTCGATGTAGCTGAGGATGTGCAGCGACTTGAAGATCCAGCCGTAGGCGGCGATCGCCTCGCCGAGCGCGGTGGCGTGGCCGTCGCGCTGCAGCATCGTCACCACGTCGTAGGCCCGCACGGTCCCGGTGTAGATGGAGGCGACGACCCGCAGGATGTCCTCCCAGTTCCGGCGGATCTTCGCCAGGTCTATCTTCCCGCGGGCGAAGGTGCCCAGCGGACCGTAGTCGGCGTCGGCCTTGATCCGCCAGCCCTTCTGGTCGGGCAGGTCGGCCAGCGCGGGCCGGTAGGAGATGCCCAGCAGCTCCAGGAGGCCGAAGACCACGTCGGAGTAGGACCCGGTGTCTGAGACGATGATCTCGGGGAACTCGCCGCCGTCCAGGCCGAAGATCACGTCGACCATGTGCAGGGAGTCCCGCACCGTGCCGGACACGACCTTGGCTCCGCGCCCCATCCCGCGGTCATTGATGGCGTTGAGCCACGTCATGCCCCTCTTGGACCCGAAGTACTTCCTGTTGGGCCGGGCGAACGCGGCCGGGACCGGGACGACGAACCGCATCCCGTCGACCGCGGCGACCATGCCGCCGCCCCACGCCTGGGCGAGGGGAAGCCCGGCCTGGCGGGCGACCAGCGGGGCGTTCGCGGCGGCCAGGGTCTCGGGCCGGACGTAATTCTGGAAGACGTGCGACAGCCGGGCGCGCTCCAGCGCCGGTACGCCTTTCTTGGCGATGGGCCGGTAGCCGATGTTCATGGAGTGGGCGGCCAGGCACGCAGCGAGCGAGGTCGGCAGGTCATCGAGCCGGGTCCGGCCGCCGGAGACGGCGGTGAAGGCCTCCGCGAGCTCCGGCGCCCACGACATGACCTCCAGGATCACCTCGGGCAGCTCGACGCGGGGCAGCATGGCGGTGGCCCGGGCGCGCAGGTCGGCCAGCGACGGGGGCTCCTCGATGGCCTTGAGGCCGGTGAGGTGGATCTTCCCGTCGTCGCCGATGGTGACCTCGGTGTTGGCGGCCAGTCGGCCGCCGACTTCCCGGTAGGCGGCGTCCAGGGCCCGGGCGTGCTCGGCCAGCAGCGCGTCCGGGCCGTCGGGCAGGCTGAGGGTGGTCAGCACGTCGCCGCGAATCGCCGTCCACGCCTCGCCTTCCAGGAGCCGGGCCTGCGGGTTGCGCCACCGGGTGGAGGCGTCGGCGTAGATGTCGCGGCGCTTGAGGCGCCGCCAGAACTGCTCCAGCACGCAGAAGGCGTAGGCGTGCCGGCTGACGGCGCCGCCCTCGTGCGCGGGGTGGCCGAGCACCAGCGGCCGCCACGGGCCGGTCACCACGCCGGCCTTGATGAGGCGGCCGGGGACCAGCGGGGCGGGCAGGCGGCTGCGGTAGGCCAGGACGTCGGGCAGCGCCTGCATCGCGGCCAGCACCGGCGCGCCCTCGGCGGTCGCGCCGAACGAGATCACGGCCGGCAGGAGCTTCAAGAACCCGATGACCGTCTGGTACCGGCTGAGCAGCCCGGCCCGCCAGTCGTCCGGGTCCTCGGCGCCGGGCGGCGGGACGGTCTCGCTGACCACGGCCAGCGCGGAGCGCAGGTCCGCGCGCGAGATGACCGCCTCGATGGCCTCCCACACCTGCGACACCCGCGGCTCCTCGTCCGGGCCGCCCCACCCGTCGGAGTCGAACAGGGCCTCCACCGCGACAGCGAGGCGGGCTGACGCCCTGGCGAGCCGGGGGTGCTTGCGGGCCTTGTCCTTGTCCGCCTCCCGCTGTGCCCTGTTCAGCAGCTCGGCCGACATCAGCAGGTCCAGCAGCTCCAGGGCGTCGTCGACCGACTTGGCCTCCAGGTGCCGGGCAGTCGCCAGCAGCGTCGCGAGCCGCCGGTCGTCGGGGTGCCGGCGGATCAGCCAGGCGTCCGCGGTCATCCCGTACCGGGCCAGCTCGCCCAGCCGGCGCGGCGGCACCGCCGGCTCGGCGCCAAGGCCGGCCAGCCCGAGCGACTGGATCTCCGCCACCTGGTCCAGGGCCGCGATGATCGCCGGGCCGCTGCCGCGTGGCGGCGGCCCCTTGCGCCACCGCTCCAGGTCCGACACCCTCTTCCCCTGCGGGACGTCCAGCAGCCGGTCGAGCACGCGCCGCTGGACCCGGGTCAGCAACCCCTCCAGGTCGGCCCACAGCCGGTGCGTCGTGTCATCGCGCACCCGGGCGACCAGCCGCGCCAGCCGCGACACGCCAGGAAGCAGGATCTTCCGCTCGCGCATCCACGCGATCGCGTCAAGGAAGATCGCCTTCGGCCCGTCCCCGGACGTCCACGACCGGGCGGTCACCCAGACGGCCAGCTCCTCCTGGGCCTCGGTGAAGTCCCGCAGCCTCTCCGCCCGCCGGATCTCCACCTAGTGGTCCGACAGCGTCTTCACCCGCTCGCCGTACTTATTCACCACCAGCGGGTCCGCCACGCCCAGCTGCCCGGCCACGAACTCGAGCACCGGAGCCGGCACGTCCAGCGGGTCATCCAGGAAAGTCCCCGGCCAGCGGGCAGTCACCAGCTGCAGCGCGAAGCCAACCTTCATGTGCTCACCGCGCCGCTGGCCAACGAGGTCCATGTCCTCGTCATCGAGGAAGAACACCCGATCCAGGTCCGCCTGGGACGGGCTCCCCGCGTACCGGCCGTAGGCCGCCGCCTTTACCTGTACCGGCGCACAAGGTGTCAGCGACGTCAGCCAAGCGGCCTTTGAACTGGGAGAACTTTCGTGAATGACACCCGGGGCTGATGATGTTCGTGAGACGGTTCCCCTTCCTCCTTTCGGGGGTTTCGGGAGGGAATCGGATGCGCGTACGGCAGGTCCTGGGGTCCGGGGTACGGCGCGAGACCTACACCCTCGTCGACGATGACGGGCGGGTCGTCGAGCTGGTGGACGACTACCTGGCGCTGTGCACCGACCGCGAGCACTCGCCGAACACCTTGCGGGCCCGCGCCTACGATCTGAAGGAGTGGCTGACGTTCCTGCGGCTGCTGAACATTGCGCCGCTCACCGCGGTGCCCGAGCACGTCGGCCAGTTCGCGGGGTGGCTGCGCCGGCCGGTCGGGCCCGGCCAGTTGCGGCCCGTGAACGCCGATGACGGGCCCAGCCGGGAGGCGACCACGGCCAACCGCATCTTGAACAGCGTCTACATGTTCTATGAGTTCCTCGCTCGCCGCGGTGTGGGCATGGGCGCCCAGCTGGAACGGCACCGGCCGGCGCGTCCCGGCGATCACGCCGGTTTCCTGGCCGGTATCGCCGAGCGATCGGTGAGGGAACGGCCGACCCGGCTGAAGGAGAAGAAACGCCGGCCGGAGACGCTGTCCGATGCCGAGGTCCAGCAGATCCTGGACGCCTGCGACCGGCTTCGTGACCGCCTCCTGATGTCGGTGATGTTCGAGACCGGCTGCCGGATCGGCCAGGCCCTGGGCCTGCGCCACGAGGACATCAACACCGACCGGCTCACCATCACGTTGCGGCCGCGGGAGAACAACGCCAACCGTGCCCGCGGGAAGAGCCGGGATCCCAAGCAGATCCCGGTCCGGCGGGCCCTGCTCGACCTCTACGCCGACTACCTGTTCGGTGAATACGGCGAACTGAGCTCCGATTACGTCTTCGTCACCTTGTGGAACGGCCCGGCTGGAACGCCGATGACGTACTGGGCGGTGATGAGCCTGGTCAAACGGCTGCGCGGACGGACGGGCATCGATTTTCACCCTCATCTTTTCCGGCACACGCACGCGACCGCATTGCTGCGGGCCGGGGTGCGGCTGGAGGTGGTCAGCGAACTCCTCACACACGTCTCGGTCCAGACCACCGCCGACACCTACGCTCACCTGGACGCCGACGACCTGGCCGACGAACTGACCCGCGCCGGCTTCTGGACCGTCCGATGACGGCCGGGGAGCGCTTGGCGGTGGTGCTTCCGCTGCACACCGACCCGCGGGCGGCCGCGTTGCTCGGTGTCCTGCGGCCTGAGTTCCGGGTCGGGCGGTTCGTCCCGCCGCCTGGGCACTACCTCGCGCCGACCCCGTGCCGGGTGCCGATCTGTCCGCGCGCGAACGCGTCCAAGGGGCTGTGCGGGGTCCACGACACGGCTTGGAACAAGGCCGGACAGCCCGAACGCGAGACCTGGATCGCCGATCCTGTGAACGGGCCCGCGGGACTGAGCCCGCAGGTCGGGCCGTGCATCGTGCCTGGGTGTTCCTATTCGGGCGGGATGTCTCGGCTCTGCGATCCTCATATTGCGCGATGGAACGGCCTGCGCTCACGGGGGCAGCACGTGGCTGCTGCCGAGTTCATCGGCGCGGCGGTGCCGCTGCCCCGGCCAGCTACGGGAGCGTGCGCGTTCCCCGGCTGCTGCTACGAGATCAGCGACGATGGCCTGTGTGACGGGCACCGTTACCGCTGGTCCAGAGTCGACCGCCCTCCGCTGGATCAGCTCCCGGCCGAGCTTGCCAACCGGACGGTTCCCGGTTTCTCCGTCAGTGGCATGGGGCCGCTGGCCGCTCTGGAGTTCCAGTACCTGCTCCAACTCCGCACTGACCAGCGCAGAAGCAAGGTCTACCCAACCGCCTGGACTCGCGCCGTGATCACCTTCCTCGAGGAGGGCGTGTCGTCGGTCCGGGATCGGCCGGTCGAATACTGGCGAGGGCGGTCGCCTAACCACAGCTTGGTCCCATCGATGTTCACGACCTTGTCTGAGGCCCTGGTTGACCTCGATGAGCCGGTCGAAGAGTGGGAACGGCTGGTCTGGCGGCCCGAGCGCTTGGGCTTCAGCGTCGAGGAACGGCAACGGGTCGCCCCGCTGGATTTCGCCACCATCACCCAGCCGTGGCTGCGCGAGAAGGTCATGCGCTACGCGCGGTTGCGCCTGGCCCGGCTGGAGCTCCGCTCGGTGGCCCGGAACCTTGTCAGCTTCAAGCTCTTCTCTGGGTTCCTCGCCGAGACCTGCCCCGACCGGCAGCACGACCCGGCGGTGCTGGACCGGCAGCTACTGGAGATGTTCATCGGCTGGCTCGGCCGCAGGACCGTGGGAAAAAAGGGCCGCTACTACGGACTGCCGATCAGCCCCGGCAGCCGCAGCAGCTCACTGTCCACGGTGTCGTTGCTGCTGGAGACGTGGCGCCGCTACGGCTGGGAGCCGGCCCTGCCCGCCGACGCCTGGATCCACCGCGACGAGTACCCGCGGCCCCGCGGCCTGAACGCCAACTTCATCGACGAGTACCTGATGGAGCAGATCGAGTCCCAGGAGAACCTGGCGCTACTGGACCCCGAGACCCGGACGCTGCTGCTGATCTGCCGGGACGAGGGCCTGCGCATCAGCGAGGTGCTCACCTTGAACACCGACTGCCTGAAGAAGACCTCCGCTGGGCGGTGGGCCTTGGTCCACTACAAGAGCAAGGACAAGAGCTACCGGGCCATCCCGGCCTCCCGGGTGGTCGTGGACGAAATCCGCGGGCAAATCGATCGCGTCCGACAACGATACGGCGGTGCCTGCCGATGGTTGTTCCCCAAGGTCACGGCCAACCCGGACGGCAAGTATCCGATGCCTTACGGGACCGTGGACACCCGCTTGAACGCCTGGATGAGCCGCATCGATCTCATCGACGCCAGCGGTGCCCCGGCTACTGTGAGCTGGCATCAATTCCGTCATACGCTCGGCACCCGGATGGCGAACGCGGGTGTCTCCGGCCGCACCATTCGCGAGGTCCTCGGGCATACATCCTGGAAGATGCAGGAGCACTACTCCCGGATCTCCGATGACACGCTGCGCCGTGAGTACGAGGAGAAGTACGAGGTCCGCTTCAATCTCAAGGGCCAGGCCGTCCGCCTCCAGCCTGACGGTGACCTGTCGGGTGTCGAGTGGCTGGCCGAGAAGATTGGCCGCCGTCTGCACGCGGTGGCCGCTGGCTGGTGCGGCCGGCACATCGCCCGCCCGTGCCCCAAGACCGCTGCGGACGGCTGCTACGTCTGTGAAGACTTCCAGAGCGCTCCGCAGTTTCTGCCGATCCACCTCGACACCCTCGCCCGGACCCGTGAACTCCAGACTGCCGCTGAGGTCGCGGGACGCACGCGAGTTGCCGAAGTCAACGCCCGGCTCGCCACCGGCGTCGAGCATCTGATCGCCCGCATCACTGACACCGACCGCGACGAACTCCAACCGCCACCGCGCGGGGACGACGGTGCCACCGGCCACCACCCGGCCGGGAACGCAGCCGATGCGGGCTGACAACTCTTCCCACTTGATCGAAGCTGCCCAGCAGCGCCGGCTCCAGTGCATCGCCCGTGTCCGCACCGCCCTGGATGACCTGGAACGCGACGGCAGTCCCGTGACCATCGCCGGCGTCGCCGCCAGGGCCAAGGTCTCCCGAACCTTCCTCTACGACGGCGCCCAAGCGCCGCTGCTGGAACGGCTACGCGCCGTCGCCAATGCCCAGCCCAGCTCAGGCCGCCCCGCCCTGCCGGAGAACCAGCGAATCAGCACCAAGTCGCACGAGACCATCGTGCGGACCCTGCGCGGTGCCAACCAGAAGCTCCGCCAGGACAACGACCGGCTCGCCAACGAGCTCGCTGTCGCGCTCGGGCAGCTCCGTGACCTGCGCCGAGGACTCCCCGGAACGCCCCGTGGCTGACAGTGTCAGCAACACAAACACGCTGATCAACACCATGATCAAACGATCAAGGTCCAGATAACCGCCTCATCATCCGTCAGGAACTCCACCGGCATAGACCGCAAGGTAGGACCCAATCACCATCAGATCACCCACAGCGATCAAACCGTTACAAAGTCCAGCCCGGTGGCGCCCACCTACATCGGAACGGCCAGTGGCGTTAACACGCCGGTCCTCAGCCCGTTAACGCCACTGGCCGTTCCATTGTTGGTCAAGCCCCGGTGCCTAGCCGGGCTGTTCCACGCCACCGCCCGCGGCGCCACCATCCGCGGGCACCTGATCGGCGTAGCCGCCCGGATCTCCCGCCACGGCCGCGGCGAGATCACCCTGCACCTGCCCGAGGGCTGGCACCGCGAGCAGGACTGGATGAACCTGTTCGAAGCCGCCTGCGGCCCGCCCGCCCGGCGGCCTGACCGCCCGGCACAGGCGATGGCGCACCGCCCCGGCCGCACCGGCCACCCGTCCCTTATCCCCGGCCCGGAATCACAACAAGACAAGCCGCACAGCAAGGTCAGCGGCTCGAATGCCACGCCCGGAAAACGAATCAAGATCATCATGGCGAAACGACAGCCGCTAAACGATCAGCCTGACTTAAACGGTGGATCCAGGGTTAGTAGGGGTACACACCGCCACCATAGGGCCCGGCGCTCCCCGCCAATGTTGAGCGACCCGCCGGACGCGTCAGCCGGCTTCCCCGGGCCGTCGTGTGCCCACGGCCGGCGGTCGTGCATACGGCCGTGGCCGCGTGAAACCTTGACGAAACCCCCGGTGTCGTAGAAAGGGATGCAATCGTTAGAAGCAGCGAGTGGAGTATAAAATGGAGTGTTCCGGACTTGAGATGAGCGGGCGCAGGCGGCTCAGCCGCGCTGCCGCGTTCGCGGTTCTGGTTACCGTCGTCGCGCTCCTCGCCGCAGGCTGCGGCGGTCATGGCAACGCGAAGAAGTCGTCTTCTGTGTCTGCCTCTGCGTCTGCGTCTGCGTCTGGCAGCTTTAACCCGGTGGCTTATGCGCAGTGCATGCGGGCCAACGGTCTGCCGAACTTCCCCGACCCGGACAAGAACGGCAGGATGGCGCTCCCTAGCGACATCGACTCGAATTCGGCGGAGTTCAAGAAGGCCACTGAGAAATGCAAACAGTACATGGGTAGCGGAGGCGCGCCCAATCTGGGGGCGAATGACCTGTGGTCGCAAGACGACAAGCTCAAGTACGCCAGATGCATGCGCGAAAACGGCGTGCCGTCCTTTCCGGACCCCGAAGCGGATGGGATGTTCCCGCCGTTCGGGCAGGGCAACGCTGTCGACCCCGATTCGGCGCTGTTCAAGCAAGCGGACAAGGCGTGCGCGAAGTACAAGCCAGGCAACGTACAACAGGGCGGCCCGGGCGGCGGTCCCGGCGCCGGCCCGGGAGGTGGTGGGTCGTGAGCACCCAAATCTCGCTGGAAGGCGCCAACCCGGATCGGACCGGTCGGCACGAGCCAGGTTCGACCAGCCCGCAGGACGGGCGTCGGCGGCTGAGCAAGCGGGGACGACGCGGACGGGTAATAGCGGTCGTGGTGGTGGTCATGGTGGCGGCGGCGGGCGGCGCGGTCTACGTACGTACCGATGCGTTCCATGCCCAGCCGAGTGCCACCGCGGCCAGCAGTGGAGCGACGACCGGCCTGGCGCAGATCACGAAGGGAAATCTTGCCGCCCGGAGCGTGCAGAACGGGACGCTGGGCTACGCGGGCGACCACGAAGTGGTCAACAGGGCCAGCGGCACGTTGACGGCGCTGCCCAAGGTGGGTGATGTCGTCCGAACAGGCAAGGTGCTGTACCGAGTGGATGGCAAGCCCGTCGTGTTGCTGAAGGGTGCGCAGACGCCGGTGTACCGGGCACTGTCGAATGGGATAGAGGGTGCCGACGTCCAGCAGCTGAACGCGGCACTGGTCGCCCTCGGGTATACCACCAGCTCCAAGCTCGACCCGAACTCCGACGAATTCGGCAGTGCGACCTACTACGCGCTGAAGAAGTTGCAAGGGGACGTCGGTCTGGACAAGACGGGACAACTCGAGCTCGGGCAGGCGGTCTTTGTTCCGACCGACGAGATCCGGATTACCAAGGTCGATGGGATGAGGGGGGCCTCGGCGGCACCGAACCAGGCGGTGGTGCACGCGTCCTCGACCGAGCGGCAGGTCACCGTGGAGCTGAGAGCCAGTCAGCAGACCTCCGTCGCGGGCGGCGACGACGTCGCCATCACGATGCCCTCCGGCAAGACCACGCCGGGCAAGGTGTCGTCGGTGGACAAGGTGGCCACGAAGGACAACGACGGCAATGTGACGGTCGAGGTGCTGATCACGCCGACGAAGCCGGAGGAGACCGGCCAGCTCGATCAGGCGCCGGTACAGGTCTCCATCGTCTCCGAGACGGTGAAGGACGTGTTGTCAGTGCCGGTCAACGCACTGATGGCGCTGGCCGGCGGCGGATACGCCGTCGAGCTGGTCGAAGCCGGCGGCACACACCGGCTGGTTGCGGTGAAGACGGGACTGTTCGACGACAGCGCCGGCCGGGTCGAGGTGTCCGGTGAGGGCCTGGCCGTCGGCCAGAACGTCGTGGTGCCGGCGTCATGACCGGCATGCAGACGCCGGTGCTGGCCGCCGACGACCCCCAGACTGCTGCGCTGGTCCTGGAGTTGGCCGAGGTGACGAAGATATACCCCGGTGAGTCGCCGGTGCTCGCGCTGGACCAGGCGAGCTTCACGATCAGCCGGGGGGACCTGATGGCGATCGTGGGCCCGTCCGGCTCGGGCAAGTCAACCCTGCTGCATGTGATGGGCACGTTGGACCGTCCCACCTCAGGCACCGTTCGGGTGGTGGGCGGGGACGTCGCCCGAATGTCCGACCGGGCCCTGGCCGGACTTCGGGCTACCCGAATCGGCTTCGTGTTCCAGCAGTTCTTCCTGGCCGAGCACTCGACCGCGCTGGAGAACGTCGCCGACGGCATGCTGTACTCGGGGGCCCGGCAACGGGAGCGGATCGAGGCCGCGGCCCGGGCACTGGAGCGGGTCGGTCTCGGTCACCGGATGCATCATCGCCCACCGCAGCTGTCGGGCGGGGAGCGGCAGCGGGTCGCGATCGCCCGAGCACTCGTCGGTAACCCGGACATCGTGCTGGCCGACGAACCCACCGGCAACCTCGACAGCGTTTCGGGAGCGGCGATCTTCGATCTTCTCCTGGAATTGCACGCCGACGGCGCCACGATCGCCGTGATCACACACAACCATGAGCTGGCCGTACAGCTTCCGCGTCGCATCGAGGTCCTCGATGGCCGCATCGTCGCCGACACCCGCTCGGCGCAGCCTCCCGCATCCACCGAAAGGCACCTGCCATGAGTACGCTCGCGGTCCGCCGGCTGCACCCGGCCGACCTGGCCCGCACAGCCAGCGTGGGGCTACGCACGCGACGGATGCGCGCGGTCCTGTCGGCCCTGGGCATCGCCATCGGCGTCGCGGCAATGGTCGCGGTCCTGGGCCTGTCCGCTTCCTCCCAGGCCGGCCTGCTGGCCGAGATCGACAAGCTGGGAACCAACCTGCTCATGGTCACCGCCGGTCATGCCATCGGCGGGGACGAGGCCAAACTCCCCAAGGAAGCGCCCGGGATGATCACCCGGATCGGCTCGGTCGAGGCGGTGGAGAGCACCGGCTCGATCGACACCAAGGTGTACCGCAACCCGTACATCCCCAGCTACAACAGCAACGCCATCAGCGTGCTCGCAGCGAGCCTCGGCCTACCCGACGCGGTACGCACCACCGTGGCCGAGGGCCGCTACCTCAACGCCGCCACCGCTACCGAACCGGTCGCCGTGCTGGGCTCGGACGCCGCCCGGCGCCTGGGCATCTCCCGGATCTATCCGGACGAACGCATCTGGGTCGGCAGCCAGTGGTTCTACGTCGCCGGGATCCTCAACCCGGCCACCCTGACACCGGCCATCAACACCTCCGTGCTGGTCGGCTACTCGGCCGCGCAGAAGTACCTCAACTTCGACGGCCATCCGTCAACCGTCTATGTGCGGGCGGACACCGACCACGTCACCGACGTCTTCAACCTGCTGGCCGCGACGACAAACCCGCAGGACCCCGAAGAGGTGCAGGTCACCCGGCCATCGTCCGCTCTGGTGGCGCGCACCGCGGCCAAGTCGGCGCTCAACGGTCTGTTCCTCGGACTTGGTGCGGTGGCCCTGCTCGTCGGTGGCATCGGTGTCGCCAACACCATGGTCATCTCCGTGTTGGAACGCCGCTCCGAGATCGGGCTGCGGCGGGCGCTCGGCGCGACCAAGGGCCACATCCGCACGCAGTTTCTATCCGAGGCGATACTGCTCGCCGCCGTCGGTGGAACCGCCGGCGTGGCGGCGGGAACGATCGCTACCGCAATCTACGCGGCCATCAAGCACTGGGCCGTCGTGGTTCCACCCCTCGCCTGGGGAGGTGGGCTCGGTGCCGCCGCGGCGATAGGCGCCATCGCCGGCCTGCTGCCCGCGCTGCGCGCCGCCCGGATGCAGCCGACCGAGGCCCTCCGCACCACCTAGCCGCCGACTGCCCGGCCGCCCATCGCCAATTGCCGCCCGACCTCACGCGACCGCGTCCCGCGGATAACCCGGGCATACCTCACAAGGACGCCAGACGAGAGGTCATCTTGGCCGCTGACGCCGGCCGTGTCGACCTCGCCGCGGCAGCCGTGGGACGACCGCGGACAGCCGCACACCGAACCACATCGCCGCTCTCAACAGAAGGTCTCACAAGCCATGAACACCGCGTCGACAGGACAGCCCGGACCCGTCAACAGCGAGGAACCACCCAAGACACCACCACACGACGGATACAACACCATCGACATGTCGCGGCCTCACTCCGCCCGACGCTATGACGCGCTGCTCGGCGGCAGGGACAACTTCGCGGCCGACCGGGAATCGGCGGCCCGGCTCGCTGAGGCGCTTCCGTCCATCCGGGCGGCCGCGATCGAGAACCGACGGTTCCTGCGACGGGTTGTCTCATTCCTGGCTGCCGAGGCGGGCATCCGCCAGTTCCTGGATATCGGCACCGGCATCCCCACATCCCCGAACGTGCACGAGATCGCCCAGGCGGTGGCGTCTCATGCTCGGGTCGTCTACGTCGACAACGACCCGCTCGTGATAGCCCACGCCCGCGCGCTGACGACCAGCACCCCCAACGGAACGACGGCATCGGTGCAAGCGGACCTACGCTCCCCGGACACGATCCTGAGCCATCCGGAACTACGCACGGCGCTTGACTTCTACAAACCGATCGGGCTGCTGCTCATCGCGGTGCTGCACTTCCTCGACGACACGGACGATCCGTACACCAGCCTGGCCCGGTTGATCGAGGCCCTGCCATCAGGCAGCTACCTGGCCCTGTCACACGCGACGTTCGACCCGCTGCCGCCGGATGTCGTCGAGAAGCTCACCGCCCTGGCCGACCCCAGCGCGGTCTACGGAACATTCCGTGCCCGCACCCGCGACGAGGTCGCCCGGTTCCTCGATGGCCTGAAGCTGGTCGACCCCGGACTCGTCTCCATCGTCGACTTGGCGGCCCGAGCACGAGCCCAAGCCCGCGACATCAGCGCATGACACCGCCATGTACGGCGCGGTGGCACGACGGCCCTGACCACCAACCGCTGCCTTAGCAGTGCCGGACTCGTGTCGCAGCCCACCAGAGCGTCACCATCCCCGATGGAACGGAACGTGATCCCGGACTTGCGGAGGCTGTCGAAATCTACGGTGCGTCGTCAAGTCGGGCCACGGTTGTTGTGGCGTAAGGGTTTCCCGGGCTGCCTCCCGGTCGTGAGCCACGCCCCCCATCGTCGCTCGATCCGGCATAACGCCCGCGTAAACGCTGATGGTTACGGCCGGTTGACGGCCCTCACCGTCTACTCGTCGCGACGGAACGAGTGACCCGGAATGGGAGCGCTCATGGCAAGAGCGGCCTGGCCGTGACGGCCCTGTACGCGAGCACGCAGGCGTGGCCCGCGGTGGTCACGGCTTCGGCGAGGGCCAGTGGGGTGGCGCCACCGTGCTCATCGGCGCCGTCGCCGGGCCCCATCCGGCGATCCGCACCGCTCGCCAGGCCCGACCGAAGCACTCGTTCCGACGTAACGCAGCACCGGGTGGGGAGGGGCACGGGGCTCTTCCCACCGCCGAACGGGGGAGCTGGATGCGATGGGTGACGTTGCAGTGCGGGTAGGGCGGTGGCCGCGGGTAACCGGCGCGGCCACCTGGTCCGGCCGGGGTGGGCCGGCGCGGGTCCACCTGTCACCCGACCGCGTCCACGCCGACGACGCCGGCTACCGCACCCTTGCCCAGCGGTGGTACGCCGCACTGCTGACCGCCGGCCTGCTGGCCCCGCCGAGATGACCGGCGGGGGAAACCTCACCGGGGCGGGCATGAGCCGGCGGGCCGTGCTCGTGGCGGGCGCCGCCGGCATCGTGGGGGCGGCCAGCCTGCTGGGTCCGCGGCTTCTCGGCAGGCCGTCCGGGGCGGCCCCGAGCGCCACCCCGGCGAGCGCACCCATCCTCACCCCCAGCCCAGCGAACCCAGTCCCGTCCACTGTCGCCACGCCCTCGCCGGCCCTCGGCGACCGCGCGGGCGCGGTCGCCGAGGTCGAGGCACAGGTCGCCGCCCACCTCGCCGGCACGAGGACCCACGCCGCGGTCGCGGTCGTCGACCGCGTGACCGGCACCGCGCTGACCGTCAACGGCACCACCCGGTTCCGTACCGCCAGCATTGTCAAAGTCGACATCCTGGCCGCGTTGATGCTCCACCAGCAGCGCAACGGCACCACGCTGACGAAGAGCCAGCAGGATCTGGCCCGGCCGATGATCACGATGAGCGACAACGCCGCCGCGTCCCGCCTGTGGCAGCAGATCGACGCGGCGACGGGCCTGCTCGCCGCGAACCGGATGCTCGGCATGACCGAGACTACGCCCGGTACGGGCGGGGCGTGGGGCGTGACCACCACGACCGTGGCCGATCAGCGACGCCTGCTCCAAGCGGTCACCGACCCGGCGGGGCCACTGTCGGCCGGGCACCGCGAGTACCTGCTCTACCTGATGGGCCACGTCATCGACTCCCAGGACTGGGGCGTCCCCGCCGCCGCCACCCCGCAGACCACCGCCCGCCAGGTCAAGAACGGCTGGATGCCGTTCACCGCCCAGAACGGTCGATGGACGGTCAACAGCATCGGCCGCATCGTCGAGCCCGGCCACGACTGGCTCGCCGTCGTCCTGTCCGACCGCAACCCCAGCCAGGGCGCCGGAATCACCACCGTCGAGGCGGCGGTACGGCTGGCCATCAACGGGCTGCGCACGGCCACAACCGGCTGACCCGATGGCCGAACCGGACCGACCCCGGGCCACCGGCGACGACACCGGCCACACCCACCCGCCGCAGCTCAGGCCAACCGGCCGAGGTTCGTCAATCTTTCCCAGATCAACGACCAGACGCTGATGATCGTTTAACGACGAACTGCGGAACCAGGCCGGGCGAAACCCTGATGAAACCGCGCGCTAAACATGATGGGTAGCGGGTGTCGAGCTGGTGCTGGCCGGCGTGCGGTCGAGGAAGGGGGCGACCGGTGCGGGTACTCGTGGTGGAGGACGACGAGGAGATGGCGCAGACGGTGGCCGTCGGCTTGCGCCGCGCGCAGATGGCCGTCGACGTGGCCTTCGACGGGCCGGGTGGGCTCGAGCGCGCCCTGTACAACAACTACGACGTGATCGTGCTCGACCGGGACCTGCCCGGGATGCACGGCGACGCGGTCTGCGCGGAACTGATCGAGGCCCGCTGCCGCAGCCGGATCCTGATGCTCACTGCCGCAGCCACGACGGAGGATCTGGTCGACGGGCTCAACTTGGGGGCCGACGACTACCTCCCGAAACCGTTTGACTTTCCGGCGCTGGTGGCGCGTATAGGCGCGCTGGCACGCCGGGCCCATCCGGCCGTGCCGCCGGTGCTCCGGCACAGCGATCTCGTCGTCGATACCGCCCGGCGTACCGCCAGCCGAGCAGGCCGCCGACTGGAACTCGCGCCCAAGGAGTTCGGCGTCTTGGAGTTGCTCCTGGCCGCCAAGGGCCGGGCCGTCTCGGCCGAGGAACTCCTCGAACGGGTGTGGGACGAGGCGGCCGACCCGTTCACCGCCGCTGTGAAGATTACGATCAGTCGGCTGCGGACCAAGCTCGGGGATCCCCCGATAATCGAAACTGTGGCCAAACGCGGCTATCGGATTTGAGGACGCGCCATGTCGGTCATCTCACGGCTCACCAGGACGGCAGGCCGTCCGCGTCTTCCTCGCCATACCGTCCGGTTGCGCATCACCCTCCTGTACGGGGGCCTGTTCCTCGTCTCCGGCGCCGCCCTGCTTGCCGTCACGTACGTCCTGGTCTTCCGGGCGGCCAGCGCCCCGTCCACCGGGCAGCAGCCCTGGCCGCCGGCCAACAGCGGCAGCACGACGCCGGTGCAGCCCGATCTGCAGGGCCTCGGTCAGGAACCTCGGATTCATACGGGGCCTGGCCTGGTCAAGGAGTTGTCCGATGTCATGCATCAGCTCCTGGTCAACTCCGGGATCGCGCTCGCCATCATGTCGGTGCTCTCGGTCGTGCTGGGTTGGATCGTCGCTGGCCGCATGCTGCGACCGTTACGAACCATCACAGCGAGCGCGCGGGACATCTCGGCCACCAGCCTGCACCGGCGGCTCGCCCTCGACGGCCCCCACGACGAACTGAAGGAACTAGGCGACACCTTTGACGGCCTCCTGGACCGGCTCGAGTCCGCATTCCGAGCCCAGCGGCAGTTCGTCACCAACGCCTCTCACGAACTGCGCACGCCGCTTGCCCGCCAGCGGGCGCTCGGCCAGGTCGCGCTGTCCGACCCCGACGCGACCGTGGCATCCCTACGGGCAGCGCACGAACGGATCCTCGTCGCGAGCGCACAACAGGAACGACTCATCGAGGCGCTGCTCACCCTGACCCGGGGACAAGCGGGCATCGACGTCCGCGAACCGTTCGACCTGGCCCGACTCACCCGCGAGGTCATCGACGCCCGACGAGCCGAGGCGGACCACCGGGCCGTGACGTTCCGGCCAGCGATCGCTGCGGCACTCGTCGCCGGCCATCGAAGCCTCGCCGAACGCCTTGTGGCGAACCTCGTGGACAACGCGCTCAAATACAACAAGCCCGGTGGTCGGATCGAAGTTGCCACCCGGACCGCAAACGGCCGCGCGACGCTCTCCGTCACCAACACCGGTCCGATCGTGCCCGCGGACGCGGTCGACGATCTCTTCCAGCCGTTCCATCGGCTCGGTGTCCAACGCGCAGGGCGGTCTGACGGGCTCGGGCTAGGTCTGTCGATTGTGCAGGCCATCGCCAACGCCCACGACGCCACCCTCACCGCCTCCCCGAGACCCGACGGCGGCCTAACAGTCACCGTCACCTTTCCCGAGGCGACCGGACAGATCACCTCGTCGACCCGGTCGCTTGGTCTTGTCGGGATGTAACCGCAGCCCGACCTCTTCCATCCTCGTGGTCGGCGCCGCCCAGATCTGCCGAGCCTGACGCTCAGTCACGCAGTCCACCACCGCATCGTCCGGGTGCGAAATTCGTTCAGGTACGCCTGCCGCAAGGACTGGGACCCCGATCGCCGCTGCGCTCAAGCCCGTCTACACCGCACGCAGCAAGCGGGCCGCCCTGGGCCCTCTTCGCCGAGTTCGCCGCCGCCTGGGAGCACGAATACCCGGCGATCGTCAGGCTGTGGACCAACGCCTGGGCGGAGATCGTGCGGTTGCTGGCCTTCCACACAGAGATCCGATCGATCATCTGCACCACCAACGCCATCGAAGGCCTCAACGCCCGGTTCCGCCGGCGCGGTCAACGCCCGCGGCCACTTCCCCAACGAGCAAGCCGCGATGAAAGTCCTCTACCTCACCATCACAGCCCTGGATCCCACCGGCCGCGGCAGGCAACGTTGGTCCAACCGCTGGAAGTCGGCGTTGAGGCCTTCGAGATCACATTCGACGGACGTCTCTCCAACCCCCGCATAGACAACCACGACCCGCCCCGGGAGGGGTGCAGGCAAGATGCTCGATGCGCTGCGCCTGCTCCTCGATCACCCGAGCCTGAGCGGCCACCAACGCGAGCAAGTCCTCATGCGACGGCTCCACCCCGGACACCCGACGATCGTCCACACCAGACAGTCGAAGTCACCCACCGACACGCCCGGACCGATCAACTCAGACCTGAATGCTTACCGACGATTCCCAAGTTCCGGGTCACCTCCGCGACCGGCCGCCCGGAGGAAATCGGAAATCACGAACTGTACCGCCTCTGCCTTGTACTCGGGCACGAACTTCCGGCGGGTGCTTCGGGACCCGGCGAGCCCGGAACTCGTTCGGGAAGATGTACAGGCAGGCGCCCGTGAAGTAGGTCGGCAGACTGGCGCCGCCCTCGAACCGCAAGCCGCCGCCGGCCAGCGCGTGCTCCTTGAACCGGGGCAGTGCCTTAGCCACCGTCATTATGGCCAGCTCCTCGCGCGGGTATCCGAGTCGCGGAACAGCTCCTCCAGCTCCGCCTCGGTGGGGTACATGGCAAATCCGCGGCCGGCGGCGAGCTTGAACACGTACCCCGAGTGCATCCAACCACGCAGCACCGACATGCCGTACGCGGCGAGTTCGTGCGTTCGTGCTCGAACAGGTCGTACCGGCCCCCGGTGAAGTCCTGAGCAGCAAGCTGGGCAAGGAGTTCCCGGTCGGCGATGCGCCGCTCCAGGTTCTCCTGCAGCTGCCGGATCTCGTCGGCGAGCGCCGCTTGATGTTGGCCAGCACGTCGGCTTGGGGCACCGGTCGGCCAAGCACAAAACCGGAATCATCTTCAGGTTGTACGTGCTGAGCACGCGGGTCGACCGCGGGCGCCTTGCCCGCCGCCTCATCGCGCCCACCCAGCACCGCCGCCGCCTTCCGCTCGTCCGCCGGCCCCGCCACCGCAGAGCCGGCTTCCTTGCCGCCCGTGCCCGACCACTCGCAGGCTCCCGGCAGTCACGGACACCAAGGAAGATAACTCTTCTAAGTGCCGCCGGGCGGCCCACTCCACGGACCTCCCCAAGGTTTTTCCGGCAGGTTCCCGGCGCCGATTTCTCGTGGGGTGCCCGCGCGGACCGCACTTACCAGCGGCGTCTGGCTCATCACCTCTGGAGGTTGCAGTACCCCCCACGCCCAGCCCGCTGCTGACCGTCCGCGCCGCCGTCGTGCTGCTCCTCGCGCTGGTCGTCGGCCTGCTCGCTGGCGGGCTAGCATACCTCGCCGACCATTCTCTCCCGGCCGCCGTGCTGGTCGCGGGCGGGGCGGCCGGAGGCGCACTCCTGCTGTTCCACAGTGATCGACCGGTAAGCGGCATCGCCAGACGACACTGGAACGTCGACCGGTGTCGATAGCACCTCCTACCGGCCGATCGATTACCCACCTTCGGTACCTCGACGGCAGCGCGACGGGCTGCTCGACCACCAAGTGTGGACTTTTCCCTGCTCAGCAATTGTTTGTGATGTTCGGGCCTCCCGCCCAGCAATCCCGCTGGGCACGCTGACCGGGAGGGCTACGGCCGATCGCGGTCATGTTCGACGGGCCCTGAGTGTCCGTGGGGTGCGGTCGATGCCGGCGACGACGGCACGCCCCGCTTCGATACTGTCGGCGATCTGCTGCCCCACGTAGGCGCTGCCCCATCCGCGGCTGCCGATCCAAGCGATGCCGAGGAGTTCGGCGAAGGTGGTGTTGCTCAGGTAGCGGGGGCCCTGCCAACGCGGCGAGGAGAGCAATGTCTCGAAGTGTTCCCGGCCGAGGTACATGCCGGTGATCAGTTCGGCACCCGCTCCATCGGGACGGGCAGCAGGGCCACGAGGGCACCGGGGCGCAGCCGCAGGTAGGTACGCCGCCGGTCGCCTTAGGAACGGGACCGTTCGACGATCCCGGCACCATGCAGGACGCCCAGGTGGTGCGCGAGCAGGTTGGTGGGCAGGTCCAGCGCGGTGCCGAGCTCGCCGGGCGAGGCGTCGCCGAGCGCCAGGGCATCGACGATCGCCAACCGGGTCGGTTCACCCAGTGCGGCGTGCACCCGTGCCCGGGACAGCAAAGCGGCCAGTAGCTCAGCGCTCATTGAGTCAATAATTACTGATCTATCCCGCCCGTCAAGGGGCGCCAACGGCCGTCCAACGCTGGGCGGCTCCACGGTCGGGTTGACCTCGCGGGCGCGCAGCCCGGCCATGATGCCGGCGTCGCTGCCGCCGCCCCGGCGGCCGATCTCGTCCCGGATCGGGCGGACCGCCTCGACGCAGAGCCCGGCAGGGTCGTCGAGCTTCCAATCCTCGTACCGCCTGCCCGGGAAGACGGGGCAGGCGTCCCCGGCAGCCCATCGTGATGATCACGTCGGAGGACTCGGCGGTGGCGTACTCCAGCCGTATCGGGCTCTGGTCGGTGATGTCGATGCCGACCTCTTGCATGGCCGCGACGGCGGCCGGGTTGATAGCGTCGGCGGGTTCCGAGCCGGCGGAGCGGACCTCCACGGCATCCCCGGCGAGGTGGCGCAGCCCAGCCGGCGGCCATCTGGGAGCGGCCGGCGTTGTGCACGCAGACAAACAGGACGGTGGGCCTATCCACCATGGTTCTTCCTTCGGGTCTCGAACTTCGGCGTCTCGGAGTCGACGGACGGGACCACGACCTCGCCCGCGGCCTGCCCGGCGCTCGGGTACAGCACGGCGAGCGGCCCGATCCCGACGAGCAGCCCAGCGAGCTGGGCGGCCACGAAGGCGGGCACGGAGCCGGGGCGATGCCGGCGAACGTGTCGGTGGACGCCCGTCCGATCGTCACGGCCGGATTGGCGAAGCTGGTCGAGCTGGTGAACCAGTACGCCGCACCGATGTAGGCACCCACCGCCGCCGGGGCGACCGGAGCACGGCCGGAACGGGCCAACGCGAAGATGAGCAGCACCAGGCCGGTGGTGGCGACGACCTCACCGAGCCACAGGTGCCCGGCGGCGCGCTGCTTGGGTCGAGAGGTCCACGGCGGGCAGGGCGAACATCAGGCTGGCCAGGATCGACCCGCCGATCGCCCCCGCCGCCTGCGCCGCCCGAGCCACCAGTCGGCCAGCGAGACGACCGGGTTGAAACGCGCTCCGGACACCGGCCCGAAGATCAGGATCAGGGCGGCGAGGGCGAACGCGGTCGCGGTCGAGTTCTCCAGAAGCTGCACGCCGGCATCGTGCGGCGACAGCGCGGCTGCCATGATCCCGGATTCGACCACCGCGGTGACCAGCAGGGCGGTACTGAGGAACTCGGCGACCAGCCGGCGCGGCAGGCACAGCGTGCTCATCCGGTCAGCATTCCCGGCGCGTGGTCGCGTTGGCCCGGGCCCGCGCCGCCAGGTCGGCGAGCGCGCCCGCGGTGGCGTCGAGGGCGTCGGGCAGCAACCGGTAGTAGGTGAATCGGCCGTGCGGCTCGGCGACCACCAGGCCCGCCTCGCGCAGCGCCCGCAGGTGGTGTGACACCGTGGGCTGCTTCGCCCCGGTGTCGTCGACCAGGTGACATACGCAGGCGGGGCCGTTGGCGAGCAGCTCGACGATCCGTACCCGCAGCGGGTCGACCAACAACCGGATCACATCAGGTGAGGCTGATATCAGCACAGGCTGATCAGATCATGCCGACCCGCCGGTAGCGACCTGATCAGCCAAGCCGAAGGTGAACATCTGGTGGCGGAACCTACTCCGCGTGCAGGGCCGGGGCCGTGCTGATCCGGGCTGCCCGCTGCGCGGGGAGCAGCGCCCCGAGTACCGCGATGACCACGCCGCAGAGCACCAAGCCGGCGAGCGCGGGCGCGGCGTACACGTCGATGACGGACCGCGGCAGTGCGGTGCCCTGGGAGTCCCCGATGAGGCGGATGATCCGCTGCTGGGCGGCGACGCCGCCGGGCAGGCCGAGAACGCCGCCGATCAGGCCGAGCGCGGCCATGGAGGTGACCGCCATGACCACGACCTGTCCCGGGGTCATCCCGACCGCCTTGACGATGGCCAGGTCCCGGCGGCGCTCGCGGGTGTTGAGCACCACCGTGTGGGCGACACCAAGACCGGCGACGAGCACCAGCAGGACGGTGAGCGTGCCGATGACGATCCGGAGCGGCACCATGTCGATCTGGGACTCCAGACGGGTCGCGATGAGCCCGGCGTTTCCGCCGTCGGCGACGCTGTCGATGTACCGGTCGACGCTCACACCCGGCGCGAGGCCGACCAGGTAGCGGCTGGGCGCGCGGTCGGGATCCAGGAAAGACACCGAGGTCAAGTCCAGGAAGACTTCCTCGTGGGTGCCGAATGCCTCGCCAACGATCCGTACCCGCACCGCCTTGTCCTGGACGTAGAGCGTCAAGGTGTCCCCCACCGACTTGCCCGTCAGATGCAGCAACTCGGGTCCGACGACCGCCTCGCCGTTGCCTGCGAACCAGCGTCCGGCCAGCAGCTGGTAGCCCAGGCTGGCCGAGTCGCCACGGTAGGCGGACAGGCCGATGGTCTCCGTAATACCGCTGACCGCCGCCTGCGCCTGCGCCTGCGTCGTGACGTGCTGCGTACCGGACAACGACTGCAGGAACGCGATCACCCCGGCGTCGCTCAGGTGGGTCCCCTGCGGCTGACGGCGTCCGTCGCCGTCGAACTGGGCCGGCCCGCCCGCCGGCGGGTTGAAGACCTCCACCTGTACATGGTCCTTGAGGCTGATCGCCTCGTTCCAGCGTTGCGCCGAGGTGAGCAGCCCGGTCGCGAAGACCACGGTCGCGCTGCCGAGCACGATCGCGATCAGGGTCAGCACCGTACGCGCGGGGCGCACGACCGGCAGCGCGAGCCCGAGACTGACCGCTCGGGGCAACCGCGAGCGGGACAAGCGGCGCTGGACGCCGCGGCCCCGGCCGGTCTGCGGAGAGCTGGACGCCAGCGCCGCCGTGGCCGACTGCCGCCCGGCCCGCAGTGCCGGTACCAGGGCGGTCAGCGCCACGAGTAGCGGGATCGCGACCAGCACCAGGCCGGTGAGCCACGGCGCCGGGCTGGTATCCAGTCCGAGCACATAATCCGTGCTGAACTCGCTGAGCATCCAGGAGGCGGCGAGATTGCCCAGGACCGCGCCGATGGCGCAGCCGACCAGCGCGGGTCCCGTCATCATCACCAGATAGGTGGCGGTAACCTGGCCGGGGCTGAAGCCGACCGCCTTGAGCACGCCGATGCTACGGAAGCCCGCGATGACCGCGCCGCTCACGACGTTGCCGATGACCAGGATCGCGACGATCAGCGACAGCACCGCGAAAACGGTGAGGAACGCGCTGATCGTCTTGGCGCTCTTACCGGCCTGTTCCCGGATCGTGAGGTAGGAGGCGGTGCCGGTCACGGCGTCGGCGGGCAGCCCCGCGGTGACCGCCGCTATGCGTGCCGTCAGTTGCGCGGCCGTCTGCGCCGATGCGGGCGCGAACCGGTAGAGCATTTGACTACCGGTCGCGCCTACTCGGCGTACCTCGTCCGGCGGCATCCACGCGTCCGCCGTCCGGGTCACCGAGTAGGCGATCCCGACGACCTTCACGCTCCCGGCTCCGGGAAGTGTAAAGGTATTCTCGAGGGCGCCGCCGGGTCCGAACCGGTTGTGCGAGCCCAGCACGATCTCGCCGGGTCCGGTCGCCCACCGCCCGCGGGTCAGCTTCAGCTCGTCCACCCCGCCGCCGGGCCCGGAGCGGCCGGCGATCCGCACCGGCGTGCTCATCGTCTGGCCGTCCGGCCGGCCCAGCGAGGCCACCGACACCGGGAACGGCCCGGCACTCGCCACGACGCCGTCTGCGTGCGCCGTCGCGGAGACCTGGTCCTCGGTTACTTTCGTCGTGTCAAACAGTGCCGTGACGTGCGCACCGTGCAGTTGGGCAAAGGTCCGGTCGAACGGCCCCGAGACCGCCGCCAGCAAGGCGAGCCCGACCAGCATCGTGGCGGTGCAGAGCGCCACGATGACGCCGATGAGCGCCGTCTGCGTGCGCCGGCGGCGCACGGTTGCCCGTGCGAATATCAACGTCGCCCGCATCACACCGCCTCCATCTCGGCGACCCGGCCGTCGGCGAAGTGGATGATCCGACTGGCGCAGCGCTCGGCCAGCCGCGCGTCGTGCGTGACGATCAGTAAGGTCTGCCCGATCTGGTTGAGGTCCAGCAGCAGGTCGATGACCTGCTCGCCCGAGCGGCTGTCCAGCGCCCCGGTCGGCTCATCGGCCAGCAGCAGCGCCGGCCGGTTCATCAGCGCCCGGGCGACGCCGACGCGCTGCCGCTCACCGCCGGACAGCTGCTGCGGGTAGGCGTCCTTGCGCCCGGCGATGCCCAGCTCGTCGAGCAGTCCCAGCGCTCGCGTGCGCGCCTGCTTGTAGGGGGTGCCGATGAGACGCGCCGACAGCATCACGTTGTCCAGGGCCGGCAGGTCGTCGAGGAGGTGGAAGAACTGGAACACCATACCGATGCGCCGCCGCCGGTAACGCGCCAGCGCCCCCTCGCCCATCGCGGTCAACTCCTCGCCGTGCACGGTCACCGTGCCCGAGGTCGGCCGGTCCAGCCCCGCCACGATGTTGAGCAGAGTCGACTTGCCACTGCCCGACGGACCCATCACCGCCACCGACTCGCCCGGGCTTATCGTGAGATCCACCCCGTCCAGCCCCACTATCTCGCCATACCGCTTGTGCACGGCGCTGAGCCGCACCAAAGCCTCGGTCTGCGTCATGACGGCGACGATAGGCGGGCCAGCGCCGGCCTCGCGTCGGGCTGCGGATGCAATTCCGCAGCGGGTCATCCTGGGGATGTACACCGTTGACCTGGCGGGTTGATGCGGGTGCACCGGCGACCTTGCCACAATGGATCGGTGATCTTCGCCAGCTCACTACGCTCCCGCATCGTCGCGGGGGCGCTGCTGGCCGCCGCGGCGGCGGCCGGGTGGGCCTGCCGCGACGTCCGCGTCGCGCTGCCCGGGTGGGCCGCCGCGCCGCTCGCGCTTCTCATTCTTGCCATCCTCGGGTACGCCTGGAGCACCCGGCGGCGCTACGCCGCTTCCCTGCGCGACCGCGCGAAACTGCTGGACGAGGCGAGCGAGGCGGCCGTCGCCACAGCGGTCGACGCCGAACGCGACCGGATCGCCCGCGAGCTACACGACATCGTCAGCCACAACGTCAGTCTCATGATCATCCAGGCGGGCGCGGCCCGGGGGGTCGTCTCCGGTGCCCCACAGGACGCAACCGACGCCCTGCTCGCGGTGGAGTCCAGCGGCCGTGAGGCGATGACCGAGCTACGGACACTGCTCGGCCTGCTGACTGCGGGCGGCTACGGCGAGGACGACCTGCTCCCGCAGCCCGGCATGAGCCGCCTCGAGGAGCTCGTCGACCGGGTCGCCTTCGCCGGCCTGCCGGTGGAGCTGACCATCGAGGGCCAGCCCAGGCCACTGCCGCCCGGGCTGGACCTCACCGCGTACCGGGTGATCCAGGAGGCGCTGACCAACGCCCTCAAGCACGCCCCGGGCGCGCACGCCGAGGTCAACGTCCGGTACACCGACCGCTACCTGCGGCTGGAGGTGCTCAACACCGGGCCGAGCGTGCTGACCGGGCATACCCCTGCGCCGTCTCCCGCCGAGCGGTCCGACGGCCGCGGCCTGCTCGGCCTGCGCGAACGCGTCGCGGTCTTCGGCGGCCACCTCGACGCGCGGCGGCGGCTGGGCGGCGGTTTCCGGGTACGCGCGAGGATCCCGCTGTGACCCGGGTGCTCATCGCCGATGACCAGGCTCTGGTTCGTACCGGCTTCACCATGATTTTGAGATCGGCCGGCATCGACGTGGTGGGTGAGGCGGCCGACGGCCTGGAGGCGGTGGAGCTGGCCCGGACCCTGCGCCCGGACGTCATCCTGATGGACATCCGCATGCCGGCCCTGGACGGCCTGGCGGCGGCGCGGCGCGTGCTGAGCGATTTCCCGCAGATCCGGATCATCATGTTGACCACGTTCGACCTCGACAGGTACGTATATTCCGCGCTGGCCGCCGGGGCGAGCGGATTCCTGCTCAAGGACGTCACGCCGGAGCACCTCGCCAATGCGGTACGCCTGGTCAGCACCGGCGACGCCCTGCTGTCACCGTCGATCACGCGCCGGCTCGTGCAGCGCTTCGCCAGCCACGGAGGCGAGCCTCCGGTCCCCGCCGACCTGTCCGCGCTAACCCCACGCGAGCTGGAGGTCTTGCGACTCGTCGGGCGCGGCCTGTCCAATGGCGAGATCGCTGACAGCCTCACCCTCAGCGAGGCCACCGTGAAGACGCACGTCGCCCGGATCTTCGCCAAGCTCGCCCTGCGCGACCGCGCCCAGGCGGTGGTCGTCGCGTACGAGACCGGCCTGATCACCCCGACTCCCCCCGAGGATCAGGGGCTGAAGGAGTAGACGTCGAGGTTCCGGATCTGGCCCGGTCCGGTACCGCCGTCGCAGCGGAAGTCCCACCCGGCGACCACGAACATCCGGCCGTCGACGGTGGCCGCCGCGTGGCGTTTGAGCCGGACCAGCGGATCGCCCTGCGGGTGCACCTGCTGCCAGGTCAGGTGCACCAGGTCGAACCGCTACAACTGGTCGGTCGGGTTCTGCGGGAACGGGGGACCGCATCCGGCCTGGCCGCCCGGCACGTCGCCGCCGTGCAGGTACAGTGCGGTTCCGACGACCGCGGCCGCGCCGTAGTTACGTGGCGGCTCGATGTTCGCCACCGCCGGGGTGACCTCCCGCCAGCGCTGCTGTCCCAGGTCGAACTGCCAGGTGTCGCCGCGGACGACGAACCCGTTGGCGTCCAGTCCTTCGCCGCCGTAGAGCGTCAGCTTGCCGAACCGGTCGAACGCACCCGCCTGCGCGACGTGCCGGGGTGGCGGTCTCGAAGTCAGCGATGTCTTCGGGGCCGGGCTCTGGTCGTTCCGCCCGCAGGTCCCGCACGACCGCCAGCGCCAACCCGAGCCTCCTCGCCTTCACAGGTGATACGGAACGGTCACCACCGACGAGAATAGTTCAGTAAAACTGAAGTAACGTCAACCCCTTTGCCCGGCACCAGCGAGAGGAATACCCCAGGCCAGGCCTCACAGACCGGGTCCTGAGCAGCTCGCGGCCCGCCAGGAACTCACGGGTTGTTTGTTAGGGGCACCGTGACCGCAGAGCCCCAGCCAGGCATTAGTTGACGGCTCCGGCGCATCTGCCACCTGTCGTCACTGCACAGCATGCCCGCCGATCTGCCCGTACAGCCGGTCGGGTCTATGTTTCGTCCCGTTGGCCCAGTCCGTATAGGTTTCCCTCGTTGTCCTTGAAGGTCGCCCACCAGCCCCAGAACTGTTTGGTGGGCGGGTCCGGGAACTCCACTCCGCGCGCAGTCAACTCCTCATAGGTGCGCTGAATGTCGTCGCAGGTGAACAGGACGTTGTTGAGGGAGCCGAGTTGGCTCTCGTCGAAGGCGGGACTGTACAGGATAACGGTGACACTGCCATCCGGTGGCCGCGCCTCGATCCAGCGCACGCTGCTGGGATCCTCGCCCATGGGGGTGTCCTGGACCAGTGCGAACCCCATCGTGTCAATCCAGAAACGCTTCGCCGAGTCCTGGTCGCGCACGTTGAGGCTGACCTTGTCAACTGCCGACAGCATCTCTTCTCCTCTCACACCGAGTCGACCCCATCAGCGGGCAGGTAGCGACTGCTGGAAATGGAAAACCTCGTCAGGGTCGTACATCGCCTTCACGTCGAGCAGCCGCGCGTAGTTCTCGCCGTAGTACGCGGGCCCCCAGTCCCGCAGCCCGGGATCCGGGAAGTTCGGGTAGACGCGCCCCGACCCGCAGGGATGGACCGCGGTCCATGATCTTTCCACCCATTCGTGGGCGGCCCGCCTCTCCTGGGCCGGGGCGTCCGGAGGCAGGAGGACCAGGTGCTCGAGCAGGAAGAGCTGGTCGCGGTGCACGAATGCGGTGGCGTTGGGTGACCGCCGGTTGTAGGCGCCACCCCAGGCCGCGAACACCAGGCTGCGGTTCTGCCCGGGTCCGCGCCGAACGGTGAGGTTGTCGACCAGCGCGACGACAGCCTCGCCGGTGAGTGGCCGATCGAAGAACTCGGACTTTGTGAAGCGGTGCTCGCGGCCGGGGACCGTCTGCGCGGTGTGTTCGCCGGTGCAGCCGACGCCGGCCTGGTACTGGATGGTGTCCCGGTAGGACATGTCAGTGCAGAAGCTCGATACCGGGTCAGATCGGACGGCCATCACGAGGTCGTCGAGCAGCTCGTGGGCGTCGCGCCCGGTGCCGAGCATCGCACCGTACACCTCCACGAGTGGCTCGTCGTCACCGCTCAGCGCCAGGTCGGCGGTCAGCTCGTCGGGGGCGTACGGTGCCCACCGCTGCCAGGCGTGGATGACCTCGGCGGCGTGCGCGTACCGCCACACCAGCCGGAAGTTGGCCATGCTGGACGCCGGCCGGGGATGGAAGGTCAACGAGGTCGCCACACCGAAGTTGCCGCTGCCCGCCCCCCGCAGTGCCCAGAACAGGTCGGCGTCGCGATGCTCGTCGCACTCGACCACGCGCCCGTCGGCCAGCACCACCTGGGCCACGAGCAGGTGGTCCAGCGTGAGTCCGTATGCGCGACCGAGGACGCCATGGCCTCCGCCCAGTGTGATGCCGCCGATGCCGACCGACGGGCAGGTGCCGGTGGGGACGGTCACGCCGCCGGCAAGCAGCGCCTGGTACAGCTCGCCGATACGCGCACCGGCACCGACCTGCACCACGCCGTCGGCCAGCACGACCGAGCGCATCGGCGTCACGTCGATGACGATGCCGCGGGTCGAGGAGTACCCGGCGAAGCAGTGACCGCCGCTGCGCGTCGCGGTCTCGACGCCGTGGCGGCGGGCAAACCCGAGGACCTCGGCGACGTCCTCGACAGCGGCGCAGCGCACCACGGCCCGCGGTGTCACGTCGTCGAACCCGGCGACGAACGGGGTACGCGCCCGCTCGTACCCGTCGGCGCCGGGAAGCAGGACCCTCCCCGAGATCCTGCGTCCCAGCGCCTCCCAGTCAGCGATCGTGCTGGTCATGACGCCCCCCAGCCAGGGTGCTCGGTCAGGCCTGCTGCAGGACGAGGCTGTTGCCATCGGGATCGCGGATAACGGTCTCCGTACCCCAGGGCCGCCGCTGCGGCGGCCCGTCGAAACGCACGCCCCTGGCGACGAGATTCTCGTACTCCGCCTGGATGTCGTCCGAGCTGAGCACCAGCCCCTGCAGGGAGCCGGGCGGCATCGACTCGAACCATGTGACCAGCGCCAGTGATGTAGTGCCGCCCTTCGGCGCCACCCTGACCCACCGGATTCCGGGCACCGACTCGTCGTCGCCCTCGAGCTCGAACCCCAGCTTGTCGACGTAGAACTCCTTCGCCCGGTCCTGGTCGGACACGGGAACGGAAACCACGATCACGTCCTTGACCGCCATCTCGTCTCCTCCGTTCTGCTCGTTCATCTCGTCTCCTCCGTTCTGCTCGTTCTCAGTACGAGCATGCGGCGGGCCTACCGGCGGGGTCCAAGACCGATCGCCTGACGTTGCCATAGGCTGTTCCTATGTCCATCGGGCTGCACCACCTGCGGTACTTCGTGGCGGTGGCCGAGGAGGGCAACGTCTCCCGGGCGGCCGATCGGCTGCACATCGCCCAACCGTCCCTGAGTGCCCAGATCAAGTACCTGGAGGATCATCTCGGCACGCCGCTCTTCCGTCGGCATGCCCGCGGCGTCGAGCTGACCCGGGCCGGCGCCTTGTTCCTGGTCGAAGCCCGCAAGTCCATCCAGGCCGCCGACGCGGCCGTCGCGGTCGCCCGCACCGCATCCCGCGGCGAGATCGGCCGGCTGCGCATCGGCTTCATCGTCGGGACACAGGTAGAGGCCACCTCGCGCATTCTCCGGACCTTCCGGGAGCGCTACCCGGCGGTCGAGCTGGAGCTGGCCGAACACACCTTCGCGGACCCGTCTGCCGGGCTCAACGGCGGAAAGGTCGACGTCGCGTTCGTCATGCCACCTTTCTCCCATCACGGCCTGAGCTTCGAGGAGATCCACCGCGTTCCGCGCGTCGCCGTGGTCAGCGAAGCACATCCGCTGGCCCGGCGCGCCACGATCTCCGTACGGGAACTGTTCGACGATCCGTGGATCGTCGCCGAAACCGACGATCCGGTCTGCCGGGACTTCTGGCTGGCCAACAACCACCGCGGTGGCACGCCGGCCAAACTAGGCCACACCACCGCCTCGATCGACAAGTTCATCCAGCTCGCGGTCGCCGGCGAGGTCGTCGGGCTGGCGGCCGCCTGGGTCGAAGACGCCTTCAGCCGGCCCGGCGTCCGCTTCGTGCCGGTGATCGATATCGAACCCGCCATCACCGCCCTCGCATGGCACTCCAGTGCCTCGAACCCGCTGACCGAACGCTTTCTCGAGATCGCTCGGGAACGACCCGGTCAGTGCTGAACGCCATCCGTTCAAGGCCCCTGGTGGCGTTGCGTACGGCTGCCGGGCGGGCAGCGGGTCACCACGACCGGCCGCGACGATGGGCCGCGCCTGGCGGGCCGAGGGTCCCGGGGTATCGGGCTGGGCACGTCGGTGACGGTGATCGGCGACGGCGCGGTCGGGCTGTTGGCGGGTGCTGGCCGCCAAGCGGCTCGACGCCGAACAGATCCTGCTGATATTCCGGCACAAGCAGCGCACCGACCTCGGCCGCGAGTTTGGCGCCACCGGCGTGATCGCCGAGCGCGGCGAGGCGGGCATCGCACGGGTCCACGAGCTGACCGGCGGCAACAGAACGCGCATGGTGCTGGAGTGCGTCGGCACGTTGCAGGCGCTGGAGACGGCGTCTCGTTCGCTGCGAACGCCGCCTGGCTGACCTGCGCGGCCATGTCCCATAACCTGACCCGCGCCGCCGGCGCGCTGGCCGGGCTGTTCCACGCCAAGGCCCGCGGCGTGACCATCCGCAGCCACCTCATCGCCGTCGCGGCCCGGATCGCCCGGCACGGACGCGGTCACATCACCCTGCACCTGACCGAAGGCTGGCACCGCGACCAGGAATGGCTCAACCTGTTCGAGGCCGCCTGCGGGCCGCCGTCCAGGGCGGCCTGACCAGCCCGGAACCGGTCACCGCGTCCAGCACGGCCCCAGCGGCCACCTGCGGGCCCGCCGTCTCACGAACAAGGACAAGCCGCAGAACAGTCAGCAGTCGCGGTAGGGACCGCCCTTGCGGGCGGCCCCCCGCACAGATCCCAGCGTGCGGGACTACCGCACTGGGCTCCTACCTTGGGTGAGTGGCGGCGAAGCGCGCCTCCGGGAAGGGATGCATCATGCGGGCGGGCGGTAGCCACCGTTTCTGGATCCGGTTCATCCGCGTCCAGTTGATGCCGGTTTTCTGGCTGCGGCGCCGCAGCGCCTTGTACCAGCGCCCGGTGAGCTGGGTGCGGAAGGCCCTGACCGCATCGGTGTTGCCGGGCACGGCGTAATACGCCATGTGCCCGCGCAGCACGCTGGCCAGCCAGCGGCCTTGCACCGGGATGGGCTGATACCGGCGACGCCGCAGCTGGAGGGTGACCTCCTTGAGCTTCGCCCGCATCCGTTTCGAGATCGTGATCCGCCGGACCCAGAACCGCCCGTTCTTCGACCTCGCGCAGATGTGCGTGAAGCCGAGGAAATCGAACGTCTCCGGTTTCCCCTCGCGCCGGGCCGCCCGGTTCCGGGCAGCGTTCCGCCCGAACTCGATCAGCCGGGTCTTATCAGGGTGCAGCTCCAGACCGAACTTCGCGAACCGCTCGCGCAGCTCCTCCAGGAACCTCTCGGCGTCCTCCTGGTACTCGAACCCGACAATGAAATCGTCCGCCCACCGCACGATGATCACATCACCGCGCGCGTGGCGCCTCCTCCACCAGTCGGCCCACAGGTCCAGGACGTGATGCAGGTACACGTTAGCGAGCAACGGCGAAACCACGCCCCCAACGCAATGGATAACCCGGGCGATGGTCACCCTCCGTATCAGGCTGGCTTGCCTGGTGTGTGCCGGGAGAGCTTCGTTCCCTCGTCGGGATCCGGTGCCGGATGGTGATCTTCTCGGGTCCGATGAGGATGTCCTTGACGAGCAGCCGGAGGACGCGCTGGCGTTCCCCGACGGTGCCGGTGGCGGCGCTGGCGCGGAGCTGGGCGAGGAAGCCTTCCAGGTCGTCGGCGAGCTTGAGGTAGGCCTCGCGGTCGGCAAGCTGGGCGTCGAGGGCATCAGCCTGGCCGCGCAGGTTCGTTTCGCGCGCCCGCAGGGCGGGCATGCGGGCGCGGAGCTCGTCGATGGTGATCAGCTGCTCCTGGAACGCCTCGATCATCCGGGTGATCGCGGTGGTGGCCTTGGCCAGCGCGAGTTCCAGGCGCTCGCGCTGGCGGGCGGCGGGGTCGGCGGTGCGGGCCTGCGTGAGGCGCTTGCCGATCTCGGCCCGGATGAGCGCGGGGTCGGCGAGCAGGCCGGTGATGTGATCCCAGACGACGGTGCCGAGGTAGTCGGCACCGTCGTCTGGGATCACCTCCCCGGCCGCCAGGCCCAGCCGGTGCAGGCTGACATGGTGCAGCAGCGCGGTGAACCGCGCATCCTTATCCCTTCGCGCGACCTCGCGCACACGGTCCAGCCCACTTGACACGCCAGGCCCGGCACTGCGTCCGGGGCGTGTTTCGCTGCCCGTGTTCCCCTTGGCTCGCTCCCTTTCCTCCCCCGCCTCCGCAGCCGCTCGCGCGGCCTTGTTCGGCGGGTTCGCAGGTACTACGAAGCGATCCGACTGCCCGTGCCCGTTCATCTCAGGATTACCGCCTCAGCGTTCCCTGAACAGCCCGCCCGGTGATCAGCCTGACGGGCGGGCACGGGCTCTCCCGGTTCTCGCGCATGGAGGTTCCGTACATGCCCTGGTTCCCATGACCGCGCGGGGTCCCCTAGCGGCTCGCGCATAGCGCCGCCGGCGATGTTGCCTTCCGCCTCTTGGACAGCGTCGGCACCCCGAAGGTGTTGATTTCGCGGCTCAATAGCCCGGCCTGCACGTGCCCCTGCTAACGCTTCGCCACGCCCTCGCGGGCCGTCGACGCATAGCTCGGGGCCGCCGTGGGTCGCTAGCCCTTCAGCGTAGAGCTCTTCCATCTCCTCCTCCATGCCGGTTTATCCCGGCGCTTTCCCAAGATCACCACCGGAAGAACATCCGCCCGATCGCGGTGGAGGTGTCGATTCCCTGGTCGAGCACCACCAGGTCGACGGCGCGGGCCTGGAGGCCCTTGGCCAGGTCGATGAGGTGTTCCAGCGACCGGCCAAGCCGGTCGAGCTTGGTCACCACAAGCTGGTCACCGGCGCGAGCGACGAGCAGCGCCCGGTCCAGCTCGGGGCGGCGGGCCAGCTTGCCGGATGCCTTGTCGATGAACACTTCCTCGCACCCGGCGGCGGTCAGGGCGTTGCGCTGGGCTGCTGGGTTCTGGTCGCGGGTGGACACCCGCCCGTAGCCGATCTTCATGGCCGGGGACTGTATCGGTAACCCCCGACAGCGTGACGAAGCCCCGAACACGGCATGCGTTACATCCGGCTCCTGCGGAAACACCGCATCGG
>WNFY01002176.1_pt1 | contig 34129 bp, 36 predicted proteins | sample 5400091 | NCBI WGS metagenome assembly WNFY01 (sample SAMN13153364, study PRJNA577476) | soil metagenome | isolation source: 60 cm soil or saprolite under grassland replicate 1 | place: USA:California | collected 2016-06-15 | reverse complement strand
ACGTCAGTGGCCGGCTGCAGGAGGACATCGAGCCGTTCGAGACGAGACTGCGGGTCGAGTTCCACGACGAGGCTGACGGTCGGACGCGACTCGAGATTCGCCAGTGGCTCCCCGAACACCTGGCGCACCCCAGCGAGGAGGGTTGGCGCCAGGCGTTCACCAAGCTGGACGCCACGCTGATGAATGTCCAGGCTGTTGCAGCTGATCATCGAGAGGTAGAGGCATGGCAAAGCTGATTTACGTGACGAACGTGTCGCTTGACGGCTACATCGAGGACGAACGCGGCGCGTCCGACTGGTTCCCAATCGACGACGAGGTATTCGCGTTCACCACCGACCTCCTGCGGTCTGTGGGCACGTTTCTCTACGGGCGGCGCCTGTACGAGGCGATGGCCGTCTGGGAGACCGACGCCGCTCTGGCCGCGCAGTCCGACCTCATGGCCGACTTCGCGAGCGCCTGGCAGGCGGCGAGCAAAGTCGTGTACTCCACGACCCTCGCCGCGGTGTCAACTGCCGACACCCGACTCGAACGCCGTTTCGACCCCGCCGCAGTACACGAACTGAAGGCCACGGCCAGCAGCGATCTCACCGTAGGAGGTGCCAACCTCGCGACGCAGGCTTTCAAGGCCGGGCTGGTCGACGAGTGCCAGCTGTTCATCCTGCCCATTGTCGTCGGCGGGGGCAAGCCAGGGCTGCCGACCGGCATGCGCGCCGACCTTGAGCTCCTCGATGAGCGCCGATTCCGAAACGGCGTCGTACACCTCCGCTACCGCCCTCTCGGGCAGTGAACGACAGCCCTGTCCGATCGCCGGCGGCGCTTGCATGACAGGCGGAGCGCTGACGACTGATTCGGCCGGATGAGGTCGCCCATCATGAACTCGGGTTGCGTCAAGTCGCAGTGTGCGGAGGCGTCAACCGCCGCGTCGGGACGACGGTGGCGACAGCGAACCTCAGTCCGGGGAACGCCCCCGAGAACTACCCCCTTTCGTCTATCCGTCGGGCATGCCAGCCGCACGCTGGTCGACCGCTCCCGACGCAACCGCTCATCGGCAGATCCGGATGTTTCCGGCACGGCCTGGAGGCGATCTGGTGCAGCAGATCGACCTAGTGGGCATACCCCAGTTGATCGCCGCAGTAAGGCGCCTCGCCGCGCCGGGGCGGATATTGGGCGTGCCCTCCCCGTGGGCTGGCCGCGGCCGGTGACCGCTGGGGTCTGTGGTGTGGTCCTGCTGGGCCGTCTGGCCCCTGCCGGGCAGCGGTCTTTGCGGTCGGTGGGCGATCTGTGTGTGGCTGGCTACCGGGAGAAGGGGAGGCCGGGTGTTCCGGGGTGGGCCTGGCGGTAGTGCCCGGTCAGGGCATCGCTGGCCTTCCCGGGCCGGTAGGCGATGGTGTGGTGGCATATCTGGCGGCGAGTGACCGGAAGATGGGTGACGGTCACGGGGAAGCGCCGGGAACCCGTCTTGCTCAGCACCTTCTATAGTGCCAGTCCCGCCGCAGTTGCCGCGCCCGTGCCCTGTGCTGGCCGCCCCGTTCACCGGGAAACCGTGCCGCCGGTATCCGGGCGCGGCATTAGCCTTGGCGAGCGCAGCGAACGACTCAAAGCTGCGCCGGGCACGTTTCATCACGCCCCCGTGAAGGCGAGGCCGCACGGAGTGGCGGACTGCCCGGCGGCGGGGGACCAGCAGGGCCCCGGCCGGCAGGTGAACCCTGCGCCCGGCGGCTCCGCGGGCACGCAGGGCCGGCGCACATGCCCGGTGGGTGAGTGCCCGCCGGCACCGCTCACCCGCGGCCAGGACTTCCTGGCACGGCCGCGTGCCAAGCCCCGGGACAATGACACGGCACCACGCGGGCCATTGATGGACCTTTCAATCGACGTGCACCCCGGACTCTCCCGTGAAGCGGCCGAGTTCGGTCAGGCGGAAGCCGTTGTGGTGGCTGGTGATCAGGCTGGCTGCGGCCAGCTGCTGGAAACTGGCCCGGAGCCGGTCTTGGTTCCACTGTGACTGACCGCCTTCGCGGGCCTGGAACGCTGCGAGGCTGGCGTCGAGGACCCCGATGACGTTGCCCTCGGTGACGGCACCTGTGGCGTCGGCCGGACAGCTTGCCAGCACGCGGAGCATGAGGGTGCGCGGATCCCCATCGGCAACCAACTGCGATCGGAGGGTCTCAAGCTGGCCGTTCACGTAGTGATCCCAGGCTCGTGCTGGGTCCAGACCTGCCGTGGGGATGAGGTAGGACTCGCCTCGGTCGGTGAAGCCAAGGCGGCCGGCCCTGCCGACCATGTTCTTGTATTCGGCAACCGTGTACGGGGCGGGGACCGGGCCGGGGTGGGTCAGGCCGACGATGGCCACGGCTGCGGCGGGAGTGTTGACGCCCATGGCGAGCGTTGGTGTCGCGACGATTACTTTGAGGTCCGAGCCGGGGTCGCGGAAGGCCCGTTCGATGACCCGTCGCTCATCCCGGCTGAGGTCGCTGTTGTGGAAGGCCACACCACCCTGCAGTACTTCCCGCAGGGTGCGGCTGCTTGCCGAAGGTTCGCCGAGATCGAGCGCGCTGACCTCGGTGAACGCCGGAAGCCCCAGCGATCGCGAGAGATACATGGAGCATGCGACCGACTCAGGGCGGGACTCGCGGAAGACGATGACTTTCTTGCCTTCGCTGAGGAGCCGCCGCAGGAGCGGGATAAGCAGGCGGCGGCTGCCCTGGGTATAAAGCGGCTGGATGAACCCGGGTGTCGCTTGTTCAGCACCGGACTCGTCGCGGAAGTGAGAAGCGCCGGCATGGTCGACGACACCTTCGAGCAGTGGTACGGGGCGCTGTTCCCACTGCAGGCGGCGTCCCCCGAGCCAGCGGTCGAGTCCGCCGATATCGCCGACAACGGCTGACAGCGTGATGATCTGCGGGTTTCCGGTCTGGCCGCGGCGTTTGTTGAGGAGCGTCAGCAAGAATTCCAGGTTTGAGCCACGCGACCGGTCAGCCAGCATCTGCGCCTCGTCAACGACGATCGTGGCCGCCACGTTGAGCAGGTGTGGATTGCCGAGTGCCAGGGCGGTGAACTTCTCGTAGGTCAGCAGCGCGATGTCGAACTGACCGTGCAGCAGTTCGGGGACCTGGTCGCTATGCTCGCCGGTCGCGCGGATGGTGCGGATCCCTGCGGGGTCATACAGGCAGATGAACTGGTCGTACTTGTCGTTGACGAGCGCCCGCATCGGGAGCAGGAATATGGCCCGTTGCCGGGCGTGTGCCTTCTGCAGCGCGGCTAGCTCACCGATCATGGTCTTACCGGAGCTGGTTGGTGCGGTAACGACGAGATTCTCGCCGTCCAGCACGCCGTAGTCGTTGATGGCCGTGAGCTGCAGCTCGTTGAGCGTGGCGATGGAGCCGGCCCAGCTGGCACGGATAGCCGCCGGGATCCCGAATGCCTCGAGGCTCTCCAGTTCAGCCGTGGCCAGCTGCCGCACTCGTTCCGGGAAACGCTCCGCATACAGCGTTCCTGGCGTGAGCACGGGCCACAGCGGCGCGCCATCGAGCCGCCCGCGCATCGTGGGTGTCTGCTGGTGCCCCATCTGGGCGGCGTCGGCCTCGACACGACGGGTGACATAGGCGATGACCTGGTAGAGATCGACCTGATCGGCGTGCCGGACCTGCGGGGCTCCCTGCAGCGCCTCCATGAGGCGGAAGGTCATCAGGCCGTGCCCGTGGCGCACTGATCTCCATGGCGGGCTGGTCTTCGGCTGCGGCGGTGAAGACGACGCGCCCGTTGCCCGTGAATCTGTCGAGGACGTCGATGGCCGATCCCGGCTGGGCAGCTCGGGGCCGGAGGCCCGTCGAGAACACGCGAGCCCCGAGGCCTCCCGAAAAGCAGCAATCGAGTGCGCAGAACAACGTAGTTCCAGGAATGGCAGAAAGAAGATCAGCCAGTTCGCCGAGGCTGATACAGGTATCCGAGATGCGATGAATGTCCCCGTCGTGGGGAATCAGATAGTGATCCTCGCTGCCGTGCCCCGCGAATGTGATCACCACGATGTCCTCGGCAACGGCGTCGGACGCGAGTGCCACCAGGGCGCCACGTATCGCCGGAGCCGTCGCAGCCTTGTCAGTCAACAGCACCGCACCGGTGCCGAAGGTATCAGCGAACAGGGCGTGGAGGGCCTCGGCGTCACGCACTGCTCCGCTCAGCCACTGAATATTGGGGTCAGCGTAGCGATCTATGCCGATATGCAAGCCGCGGAACATTCCAGTCATTCCCTCCTTTAGCCTTCGACCGTCGGCCGGTGCGGCCGGCTGCAGACAGGTAGGAGATCCTGACCTGCGTGGCCAGATAGGGCAATCGATATTACGCCTGCTGAAACCGCGTGGTGTCCTCACAAGCGCGCCGAGGCGGCGGAGGGGCTCTCATGATCGGCTGGCAGATATTCTTTCCACTGTGTCGATATCAGCGTCGGTGATTTTTCCACGCAGGGAGCCTCCGATGTGCCATTGCCCGGTTGCGTGACCGTGGTGCCCGGCGACGATTGTCACGCCCACGCCGAGCCTGGCGGCGAGGAGCAGTAGCTGTTCCCGGGTGGTTGCGCGGGCGACCATTGCCCGGGCGTCGTCTGGCAGGAGCGCCTGCTCGGCGAAGGCGTCTGCTTGCTGTTCCGCGGGGGCACTGACCGTTTTGTCGGTGTCCAGGTCGAGGAAGGTGGTGCGCCTGGGATGGAGCAGGATGTGGCCGATCTCGTGGAGCAGGTTGAACCAGAAGATGTCCGGCTTGCGGCTGCGTGCTGTCAGCCCGATGACGGGCCGGTCAGCTGCCAGCCACCAGGTGGCTCCGCAAACCCGCGTTCCCGGTACCTCCCGGACGAACGTCAGCGCGACGCCTGTCTCGGCGAGCGCGGCGCGGGCTGCAGTGAAGCCGTGGGGGATGGTGAGAGTGGTCATCGCCGGAAGGGTGCGTGCGGTCTTGCGCAGGGCGGCATCCCGCACTGGCGGCACGTCGAGGTGCTGAGCGTTGCGTTCGATCAGGCGGAGCCATAGTGCCGAGTTCTGCTCAGTCACAGGGAATGCCTGGCTCCGGCGGAAGGACACCCTGGGGCGTAGCCAGGTTTGCTCGAACGCCTCAGGGCTGGCCACCCCGAAGAACCTGAGGATCTTCTCGGCTTTCGTGGCGGGATCATCCTGGGGGCCCGTGATGTCATGCCGGTGCAGGGTCTCGGAATCGAACTTGCTGGCCCACTGGGAGAATTCCTGGAGCTGAGCTTTCGCTTTTTCCCTGCTTACATACGCCTGGTAGTCGGCCTCGACCCGCATCCAGAACCCAGCCTCGGCGTCAAGGGCCCGCTCCAGGAGCAGCGCCACGTCTGTGGAGATGCCGATGCTTCCGGCCACGATCTGGTTAATGTGCTTGGCTGTCAGCCCGGTCCGTTCCGCAAGCTCGGACTGCCGGATGCCGCGTTCCTCCATCACCCCGCGCAGGATGACCCCAGGGTGGACTGACCAGTCAGGTGTGAACTCTTCGGGTCGGTCAGTTGCGGGCTCTTCTGGTCGTGGCGATGACATCACCCCGCCAGCCTGAGCCAGGATCCCCCGCCGACCAGGAGGTCGGTGACGTCGAGCCGCCAGACCTCAGCGGGCCGCAGATGCGGTGCGCCGACCTGGTCGCCAGCCTCGTTACGGGTTACTGCGGTCAGGACCACCGTCCGGTGCACCAGGGAGATCAGGGACGTGGATGCCTCGGCGGCCGGGGCGAGCACGCTGATCACGCCGAGGGCAAGAGCCTCAGCGAGGGACGGCACGGACATCCGCAGCACCTGGATGAGCAGCTTTATCTCCTCGCAGGCGCCCGGCCACGTCGCCACCAGAAGTGCAGAAGAAGCGACGAGCTGCGCGAGGCCCGCGTCCGGGATCACCAAGATCACGGCGCAAGTATTCCTGATGCCGGTGTGGATGGCAAGCAGCTCCTGCGCCAGGTTGCAATTAAATCTTCACCAGATTCGCGATTCCCCTGTGTATCCTGATGCAGGATCACCACATGATCCTGAACGTGATCAGCGGGAAACAGGAGGTAGAACGCATGGCCAGTGAGCACCGCGACACTGTGACGGTTACCTTCAACGGGGCGGACAAGGAGATCGGCTACCAGCCCGACGCCCTCGTCCAGGTCCTCCTCAACCACGCCAAGCAGGCGTTCGGTGTCCAGACCAACCACCTGCTGAGCCTGTTCACCGAGGGCGGCACCGAGCTGGACGACAAGAGGACGGCCAAGGCCGCCGGCGTCGAACCGGGGATGCTGCTGGTCCTGCGCCAGAGCACAGTCAAGGGCGGCGCGTGAGCGCCTTGCGGCTGCCCCGGACGGTCCTGGACAGCTCATTCCAGCAACTGCGTGACTGCGGTGCCGGGCGCGCCGAATGCGTCGTGTACTGGTGCGCTTCCCTCGACCAGCCCGGCCTGCTGACCCGCGTGGTGCACCCCGTGCACCACGCGGGCTCCCGCGGGTACGAAGTCGACTCCGCGTGGGTCACCTGGTTCTTTCTCCACCTGCGGTGCACCCGGGAGACCGTCCAGGTACAGGTGCACACCCATCCCCGTGAAGCCGGGCACTCCATGATCGACGACCAGTTCTCCCTGGTACCCGCCACCGGATTCCTCTCCCTGGTCATCCCCGACTTCGCCACCGGCCCGGCCGGTCTCGCCGGCAGCGCCCTGGTCCGGATGCAACCGGACGGAACCTGGGCAAAGGCCGATCCCCAGGAGGAATTCAGCCTTGAGTGACGACATCTACCGAGCGTTGGCGCGCACCGCGCTGCTCATCGAACTGGACATTGCCGGTCCCGGCGCGGACCACCACCGCATCATCGACGGCCTGCGCGTGACCACCGCACGGATCATCGCTGACCACGCCAACATCGGCTCGCCTGCCGGGCAGACCGCACTGGTCACCCTCTACGCCCAACTGGCCATGATGGGCCTGCAGATCGACCTCGACGTGCCCGCCACCGGCCTCCTCACCGACCAGCCGCCGCTGCGCTGCGGTGACCTGCCCTCCAGCCTGCTCGACTACTCAGCCGACCTGCTGCCCGGCGGATCATCGCGGCCATCCGCCACCCCTGACGTGACCTTCACCCTCGGCGACACTCCGGGCCCGACCGGCGCGGTGCGGGTTAGCGGCACGGAATGGACCGCGGCAGTCAGCCGGTCCCGGCCCGGCCCGCCGTGGCGCGGCACCGGGCCGGCCGGGGCGATGGCAGCCGCGGCCGCTGCGGCCGCGGAAGGCCTTCGTGCGGCTGTTCCCCGCATCGCGGAGCACCTGGGACGCCCGATTTCTGCTGATCGGCGATGGCACATGCACCCTGGCCGGCACGTCGAACTGGACCTCAGCCAATACCAGGTAGACGGCCCGGCCGCGCTCGGCGACGTGGATGTCATCAGCGGCGGCGCGATCACTAACGCCGCCCTCTACACCCTGCTGCGCATACCGGCGGTCACCGCGGCCATGCGGGTCATCGAACCCGACCTGCTCGACCTGCCCAACCTCAACAGGTACACCCTCGCCCGCAGGTCCTTGCTGGGCTGGCAGAAGACCCGCGCCCTCACAAGCTTCCAGACTCCTTGCATCCGCATCACCGGAACCGGCGAGACATTCAGCGAGGCGGCTGCCCCGGGCCTGACCTCGCTGGCCCCACGGCTGCTCGTCGGCGTTGACCACATCCCATCCCGCTGGGCCGCCCAGCGCGCGGCTGCCTCACACTGGGTCTGCGTCGGGTCCAGCTCCCACGACTTCGTCCTCGTCTCTGCGCACACGCCCGGCTCAGCCTGCGCCGGCTGCGTCCACACCCGCGACGACGAGATCACCGGGGAAATCCCGACCATCTCGTTCGTCTCCTTCTGGGCTGGCCTGATCCAAGCCCTCGAACTGATCGCCAGCGCAGCAGGAACACCGCAGGCGCGGACCATGTCAACCCACATCTGGCCCTTCGGCCTGGATAACCCGCGTGGTATCCACCAGTTCCCCCAGGACGCCACCGCTGGCTGCCCTGTCGGCTGCACTGCCTCCACAGCGCTCCTGACAGCGGTGTGATCCATAACTACTCGTGCCAGTTTGGCGCACACATCCTTCATTGCTATGTCGCTGCCGCCCTACCTCCAGGAACTCCGGGAATCCTCGGCAGCCGAGATCAGGCGCAGGGAACAAGAACCGGGCAAAACCAGCGGCGCTGCTTCACGCGCTCAGCCAGCTCGAACAGGCCGCAGAGCAGGACAGCTAATCGAGCCCGTTGTCGGTCGACTCGGGAGAACCTGATTGCTCTCACCGGCCAACACAAGCGGTCTGATGTAAAACCGTCGGCTTAGCCTACGTTGGTTCGAACCCAACACCTGCCACCACCTAGCAGTGGTTACGGACATATGGCGGACGGAATCCGGCCGGAACCAGCGGTTCACCGAACCGCTTGATTCCCCGGTTGCGGTGATCATCCGGCCACCGGTGACGTGCTGTCGGTGGCCTGGGGAGATCACCGGCGATCCATGGGTCTGGCCCACGCTTAGCCACGGAATCCTGCCACGGGCACAGCATCATGATCCTCGTGAAGCCCGGCATCGCCGTTATCCCGTTTGAGCCGCCGGGAAGCACGTCACTTTGACCCCCGGGTGATGTCGGCCTGCGGCGGCCGGCAGCGACGCATCGCTTTCCGGCCCCGGCCAGGACGAGCCCCGGGACGGTTTCCGCTGACGTTTGGGTGACCGGCCTTATACCTGCGGTGGACCTGGCGTATACCTCGCCGGTCGGCATGGGAGACCGGCAGCAGGTCAAATATCGGCCTCACCTGCGCAGTCCCGGTCGTGCCGCCGACGTCATGGAATTCTCGCCGCGCATCGCCAGCAACCGGATGTGCCGGCTACCTACCCGTCCCAGGTCGTGGACCCACAGCATGGACACGCCAGCCGGGCGGTACGCCGACCGCGTGATGTGCGGCGGTGCGGCAGCGGATTAAGAGTAGCGGCGCGTGGTGCCGAGCGATGCTATGACGTGCCGGGCTGTACGGCAAACCGGGAGACCGGCTGCCGCGTGGTGCCGCCCGCTGCCGGGCCGTACCGCGACATCCGAGCAAACATGGAGCAAACATGGGTCCGGCCGATACCCGGAGTTCACGGAAGCGGCGGGTACGGTCCGTAATTACCGCTGCTGGGGTGGATCCAAGGTAGATGCACCGCGCATCCAGGACCGTGCTACCGCTCATAGCGGATCGCAAGATTCTGGCAGACGAACGATGGTGAGGCGGCTTGGCCAGAGAGGCTCGCTGCTGTACGTAGCGATTGACCTGCACCAGGTACAGGCGCAGGCCCAGAAGAATCGGGAGTGGGAAGCGCAATAGCCGTATCCGGCCCAACCCGCCAGGTCCGGGCGTTTCACGGTCGGCCGCGGCATCTCGCACGGCACGGGAGTGGAGCTGGCGATCCAGTGGTTGTCGAACCACAAGTCCGTGTCCGTCGCGAGCACCCGAAATGCCTTCTTCACCAGCGGTGACGCTGTCCGCAGCCGCTGTTGTAGCCGGACTGTTGCGGCAGGTACGGGGAACATGCCGGACAGGTGCTTGCGGGCGAAGCGCAGCCAGCGTGCCCCGGACTCGTACCCGGGCAGGGCCACGGCCAGGCAGACGAGTCCGGAGCCGGTCAGCAACGGCGGCCTGCCCATCCGCCGCGTTCCTTCGATCTCATCATCCAGCTTCACATACAGTGCGGTCAGCAGGGTGTCCAGGTTCTCGTTCTCCACATAACGATCTTGGGCACCCTTTTCGTGTTCCCGGACGAACCGTCAGGCCGGGGCGATGGCTTCGAGATCGTCGATGCTGCCGGACATGATGGTGCGCAGATGCTGGGTGAGGTGCCCAGCGGGCCAGTCCCACCACGCCAGGGTGAGAAGCCGGGTGATGTCCGGCTCGCTGTAGCGGGAGCGGATGAGCCTGGCCGGGTTGCCGTCGGCGATGCCGCAGTCCGGCACGTCGTCGCGACGACGGCGCCCCAAGCGACGATCGCGCCGTGGCCGATGCAGATTCCGGGCATGACCATGGCGCGGTAGCCGAACCGGACATCGTTGCCGACCACGGTGTCCCCGCGCCCGGGCAGGCCGGTGATGAGGTCAAAGTGCCCGGCCCAGGAACCACCCATCATGGGGAAGGGGAACGTTGAGGGACCGTCCATACGGTGGTTGGTGCCGTTCATGATGAACCGCACCCCGGTGCCCAGCGCGCAGAACTTCCCCGATGTGGACCGTTAGAATGTCACGACTCGGTCATATCCGGCATAGGCATTGGCGGCATCTACCGAGGTGCCGAAGCCGCTGTTCTTGCCTGCGAAGTCGTCTTCGGTGACCCCGAGGGCGCGGCCGCTGGGCTCGCAAACAGAGATCCTGACATTGTGGTTAGTCAGGAAGTCCATCAACTCCTTCAGTGGCGGCACACCTACACCTTGGACCTCGGCAGCAATGTGGTCTTTGATCAGCGGTGCGGCCTCCATCATCAAGATGATTCCGGTCTCATGCCCTGCCTCGACAACTCCCTTTGCCTCCATGAAGGGGAAAGTGGCCCTGGTGGGATCTTCTGTTCCATGTGTCGCAACGAAAAGGATCTTTGCCATAATCGGTGCCTCCATTCTTAAGTAGGGAATCGGCATTCAAGGCCGCGCCCAGATTTGCCGTATGTCAGGCGCGATGCGATCACGGCTACCTCGATATCGAGTAGTGCCTTTGAGCGCGTGAAGTGGTAGGGGTCCACGGAGGATAGGCTGGATACCAGCTGATCGGCAACTACGCCAGCGGCGGCACCGAATGGCCGCCCGAAGGCGAACCCGATTGAGTTAACGTGCACGACTTCGCCGACCGCGCTCTGGGCGAGCACGCCAAGGGCATCCCCTATGGGATCTACGGCGTGGCCCACGACGAAGGCTGGGTCAGTGTCGGTGACGTCGCAGACACCGCTGAGTTCGCGGTCGAGTCCATCCGACGGTGGAACCAGATGGGCTGGGCACGGTTCCCCGGCGCCGACCGGCTCTTGATCACCGCCGATGCCGGCCGCTCCAACGGCTACCGGCTCCGGGCCTGGAAGGTCCTCGCGCGGCTCGCAGCCGAGGCCGGTCTGCGCATCACCGTGTGCCGCTACCCGCCCGGCACCTCCAAGTGGAGCCGTTCCTTCCTCATGGGTCCCGGCGCTCCGGGGCGGTTGCTCTCGCCTGGTAGCCGACGTCCGGACGACATCCGAGCCGGGCGACGTTCCGATCACTTTCTGGAGCGGCTCGTCCTCAGCGACGTCAGTCTCTTCTCGCTCTCCTCGCGCCAGGTGGTTGGCGAGGACCCGCTTTGTGCCGTCCGTCGCGTGGCGGCCCGATCCCCCATGCGGAAGCCGCACATGCCCGTGTCCCGCATCATGCGGATCATGACCACCCCTCCACATCACGAGCCGACCTCCCTGGTCTGGTTTCATCTCCCTCGAGGCCCTCGAGGCGATGGTTCCTGTTCTTTAGGACGCTCCGGCAGGCAGGAGGGATACACCGGCGGTCCGCGTCCGCCGGATTCGGCTTTCATGGCGACGGGCAGTGGAGGTGTGGTCCGCTGGCCTGCGCAGCTGCCGCACTCGCCCTTGGCAACGTCGTGCTGAGGCCGGAGCGGGTGCCGGGCGGGAGCGCTGCGGCGGTGTCCGGTGTGCGCGGCCGTTTCGGCCGGCGACGCTGCTGCTGCTGCTGCTGCTGCTGGTGGTGTATCCCTTTCGCTGCGTGCCTCGTCTGCAGGGGTGAATCCATCGCGACAAGACGGAGGGCAGCAGAGATGACCGAGAGCAAGGGCGGGCTGAGCCCGCAGGCACGCGAGTTTGTCGCAGTCGGCGCGAGCGTGGGCGCCGGGTGTCACCCGTGCGTCACGCACCACCTCAAGGCGGGGACCGGCGTGGGCCTCGGCGCGCAGGCGCTGCTGGCCGCGATCACGGCGGCGGAACGGGTAACCGCCGACTCGTCGGCCCGGATGGCGCAGCACGCCCGCCAGCAGCTGCCGGCGGCAAGCGAGGGACCCGGCGGCACCGTCCGCGCTGCGACGCTGGCCGCACTGGGTGCGGCGGTGGCGGCGAACTCGATGCCGAACATCGAGCGATATCTCGCCGAAGCGGCGCAGCTTGATGTGTCCCGCGACGAGCTGGCCGACGCAGTGAACGTCGCGCACGAGGTCCAGCAGAACGCGGCGGGCATTCACGCCCAGCGCACCGAACGACTGCTGGACGTGCCGCAAGATGCGGCACCCGCACCGGCAGCGGCTGCCGGACAAGCGGACGAGTGCGACGAGGCCTGCGCGTGCCACGACGAAGACCGCAGCGCTGGCACCGGCCCCGAGCTGGCCCAGGGCGCGCCACTCATCGGCGCGAAAACACCGGTGACGGGGGGCTGCGCCGACACGGCGTGACCCACCCTGCTACGCCCCTGTGCTGGGTCCGGCGGGCCGAAGGTCCGCTGCGAAGAGCCCGTTGGACCCCTGCGCAGGAGTGGCCGCGGTGTCAGGCTCAAGGTGAGGTGAGGTGAGGTAACAGATGACCGGCTCGCTGGACACCCATGACCGCGCCGCGCAGCTTGTGCAGTACCGGCCGCGCGTCTACCGGCATCTGCTGGCGATGACCCGTGACCCGGCCCTCGCCGATGACCTGACGCAGGAGACATTCCTGCGTGCCGTGTCGCACATCGGGCAGCTGCGTGACCAGGACGCCGCGCTCGGCTGGCTGTACCGGATCGCCGCGAACGCCGTCGTTGATCACGCGCGCCGCGCCCGCGGCGCCGGCGCGCCCGCCGACACCGAACGACTCGCCGACACGGGTGCCGGTCCGCTGCGGCAGTCCCCGCCGCCGTCACCGCAGACGGCGGCCGAGCGCTCCGAGATGAGCGCCTGCGTCGACCGGCATCTCGCCTCGCTGCCCGACGACTACCGGGCGGTCCTGCTCCTGCACGACGGGCACGGGCTTACCAACCCGGAGATCGCGGCCCGGCTGCACTGCTCCGTGGCCACCGTCAAGATCCGCATTCACCGGGCACGCGCGCGGCTGCGCGCCGCCCTCACCGGCGCGTGCGACTTCGACGCCGACGAACGCGGCGAAATAGCCTGCGAACAACGCTAACCCGTCCGCTTCTTCGACTCCGCCGCGGTCCCGAGAGCCCCCCAGAGGGGCCTGTAGCCGGGAGTTTCGGAGCCTTGGCCGGGTGAAGTCCCTGTCGTAGTGAGTTTGCTGCCGGGCTGGTTCGGGGCTCTGCCTACTTCAGGCTGAGAGTCAGCGGTATGGGCGCTTCTGCACGGGCGGCACCGGCATGATCCGCGCGCCCACCCTCACCAGCGCGCGCACCCGCTCATCGCCGCTTGCCATGCCACCGCGCCGGCGAGCAGGCCGGGCATCTCGGTGCCGATGGCATTGAGCCGGTGCCGCCGGCGCAGCGTTGAACGCTGCCTCACCAGCGAGCTACGCTCGCATTGCGATGGCACAGGCACCTCCAATCGCGGAGCCGGAGCCGCAAGTGGAGCTGGGTAGGCATTACCCGCGGATCTACCGCTATTTCCTCGGCCTGGTCCGCGATCCGACGGAGGCGGAGGACCTGACGCAGGAGACGTTTCTGCGTGCGCACCGTCGGGGCGAGTCGCTCCGCGATCCCGCGGCCGCCTTGCCCTGGCTCTACAGCATCGCGACGCATGTCTGCCTCGATTGGCTGCGCCAGCGGGCGCGCCGGGCCCCGGCCGAGTCCCAGCTCGACCCCGAAACCGAGTCCCCGCCAGACCCGGCACCGACCGCCCAGCTGCGGGTCGAGCAAGACGAGATGAGCATATGCGTCCAGAGCTACGTCGCGAAGCTGAGCGACAGCTACCGGGCCGTGCTCCTCCTGCACGACATTCACGGCCTGACGTGCCCGCAGATTGCCGAGCTTCTCGGCGACTCGCCCGGCAGCGTTAAGGTTCGCCTCCACCGGGCACGCAAACGGCTGCAGAGCGCCCTGGAGCGCGGGTGCGCGTTCTCGTATGACGAGCGTGGCACGTTCGTCTGCGAGCCCAGGGATTAGCCCGCCCGCCGCTCCGGCGTTGCCGAAGGCTCCCGCGTGTTGGCGGTGTATCCCTGGAGCCCCCTCGGTCGTCTCATCAATGAGGAGACCGAAATGAGAACCCGGATGATGTGCTGGACTTCGCCGTCAAGCTGACCCAGACCCCCGAGGCGTGCGATGAAGCAGACGTTGCCTGGCTGCGGCAGGCCGGGTTCAGCGACGCTGACATCCTGCACATCGTGGAAGTCACCGCGACCTTCAACTACAACGTGCGCCTGGCCACCGCCACCGGGCTGTTCCCCAATGCCGAATACCACACCCTCGGCCGAACATCAGCGACGGAAGGCTAAGACATGGCACTGGACCAGAAAGACAAGGAACTGGCCGCGATCGGCGCGAGCATCGGCACCGGGTGCCTCCCCTGCATCGAGCACCACATCCCCGCCGGCCGGGACGCCGGACTTACCGAGCCAGAACTCGCGCGGGCGGCCGGGGTCGCCGATGCGACCCACCGCATCGCCGCTGAACTGCTGTTCGGGCGCTGCCGCGAATTGCTGCACGGCCCGGAAGCGCCGGCCGGCGTGCCGCTTCAAGCCGAGCCCGCTTCCCGGCCAGATGAGCTGGTAGCCCTGGGCGCAAGCATCGGAGCCAACTGCCACCCGCTTCTTGAGCAGCACATCGCCGGGGCGCTCAAGCAGGGACTGACAGCAAGCCAGGTGCGCTCAGCGATCAAGATGGCCGAGATCGTCCAGCAGCACGCCGCTGACATCACCGCCAGTAAAGCCGCAGCCTTCATTGAGGCAGCCGGGCTCAATCCAGCGGCTGTCTCATGAGAGGCCTTCAGCAGGCAACGCGATAGGGAGGGACCGAGATGAAAAAGATGATCATCGGCGCTGCGGTCTTCGCGGCGGCGCTGGCCGCACTTCGCCGCTTCGGGCCGGCGATACACGAGCGCGCCATGAAGCAGTGCCATCAAATGATGAGCAAGTGCCAGGAAATGTTCGGCCAGCAAGCCGGTCCTCCGGCGGACATGGCCTGCAAGAGCGCGACCACGCCGGGCCCAGAGCAGGCAGCGGCCGGCGAGCACGAGCGAGCAGAAGCAACCCGGGCAAGCTGACCGCCCGAAGGCGGGGAAGGAGTACAAGTCATGGCATGGCACCTAGAAGGTACCTACTTCGAGCAATGCCCCTGCGACGTGGTCTGCCCCTGCATCACGTCAGCGTTCATGGCGCCCGCCGACGTGGAGCGCTGCCTCACGGTGCTGGCCTTTCACATCGCCTCAGGCGAGATCGACGGCGTCGATGTGAACGGCCTGACCGTAGCCATGTTCGTCGACTCGCCCCGCGTCATGTGGGACGGCAACTGGCGGGTCGGGATGTTTATGGACGCCGCCGCCTCCCAGCAGCAAGCCGGCAAGCTCGGCGCGCTCTTCTCCGGCCAGCTCGGAGGACCGATGGAAATGCTCGCGGGGCTGACCGGGGAGAGGCTTGGCGCACAGGTCGCCCCCATCCAGTACGCCGACGATGGACGCCGCCACCGGATCCAGATCGGCGAGCTGGCAGAGATAGAGATCGAGGATTTCGTTCCGCCGCAAAACCCCGAAGGCGAGGTTTACCGGCTGACGGGCATATTGCACCCCGTGAACTCGACGCAGAACATCGCCCGGGCGACCACCTCGCGCTTCAGCGCCTTCGGGCACAAGTTCTCCCACGAGGGGAAGTACGGGCAGTCGGCACCATTTTCCTGGGTGGCGTAGAAGTCAACATGGAACCGGGCGGCAGCGCGTTCGCGCCGACGGTCCTGCACAGGTGGGGCCAGCACCAGAACCTCTTGCCGGGGCTGGCCCTAGCGGCGTTGGCCGCGGCGGGGTGGATCTACGTCGCCTACCACCCGAGTGCCACGGGCGGCACGGGGAGCATGGCGAGGGGCGGCCCGGGAGGAGGCGCAGTATTCCTGTCTGGCTGGACAGCGATGATGACGGCCATGATGGTGCCCGCAACCCTGCCGTTGATCCTGCTCTACCGCGCCATAGCCCGCAACCGGCTCAGCCCCGCCCAATCCCGGATCGGCACGATGGTCCTGCTCACGGGCTACCTCGGGGTCTGGGCAGCCGCCGGGATGCCGGTCTATGGCTACAGCCTGCTCGCCGGGACGGCGGGCTCGCTGGCGGCCGTGCTGCCAGCTTCACTGCTGGTGGCCGGGGGCATCTACCAGTTCACGCCGCTCAAGCGGATCTGCCACGCCCGCTGCAGCAGCCCGCTGTTCTTCCTGCTGCAGAACTGGCGACAGGGGCCGGCCGGGGCGCTGCGGCTCGGGGTGGTGCATGGGCTCGATTGCCTGGGCTGCTGTGCGGGGCTGATGACGAGCTTGGTGGCGCTCGGGATGATGAACCTGGCCTGGACGCTAACGGCCGCGGTCGTGGTATTTGCCGAGAAAACCATTCCCGGCAGCCACCGCCTCGCCCGCCCCCTCGGCGTCTTGATGATCGCCGGTGGCATCGCGCTACTGGGTGCGTCCCTGCTCGGCGGGGTGGCACCCCAGATGAAACCCATGTAGCCCAAGCGGCGGGGAAGGGAGTGGGTTGCGAGATCGCATCCCACTTTTCAACGGGCTATTCACTGGCCGACCCATGGGTTCAGCCAGAGTTCGGGAATCCATGACGTGTGGAACATCTGGATCATCTACCCGCTCATCGCGTGGGCGTTGCTTACGGCTGCGGTGTCGGCTGGTTCATTTACGTGCGCAAGCCAATTTCCGAAAGTGAGATCGAGCGTCAGGCTGGCCCGCGCGCTGACTCCTGGCCGCAGGTGGAGCACCCATTCAGCGCCCATCGGCCCGCGCCGCGGCGCCTGGTCATGGTTTAGCTGCTGCACCGGCACCCTGGTCGGCTACTCGGCGACCCGGACAGGACCTCCAGCGCGCGGCCTGCATGTTCCCGGGGGCGCCGTGTGCCTGGAGGAAGCTCGCGGCTGAGGGGATGGCGTCGCCGGGGTCGTAGACGTCGACGACGCCGTCGTGGTCACCGTCGATGCCGTACCCGCCGGTGTGCTCGGAAGCGGGGTGGACGGGGGCGCCGCCCCAGGTGTCGCCGGCCGCGCCGCCGACTCCGACCTGCATCGGCCCGGCCGCCCCGAAGGCGTTGGTGCCGGAATGCACCCCCGGCAGGCCTGACTGGCCGTTATCGCTTTCCACGGTCCCGATCCCGGCGAGCACCGTCCACGGGATGCCATAGGCGGCCCCGGCTTTCTGGTAGTCGGCAAGGTAATCAGCGGGGATGGCGCCTGCGGCGCCATTGGCAGCGGGCTGGGCGTGGCAGGCGGAGGCTTCCTGGCCGGATATCCCGGCGACCGCGCCGATGACTGCGATGGCCAGCAGCATCACCACGGCGGCGCCGGCGGCGAGGGCGATGGTCGCCGAGCCGCGGTCAGCGGCCGGGTGCGGCATGGGTGCCCGCATGTCAGCTGTTCCCGGCGCTAGCGGGCTCGATGTCGTAGACGGCCCAGCCGGCCGCCTGCGGGGTGAGGGTGACCGCGAAGCTGCTTACCGTCTGGCTGGTGCCGCTGGTGCTGGTAATGACCTGGCGGACCGCGACGGTGAAGGTGACCGAGCCGGTGGTCAGGTCCCGGATCTGCACTGCTGTGGCGGTGCAGGCAGCGGCCTGGCGGGCGTGGTCGCGCTGGGCGAGGACGCCGGGGATGTCAGCGGCCCGGGCCAGGGCGGCGAACAGCCCGCTGCTGGCCATGGGGCGCAGCCCGGCCAGCCAGGCGGCCGGCGGCTGCCGCCAGGACCAGGTGCCGTAAAGGCCGGCGAACCGGCCCGCCACGGCGGCTGCCGCCTGCAGCCGGGACGGGCTGAAAGGCAGGATCGCGGCCAGCCCCGGGCTGGCCGGGGCGGTCGCGTGCGCGGGATGCCGGGCCGGTGCCGGGCTGGCGGCCGGGGACTGCAGCAGGGAGCAGCCGGCGCACGCCGCGCAGGCGGCGGCTAGCAGCCCGGCAGCGCGGATGGCGCGGGCGGTGTGGTCAGTCATCACTGGCCCCCGGGGTGCCCGGTGTGCCGGGGAGGGCGTGCCAGGCGGGCGGGATGGGGTCGGGGGGATACCACGCCAGGCCACCGGGCGGCCCGGCCGTCTGCGGATCCTCGACGGGGCCGGGCGGGGCGAGCTGGGCGAGCCGTAGCCGCGGCCCGGGGCTTGCGGCGGGCAGCCAGGCCGCCCGGCCGGCCCGGGGCCGCCGGGGGCTGTGCCGGGGGCGGCGGTGGAGACCGGGACGCCGGGGATCGCGGCGGCTGAGGCGGCGCCGGGCGTGCCGTGCGGGGGCGGGCCGGCGAGGCGGGCGCGCAGCGCCGCTTCCCGGCGCGCGGTGGGCAGCCAGAACAGTACGGGGGTGGGGATGCCGGTGCGGGCGGCCAGGTTCCGGTAGCCGGCCAGCTTGGCGATGAGGCGGCGAAGGTTCTCGGTGCCGTTGTCGAACTCGAGGAAGAAGTCGGCGGTGACGGCGGCGTGGCCGGGGAACTGCTCGCGCCAGCGGCCGTACCCGTCGGGGCGGGCCAGGTCGCCCCAGACCGCGGCGCAGCGCCGTTCGGACCACCAGCAGCCCAGGGCGGCCTGCCCGCTGCTGGCGCGGGCGGCGGCGGCCAGGGCGGTGAAGAAGCCGTTGGCGCCGGTGGTGTGGGCGAGCTGGGCGGACAGGGCGATGGCCAGGGCACGGTCGCGGCGGTAGCCGAGCTCGGCGGTGGTGATGCCGTCCTCGGCGGCGAGGACCTGCGCGCCGGCCTCGTCCAGGATGAAGTGCAGCGGCGCGGACCCGGCCGGGGCCAGGGGCCGGAACCGGTCGACGGCGCGGTGCTGGTAGAGAGTGAGCAGGCGGGCGGTGGCCGCGCGGGTGGTGCCGAAGGCCAGCTCGGTGATCTGGGTGGTGGTCAGCACGCGGTGCTCGTGCAGCATCCGCAGCAGCCACCGGTCCCGGGCGGTGAGCCTGGCGGCGAGGGAGGCGGCCAGTTCCGGGCCGCGGGCCAGCCGCCCGGCGGCCCGCGGCCGGCCGGGCAGGGCGGGAGAGTAGGGCATGCGGTCCTCCTTGCGCAGGTGGTGGTCAGGCGGCGGGGCGCAGCCGGGGGTCGGTGCCGGCGGTGCCGGGCGGCGGGGCTGTGACGGCGGTGCCGCCACCGTGGGCGGCGCGGGCGGCGCGGCGGATGAGGCGGGCGCGGCCGGGGACAGGCGGGGGCAGCGGCTGGGTGCGCAGGGTGAAGGCGGGGGTCTCGGCGCGGCCGGCGACCAGCCGGGCGGCGGCTTGGTAGGCGCCCAGGTGGGACAGGTCGTGGGCGGTCAGCACGGGGGCGGTGTGGCGTTCCAGGTCGCGGGCGTCTTCCGGCGACACCGAGAAGATGACCTGGGAGCGGGCGTTCGCGGAGATCCCCTGCCGCAGGTCCTGCGGGAGCTGGGCGAGGTTCTGGTGGGCCATGACCACCGACAGCCGGTAGGCGCGGGCCTCGGCCAGCATGTCTTCGAGCGGGTAGGGCAGGTTCAGGAAGTTCTGCGCCTCGTCGATGTACAGGCCGGCGTCCGGCCGGGCGGTCTCGGGGATGCGGGCGCGGCGGGAGGCGGCCTGCCAGGTGCGCGCGACGATGAAGGAGCCGACGAGCTGGGCGGTTTCCTCCCCGAGGATGCCTTTGGGCAGCCGAGCCAGGCACAGCCCGCCGCGGTCGAGGACGTCTGCCATGTCGAAGGTGGACGGCCCGGCGGCGATGGCCTGCCGGGCGAACTTCCTCAGCAGGAACGCGCGGAGCTTGTTCATCAGCGGGCCGATAGAGTGCGCCCGGGTCGGCACCGACAGCTGCTCGTACCAGTCCCAGAAGCCGCGCAGGACCGGGTCGCGGATGCCGGCGGTGAGGCGGTGGCGGTAGGCGTCGTCGCCGAGCAGGGCGGGGATGTCGGCGAGGGTGACCTGCCCGGAGCCGGGCGGCACCGACCCGAGCAGGGTCAGGCAGGCGGCGCGGAAGATGTCATCGGTCCGCGGTCCCCAGCTGGCGGCGAAGATGCGGCGGAAGATGCCGGTGACGTTGTCGATGATCACGTCGGTGTCGGTGCCCGAGCCGTCGCCTTGCAGGACGTTCAGGCAGGGCGGCGCGCCGCGGTCCTCGGGGTCGAACAGCACCACCTTCCCCGCCACACCTTCGGGGAGCCGGGCGATGATGTCGGTGACGGCGTCGCCTTTGGGGTCGATGAACACCACGCCGCGCCCGGCGGCGGCGTCGGACAGGATCTGCCCGGCGATCAGGGTGGTCTTGCCGGTCCCGGTCGGCCCGCAGATCCGCATGTGGTGACGGCCGTCGGCGACGGCCAGGCCGACCGGGCGGGGCTTGCCGGTGTCGCTGACACCCAGCGGCCGGGCATCCGGGCCGGGGAGCGGGATGGCGGGCGGCGGGGCCACGGCGCGTGCCCCGGCGCGGGCCAGCCCGGGCAGCGCCGGGTCGGCGGGCAGCCGGGCGATCGCCGCGAGTTCGGGCACCGACAGCAGGTCGCCGCGGGGCAGCCGGCGGGTGTTGATCGCCTCGGCGGGGTGGCGGAGGCGGCGGCGGGCCAGCCAGTTCCGCCCGGCGTACAGGGCGGTCGCCGATGCCAGGGCGTGGGCCAGGCCGCGCAGCCGGGCGTCAGCCTGCGCGGTGGCGGCGCGTGCCTGCCAGCGCCCGGCCCCGTCCGGGACGTGCGCGGCGGTGGTGGCGGTGGCGTAGCGGATCAGGGTTTCCCATTGCGGGCTGGCCAGCTTCTCGGTGGCGGCGCGGATCTCGGCGGCCAGCTCGGGATCGGTGCGGGACGCAGTCCGGCGGGTGCCGCTGCTGGCGTGGCCGCCGGGGCTGGCCAGGTCCAGCAGCCGGGAGGACAGCCGGGCGGGCTGCCCGGCGCGCTGCTTGCGGGCGGCGCGGCGTGCGCGGCGCAGCCGGGCTCCGGTGACCGGGCGGGCGAGGACCTGGACGATGGCGTGCTCGCCGTCGCCGAGCCCGGCGGCGGCGCCGGCCAGCGCCCGCAGCGGGGCGTCAGGGTCGTGACCGGTGCTGATCGGCAGGATCTCCGGGCGGGCCAGCCGCAGCGTCCCACCGGCCGTCAGCGCGCCGGGTGGCAGCGGGGGGCTGGCGTCCGAGGTGACGGTGTGCGTGCCGGGCCAGGCCGCCTCGACGGCGCGCTCGATCATGCCGGGCGGGATGGTCCCGGGTACCCACAGCCGGATCGACAGCCCTGCCGTGGTGCCGTCGTTCCAGGTATATTCCCAGCCCAGGTGCGGCTGGCCCGCCAGCAGGCGTGCCCGGGGCGGGCGCAGCAGCCCGGTCAGGTGCCCCCACAGTGCTGCGGCGCCGTCGGGGTCGGCTTGCGGCGGGGAAAGGATCGTGACGGTGCGGGCATCGGCGGTGAAGGCGGTGTGCTGGCGGCGGCGCAGCCAGGCCCGGCCCGCCACGGCGGCGGCCACGGCGGCGGCCAGCAGGGGGCCTGCGGTCGGCCCCTGATGTTCGCCGATGGCGAGCAGGAGGCGGGCCAGCCGGGCGGTGTAGGCGCCCGGGTTGGTCAGGTAGCGGCCCGCCGGGCCGCCCGGCGGCGGGGACGAGGACCAGGCCCGGCCGGGCAGGGCCGCGAGGATGCGGGACAGTGTCATGGCAGGAGGTCCTCCTCCCCGGCCCCCCCGGCCGGGGACGGCCACGCCGGGGTGGTCCCCGGCGGCTGGCCGGCTTCGATGCGGGCGATCTCGGCGGGGTCGCTGGTCGCCAGGAAATGCTCGGCGGACGAGGCCAGGGCCTGGAAGGACACCCGGGCGGACGGCCCGCCAGCCAGAAGGCCCTCGCCTCTTCGGGCGGACAGCAGCAGCGCCTGCTCCCCGGCGGAGAGCCGGAACTCGGCGGCGACCCTGGTGATGGCCTGCGGGGCCTGGCGGAGCAGGATCTGGGTGGCGGAGTTGGCGATCACCGCGCGGCCCAGGTCGGTGGACAGGACATCCTCGGCGTCCTGGGTGACGGCCGCCAGCCCGGCCCATGCCTTGCGGGCGGACTTGGCCAGCCGGTACAGGAACTTCGCACCCTCGCCGTCGCGCATCAGCAGCCACGCCTCATCGACGGTGATCAGCCGCCGCCTGCGGTTCGCCGGGTCGGACACCTGCCGCCAGGTCGCGTCCAGGGCGAGCAGGGTCGCGGCGGGGCGCAGCTCGTCGGGGACGTCGCGGAGGCTGAAGATCACCAGGTGCCCCTCGGGGCGGGTGGTGGTCGGGGCGGAGAACAGAGCGGCGTGGGTGCCCTCGGTGAACGGGACGAGCCGGTCCGCCAGGGCGGTCGCGGGCGCGGTCCTGGCGGCGCGCAGCGCGGCGGCCAGGGCCGGCAGCAGCGGGGCGGGCCGCGCCCAGGTGCGCGGGTCGCTGGTGATCCCGGCCCGCTGGTAGGCGGCCATGATCGCCTTGTCCAGGGCGGCGCGCTCGGCCGGGGCGGGCTGGCCGCCGCACAGCACCGCCACGACGGTGTGGATGAACAGGGCGCGCCGGGTCAGCGTGTCCGGCCGCGCCCGCCCCGCCGCCGGCAGGTCGAACGGGTTCAGGTGCACATCCGGGGCGCCCAGGTGCATGTACGCCCCGCCCACGGCGGCGGCGAGCCGGGCGTACTCGTCCTCGGGGTCGATCACCCAGCACTCGGTGCCCTGGTACAGGCTGCGCAGGATCTCCAGCTTGGCCAGGTAGGACTTCCCGGCGCCGGAGGCGGCCAGGGTGACGGAGTTGTGGTTGTCAGCCGCCCACCGGTCCCAGGCCACCAGACCCGGCCCGGCGGTGTTGGCGCCGTACAGCACGCCGGGCAGCGCATGCGGGCTGGCCGGGTCCCGGGGCAGGTCCGGGGAGGTGAACGGGAACGACGCGGCGAGCGCGGCGGTGTCCATGGTCCGGTGCAGCAGCAGTGCGTCGGTGCCGGCCGGCAGCGTGGTGGTCCAGCCCTGCAGCGAGCGGAACGTGGCGGGAACGGTGATCAGCAGCAGCGAGGCGGCCAGCGCCCGCACGGCCGCGGTCTCGGCGGCGAGGTCGTCCTCGGTGGCGGCGTGGATCGTGAGGTACAGGCCGAGGCGGAACAGCTTGCCCTCGCCGCGGGCGAGCCGGTACGCCAGGTCGCGGGCATCAGCGGCGGCGGCCTCGGTGCCGGGGTCATCGAGCTGGCCGCGGTCGGCGCTCGCGCGGCGCCCGGATTCCAGCCGGGCGCGCTGCCGCCGCAGCCGGGCGGCGGCCACGGCCACCGGGATCGGCTCGATGTGCAAGGTCACGTCCAGCCGGCCGGGGTAGGTCAGCAGCGGCTCCAGCCAGCCCGCGCTGACCTCGGCTGGGTAGCCGGTGACGGCCAGGGTGGCGGCGTAGTCCCCGCCGATGCGCACGTGCCGGGCGGCGACTTCCACATCCGGTGCGCCGGGCATGTCCTCCGCGCCCGCCGCGGTCCTGGGCGCGGCAGGGCGGCGCAGCAGGCGGCCGGCCCTCACGCGGGCCTGCCGGGGCTGGTGACCGGCTGGCCGGGGACGGCGAGCCGGGCGGCGCCGGCCGGGGCTTCGGGGTCGGCGCAGGCGGCGAGCAGGGCGGTGACCTGGCCGCCGTCCAGCACGCTGACCTGAAGGTCGGCTGCGGCGAGCAGCCGGGCTGTTTCGCCGGCGCGCTGGGCGGCCCGCACCGCGGCGGTCCCGCCGCCGGGCCGCGCGGTGCCGTGGGACGGCTCGCGGATGACCAGCAGCACCTGCCGGGTGAGCACGTCCCGCTCGTCGGCGAGGCCGGCCAGGAACGAGGCGTGCTCCAGCGCGGCGTGCTCCAGGGCCTGGTGCGGCAGGGCGGGGGCGGCCTCGCGCAGCGCGGTGACCGCGGCGGACAGGTCGGCCCGCCCGGCGCGGATCACCACCTGGACCGGGCCGGTGAGGGAGTTCAGCCACCGGCCGTAGGCGCCGGTCAGGGCGTCCTGCTCGGCGGGGCTGCGCAGCGCGAAGTTCACCGTCGACACCGCCGCCACGGCTGCGGCGCCGCCGGCGCCCAGGCCGATCACCCCGTCTGCGGAGATGTTCCGCCACAGCGGCGCCAGCGGCGCCGGCAGTGGTGGGGGCGGCGGGCCGGGCGGCGCGGCCCAGGCCGGCGGTGCCGGGATGCCCTCGGGGGCGGTGACCAGGCGGCGCGGGGAGCGGGCTTGGCCCCACGCGGCGGCCAGCAGCCGGTCCAGGCTCAGCCCGTCCCGCTCGCCGATCACCAGGGCAGTGGCGGCCAGGGCGACCGGGGCGGCGAGCGCCGCGAACGCCGGCAGCGGCATGACGTGGCGGGTGGCCTCGAACGCCGCCCAGATGATCACGGCCGCCACCGCGGCGATGGCGATCTGCCGGGCGGTCAGCCCGGCCAGGATCTTGTCGGGCATCTCGACGTCGGCGGGGATGGGCACGGGGTCGCTGACCTCATAGCTCACGGGCCTTTTCCTTTCTTTCCTTTCGCGGAGGCTGCGCTCTTGCCGCTGCCGGCCGCGGCGCCGCGCAGCAGCGGGCCGACCCGGGACAAGACGGCGGCGGTGACGGCGAACCGGGCGGCGCGGCGCAGCGGGGAGCGGCCGAACGGGGACAGCACGGGCCGGGCGACCCAGAACGGGATCCGCATCAGCACGTACAGCAGGCACAAGGTGATCAGGACCTGCTCCAGGTAGCCGGTGATGTGCCAGGGCAGCCAGCCGGGGGCGAAGAACACCTGCACGGCGGCGGTGAGCACCAGGCCCTGGGCGACCTGGATGGCCAGGGCGGCGGTCAGCGCCCGCCACCACCAGCGGGCTGCCCACGCGGTCTGCGGCAGGGCGTACAGGGCCAGCGCGAGCGGCGCGGCGGCGGCCAGCAGCACCACGGCCATCATCCGCATCACGTAGACGACGGCCAGGACCAGGGCGAGCACGACCCCGGCCAGGGCCAGCAGGATCAGGAAGATCCCCCCGGTGGAGACCGAGTTGCCCAGCGTGGTCATCAGCGACTGCGCGGCGGTGGCGGGGGTGACACCCTGCCCGGCCAGGGCGGCGGACAGCCCGTTGGCGATGGTGATGGCCTGGGACATCACCACCATCGACAGGTTCGCGGCCAGGAACCCGATCACCAGGCGGGGCGCGATCTCCTTGGCCGAGTAGGAGGTCTGCAGCGTCTCGTGGCTCATCACCAGGATCCCGCCGATGAGCACCAGCAGCACGTAGCAGGCGTCGGCGACCGCCAGCGAGGTGGCCCATATGGTGTGCACCGCCGGGATCGACCCGGGCTGCGGGGTCGACAGCGCGCTTTGCCCGATCAGCGTGAGCAGCGGGTTAACCGCGGACTTGACCAGGCCCGCGAACCAGCTGGTGATCGCGCTGGTCACATAGCAGGTGAAGTCGAGGAACCCGCAGCTGCCGGTGTCGGCAGCGGGCGCGGGCGATGCTGATGGCGATGGTGACGGGGCAGCCGGAGCGGCGGGAGCCAGGAGGGCGGCAGTCACCGTGGCGGTCACCGTGGCGGTGGCCGCTGGCCGCGCCGGGCCGGCCCCCAGCGCCCGCTGCGAGCCTCCCGCGACTGCGATCAGGGCGGCGCACGCGATGGCCAGCGCGAGCACGGCGGCCCGGCGGCCCCGGCTGCGGCGCGGCGGTCCCGGGCTAGCGGGCCGGCGGGTGAGCCTCATCCGCCGACCAGGGACTTCAGGATGGTCACGATGACCGGGGCGAGGATCGCCAGGCCGTACCCGATCGCCGCCGACCGGAATCCGGTCTTGGCTTTCTCCACCTCGGCCGGGTCGCCGCCGGCCATCAGGTAGCGGACCCCGCCGATGGTCAGGAACAAGGTGGCCAGGCCGGCCAGGATCCCGACGATCCACACCGTGGTGTTGCTGATCACCTGGCTGACCGTCGCCGCCGCGAGCTGGTGCCCGGCGGCCAGGCCAGGGACGGCCAGGCCGGCGGCCCGGCCGGCTGGCGGGCGGCGGGGGCGCCGGCGCCAGGCCGGCAGCGGGGGGATGAGTCTCATCGCAGGGTGCCTCCTTCGGGAGCGGGTGTGCGGTGCGGGGGCGGCCCGGGGCGGGCGCGGGACTCACCTCCTTCCGGGGGCGAGAGGGCGGCGGGATGTCAGCGGATGCGGCAGCACCCCGCCCGCGGGCCGCCCGCCCTCCGGAATGCACCGGAGGGCGGGAAACCCCCGCACTGACAGAAATCCGGTTTCCGGCCCCTTTTTTCACGCGGGCCGCTCAGAAATCCGCGAGAAAACCGTGCCGGATGGCGTCTGTGATAGCCTTCTCGGCTCTTTTCCGCCGCATGCAAAGGGCGGTGTGGCCGATGTTCTGCTCGGCCGCGATCTGCGACAGCGGGACGCCCTCCAGCCGGTTGCGGCCGATCAGCTCGGCCTGCCCGGCCGACAGGATGCCGCGGCGCACGGCGGCGGCCAGGACGAAGTCCGGGTGCCCCCAGGGCAGCTCCGGGCCGTCGCGCCAGACGCTGAGAACGCGGCGGCGGGCGGCGTAGTCGGAGTCGGCGTACGCGTGGGCCTGCCCGGCCCGCCAGGCCGCCCAGCACAGCCGGGAGGCCAGCGGGATGACCTCCAGGTCGTCGAGGTCCAGGCCGCGCATGGCGGCCAGGAACCCGGTGAGCACTTCGGACTGCAGGTCGGCGGGGTCGCCGCGGTAAGCACTGGCCAGGCTGGCGACCGCGCGGCGCAGGCCGGGCAGCGCGATCCCGGTCAGGCCGATGACCCAGGCCGGGTCCCCCGTGCGGGCGCGGCGGACCAGCTCGGCCCACACCCGGTCCAGCGGCCGCGGGCCGGCGGCCAGCAGCCGGAAGGCGGCATCGGCGGCGTCGAGGGCATCCAGCGGGCCGTCCGGGTATCCGCCCGTGCCGGCAGTCGTCGCGGCGCCGGGCGGGGTGGCGTGGTGATCCATGCAGGGGCTCCAGGTGAGGGAGGCGACGGGGAACGGAGCCCCATCCGGCCAGCCCCCATGGACCTCCCGTAGACCTGCGGTATCCCGCGCGCCGGCCTGCCGTGTACCTGGCATTGACCTGCGATGTACCCGGCGTCCCCGGCCCCGTCTCCGGCCGCGCCGGCCCGCGCCAGCGGCGTGATCGCGGGCCAGGTACATCGCGGGTCTACCGGAGGTACATGGCAGGTCCATGCCATCTGGTAAAGGGCGCCCCCCGCGCTGGCCGCCCCGGAATTATTTATCTGGGCGTCATGACCGCGATTTCCCTCGGCCCGGTGATTTTTCCGGGCGCGGGGCGTGAAAAAAGGCCCCGAAAACCCGATTTCTGTAATTGTCAGCGGAGAAAGCGGCGGCACGCGGGACCAGCCGCCCATGTCACACCCTCACAACGGCCCCGGGCCTGCCTTGCCGCCCGTCCCGGGCGGGCACGGCACCGCGCCCGGCGGCCCCGCGGCCGGCGGGACGGGTCCCGGCGTGCCGCTGAGCATCTGGCCGGGACTGCCCGCCCCGCGCAGCGGCCCGCACGGGCCGTGCGCCGGGCCGGTCACCGTCCAGGCCGCCGCCCAGGTCATCGCCGTGTTCTCCCGGCCCGGCGACCTGGTCGCCGTCCCGGACGGCTCGGCGGCGGTGATCGAGGCTGCCGCGGCCGGCGGCCGGCCTGTGCTCGGCCTGATACCGGCCCCCGTCCGCGACGGGCGCGCGATCGCCGGGCTGCGCGCCCGCCTGGACCCGGCGGCCCGACCGTTCGCCCGGCTGCGGCCTGGCGTCCCGGCCCTGCTGCTGGCCGCCGGGGACCCCGACGCCGGCCGGGCCGCCCTGGCCATCACCGGCTGCCACGGCCCCGGCTGCTGCGCCGGCGGCCCGGAGCCCGGCGGCGACGACGGACCCGGGGTGCTGCATGCCGCCTGCCAGCGGGTGCTGCGGCCCGGCGGGGTGCTCGCGGTCATCACCGGCAGCCCCGCCGCCCCGGACGGCCAGCTCGCCGACCTGACCGGGCAGGCGGTTGCCAGCGCCCGCGCCGCCGGCCTGGTCTACGCCCAGCACATCGTCCTGGTGCACGCCGCCATCCGCAACGCCCAGTTCGCCCCCGATCCCGCCGCCGACGGCGCCTCCGGCCTGCCCGGCGGCTGCCGTGTCCATTCCGACCTGCTGATCTTCACCAAGCCCGGAGGAACCACCCGCCATGACTAGCCCGCACCCGGCACTCGCCCCCGGCCCCGGCCGCTCCCGGCCCCGCCCCGCGCCCGTCCCTGACCCGCCGCTGTCGGTCTGGGCGACCGCCCAGCAGGACGCCCGCACCCAGCGCCGCGGCCGGTACCTGCCCGCCTCCACCGCCCACCCGGCCAAGATGCTGCCCGCCATCGCCGCCACCGCGATCACCCGCTACACCGCACCCGGGGACCTGGTCGCCGACCCGATGTGCGGCATCGGCACCACCCTGGTCGAAGCCATCCACCTGGGCCGCGACGGCATCGGCGTCGAGTTCGAGGACCGCTGGGCCAGCATCGCCGCCGCGAACATCGCCCACGCCCGCCGCCACGGCGCGACGGGAAGCGCCGAGGTGATCTGCGGCGACGCCCGCCAGCTGCCCGCGCTGCTGCCGCCCGGGATGGCCGGGCGCGCCGCCCTGGTGGTCACCTCCCCGCCGTACGGTCCCAGCGTGCACGGCCAGGTCCGCGCCGAGCAGCGGCACGGCGGCGGCGGGGTCGAGAAATACGACAACCGCTACAGCCACGACCCGGCCAACCTCGCCCACCACGGCCTGGATGACATGCTCGCCGGGTTCACCCAGATCCTGGCCGGGTGCAAGGCGCTGCTGCGCCCTGGCGGCGTGGCCGTGGTCACCGCCCGGCCCTGGCGATCCCGCGGCGAGCTGGTCGACCTGCCCGCCGCCGTGCTCGCGGCCGGGGCGAGCGCCGGGCTGATCCCCGCCGCCCGGTGCGTCGCCCTGCTCGCCGGGCTGCGCGGCGGCCGGCTGATACCCCGGCCCTCGTTCTTCCAGCTCGACAACCTCCGCAAGGCACGCCGCCGCGGCGAGCCGTGGCACCTGATCGTGCACGAGGACCTGCTCATCTTCACCGCCCCGCTGAAGCCCGAAGCGGGCACGGCGGAACTCGCCCGGCCGCAGCCAGGACCCCGGCGCCTGCCACAGCCGCCGGAGCGGTGGCTGCCCGCCCGGCCCGGGCAGCGGGCCGCGTGACCGCCGCGCACCCGGCACGCCTGGCAGGCGCCACGCCTGCGAGGCAGCTGCGATCCGGCAGCCTGTGCACCGGCTACGGCGGCCTCGACCTCGCCGTGATGGCTGTCCTGGGTGCCCGGCTGGCCTGGTGCGCCGAGCCCGACCGGCACGCAGCCGCCGTCCTGGCCGCCCGCTACCCCGGGGTGCCCAACCTCGGCGACATCACGACTCTGGACTGGGCGGCCGTGCCGCCCGTCGACCTGATCACCGCCGGCTGGCCCTGCCAGGACATCTCCTACTCCGGGCCCGGCGCCGGCATCACGAAAGGAACCCGCAGTGGCCTCTGGCTCACCATCGCCGCCGGCCTTCGCCAGCTACGACCCGCCTACGTCTTCCTGGAAAACGTCGCCGCGCTCCGCACCCGGGGCCTCGGGAAAGTCCTCGCCGACCTGGCTACGCTCGGGTATGACACGCAATGGCTGTGCCTACGCGCTAGCGACACCGGTGCCTGCCACCCCGCGACCGCATCTTCATCCTCGGCTGCCACCCGGCCGCCCGAGCCGGGCTTGCGGCTGCTGCCGACCCCAGTCGCCGGGGCGTTCAACGACGGGGAATCCGTCGAGTCCTGGCTGGCCCGCCGGGACCGGCAGAAGAAACTCGGCCGTAACGGCAACGGGATCGGCACCCCGCTGGCCATCGCGATCCGGCTGCTGCCTACCCCGATGGCCAGCGACAGCGCCGCCGAGCTGGCCCCGCAGCTGGGCGGGCGGCGGCCCTCGGGCGCCAAACGGCAGACCGGCCTGCCCGAGGTGATCGCGCACCACCTCACCGGCCTGACCGCTCCCAGCGGCCCGGCGCAGGCCGCAGCCGGGCCGCAGCGGCTGCTGCCCACCCCGGACACCGGCACCTCCCCGCGCGGCCACGGCCGGCGCGGAGGCCGCCCCGGCAACGGGCACCAAAGCGGCAAGGACCTGGACGCCGCGGCCAGGACCCTCACCACTCCCGGCCCCGCACCAGGCACCAGCCGGAACGCGGTCGCCTGGGGGGATTACGAGCCGGCGATCCGCCGGTGGGAACAAGTCCTCGGCCACCCGGCCCCGCCGCCCGCCGAACCCGGCCCCGGCGGCCGGACCCGGCTGTCCGCCGCGTTCGCCGAATGGCTCATGGGCATCCCGCACCTGGTGACCGGGGTGCCCGGCCTCCCGCGCACCGCCCAGCTGCGGATCATCGGCAACGGCGTCGTCCCCTGCCAGGCCGCCGGCGCGCTCCGGCTGCTGACCGGGCTAGCCGCCGTCCCGGGCGCGCCACCAGGGACCGGTACCGGCATGCGGGCCGCCGCGTGAACCGCCCCCGTGCACGGCCTGACGCGCACACCCGGGCACGCTGGCGGATGCAGGTGCCATCGCCGCCGCGTCCGGGCCGCACGACGGGGCAGCGCGGCGCACCTGCCACCACGACGACGGGGGCGGGCGCCGCCCGGCGCCCGCCCCCGCGATTCGCGGACGTGCCGGTCTCAGCCCGCCGGGAGCTCCGTGATCACGACGCGGCCGGAGGTGATGCCCAGGGGAACGCCCATCGTGGCCATGTCAGCGGCCTCCAGCCGGACCCGGTGGCGGGCGCCCAGGTCGGCGTCGTGCTCCTCCAGCTCGGTCAGCATTCCCATGGTGAAGGCGAGAGCCGGGCGGATGCGCTCGGGCCACTCCTCGGGTTCCTGGCGGTTCCATGTCCCGGCCAGGATCAGGTGGCCGCCCACGACCGCCCATACTTCGGCGAGGACGGCCGGCTGCCCAGTGCTGCCGGTATCAGGGAGCAGGCGGACCAGCACGTCACCGCCGTGCGCGTGCCAGGCGTCCCGGGGCAGGTGACGGACCGTGAACGCTGCTCCAGCCAGGCCGTCCAGCTCCGTGACGAGCAGCCATTCCCCGTCATCCGAGGGGAGCTGCCCGGCCAGGTACAGCGCGTCCACATCGTCGTCGTGCTCCGCGTCACGCGGGATGGCGGCCATCTCGCTGCCAGGGCCGCCGGGCTCCGGCGGCTGCGGGGCCGCCCTGCCTGCTGGGTGCGGGGAACTGGTCTCCACGGTCACTCACCTCCAGGGTCGCTGATGGACTGGCCGCGCACGCCCCGCCGGATAGCGGCCTGCGCAGGGCCGCCGCCCGGCGGGGGCACGCGGCATGACCGATCAGCGCTCGACTCCGCGCGTGACGTCAAGTCCGGCCGCGCCTGCCGCGCACCGGGCTGCGGCATTCCGCAGGCCCGCCAGCTTCCCCGCCGGCGCGGCGGTGCGATGTCAGGCGCGGTGCGCGGGGACCGGGGGCTGGCATGACCGCGGAGCCGCCGCGGGCCGGCGGTCCCCGGCCGCCCGCGCCCGCCGCGGAACCAGGCAACGCGGAGCTGATCGAGGTGACCTTCACCCCGGCCGAGCCGCAGCTGACCCCCGGCGCCGCCCGCGCCGTCCTGGCCCTGCTGCTGCGCGCCCGCGAGAGAGCGCAGGCCAGGGACCATCCCGAGAGCGGGCGGACTTGAAGTCCGGCGCGGAGTCCAGGTACCACCGTGGACCCGGCACGCTGCGTGCCGGCCTGCTCCCGGCCGGCGCACCTGGCACGGCCCCGCCAGACGAGCAGGTGAACGGAAGGGCAAAGTGATGACAAGAACGAACCCTCGCGGCCGTCCGCGCCAGGCTGGCCGGATCACCGGCGACTCCACGACGCGCGCAGCGAGCGGCCCGGGCGCGGCTGACCGGGACACCTCGCCCGGGGCGGTGCCGGTCGCGTTCTACGGGCGGACCGCCTGCGCCGCCGGTACCCGTGACAGCCAGGCAGACCGGCACCGGCAGCTCGCCCTGTGCCGCGCAGTAGCCACTGCCTGCGGCGCCTGGGTGACCGCCGAGTTCTTCGACGAGGACTGCCGGGCCGACGACCCATGGCAGCACCGGCCGCAGGGCCGATCCCTGCTCGCCGCGCTCTCCGGACCCCCGCGCCCCGCCGGGGCAGTAGTGGTCGCGGACCCGTGGCGCCTGCTTCCCCGCCGCCCGGAGCCCCAGGGCACCGCCATCCTGGCGCGGCTCGCGTTCCGGCGCGTACAGCTCATGCTCGCCGACTCCGGCATGGTGATCTCCACCGCCGAGGAATACGCCCTGTTCGGCAGGCTCCTGACCTACCCCGCCCGCGGCACGCCGCTAAGCGGCAGTGCCTCCTGGCTGCCCCGCCGCCCCGGTGAGCCCAGATGAACGCCGCCCTGCCAGACCCCGGCCCGCAGGCAAGCACCCCAGTCAAGTGGTTCGCGTTCAAGGGCCGGGTCTCGACCGAGGACAACCAGGATCCCGACGCGTCCCGGAACTGGCAGATCTCCCGCAGCCGCGCCCTGATCGAGCCCGCCGGCGGGATCATCGTCGCCGAGTACTTCGACATCGGGCAGTCCCGCTCGCTGCCCTGGGCGCGCCGGCCCAGGGCCGCGCAGCTGCTCGCCGACCTCGCCAACCCGCACCGGGGCTTTGACGCCGTGGTGATCGGCGAGCCGCAGCGGGCGTTCTACGGCAACCAGTACAGCCTCACTATGCCCGTGTTCACCCACTACGGCGTCGAGCTGTGGGTCCCCGAGGTCGGCGGGCCGATCGACCCCGACTCCGAGGCCCACGACCTGATCATGTCGGTGTTCGGCGGCATGTCCAAGGGCGAGCGGAACCGGATCAAGCTGCGGGTCCGCGCCGCGATGGCCGCCCAGGCCGCGATCGAGGGCCGGTTCCTCGGCGGCCGGCCGCCCTACGGCTACCGCATCGCCGACGCCGGACCGCACCCCAACCCCGCCAAGGCCGCCGACGGCAGGCGCCTGCACAAGCTCGAACCCGACCCGCAGACCGCGTGGGTGATCCGGCGGATCTTCGCCGAGTACCTCGCCGGGCGCGGCCTGTTCGCCATCGCCGAGGGCCTCACCCGCGACCGGGTCCCCTCCCCGTCCCAGCACGACGCCGCCCGCAACACCCACCGCACCGGCGAGGGATGGGCCAAGAGCGCCGTCCGCGCCATCTTGCGCAACCCCCGCTACACCGGCCGGCAAGTCTGGAACAAGCAGCGCAAGGACGAGATCCTCCTCGACGTCAACGACGTCGCCCGCGGCTATGAGACCCGGCTGCGCTGGAACGACACCGGCCAGTGGGTCTGGTCCGAGACCCTCGCCCAGGAACCGCTGGTCTCTGTCGAGGACTTCGAGGCCGCCCAGGCCATCATGGCCGGCGGCGGGCGCGCCCGGCAGGCCAGCCACGAGACCCGCGAGCGGGTCCGCAACCCCTACGCCCTGCGCGGCCGGCTGTACTGCGGGTTCTGCGAGCGCCGGATGCAAGGCCAGTACAACCACGGTGATGCCTACTACCGGTGCCGGTACCCGAAGGAATACGCCCTCGCCAGCCACGTCCGCCACCCCGCCAACGTCTACCTCCGCGAAGACGACGTCCTGCCCGCCATCGACAGATGGCTCACCGTCATCTTCGCGCCCCACCTACTCACCCAGACCATCCGCGAGATGCAAGCAGCCCAGGCCCCGCCAGCCACCCCCGAGCCCGCCGCGCCAGCCCCGGACACCCAGGCCACCGTCGCCGACTGCGACGCCCGCCTTGCCCGCTACCAGGCCACTCTCGACGCCGGAGGCGACCCCCAGACCATCGCCGAATGGACTCGACAGGTCAAAGCCGAGCGCGCCGCCGCCCTCGCCCGCGACGCCACCCAGACCCTCCGCAACCCCAGCCGCCGGCTCACCGAAGACGACATCCGCGCCCTCATCACCGCCCTCGGCAACCTGCGCGACGTCATCCGCGACGCCGGGCCCGCCGAGAAGGCAGCCATCTACGACCAGCTCGACCTCAAGGTCACCTTCAAGCCCGGAGAAGCAAAAATCCGGGCCGAAGTCACCATCGGCCCGGAGAACTATGTAGAGCATGCGGAGCAATGTGGGGATACGGGTCGTGTCCGAGGGGGGACTTGAAC